>ERZ795050.1866-NODE-1866-length-25335-cov-5.960997_pt1 | contig 25335 bp, 24 predicted proteins | sample MGYA00375134_ERZ795050 | MGnify/ENA primary metagenome ERZ795050 (study PRJEB30179, sample SAMN05720221) | activated sludge metagenome | isolation source: Anaerobic digester | place: Japan | collected 2015-05-26 ... | reverse complement strand
ACGCCATACTCAGTGGGGTCATCACTAATAAATACAAATCCAGTAGCAGTAATTTTGCTTTCTCCTCCTTTATGTAGAATCCATTTTTGATTATATGATTCAAACCACTCAGGGTCTACATATTCGTACGAATCAAGATCGAATGACTTAACCTTATGCCATCCATCTGCCAATAAGACGTCTGTTACTTTGTTTATGTTTATACTAAGACTCATTTGGGTTGTTCTGGTTACTAATTATTTGCGATTCTACCCATCTCTCAAGATCAGATGGTCTTATTCTCCATCCAAGCGTTGAGATTTTGGCTGCTGGAAGAGGTCTTTTTTTCCTCTTAATCATCCTTAAAACTTGTTCCTTGGAAACACCTAAATACTTAGCGACTTCTTTGGTTTTTAGTAGCTCATTATCCATATCTAGGGAGATAATAATGGAATAAACAATAATTGTCAATACTAAACAAAAAACTACCATTGACAACAATAACACAATCATCTAAAGTATAGATCATGCCACCAACCGATCCAGTGATGCAAAAAATAAATAGAGAAATAAAGAAAGAGGGATATAATCGCACGGATCAAGGAAATGCCGAGATAATAAGAGACTTGTTTGGTCGAAGGTTGAGGTATGATCATAGAAGGAAGAGATGGTTGTTATGGCGAGGGAACAGGTGGGAGCCGGACAACATACAAAAGATACATAATTTAGCAGTCAGGTCTGCCAGATGGAGATATGAACAGGCACTGTCTATTGAGGACACAAGCTTAAGGAAAGCTGAGTCAAATTTTGCAATAAGGTCAGAGAACAGATCAATGGTTGAGAGTGCTTTGGCTATGCTTAAGACGATGGACGGGATTGCTGATGATGGGTCTGGGTGGGATTTGAATAATATGGTGCTTTCAGTTGAGAATGGGATAGTAGACTTAGAAACTGGAGAGTTAAGACGGGGTAAACCGGAAGAGAAAATCACGATGGTTGCTAATGTTGAATATGATAGTTCGGCGACAGCCCCAAGATGGGATTTGTTTATTAAGGAAATTTTTGATGGTGATGAGGATGTAATTCACTTTGTCCACAAAGCCCTTGGATACTCCATAACAGGACTAACCACAGCTCAATCAGCCTTTTTTTGTTACGGGACCGGAGCCAACGGGAAGAGTGTGTTGTTTAAAATCATTATGGAGATACTTGGTGATTATGCACACGATGCGCCAGCTACACTCTTTCAGCGCAATGAGTATGTGACTAATACTAATGACGTAGCCGAGACAGAGCTAAAACGGTTTCTAGTGGCATCAGAGACGCTTAGCACCGCTAAATTAAATGAGCAGAGGTTAAAGGCGTGGACGGGTGGTGATCGAGTGAGAGCTAGATACTTGTATCAAGAGAATTTTAGCTTTGAGCCAACAGTAAAGCCTTGGCTGTTTATCAATCACCGCCCAATTATTCAAGATGATAGTTATGGTTTTTGGCGTAGAGTGAAGTTGATACCGTTTAATAGAACTTTCAAGTTAGATGAGCAAGATCCTTATTTACTAGACAAGCTAAAATTAGAAAAATCAGGAATTTTGAATTGGCTGATTGCTGGATGTTTGTTGTGGCAGGAAGAAGGCCTTAATCCAGTACCAGAAAAAATTAGCTTTGCCACTAGCGAGTATAGAGCAGAGAATGATGAATTGCAGGCGTTTATAGATGATATGTGTCTACTTCACGGAGAAGTTAAGTCGTCGGATCTTTATAGAGCATACATAACTTGGGCAACCAAAGAACAGTACAAAGAGAAGGAGATAATGTCCAGACAAATGTTTGGAAGAAGAATATCCGATAAGTTTACACCGATCAGAAAAGAATCGTTTAGAGGATATCAAGGAATTTGCTTAAAGTCTCTCTAAAATGACAGATATCCGTCATTTTTTTGAGGCTAAATGACAGATATGACCCCCATTTCCATAAACTTTTTCCATATTTTACTTCGCGAAGGAGTTTATAGAAAATAGGTGTATATCTGTCATTCGTGGCTAAAAAATGACACATATCTGTCATGCCAGGCACAAAATTATAAATTGTTGAGATAGTAAAATGTTAGAGGATAGAATTAGAATAATTGGAAGATCGAGTTTTGATGAGAATGCTTTGGACGAAATGGCTAAGGAGAAATTGAAGGAGTTGAGAAGGTTTTATGTTGATAAGATTAAACCAAAAGAGAAGAGGGCAGCGTTTGCCAGGTGGATGATGTTAAACAATGAGGAGTTTTCTTATCTTTGGATACTGGCACAGGTTTGGTTGTATAGATATTACAAACAACTTGGCGAGCTAGAGAAGAGAGAGAAGAAGTGGAGGTCGTTTTTGTTAAGTAACAAGAATGAGGGGGCGTTAACTGATGGGCAGGTTGAAGATGCCAGGAACTATCCAATTGAGGATTTGATTGATACTAGGGTGTGGGTGTTTGCTAATAGGAAGAAGGCTGCCTGTCCGTTTCATCAGGAAACCAAACCATCCTTCATCATTTATCCTGACAACTCTTGGCATTGTTTTGGTTGTCAAGCTCATGGTAACAACGCCATTGACTTCATTATGCAACGGGACAAGATTGGCTTTAGAGAGGCGGTGCGACGGTTGAGTTGATGGGAGATGGTAGAATGATGACATGAGGATTGTGTGGCTAAAAATTACAGACAAATAACACATGGCACATAAAGCACCAAGAACAGCATGGAAGAAAGGTCAATCCGGTAATCCAAAGGGCAGACCGCCCAAGGGCTACTCGATCACTGAGTGGTTTAAGCAAATGCTTAAGAGCAATCCTGACGTAAAAGAAGCAATAGGGAAATCAATCACGGAAAAAGCTGTTGCAGGTGATACAGCAGCTCAGAAGCTGGTTTGGCAGTATATGGACGGGCTACCCACTCAGCCTGTTGATTACAGGGGTCAACCAATCATTTTCAACGTAACCCGTGGCAAAGAGAAAAACGATTGACGTTAATATATTTGCGCCGACATACCCACACGATGGTCAACGTGCGGTTTTGGACGCGCTAGATAGCGGTACAAGGTTTGTTCAGTTAAGGGCTGGTAGGAAGTGGCGTAAAACATCTCTGGGGGTTTCTTGGTTGTTTGAGGGGGCTTTAAGCAACGATCTTGTCTATCCCTACATCGCTCCTAACAGGGTTCAGGCAAAAAATATTGCATGGAATGACCATATCAAGCGTATTCTGGGTGAGTTTAGGGACAAGGGTGTTCCCTACAAGGTTAACGAAACGGAGTTGTCAGTACAAATACCCACTAGGGGTAAGGTTCAGTTGTTCGGTGTGGAAAATCAGGAGGCATTGCGCGGTATATCAAACTGGGGCGGTGTGTTTTTGGATGAGTACGACGACTGGGAGGAGGATATTTTCCCGACCATCATTAGACCAAACTTGGCAGTTCACAAGGCTAAGGCTTTGGTGTCTGGTACCCCCAAGGGGTATCGCAACCTCTACAAGCTAGAGGATCATCCAGATTTTAAGTGCTTTCACTTTACTTCGTATGACAACCCTGATCTTGATAGGCAGGAGTTAGAGTCGATGGTTCGTGAGTATCAAGAATATGGCGAGGATTACTTTAGGCAGGAGATTATGGCCGAGTATGTTAAGCCTTATGGAACAGTTTACTCAGAGTGGAATATGAGCCATTATCAGGAGATCCCGTATGACTCCGCACTACCTCTTCATGTTTCGATGGACTTCGGGGTTAATGATCCGACTGCTATTGTTTGGATACAACCATATCAGTCAGAGACCAGAGTTATCGATTATTACGAAGCAAGTGACGCGAGTATAGAACATTTTATTTCCATTATTAACGCAAAGCCATATAAGAAACCAGATCTATTCACCGGCGATCCTGCTGGGAAGGCTCGTACTTTAACTACAGGAACTTCACCTATTGAAATAATGTCTCAAAAAGGAATTCATGTAAAAACAACTGATGGCGTCAGAATTCCCGATCAGATCAGAATGGCTCATTCAAAGATACCTGGTTTATATGTGGCGAAACCACAAGCCGAAAGGTTTAGGGATTGTTTACTGAATTATCGTTATCCTACTAAAAAGGACAGTGCGGTCAATCAATCCAATGAGATTCCAATTCACGATCAATGGAGTCATGCTATGCGAGCCTTTGAATACTGGGCTGTGAATGTTGGCACCTCTCTAACCAATAACAATCTCCCAACTATTAGGTATGATAAAAATAAATGGCAGATAGGATAAGGGTCTCTGTCACCAAGATGAAATATGGCTGGAGTAAGTATGGTGGCGCCAGACATGGGATGGTAAAAGAAGAACGACACGGGTCATTTTATTGTCAAGTGTGTGGTAAGGAACAACCTAATGAGATGGGGAGGTATATGATACCTCTTGATGAAGATATGAGAGAGTTCGCCGTGGTTTGTGGTGAATGTAAAAGAGTCGCTATAAGTGCTAAGATTGAAGCACTTGCCACACTGTCTCTTTTGATGCGGAGTTTGGTGAATAAAGAAATGTGGGAGTCTTGATAACCTCATATCAATTTAAGTAAAACATAAGCAATGGCAAAACAAATAAAGCTTTCTCCTAAGCAAAAAGAAAAAATATTGATTGAGGTTGATTCCCATTATCAGGATTGGAATGAGGATAATAACAAGAGAAGGACGCGAAAGGACGGTTGGGATGATGTGACTGACGCCTATTGGGGAAAGTTACCTGATGACTGGCCATTTATTTCTAGGGTGGTTGATCCAAGAATAAGGACGAGTATTCTTGAAAAGAACGCCAGGTTGACTAATGGCAAGCTAAGGGGGCGATTGGCACCAAGAGAAGGCGGAGATACTTTGGGGGCAAAAATAAACAATGCCCTGCTTGACTACCAGTGGGATAGCGCCAATGATGGGGGGTCAATGTCCATAAAGATGTCAATTTCAGATATGGATGCCAGGCTGTACGCTTCTAAGTTTGCCCTGATTAAATGGAGATACGAAGAGGACGAGGATGGTAATGTGATATTTGATGGCAATGAGTTCTACCCATTGGATATTCGTGATTGTGGTTTAGATCCTGCGGCTTCTCATATTAGGAACGCCAAGTGGTTTCAGCACAGAGAGTGGATGTTTGTTGAGGATCTGGAAAACAAGTCAGATAGTTTCCCTGGATTAGATAAGTTGATAAGTAGGATTAAGCAACAACAGTCAAATAAGGCGGTTCGTTCTTCAGAAAGAAAAAATGAGTATGTGAGCAGGATTAAGACCATCAAGGGTCTGGAGGACAGAGTAGGGTCAGATATTGCTTTTCCAATGGTTGAGATTGTTACAGAATATCGAAAGGATATGTGGATAACTTTTTCACCAGAGCATAAAGTTATTCTAAGAGTGATTGAGAACCCTTATGAACACGGTAAGATCCCAGTATCTCAGCTTAGATACTATCCATTACAAGATGATCCATACGGAGAGAGTGAGGTTGAGCCAGTCCTTCCTCTATGGCGTGCTATTCAAGCAACCATTTGTTCATACATGGATGAAACTTTGCTTAAGATGCGCCCACCTCTCAAGATCATCGAGGGTGAGGCCAGGGTTGAGACTATTGTGTACGGCCCAGAAGCTCAGTGGTTGGTAAATAGGCAAGATGCTATTCAGGAAATGCAGAGCAACGGTGAAGCTGTTAGATATTTCCAAACAACCTACTCCGCTTTAGTGTCAGCTTTTAACCAAGCAATGGGTGATTTGAGTCAGGGGGTTGGAGGTGTGGATCCTTTTACGCCAGAAAAGACAGCTACGGAGATCAAGGCAACGGTACAGCAAAGAAATGTGCGTGATCAAAAGAACCAAAATGACCTGGCCGAATTCATCATAGACTTTATGTCAATGTGGATGTCAAATAATAAACAATTTTTATTTTCAAATCCAGACAAGCGTGAGCATATTATAAGAATTGTTGGGTCTGATATGCTCTCCTACTTTAGAAGAGCTGGACTAGATCAGATGACAGTCTCCAATGATTCTATGAAACTAATGGCTAGTATTATCTCCGAGTCTGGGGGGGAGGTTAGTGACACCCTTATTCAATCAATGATTGAGTCTGCACAGGAGCCACTATACCCGATAATTGAAAATCCCCAAGAGAAAGACCCTGAAAAGATAATCGTTAAGCCTAAAATGCGATTGAGTGAAACTGGGGAGGATGCTGAGATATCTTTAGTCCCAGAGGATTTAGATGGAACCTATGATTACATACCAGACGTTAAGTCCATGGCAGTTGGTGCAACCGAGGAGTTCATTAACGCAAAGGCTAGGGCTATTGAACAGTTGCAGAATCCAATTGCCAGGGAGATGTTGGGGCAAGAGGGCTTTAAGCCAAAACTGAAAGACCTCTATGTTGATACGCTCGAAGATATGGGGCTAAGAGATGCTGAGAGGTATTTTGAGAAAATAGAACAAAATGCTACAATGCAACCAAATGGCGGACAAGAAATTATTGACCCAGGAGCTCAAGAAGCAGGAGGCGTTGGAGCGAATATCCAAGAGTCAGGACTATCAGGAGTACCTCAAGCCAATTCTGGAGTCAGCAGTCAAGAACAAGTGGCTGGATCCATCGGAGTTTAAGAGTTTAGAAGAGTTCCACAAGGCATATTCGGAGTCTTTTGGTAGGGCTAGTGCTTTCAGAGAGTTGATGATGATCTTAGATAACGCTGGAACGATGGCAAGGAACATATCAGAGCAGATGTCAAAGCCTAAAAAGAACTATGCTTCGATCTAAGTATTTTTTTCAACAGTTTAAGGAGCAGATAGAAGAGGAAAAAGAGAAGTATTCTGCTCATAGTGAGCAAAGAGAGATTAGCAAGAAAAAATGTAAACACAGCAATGCTGTCTTTAAAGATGGCGAGATAAGGTGCCCTTGTGGCGCTGCGTGGGCTGGTCCGGGTCTTGATAGGCTGGCTCGATCATTGAAAATTGACCGATAATGGTAATATACTTATATGTCCGATCAAACAAACCAAATAGATGATCTGCAAGAAGATCAAGTTATTGAAGAGATTAGTCAAGAAGAACCAGAGGCTGGGGTTGAGGAAGCAGAGCAATCTGATTCTCCTGAAGATGTAAAAGACAGAACTAGGGAGCAATTTGAAAAGCTACTGGAGTCTAATAAAGCGTTAAAAGAAGAAAACGAAAAACTAAAAGAGATTAGTAGTACCGATCTGTTTTTAAATTCACCAACTCATACTCCAATACAACCAAGTGCTATTCCATCTCAACAACTTGGGCAGTTGTATAACATACCTACGTCTCAGGTGGAAGATATTGCACAGAGTATTTTTGATGAGGAGGGTTATGTTAAGAAAGAAGAGTTGGAAAAAAGATTAAATAATGCCCAGAGAGAAGCTGAGATTGCTAAGCAACAAGCGGTTAGTTTACAAGAAGAGTTAAGAAGGAACCGTGACGAGATTAGGAGAATTGAGGAATCTGCACAAACGAGAGAAGCATACAAGGAGTTCCCGCAACTCAATCCAAACGATGAAAATTTTGATAGTGAGTTTAGGGAAATGGTGCGAGAAAAAATGTTGGTTCAGGCACTTAATGGTCAGAAGGATTTAGTCAAAGCGTGTCGGGATGTTAGTCAATTAATAGGAAATATGGCCAAAAAAGGAAAACAAACAAATCAAGAAGATGTTAAGAGAGAGATAAACGCCACTTCTGGTGGGGTAAGAAAAGACGTCAAATCAACGGCTCAAGATTATGAGAGATTGATGGAAGCTGCACGGTATGGTAAGAAAGGGGCTATTGCGGAGCTGTTGAAAATGCGAGGGTCTTGAAAACCTTATAATCATTCCCCTAATCTATAGGCATAGTATGTCGTCAGCCTGATGCTCCGGCTGTTTAATAAACTGAGCATAATAAATCCAAAACCGGCGTACGGGTGCATTAGTTGTGTTGCAATCACCTGCAACTCGTGAAAACTTTTTGAGAGGAGGTGAAAAAATAAAATGGCATTTGGTAAAAGCACTTATACATCTGTGTCTGGTTTAGTTGGTACAGAAAAAGCAACCGAGTTACGTGAGTCACTTCTTGATATCATCAAGAATATTTCTCCTAATGAAGATAACTACTTTGTTACTAACTTGGGAGTAGGATCACCAGCACTTCAACCTTTGCATGAGTGGAACCTCTTTTATGAGTCACGTCCCACTTCTGTAACTGCTGCTATTGAAGGAGCTGCTACTGTTTACTCTGATTTAACCACTGAAACTAGATCCAATAACCGCACCATGATTATTGACGAGCCTGTTCGTCTATCTCGTACTAGAGCGTCTATCGCTATGGTAACCGGTCAGGATGCAATGGGACTGGAAAAAGAGCGTGCCCTAAAGCGCCTTAAAGCAAAAATGGAATTTGTTACCATCAATGGTAGCTACGCCACTGGAGCTTCGGGTGTCGCAAGGCAAGCTGCTGGTATTGACGCTTGTATTTCCACAAACGTTACTGCCAGGTCTTCTGGTACTTCATTCTCTGAAATCGAGCTAAATGATATCGTTCAAGAATCTTGGGACGCTGTTGGTTCTGGTTATGTGATGGATCTACTGGTCGCCCCTGTGGTGATCAAGCGACGTGTTGCCGGTTTTGGTACCAACTTGACTCGTAACGTCAATGCTGAGGCTAAGAAACTAACTCAGGAGGTTCGTGTATACGACTCCGAGGTTGGACAGACTGTTACTATCTTGGCACACAAAGATGTTAGAGATGATGCTGGTACTCTTACCGTTCTTGGTGTCAGGGAGGAGCTCTTCGAGCATTCCTTCTTGGTCAACACCGGTGAACCCCACTGGGAAGACCGTGCGAAGGACGGAGACCGCGAAAACGGAGTGTACATCACCGAGTTCACTGTCGTGTCCTACGACGAGCGCGCAAGCGTTAAGAGAACTGGGTACGCAATCACCCTCTAGTTAGGTTGGTTCACACTCAAGACAGAGCCCCCGCAAGGGGGTTTTGTCATCAAAACCTCCGTCTGGATACTCCCCCTTTTAAGGGGGAGAGGAAAGACGGGCAAGCCGCTGGCTTGCATCTTTCCGTTGGATACGTTATACTTCCTATATGAAACTCACGGCTAAGATCAAGCTGCAACCCACGCCCGAACAGCACGCTGTGCTGCTCCAAACTTTGGAGACAGCCAACGCCGCCTGCAACGACATCAGCCAGCAGGCGTGGGCGAGCCAGACGTTTCAGCAGTACCCGCTGCACCACCTCGCCTACCACGCCGTGCGCGAACGCTACGGCCTGTCCGCCCAGATGGCGGTGCGGGCTATCGGCAAGGTGTCCGACGCCTACAAGCTCGACAAACGAACCCGGCGCACCTTCCAGCCGCGCGGCGCGTTCCCCTACGATGACCGCATCCTCAGCTTCCGCACCGACGAGCAGATGGTGAGTATCTGGACGCTTGAGGGTCGCCAGCGCATGCCGTACCTGTGTGGTGAGCGCCAGCGCGAGCTGCTGGAGGGCGACCGGGGCGAGGCCGACCTGTGCTACATCGGCGGCGAGTTCTACCTGTTCGTCGCCTGCGAAGTCGAGACGCCAGCGCCAGAAGACGTTGGCGGATTCCTCGGCATCGACCTCGGCATCGTCAACCTCGCGGCAGACAGCGACGGCCAGCAGTACAGCGGCGAGCAGGTTGAAGACCAGCGCCGCAAGTACCAGCACCGCCGCCGCAACCTCCAGCGCAAGGGGACGCGGGCGGCCAAGCGCAAGCTCCGCCAGATATCCGGCAAGCAACAGCGCTACCAGACAGACACCAACCACCGCATCAGCAAGCGTATCGTGCAGACCGCGCAAGACACCGGGCGCGGGATCGCCCTCGAAGACCTCAAGGGTATCCGTGACCGGGTAACGGTTCGGCGCAAGCAGAGGGCACGACACGCGAACTGGGCGTTCCACCAACTTCGCCAGTTTATCGAGTACAAAGCCGCCCTCGCAGGCGTGCCGGTCGTCGCGGTTGACCCGCGCAACACCTCGCGTACCTGCCCCGTATGCGGTTGTGTCGATAAGCGCAACCGTCCCGATCAATGCACCTTCTCCTGCGTATCGTGCGGATACTCTGCTAATGCCGATACCACTGCGGCAGCGAACATTGCTGCCAGGGCTGTTGTCAACCAGCCGAACGGGCTAATCGCCCAGGGTAGCGCGGCGCAAGCCGCAGCTACAAGCTTCCCCCTTTAGGGGGGAGTAGTTGACATTTGATATAATCTGCTCATGCCAACACAGCCCAAGGATGAGTATGAAGTCTATGATCCAGTTGTTGTCGGTCTTTCCGGGGTAATTACGGAGGCATGGATTAAGCTTGGCAAGCCGAGAGATGTTTTTTCAGAGAATGGTGCAAGATTGATGGACTTTATAATCGATTCGTGGAAGGAAATGTATCCGAATGAGTACAAGGAGTTTTTGAAGAACAGGGAGGAGTATCAACATAGCGAAATGAGTATTAAGGATCAAGTCAAGAAGGGTACGGGGAGGTCTTTGGCTACATACCCACCTTTTGTTCACAGGGTTATGAAGAGGATTTTTACAGATAATGAATTCAACAGGAGACCGGTTGTCATTAAGTTGGTAAAAAAGTGGCCAATGTTTAGGATGGCAAACAAAGCATGAAGATATCCTTTTGTTTGATAACTAAGGGTGACGATGAGCTGTCGAGCGTCAAGAGGTGTGTGGCAAGTGTAAGGCCATACATTGATACTGTTCACATTCAAGCAAACTCAGATAAGACGGTTAAGACTAAAAAGTGGTGTGAGGATAACGGTTTTGATTATCAGTATCGCAAATGGACAGACTCGTTTGCAGAGGCTAGAAATGCCAATTGGGAACAAGTTCCTAAGGACACAGATTGGATTTTTTGGATGGATAGCGATGACGTTTTAGTTGGTGGAGAATATTTGAGAGATATTGCGTTATCAAGTCACAAACAAGGATTGCACGCTGTTTTTATGGATTACTGGTATGGTTGTAAGTTTAATGGTGTACCAAGTGAGGAAACCTTGGTTGATATTGAGCTGAAACATAACCGAGAGAGGTTGCTTAGACCTGGGTCGTTTGTTTGGAAAAATAGGTTGCATGAGACTCCTGTGGAAAAGACTGGGATAAACTATAGATATTCTCAGGTCAAATATAGTGATAAAAACCCAATCGCTGTTTTACATTTAAACGCGACAAGAGATGAGGATCCAATGGTAACTCAGAAGAGAATTGATAGAAATAAGCGATTATTGGAGATGCAGCTTGATGATGAGCGCAGAGATGGTGAGGCAGACCCAAGAACCTTGTTATATTTGATGAAAATATATCAGTCTTCCGGATCTAGGGATGATATAGATAGGTGCATAGAGTTTGGTGAGGAGTATTTGCAGAAGTCTGGGTGGGATGAGGAAAGGGCAGTTTGTCTGGGTATCTTGGGTAAATGCTATGCCTCTATCAATCAAGAGCAGAAAGCCATCAAGTGTCTACTTGCAGCCATTGATCAATACCCGTACGAGCCAATTTATGGCTTCTACCTTGCACGTGTTTACCATAATCTTGGACAGTACAAAAAAATGAAGCATTGGTTGATTAGGTCACTTGAGATGGATGATGGTGGAGTTGTTAGCAGTATGGACAACCTGCTGGAGAGAAAGATTTTGGCAGCCGAGTTGCTGGTGGCACTTTATACTAAAGCTGAAAAAAATCCAGAAAAAGCATTTGAGGCCATGTCTAAGTTGTATGAACTATCACCAACAGAAAGTAACAAAAACACCCTGGCGCTTCTTGAGGATATGTCTGAGCTTAATCAGGCCAGTCGTTATGTGGATAAGCTATCTAACTACCTTTACTCAATAGGGCAAGAGAACAAAATACCCGCATTGGTTGATCTTATGCCAAAAGAGATGGCGATAAACCCATTTGCCGTTCAACTAAAAAACAAATATTCAAGACCGAAAATATGGGAGGATAACGAGATAGCCTATTATGCCTCATTTGGACAGAAACACTTTGAAGAGTGGACACCAGACTCACTCAAAACTGGAATTGCAGGATCAGAGACTGCTGTTATTAGTTTGTCGAAAGAGTGGACTAAGTTGGGATATAAGGTGACTGTCTATGGTGAGCCTGGCAAGAAAATGGGTGTATATGATGGGGTAACTTATCTTCCTTGGTACTTTTTCAACCCACGGGATAAGTTTTCCACATTGATTCAGTGGCGCAGCAACTTTTGGGCGGATAAAGTGAGCGCAAAGAGATTTTATGTAGACCTGCATGATATTTGGCACGAGGTTGAGTATGTGGATAAATTGGAGCTAATAGATGGCATCTTTGTTAAGAGCAAGTATCAGCGCAAACTAGCTCCGTCAATTCCCGATGAAAAATTTGTGATTATTAGTAATGGAATCAATGTATGAGAAATAAAAAGTTGTTCTGGGGTAGTTCGTACGATAGGGGGTTAGAAAATCTTCTCTTTATCTGGCCTGACATAAAAGAAAAACACCCAGACTCAGAGCTTCATATTTGTTATGGTTGGGACTTGTTTTTGAAGACTAACTCTAACAATCCGGAAAGAATGGCGTGGTATGAAAGAATGCGTGTGGCAATGGATCAAGACGGGGTTGTTCATCATGGGAGGGTTGGCAAGGAAGAATTAAAGAAGATCAGAGAGAGTTGCGGTATATGGGCGTATACCACTGATTTCACGGAGATAAACTGTATAACAGCTCTTGAAACGCAGTATGACGGCGTTGTTCCTATTGTGGTTAATTTTACTCACAAGAATTCAGCTGGAGAGGAAATATATACAGCGCTTGATGAGGCTGTGGGGTCTGGCTTCAAGATTGAGGGAAGAGTTACAGATCTTAAGGTAATTGAAGAGGTAAAAGACAAGATTTTACTTTTAATGGATGATAGGAGTTTGTGGGATAAGGAAAGTGGCAAAGCTCGAAAGTTTGCCAAAAAATTTACTTGGGATCAAATTGCACTGAAATGGGTACCTCATTTTAAAACAAAAACAAAGCAACCGTTGGTGACCATCTACACCCCAACAATTCGCAGAGGGTGGTGGAATATAATGGCGTCAAACATTGCATCTCAGTCTTATAAGAATACAGAGTGGTTAATTGTTGATGACTTTGAGGATGGCTCAAGGCAGGAGATAGCTGATAAGTATGCCTCTAAGTATAATTTGGATATAAGGTACGTTAGGGGTAAGCAGCGAGCCGTTAAGAGGCACTACGGATTGGTGAATGCAAATAATACAGCATGGAAGGAAATGAAGGGAGAAATCTTGGTTCTTTTACAGGACTTTGTGCTCATGCCTCCCAATGGTATTGAGTCCATGGTTGATTGGTACAACAAACATCCGAACGATTTATATGCTCCTGTCGATATTTATTTCCAACATAAACTAAAACCGGATATAACAAAGGAGGATTGGTTTGACGGTAACCTTGATGTGGTTGGTCCTGTGTCTTGGAAGAATCCAAGAGTTAGATATCGTGGCATTAGTGAGAGTGACAATCCCCACGATTGGGAGGCTAATTATGGCATGATACCTAAATCTGTAATTGATAGGGTTAATGGTTGGTATGAGATTTTGGATGACGGTTTAGGCCATGATAATACGGACATTGCAATGAGAGCCATGCTGACTGGTAGCAAGTTGTTTATTGATGACACCAACATAGCTACTTGTCTTGATCATTGGAATCCTCTCAAGGGTACAAAGCAGAACATATTAGGACGAGCGAGGAAACTTAATCCTCCACGCTATCAATTTTTATGGGAAATGATAAATGCTGGAAAAATACCAGCAGTTAGAGATGAAAAGTTAGATGATACGGTTTTTCTGAATTATGAAATACCGGCGGAGGTCTCTGATCAAGACGCCGAAAAGTGGGTTGACCAAAACATGGACAAGATCATTAGAAGATGGAAGAAAGAATTTTGATTAACATGACAAAGGGAGCAGGAGGATTGAGGGTGTATTCTGGAGGTACTTTTGACATACCCCATCGGGGTCACTTAGATTTGTTGCGATGGTGTAGAGAAATAGCTGGAGAGGGGGAGGTGGTAATAGCGTTAAATACCGATGAGTTTGTGGAGGAATATAAGGGCAAGAGGCCAATTATGGATTATGAGGACAGAAAAACGATCTTGGAAGCTTTTACGGACTTGGTAGATAGAGTTGTTGAGAATAGTGGCGGTGCTGATAGTAAGCCAGCAATTCTTGAGGTTGATCCCGATGTGATAGTGGTTGGTTCTGATTGGTTAATGAAGGACTATTGTGTCCAGATGGATTTTTCGCCTGAATGGTTAGAGGAACATGGAATAGCCTTGTGTTATATTCCTAGGCAATTAGACAGATCTACCACACAAATTAAGGAAAAAGTTAAAAGCCAATGATAGTTACTGCTATACCATATTGGGAGAGTGACCCTGGTAAACGTGGGGTTTTAAGTAGGTGTCTTTCTTCGATAAAGGGACAACAGGATGATATTTTCGTGCTAGCTGGTAAACAAAAAACCCTTCCGACTGCGTGGAATATGTGCCTTGATATGAGTTTTGGAATGGGTGCTGATTTTGTCATTCTTTCTAATGATGATATAGAGTTGACCGGTGGAAATTTTAAAGATTTGTGTGTCCCTGGTGAGGTAGTATCGCCATTAGTAAACGGAGAGGTTTATAAAGTTTTCCACGCTCACATTTTCGCCCTACCAAGAGATGTGTGGAAAAAGGTTGGTGCTTTTGATGAAAATTTTCAGGTGTATTGGGCAGATACCGACTATGCTGTTAGATTGAAAAAGGCTGGAGTACCAGTATATATTAACGAAACAGTAAACGTACTACACCCAGAACCCGCCAGAACTCTAAAGCACGAATCCAAGATAACGAGGGATGAGGAATATTTTGTGGAAAAGTGGGGAAGAACCTATTTTGACCCAGCCGTAGAGTTATGAAGATTTTATATAGAGCTAGTCCGTACTTAAGTACCAATCCTAACCCATTAGGAGACAACAAAGACTTTATATTGCGCACCAGTTTTGAATCTTTCAAAAAAGCACTAAAAGGTAGGCGTGGAGTATTGATCAACGATTCTTTGAGTGATGACCAACTATCTATTTTCCCAAAAAATTGGGAGGTGGTTAATGCTTGGGGTAATGAGGGGACTTTTCATAAGCAGTTGATGTTAGCTTGTGATTTTGACAACGACGAGAAGGTATTTTTGGTTGAGGATGATTATTTGTGGAAACCTGATGCTATTGATGTTATTGAGGAATCATTAAATTATTTTCATTTAGTTTCACCATACGACCACCCCAGTCACTACATCGAGGATAGATTTAAATATGAGCCTAAACAATTGAGGCTTTGGAGTGGCCATGTTTATAGAGAAGCGCCATCAAACACCCTTACATTTGCTTGTAATGCTTGGGTGATAAAACAAAACCTGGAGAAGATTAAGAGTTTTGGCATTGGGGATCACGAGATGTTTCAGTCTCTTGGAGTACAGATGTGGGTACCAATACCATCATTAGCCACTCACCTAGTTACTGGTTTATTGGCTCCTGGATATGATTGGTTGAAAACCTAGTTTATCTGTCTGTAGAGTAAAATCATGTTTACACTTGAAGATATTTTGACGGACGCCAATTCACTCTTAGATCTTGAGGCTAGTACGCCAACAGGAGACGAGCTTACATTAAGGACTCAACTGGCAAATAGAGCAGTAAGAGAGGCTTCAGGATTGGCTCAATTCAGTCAGCTTAAGCAGGTGTATGAAGTAAACACCTCAACGCTTGCGACTATTCCCCTGCCTTCAAATTTTAGAGAACTACAGGAGAATCCCCGGATACTAGATTCTTCTGGTAATTGGAATGAGTATGTTGAGATAGATGCCGAGCAGAAGTATAACTACAATTCGAGTGATAAGTATTGTTACGTCCTGGGTAATTCTCAAGAGGGCTATGTTTTGTACTTGAACAATGTTATTGCTAATGCCACCTTGTCGGTCGTTTTTCAAAGATATCCGTCTGGGTTTGCTACTCTTACTGACAAAAGCGAGTTGCCAGACGGTGATTATATTACTCGAAAAATTGAGGAATATGTCTTGTACGCAAGATCAGATGACCGTTTCCCAATTGCACAGGGTTTGGCAAATCAATCGCTTAAAAACATGATTGGAAGGTCAATGAAGACCTCTGGTGGGCAAGTGAGGATGACTAAAGCAACTTTTACTAACCCGCTGAAATAAAAAATGCCAGGATTAAATACTCGTATTCCTAAATATAAGAAGAGTAGGGAGACTAAAGCAGAGTGGAACAACTTCCGCAAGGGACTCAATCTCTTATTAAGAGAAACCGAACTTGGGCGTGACGAACTTTCAAAAGCAGAAAATATCATGCTGGAAGGTGCTGGTGTGGTCACTGGCAGGTGGGGAACGGCTAAATATTTTTCTGTTGGAAGTACTGGAACAATAAGGGGATTGGGGCAGTTCAAGAGTGGGGACACAAATGAGTTTTTTGCTTTAAGTGACGAAGGTTATTTATCAAAGAAGGACGGATCATCGTCTTCTGTTATTACCGGCCAATCATGGCCGTCTGGGTCAAGGATTAGAGCTGAACAGTTGGGTGGAAAGACCTATATTGTCTCTGAAGATGTGGCTTTAACTTCTTACGATGGCACCGACCTGTCTGTGTTTGCAACAATACTCCCCCCAACTGGTTTAACGGCGACTAATTTCTCTGGTGCTACTGGTACCAACATAGTTTCGTATCGTGTTACGGCTATTGGGGAGAATGGTGGGGTAACTACTGGTTCAGATAATTATTTACTTGAGAACGTACCGTTTGATTTGTCTACCACTCAAATTCATTTGTCGTGGACAGCTCCAAGTGCCGCCTCATTGTCTGGTTTCGAGATTTATCGTGGCTCTCCTGGGTCAGAGAGGTTACTGGCGGGCGTTCCGCCAACAGTGACGTCCTATGTTGATAATGGCGATCCTGCGTCCGAGACAATTCTTGCCCCTGTAACCAATACGACTGGAGGAATCAAATCGAAATTTATTAAGAAATATAAAGATAGGTTGTTGGTTGTGCCAGCTGATGATCCAACTAAGTTGGTCATATCTGGTAGATATCCCAATCAATTCAAGTTTTCATGGCTTGATGGCGGGGGCTATGTGTATATTGAGCCTGATGATGGCGACGAGATAAATGGTATTGAGGTTCAACCTATTGCTGATAGGATCGTGGTCTACAAAGAAAATTCATCTCATCTGGTTGAGCTGTCTTTAGTACAGATTGGTAACTTCTCTGTGCTTGATCCGACTTATCAGCCAATATCAACAGCGGTCGGCTGTTCTTCTCAGGAGACAATTGCCACGGTTGAAAACGATACTTTTTATCTTGGTAGAGAGGGCGTATATGTGACCGGTTACGAGCCAAACTTTTTGAATATCATTAGGACAAATGAGGTCTCAGCCAAAATCAGGCCATATCTGGCTCTATTAAACAAAACAGACTTTGATACGGCTTGTGCTCTGTATGTGGACAATAAGTACATTCTTTCTTTTCCACAAAGGAAAGAGATGATTGTCTATGATAGAGAGAGGGGTGCGTGGGTCGGACCCTGGAAGTTGCCATACGGTATCTCTCAAATGAGAAAGTATATTGATGGTGATGGTACCGAGCGATGGGTGTTGGGTAGTTATGATAGTAATCAGGTGTATGTTTTTGAAAAGAGCCTTAACTCAGATGATGGTCAGACCATCACAAAGACAATGCGGACAAACAAGGAATATTTTGATGACTGGACTCTACTTAATAATATAAAATTCTTTTATATCTTGTTTGCTTCAATTACTGGTGAGGTGAATGTAAACGTGCTCATTGAGGATCGCTCTGGTAGAACTACCACAGTTAAATCTTTCACCATCTCAGGAGCCGAGATTTCAGGTAGGACTGGGTGGGGTATGAATTTGTGGGGGAGTATTCCCTGGGGTTCGAGTGTTGGCTCCCCTGTTATTCAGAGCTCAGAGATCACCAAGTGGGGGCCGATATTTAAGCAGGCTAGGTTAGTACAGACAGAGATAACGTCAACAAGTGCGTCAAGCAATTTTGAGTTGTTACAAATTAAATTAAGCGCCAGCAAACAGAGTGAGGGCTCGTTAAGTTCATCGCAACGTGTCTAGGCTCTTGCAAACCCCATTTTATTATTTATAGCATACAAATATGGCAACACCAAATCCTAATAAATACCTAGGCACGGCACCATTACCAGGCGGTGGCACTGGTCAATTAAGTAACATGTCCTCACCTGGTGCTGACTGGAATACACAATGGAATCAAGTATGGAACGAATACTACAACAAGGGATACAACAAAGAGTTTGGCAATGTTTCGTTTGCCGGAAGTGGTCCTTTCGCTTCGGCACAATCTCAGGGGTATATGAGGGGGCTGCAAGACTCCGGCGTGCTGGGTGCTAGCACTACCAACAGAAAGCAGTCGTTTACTCCCACACAATCATCCCAATCACCCCAATCACCCCAACCACCCCAACCATCCAGTAGTTACGGCGGTGGATATCAACCTCCCTCCATTGATCCAATTCTGGAAGAAATCAATAGGATGTATGACCCAATCATGTCTCACTTAAGCTCAGCAGAGTCTAGGTTGAGAGGTGAATTGCCTGGTGCATTGAGTAGGATTGAGGATCAATTCGGAACAGCCAAGCAGACACTAGACACCGGAAAGACGCAAACAAGTAGGCAAATTGGCGAGTCTGAGGAGCAAGCACGAGCAAGAACTCAGACAGCTCAAGACGCAGCCAGAAGGTTATTTCAAGAACTAAACATTGGCGCTCAGCAACGCTTTGGAGGATCATCAAGCGCTGGTGAAGCGTGGAGTGAGCTGGCCAATAGGGAGATGATGAGAAATATGGGAGACATAAACATGCAGGCAAACGAGACGTTTAGAACTATTGCTCGGCAAAAGGTGGAGCTAGAGGAAAACTACAATAATGCTCTAATGCAGTTAGAGCAGCAAAAAAGAGACGCTATTGCCAATGTTGAGAAAGAATTTAATGACAGAATACAAGACATCAATAGAATGAGGGCGGAGTCTGAAAGTGCCAAGTCTCAGATGAGGGTGGAGGCGCTTCGTGATTACAGGAACCAAATTATGCAAATTCAGCTTGACGAGCTCAACTATAGAAGGCAGATAGATGCACAGGCTAAGTCTGCGCAATTGCAGCTAGATACAGCTCTTGCGGGATTTCAACAGGCTGGTGGCATGGCGGGAACGGCTACCTCTAATTTGATGGCTGGCACTACAATGAATCCTCAAACAGGGTTGGTGCCCCAATTCAGCAACACAGTAACTTCTCAAATGATTGGTCAAATGACTGGTAGAGATGATGAACTGTTTCCTCAGGGGCAAATTCTAAGACAAGCTATTGACCCGTGGGCAAACCTCAACGTCGCTCGCTAACTTTTGCAAACCTCTTTTCAACTATAATATTGTCAGGTTATGGCAACACTAAAAGATCGCCTTCGGGATATTCTTGATAATCGTATTAGAGCTACTGCTAGGAGGGTGATGAACACTCCCTTGCCACAATCCCTACAAGCTCCAACCAGAACCCTCAACCAAGCAACCAGAGCCGTAGAAAAACATCCCTGGATTGGTGCTCCTGTTAGAATGGTTAAAGGTAGGGGGGGAGAACAAGCAAAACTTCTAACGTCGTCTGCTCAAGATTTTAGTCAAGGTAAGCCGGTACAGGGGGCTTTAAAGGCTGTAGGGTTCGGCTTATCACTAACACCACCTGGAGCAGGCTCAGCTGCTCTTATGGGCGGTCTTAGTGCGCTAGGAGCACCATCAGGAGATAGGGCGAGAGCGTTTGGTAGAAGTACTACATACGCCTCTATTTTTGGTAAGGGGTCACAAATAACCAACCCATTTATAAACAAAGCGATTACTGGAATGGGTTTGGGCCAAAAGACTGGTTTTGTTGCATCAAGAGCTGTGCCAGCTTTAGCTAATGTGGCTCAGGGGATAGGTCTGGATAGAACAGCAGGCACGCCAACTACTCCAACAAGTATAGGTCTTGATTTAGCTGCTGGTTTGGTTGGAGGTCGGGGATCCTTTGCTTCAAGCGGGGCAATTCGTGGCGCTAAGGCAGTTAAGCCAAGGCTAACCATGAAAGGTAATGACCCTGGTGAGTTGACACAAATGTACAACGCTATCAGAAAAATGGATTTAGACGAGATGGTCTCCGACCGATTGGGAATGGTTAAAAACTTTAATGACACCGCCTCACATTACTTGAAAAAGTTGGGGTTTAAAGCTACTCAAATATCTAAAATGACGGAGACAGAGAAATGGAGAATATTATCTCCTCATGTTCAGGAGAATGTTATGTATCGTGTCGGGGACGTGCCGGTTATGGGTATTAGCAGTCCCAAGGATACCCGCACAAGTCAGTCTCTACTGGGCGAATCAGGAGATACTTCAAAATCAAATAAGCTACAGCTAGATGAAACAGCCACTCGTACCAGCGCCACTGAGGTAACTTCATTGAAGCCTATTATACCAAAGAAGGGTAAAAAGAAGGGTAAACTGAACTTGGAAAATCTGGCAGTAGATGAAATAGGTAAGAGGGCTCTAAGGGAGGTGAATGAAGACTTGCCGGTTAGTGTTATCTCGAACAAATCTGTTGTAGACAGAGCTAGAACTGCCAAAGGCACAAAGGCTTTAACCGACGAAAAGATGCGAGATATTATAGCTCAGCAACTAAAAAACAGACAGAAAGTGGTTGATTTGGCTGCTCAGTTTTCCAATGCTAAGAAAAATGGTGCTAGCGAAGAGGAGTTGGCAAAGATTATGCTAGAAATATCTGAACAATCCAGGGTCGCCCAGCAGGGTGGTACTTTTGCCGGTAGATTGTTGCAAGCTCAAAATATCATGGCAGATAGGTCGGCCACGCCAATGCAGAAGGTTCTTGCTCTTCTTGATAATGCTGGAGTAAAAGAAGAAAAATACTTAAAAGACGCGGTTAAGGTAAACTGGGAAGATCCGGTAGAAGTAGTCAAGTTCTATCGCAAGTATGTTCCGCCATCGTTGGGTGAAGTGCTAACGGAGGTTAGATATACAAACATGCTTTCGTCACCAATGACTCATATTGTTAACATAGCAAGCAACGCCCTACAGACGGCGGTCGTTGCTCCCGTTGAAAAAACAATATCGGGAACACTGGATTGGGCTAAGTCTGTTTTGACAAAGAGTGAGCGCCAGTACTATGCAAACGCGGGCATTGAATACGCTAAAGGATATGTTAAAGCTCTACCAAGAGCTATTAAGAAGGCTATTGACATTTTAAGCCAGAAGGAAATAAGCGTGAAGCCAGATCTTGAGTATGTGCCAACAGGTGTTGGGGGTCCTTTGAGTACATACACCACCCCACTAAGGGGTTTGGAGGCTATGGATCAGTTTTTCAAGACCTTGGTTGAGGGTGGCGTCACTAGAGAGTTAAGAGCTAGACCTAAAAAACTTTCAGCAATCAAAATAGCTAAAATGGCCAGTCAAGAGGCTGAATATCGACTTTTTAGACAGAAATTTGACCCAACAGGAGAGCTAGGACAAGGTTACGTGCTACAACTTTTTGATCTGTGGAATAGTGCGATACTAAATTTAAGAAGACTGCCTGGTGGTAAGTGGATATTACCATTCATGCAGACACCGACCAATATTTTAAAACAGGGTCTTGAGTACTCTCCCCTAGGAGTAGTCACTATTCCAGGTTCAAAGAACGCAACGGAACAACTATCAAAATCTATTATTGGTTCTGGTGTGTTTTTGGCAGCATATCAGCTGGCTAAATCTGGATTAACTACTTGGAGTGCCCCAACTGGCGAAAAAGAAAGAGAGTTGTATTACGCCGCTGGCCTCCAACCGTACTCTGTGAAGATCGGAGATAAGTGGGTTTCATATTCAAAACTTGGTCCTTTGTCATATCCAATAGCAATGGCAGCGGCATTGGCCAACGTAGAAAGAACCAAGCCAGACCAAGAAACGAAGAACAACATTGCAGAAAGTATTGGTGGTATTCTAGCTTTCTTTGGCGATCAGTCTTATGTGAAAAATATAGGAGATTTAGTGGATGCCATTCAGGGTGGTGTAAGTGTTGGCTCGGCGGCCATTAGCTCTCAAGCAGCCAATCTAGCAGGACAACTTGTAACATACCGCTCTTTCTTAACGTGGCTGGGCAGAATTACCGACCCAACATACCGCAAGGCAAAGACGTTTAAAGAGAGGATGGTAAAAGATATTCCTATTATTGGATCCGATCTAGAGCCGTATAGGGACCCATTTGGTAATCCTTCAATGAGAGATCTTCCTCTAGTGAATGCTTTTTTTCCAGCCAGGATTAGCGTGGAGAAACAACCAGCGGAGAGCGAATATCGCCTATATGAGAAGGGAAGAATCCAGAGGGGCGTTGAAAAAAGATCAGGTGAGAAGTTAATTCAAGAAGGGGGTTCTAATCAGGTCTCGGCTGATAAATATCAATATCTAGACGATGAGGGGTCTGTTAAAACCATCAATATTGGCAAAGTCTTATCAATGCCCGAAAACAACGCAATCAACAGAGCTAAGAAAGATAAGGAGGTGTGGAAAACAGCTGATGATATTCTAAATAGCAATCTAGCCCCCAATCTCCAAGCTCAAGCCTTACAAAAGTTGGGCGTGGATATTGAACAAGCTGAGTATTACAACATCGCTAAAGAAACTAACGATCTAAAATACCTGTATATTGAGGAGGAGATTAACAAGATCATCTCAACCACTAAAAACAGGGAGGACGTGCTTAAGTTTTTGGTTAAACAAAGGCAGGAGGTTGGTGGCAAAGTAATTTTGAGTAGTGGTGTAATTGATGATTTGAGAAAGGCTGGTTATATTAGTAAAGCTGAAGCTGACAAGTTAAAAAACATAACTTTTGACGGAAAGACAACTACTCCACAGGTTAGTGTATCTGGAAGAGGTGGCGGTGCAACATTGAAATCAATTAAACTAACAGCGCCAAAGATGGGGAGTATCAGGGGCAAGATACCATCACTCGCACAAACCAAGATTACCCCACCCTCAGCAAAAGACCCGTTTGGGATAAAACAATTCAATCCTCAAGACGTGGTTAGACAATTTTCTAAGCAGGTGCAGGCGTCTCAGGAGGCAGTAGCTAGAATTAGGCCAATTAGCAGGTCATCGTTTAATATATAGATATGGACATTAAGGTGGTTGGGGATCATGGAGAGATTGTTAAGGAGAATAAGCTAGAGGAAGTAGAGCCATCTAATCCTCCAGTAAGAGATAATCAAGCAATCAAACAAGCGGTATCTGACGTTTTTGGTTTGAGCAGTAGGGAGGTCGGTATGCACTCAGCTGCAATCAATACTTTGATTGACTATGCTGTTTCACAATCTGATGATCCAACGCCAGAGAATGTAAAGTGGGCAATCAGACAACTATATCTCAAGGTTGGCACGCCACCCTTGGGTGAAAATGTCATCACCTACCTATCAAGGTATGCCTATTTGGCAATGGAGCAAAACAAAATTAGTAAAGAGTTGAAAAAATATGAGCAGTTTAAGTAGTTTAAGTAGTTTGTATCGAGCTTTGTTTGGCAAAAGAGCTCCCGTTGACGGCAATGTTATTGATATGTCAGAACACGGCAGGGTTGGTGGCGTCTCAACGGGTCAGGGGTTCAAGTTTGTTACAAACATTGACGGGGCAGCTCCCACAGAGGGTAATAACCCATCCCTCACTATTTCCAACGCAGACACAACTCCTGACTCAACTAAGACAATCACCAAAACTATTGGTAGTACCAGCTATACCAAAACTTTAACTTACAATGCTGGTGGTGACTTAATATCAATTAGTGCTTGGGTAGAAGTATGAGTGAAAAAATAACCCGTGATGGCGACATCATAACCATTAAATCAGAAGTAACTAAGGCGATTGATTTAAGTGAACTAAGGGCGGAGTTGGCTAGTTATGAGCAACAAGTTGAGCCAAGTGACCAAGAAGTATTGAGTTGGGCTAAAGATGGGTTTGTTCATCCTTACTATGAGGATATGAGGAGAGCGAAAGAAATTAGGGAGGAACTTGAGAAATGGCAATCAATTTAGACCGTATTCAAGCTCCCAAGCTAGAAACACCCACCACATCACCTGGTGGAAGTTTAAAGGCTAACACTACTTACTATTATTGCGTAGTTGCAGTTGGAGGTGCAAATTCCATTCAGAGTTATCAACACGATTTTGAGTCTCCGAGAAGTAACATTGTACAGGCCACCACTACGGACACAAATAAAACAATTAATTTAAGCTGGAATGCTCCCGCCATATCACAAAGTGGGTCGTTTAGTAACAGAAATTATGATTGGTATGCGGTATTGCGTAGCACTAACAAGTCTGATTTGGAGGGTAAAGAACAAGTCCCCATTTTAATAAACACCTACTATACAAACATAACTACCAATTTAACTTCAATCGCTGATGATGGTGCTACTTATGGAACGGCTGAGGGAACAAAGTCTTATTTCTGGTACAGACCTTGGGGTTGTCCCAAGATCCATCTTTACAAAGATGCTACCGAAAGTGATCCCTATACGATGGCCGATCTTTATGCAGCCGATTTGGCTGGAACTCTTGAGTTGTTGCCAGAGGTTGAGGCAACCGATACCCCACACAGGCTTTATACACCAGTTAATCCGGCTGATTCTAAACAATTAGCCCTAGATATTATTGTTACCAACTTTACTTCTGCTGGAAGTGTTGAGCTAATTGGCAAGGATGCTGGTGGAGATGCCAAAAGTGAGACGATTTCAATAACTGGAAACGGAACTTACACTTCAACCAAGACTTATGCTTCCATTGATGAGGATGGGATTGTTTGTACTGGAGATTACACTCTCAAAATTATTCAAAACAGATGGGGATTTATAGAGCCACATATTTTCCAGTTTGGAGATAACAATGGAAAAATTGGAACAGCCAGTTGGACAATACACGCCAGCTTCTACAACGAGACTTACTTTTTAACTAAGCGCGAGCATATTTTTATTTCAGGTGGTTTTGCTCCTGGAATAAATAGCGATTCTCATTTTGTAGCTGGAGAGCTATCTGGCTCTGGTGCTGGTAAAAACGGTTCTCATATTATGTTCCATAATAGACGCTGGTTTGCTGGAATGAACTCTGGTTATATTGTTTATTCTAAGTTTTATGGATCACAAGTGCACTATGGAGGAAACAGCCCTGATGT
>ERZ795050.1865-NODE-1865-length-25341-cov-8.768924_pt1 | contig 25341 bp, 36 predicted proteins | sample MGYA00375134_ERZ795050 | MGnify/ENA primary metagenome ERZ795050 (study PRJEB30179, sample SAMN05720221) | activated sludge metagenome | isolation source: Anaerobic digester | place: Japan | collected 2015-05-26 ... | reverse complement strand
ACGGCAGGTAGTGCCGCGCCCCGCCCACAATGCGCCGGCCGCGAGTCTGCTTGGCCTGCTGAATCGGAATGCGGCGTTGGGCCTGGGTAATCAGTATTGCCCCGGCCACGACCGCCACGAACGACAGGACCAGGAAGACCACCTTTTCCGGCGTGATGTAGGTCGCACCCGCCATCTGGCCGCTGCGGAAGAGGCCGCTGTAGATCTCGATAAACACGGTCGGCAAGCGGGCAATGATGCCGGCCATGATGATCAAGCTGATGCCGTTGCCGATGCCGTACTCGTCGATCTGCTCACCGATCCACATCAGCAGCATGGTTCCGGCCATCAAACCCACGATGGCCATCAGGGCGAATGTCCACCACATCATGCCGGTCGAGAATTCGGCGTACACCAGGTTGTTGCTGTGGAGGTACTGCACCCAGAACACCGACTGTATCAAACACAAGGCGACGGTGAGGTAGCGGGTGTACTCGTTGATTTTTCGCCGTCCGGATTCACCCTCTTTTTGGAGTTTTTCCAGGGCAGGCACAACCGTCACGAGCAACTGCAGAATGATCGAGGCACTGATGTAAGGCATGATCCCCAAGCCGAACAACGTGCTCTGCCCCAGGTCGCCGCCGGTGAACAGGGCAAACAGATCAGCCATCTGGCCGACCGGGCTGCCGCTGGCACCGCCACGGAAGTGACTGGAAAGAGTTTCCTGATCGACTCCCGGAAGCGGAACGTAGTAACCAATCCGGTATACCGACAACATGAAGAGCGTAAACAGCACCTTGTTGCGGAGGTCCGGAATCCGGAAGGTATTAATAAAGGCACGCAGCATCTCAGTTCAACCTTCTTGGGACTCGCGCCCTTTGCTATGCGCCGGCCGGTGGCGCCGTGTCGCCCTTCTTCGGGGCGGACTTTTTGGGGGACGACTTCTTGGCCGTATTTCGTTTAGCCCGTGCTTGTGCGGCCCGGTCGGGACGCTCAATAACCTGCACGGTTCCGCCCGCCTGCTCGATCGCCGCCCGCGCCTGGCCGCTGAACGCATGGGCCGCAACGGTCAGCTTCTTGTCCAGCTTGCCGTGCCCCAGGATGCGGACCAACGGTCGCGGACCCTGCACCAGGTTCAGCTTTCGCAGGCTCTCCAGATCCACGCGTCCGCCCTGGTCAAAGTGCTCGTTCAGCACTCCCACGTTGACCACCTGGTACTCGGTGCGAAACTCGAAATTGCTGAAGCCGCGCTTCGGCAAGCGCCGGAACAGCGGCATCTGACCGCCTTCGGTCAGGCGCCGCGCGCCCCCGCCGGCGCGCGACTGAAAGCCCTTGTTGCCGCGCCCGCAGGTCTTGCCGTGCCCGCTGGCTTCGCCTCGCCCGACGCGCTTACGCGGCCGGTGCGCCCCCGCCGTCGCTGTTATTTCGTTCAGCATCATGGCTGCATTTCCTGCTGCTGTTGCGGAGTGGCCTGGCCGCTGTCCGCCTCGCCCTCATCGGAAGGCTCATCGGCCGAGACATACGCCTCGATGGGCGCCTTTTTCGGTGGGCGCTCCGGCGGAAGATCCAGTGTGACCCCGCGCAACTCCTCGACCCGCGCCCGCGAGCGCAGTTTCTGGAGACCGTCGATGGTGGCTTTCACCAGGTTCTTCGGGCTCGTCGAGCCGTAGACCTTGGTCAGCACGTCCTTAATCCCGGCCAGTTCCAGCACGGCCCGCGGAGCCGAGCCGGCAATGACGCCGGTACCTTCGGCGGCCGGGATCAACACCACCCGGCTGGCGCCGTACGCGCCCACCACGCGGTGCGGTATCGTCGTGCCCCGCAGTGGAACGGTGAACATGCGCCGGCGAGCCTGCTTGTTGCCCTTCTCGACGGACGGCGGGACCTCGTTGGCCTTGCCGTAACCATAGCCTACGCGACCCTGCCGGTCGCCGACGACCACCAGGGCGCCGAACGAAAAGCGACGGCCACCCTTCACCACGCAGGCACAGCGGTAAAGCTTGACCAGCGCGTCATCAATGTTGGATTCGGCGCCGGGCTCATGGTCCGCTAGCCGCCGTCTGCCGCCGCCGCCTCCGCCGCGCGCTTGTTTCGGCCGTGTCGACATAATTACCTTCTCTGCCTTTGCCCTAGAACTTTAAACCGGCTTCGCGGGCCGCATCCGCCAAAGCCTTGATTCGGCCGTGATACTTGCGGCCGCGGCGATCGAAACACACCTGCTCGATGCCGAGGGCCCGCGCTTTTTCGGCCAACGCCTTGCCCACGACGGCCGCCGCTTTGACGTTTCCGCCGTAGGTCACCTGCTCGCGAATTTCCTTGCCGCGGCTGGAGACGCCGCACAGCGTGCGTCTGGCAACGTCGTCAATAATCTGGGCGTAAATGCCCGTATTGGAGCGGCTGACCGCCAGGCGCGGCCGGGCCGGAGTACCGTCCACCTTTTTGCGCACGCGGCGAATTCGTCGCTCCTGGCGTGCCACCTTGAGGAATTCTGTTCGCATTACCTTACCTCAGAGCCGAATCACAGCCCAATCAGCCGCCGCCGCCGCCCGCAAACACCTTGCCAGCCTTGCGGCGAATGTGCTCGCCGGCGTAACGGATGCCCTTGCCCTTGTAGGGTTCCGGCTTGCGGAGCTTACGGATGTCGGCCGCAAATGCGCCAACCTGTTGCTTGTCTGGGCCGCTGACCGAGAATTTCGCGGGCTCGTTGTCGCCACGGGCGACCGGGGCGTCGACCTTGATTTCCAGCCCGGGCGGCACCGGAATTTCGAACTGGGCCTTACGACCGATGCCCCGCCCCATGTACCCGACGTTCAGCAGGAAGGTCTTGCCCTCGAGCTTGCAGCCATAGCCGGTGCCGTAGATTTCCAGGTCGATGCGATAGCCCTCGGCCACGCCCTTCACCATGTTCGCGATCAAGGCGCGCGAGGTGCCGTGCAAGGCCCGGCTGCGCTTCTGATCGTCGGGCCGGTCACAGACGACCTGGTTGTCCTTAAGAGCCACGGTAATCGGCTCGGGGACCTGCCAGCTCAACTTGCCTTTGGGACCGGTGATTTCCACGTTTCGCCCGGAGAGGTTGACCTTGACGCCGGGCGGGACGGGAACCGGTTTCTTGCCAATCCGCGACATCGAATCACCAAACCTTGCAGAGCAACTCGCCACCCACGCGCTGCTTGCGACACTGCCGGTCGCTCAGCACGCCGCGGCTGGTGGAGACAATCGTTATGCCCAAACCGTCCAGCACGCGCGGCATCTCGTCGACGTGCGCATAGATGCGCCGTCCGGGCCGGCTGACGCGCTGCAGATCCTGGATCACGTGCGTGCCGTCGTCGGCGTACTTCAGGTCGATTTCGATCTCGCCCTGGTTGGTGTCCTCGATCTGCTGGAAGTCCAGAATATAGCCTTCATCCTTGAGAACCTGGGCAATCCCCAGGCACACCTTGCTGCGCTTGACGCGCACCCGCCGCTTGCCGATCCGGTCGGCGTTACGGATGCGTGTCAGCATGTCGGCGATCGGGTCCGATGTGGCCATTACCAACTCGCTTTCCGCACCCCAGGGATGCGACCTTCACCGGCCAGCTTACGGAAGCACAGGCGGCACAGGCGGAACTTGCGATAAACCGCACGCGAGCGGCCGCACAGCTCGCAGCGCGTGTACGCCCGCACGCGGTACTTCGGCGTGCGCTTGGATTTGTGTATCAGTCCCAATCTGGCCATTGACCGCTTAGCTCCTGAAGGGCATGCCCATCAGCGCCAGCAGCCGCCGCGCTTCGGCGTCGTTGCGGGCGCTGGTGCAAATGGTAATGTTCATACCCTGCTGATAATTGACTTTGTCCGGATCGATCTCCGGAAATACGCCGTATTCTGACAAGCCCATATTGTAGTTGCCGCGCCCGTCGAAGCCGCCCGGGTCCAGACCGCGAAAATCGCGGACGCGCGGGATGGCCAGCGCCACCAGGCGATCGAGAAATTCGTACATTCGCGCCCCGCGCAGCGTCACCTTCAGCCCGACGTCCCAGCCCTCGCGAACTTTGAAGTTCGATACGCTCTTGCGGGCCTTGGTTACCAGCGGCTTCTGCCCGGTTACCGTGCGCAGATGCTCTTCGGCCTCGGTGAAGCGGCGGTTCTCGCGCGACTTGTTGCCGCTCTCCTGAACCGCCTTGCCCAGGCCCATCGAAACCACGATCTTCTCCAGCTTGGGCAGCGACATGATGTTCTGCCGCCCCAGCTCCTGCTGCAGAGCCGGTATGACCGTCTGCCGGTATTTGTCGAGTAGCCGTACCATTACTGATTCCTGCGCTTATATTCGCCGGTGGCGCGCGTCACTTCGCTCAGCACGGAGCCGCCGAGGCTGAGGCGCTGCTTGCTGACCACTTTGCCCGTGGCATCCCGCTGCACCTGGAAGCGCACCCGCGTACCGCGCCCGGTTTTGGGATCGACCGGCATCACGTTTGAGGCGTGAATCGGGGCCTCTTTCTGAATTCGACCGCCCTGCGGGTGCTTGCGGCTCTTGCGCACGTGGCGATAAACCATGTTAACGCCTTCGACCACCACCCGGTCCTTGACCGGATCGACCCGCAGCACCTTGCCGCGAGCACCCCGGTGCTCGCCGGCAATCACTTCAACAATGTCGTCTTTACGAACCCGCGCGGCCATACTTACCAAACCTCCTCAGCCAGCGAGATGATCTTGGCGAAGTTCTTCTCGCGCAGCTCGCGGGCCACCGCCCCGAATACGCGGGTACCCTTGGGATTCCCGTCGCCGTCAATAATCACCGCCGCGTTGCTGTCGAAACGCACGTAGCTGCCGTCCTTGCGGCGCGTCGGGTACTTGGTGCGCACAATCACCACGCGCACCTTTTCGCCCTTTTTCAGCTCCGATGATGGCAACACGCTCTTGATCGAGCAGATGGCGATGTCCCCCACCCCGCCCTTGGCCAGCCGCTTCTTGCCGTGCCGGGCCGCCGAACCCTTCAGCACCTGGATGCACTGCAGCTCCTTGGCGCCCGTGTTGTCGGCCACGTCCAGCCGCGTGTACTGCGTAATCACGCTTCACCCCCCTGCCCCAGCACCTCGGCCGCCTGCCGCGGGGCCCGCTGCACGATCCGCACCAGGCGCCAATTCTTGGTCTTGCTGATCGGGCGGCACTCGGCCACCTCAACCAGGTCGCCCACCCCGGCCTCGTTGTTCTCGTCGTGGGCGTGCATCACCGTGCGCCGGCTCAGAAACTTGCCGTACTTGCCGTGCTTGACCAGATAAGAAACCGTCACCTTGATGGTCTTCTGGCGCGCCGCAGACGCGACCACGCCGATGCGCGTGGCACGCCGCGCGCGCGGCGCCGCAGGCGGTGACACCACGGCTTTTCCGGGTTCTGTCGTATCCATTCCGTGCTATCCGTTCTGCAATCAGTGCCGGCAAAGCGGAGCTTTGCTTTGCACTACCAACTCACTTATGCCGCGCGGCCTGGGCCGTCAGATGGTCCTGCCGCTGTTCGATGTTCTTTTCGCCGCGTTCACGTAAGACCGTCAAGACGCGCGCTATGCTGCGCCGGGTCTTGCCGAGCTGCGTCGGGTCTTCCAGCTTCTCGGTCACCGCCTGGGCCCGCAGGTCGAAAAAGTGCCGCCGCAGGCGCTCCAGCTCCGCGTGCAGCTCATCCGCCTTCATGGCCCGCAAATTCTCGATCGTCAACGCCATGACCGGCTCCTACACGCTATGCCGGCGGGCGATGAACCTGGTGCGCACCGGTAGCTTGTGAGCCACCCGCAACAACGCCGCCTTGGCCACGTCCTCGCCGACACCCCCGACCTCGTACATTACCATGCCCGGCCGGACCACGGCCGCCCAGATGTCCACCTCGCCCTTGCCCTTGCCCATACGCGTTTCCAGCGGCTTCTTCGAAATGGGCTTCCAGGGGAAGATGCGGATGTAAACCCGGCCTTCGCGGTGCAGAAAGTGCGTCGCCGCCACGCGCCCGGCCTCAATCTGCCGCGACGTTATTCGCGCCGGCTCCAGCGACTGCAAACCATAGTCACCAAAGGCGACGCTGTTGCCGCGCAGCGCGTTCCCGCGGATGCGGCCCTTGAAGGCCTTGCGGTACTTCACGCGTTTCGGCATGTTGCCCGGCATAACTAACTCCTACCGTGTGCCACTCTACCGTGTGCCACTGTGAGGCCTGAGCCTCAACAGTGCGGTCTAAGCCTCAATAGTGCCGTGTGCCACGCGGAGACTCAGACCTCCAACACTAGCACACCTAAAACCAACGCCCGTTAGCGACGCGCCCGGCGGCGGAACCGGCCGTCTCCGGCCGCCGTCGCCGGCTGCTCGCCATAACTGCCGCGATAAATCCAAACCTTGATGCCTATCACGCCGACCGTGGTTACCGCATGCGTGATGGCGTAATCCACTTCCGCCTGCAACGTCTGCAGCGGAATCGAACCCAGCATCTGCGTTTCGGTGCGGGCCATTTCCGCGTTGCCCAGCCGGCCGGAGCAGATGATCTTCACGCCCTTGGCCCCGGCCGCCATGGCGGCCTCGCACTTCATCTTCATGATGCGCCGGAAGCTGCCGCGTTTCTTGAGCTGCTCGGCGATGCCCTGGCCGACCAGCCGGGCGTCCAGATCGGGGTTCTTGATTTCAACTATATTCACGGAGACGCGACGATCAATCAGGTCTTCCAGGCGTTCCTTGAGCTTGTCCACCTCGGCCCCTTTGGCGCCGATCACGACGCCGGGGCGGGCGGAGTGCAGGATCACCTTTACTTCGTCGCGCGTACGCTCGATTTCGACCTTGGAGATGCCGGCGAAAGGCGGCTTCTCGTTGAGTTCCTTTTCGATGAAGCGGCGAATGTTCTCATCCTCGACGAGGAACGCGCCAAAGGCCGCTTTAGGGGCGTACCAGCGGGACTTCCAGCCTTCGGTAATGCCCACCCGGAAGCCGATTGGATTGCACTTCTGGCCCACGCGTTATTCCTTTTCACTCACCGAAATTGTAATGTGAGAAGTCCGCTTCATGATCGGGTGCGCCCGCCCGCGGTCTTTCGGGTGAAAGCGCTTGATGATCGGACCCGGATCGACCCGTGCTTCGCTTACGACCAGCCGGTGCATGGACGCCTCAGCCTCATTGGCGCTGGCCATTGCGGATTTGAGCACGCGATCGACCAACTTACCGGCGCGTTTGTGCGTGAAGCGTAACAACTCCACTGCGTCATCGCACCGCCGCCCGCGGATCAGATCTACCACGAGCCGCGCCTTGCGATCGGCGATCCGTGCGTAGCGGTGTTTTGCGGTCCACATCTTCAAGGCCTCCTGCTACTTCGCCACCGCGCGTGCAGTGTGCGCCCGGAACGTCCGCGTCGGCGAGAATTCACCCAGCTTGTGCCCGACCATATCTTCGGTCACGAACACCTTCTGGAAGTGCCGTCCGTTATGCACCTCGAACGTCACGCCCACAAATTCCGGCACAATCGTGCACGACCGGCTCCACACCTTGATCGGCGTCCGGTCGCCCATCTTCTGGGCCGCGAGCACCTTGTTGAACACGTGCTCGTTTACGTACGGGCCTTTTTTCGCGCTACGCGCCATGCGTATTCCTCTAGCTAACTGCCTTACCACTTCCGCCGCAGCTTCGCCTCGCCAAATGACTTCGTTATGCGGCGACGCAGAATCCGGCGATTCGAACGCGCCCGCGGACTGCGCGTCCGCCCGCCCTTGGCCAGCTTGCCCCAGGGCGAACAGGGATGCCGCCCGCCGTTGCTGCGCCCCTCGCCCCCGCCCAGCGGGTGCGCCACGGGGTTCATGGCCTTGCCACGCACGTGCGGCCGCCAGCCCATGTATCGCGAACGCCCCGCCTTGCCCAGGCGAACGTTCTGGTGGTCCAGGTTGCCGAGCTGGCCGATGGTCGCCCGGCATTCGACGCGCACCTGCCGCATTTCGCCCGACGGCAGTTGCAGCACCGCCCAATTGCCCTCGCGGGCCATCAGCCGCGCCGCGCCGCCGGCCGTGCGGACCAGCTTGCCGCCCTGGCCGGGGTTCATCTCAATATTGTGAATGTCCATGCCGATGGGAATGGACGCCAACGGCATGCAGTTGCCTACCTGCGGTTCGACCTTCACCCCGCTCTCAATGGTGTCGCCCGCTTTCAGACCCAGCGGCGCCAGGATGTAGCGCTTCTCGCCGGTCTGGTACTCGACCAGGCCAATGTGGCAGGAGCGATTCGGGTCATACTGAATTTCCAGCACCTTGGCCGGCACGTTATCCAGATTACGGCGGAAGTCGATGATCCGGTACATCCGCTTGTGCCCGCCGCCGCGATGCCGAGCGGTGATGACCCCGTGATGATTCCGCCCACCACGCTTTTGGAGCGGCTCAAGCAGCCTCTTGGCGGGCCGGTTCTGCAGCCGGTGCGTCACTTCCTCGTAAGTATTCACGCTCGAGTTGCGCCGCCCGGCGGATGTTCGTTTGTATGTCTTGACGCCCATAACCTACCTCGTTTCCGGGCTCCGCCTAGAACAAATCAATGTGGCTGTCTTGATCCAGCGTAACGACGGCCTTCTTGATCTGGCGCGTCCGGCCGGTCTTGTAACGAAACCGCCGCAACTTCCCGGGCCGATTGGAAGTCCGCACGTCCAAAACGCGAACGCCGTAGATTTTTTCCACGGCATTCTTGATTTGCAGCTTATTGGCCTCGGGATGGACTTCGAAGCTATACGTGCCGCCGCGGCCCGCGCTCGACTGGCGCGATTGGTACGAGCTCTTCTCCGTAACGAGCGGCCTGATGATCGTATGGTAAATATCCATGCCTATTCGCTCGCTTTCTGGGCCCCGCCCACGCTAGCGCGGAAACTGGCGAAGGCATCCCGCGTGAAGATCAGCTTCCGCCGGGCCAGAATGTCATACGCGTTCAATTCCGCCACCGGGCGAATCTCGGTCCGCGGGATGTTGCGGCCGCTCTTGTAAAGCGTCTCGTTGGGCTCCGCCATCGCAAAGAGGCAGCCGTTGTCCGCGTCGACTTTCTTCAGAAACGTGGCGAAACGCGAAGTCTTGGGCACGTCGAAGCGCAGCCCGTCCACGATCAGCGCTTCGTTGCTGTTAATCTTGGCCAGCACCGCCTGGTTCCGGGCCAGCCGGCGCATTTTCTTGGGCAGCGCCTGGCGGAAGTCGCGCACCCGCTTGGCGAAGGCCATGCCGCCGCCGCGTCGCTGCGGAGTTCGGGCGTTACCCATCCGGGCCCGCCCGGTGCCCTTCTGGCGATAGAGCTTCTTGGTAGAGCCGACGACGTCGGAGCGGCTCTTGGTCACGGCGTGCCCCTGCCGCCGGTTCGCATGATAGGCCACAACCACCTGCTTCAGCAACGACGCGTTGACCTCGTTGCCAAGCAGCCCCTCGTCAATCTGTTCGGCGCCGATCTTCGCGCCGGTTTCGTCATATACGGGTACGCTTAGCATGGCCCTTACTCCGCTACTCCCGGGTCTTCGCCTTCCGCACGATCACATAGCTGCCCTTGGCGCCCGGAATCGCCCCGCGGATGACCAGTAGATTGTGCTCCGCGTCGATGCTCACCAGCGGCTGGTTGCGGATCGTCCGCCGCTCGTTGCCGGTGTGGCCGGCCATCCGCTTGCCTTTCTTGACCGCCCCGCTGTGGCCGCGCGTCGCCCCCCGGCCGCCGATGCTGCCCGGAGAACGGTGTTTGCGCTCGGTGCCGTGCGAGGCCGGCTGCCCGCCGAAACCCCAGCGCCTCATCCCGCCCTGAAAGCCCTTGCCCTTGGTGGTCCCGATCACATCGACGTATTTGACGCCGCTCTGCTCGAACAGCTCCACCGTAACCGTCTCGCCGATCTGCTTGTCGGGCGGCTCAGCCAGCCGGATCTCGCGCACAAACCGCTTCGGCGCCGTCTGGGCCTTGCGGGCGTGGCCGATCTCGGGCATGGTCGAGCGGTGCGGCTTTACGTCGTCGAAGCCCAGTTGGACGCTGTTGTAGCCGTCCTTGCCGTCGGCCTGCTTGGTTTGCAGGACGACGCACGGGCCGGCCTGGACGATCGTCACCGGGACGCGCTCGCCCGATGGATCGAACACCTGCGTCATTCCGATTTTCTTGCCAAGTATCGCCGGGACCATCCCGCGGCACTCCTGTCAGCACGCCGCCCGCCGCGTAGGTCGGGTCTGCCGACCCGACTCCCCCCGGTTACCGCGGCGAGGCCGCGCACAAAAAACGTTAGTCGGCAGCCGCGCCGACTATGCCTTGATCTTCACGAAAACACCCGCGGGCACCACCAGCCGGTTCAGGGCCTCCACGGTCCTGGCGGTTGGCTCGAAGATATCGATGACCCGCTTATGAGTGCGCATCTCAAATTGTTCACGCGATTTCTTGTCAATGTGGGGGGACCGCAGGACGGTGTACCGTTCAATACGTGTTGGCAGCGGCACGGGGCCGCGCACGCGGGCCGCCGTCCGCTTGGCCTGGTCCACGATCTCCTGGGCTGAAGAATCCAGCGCCCGGTGATCATAGGCCTCCATTCGAATACGAATCCGCTCACCTGCCATCGGCGTTCTACCGTCCGTTCAACATCGTAACCTGTCTGGGTTCCCGACCACATAAGTCGAGTCGTGCCAGAATACCGCCCGTAACGATTACGTCAAGCCCAAAGAACGGAAATTGCACGCGGCGAGCGCCGCCGGAGCATAATCGCGGAGCGGAGCGGGCATATCGCGGAGTCGAGCCGGCGGAAAAGCGGGGCGCACCCGAGCAGAGCCGGGGCGTGTCGCCCCGGACTGATGGAGCCGGACATCGAGGGCGATCTAGGGATCAAGTGATCGAGAGGTCTGGCGGCTTTTCCGCGTTTTGCTGACATCCCCCCAATTTCGGAGCCCAAGGCGCGTTCGGGCACACCGTACAAACCGGGGGCGGCACGCCCCGGCTCTGTTACTTTGCGCAGCAGCTCGCCGCCTTGGGTTTACTGGGCACTCGCGGCGATTACCGCCACGTAGCGTAGCCGCGCGACGTTGACCAGCGGCTCCGCCTCGATGTCGTAGTGCAGCGCCGATTGCGCCGACTGTTTGGAACTCTTTATCTTGCCTACACTTAGCGTCGCCGGCAGTCCGGGCCGGGCCGGAAGCGCCAGATACGTGAACCCCAGCTTGCTCAAATCCGCATCTGCTTGGCTGATCATCATGCCCCGCCGCCCAGCGCCGGTAATCACGTAAGGCCGCGGTTCCGGCTGCATGGTCCCGTCGGCCAGCACTTTTACCGGCACCACCTGTTCGCGGAATTTGGGGTCCGTAGTCAGCTCCACCCGGCTGACGTGCGTCTCAACGTCGACGATGCGGCCAATGATGCAGCGCTGCAGCAAAAACTCCGCCCCGCTTTCCCATCCCTCAAACCCCTCCCCCGCCGCCACCCACTGGCCCACGGCGAGATTGCTGTCCGCGCCGCGGCCGATCAGCGCTGTCTCGCGCCACGGTGAGACATCGAACCCCAGGACCGGCGCGATCACCAGGTCCACGTTGTCCGACCACATCTGCCCGCGCAGCCCACACACCGCGTCGTAACGCCGCTCCAAATCCTCCCGCCATAGCCGCTCCTGCCCCAGCGCCAGGCGGAGTTGCTCGTTCTCTCGCTCCAGCCGCGCCACACGCTCAGATTGCCGCGCTTCCGCCGCCCCCTCACAGGCACGCTGCGCCGGCCGCAGCACGGCCCATTGCGGCAGGGCCAATATCTGGAAGGGGCTGCGCAGCCAGCGCGTCCACGTGGGCGGCAGTAGGGCCAGCACCGCGGCCGCCAGCAGCAGCAGGGTGAATGCGCGAGCACGCGTCAGCCGGATGGGCCTCACTTCGGTCCCCCGTTGTGTTGCCAGCGTGTTTTGAGGTCAGTCCGTTCCCCCACAGATGTTCTATCGCAAGCGCCCCCGCGTAACCGCACAAAACGCCGGCGGGGCGCCCGTGCCACACTCGCCGACCCGGGAACAGTGGGCCGCGTCAATACTCGTCCTCGTCCGATTCGAATGTGCCGCCCCACGTGTCCAGGTTATCTAGAAACTCGCTCGTGCCGCGCGCCACGCACGTCAGTGGATCGTCCGCCACGCGCACGTCCAGCCCCGAGGCCTTAGCCAGCACCTGGTCCAGCCCACGCAGGAGCGACCCGCCGCCCGCCAGGTGAATGCCGTTATCCACCAGGTCCGCGGCCAACTCCGGCTCCAGCTTTTCCAGCGTCCGCAAAACCGCCTCGATGATCTGGCCGACCGGCTCCTTGAGCGCCTCGCGCACTTCCTCGCTGGTGATCACCGCCCGCCGCGGCAGCCCGCTGATCATGTCGCGGCCTTTGACCTCCATCTTCATCTCTTCGCTCAGCGGGGCCACCGACCCGATCTGAATCTTGATGCGCTCGGCGGTCTGCAGGCCGATCATCAGGTTGTAGTTGCGCTTCATGTAATTGATGATGGCCGCGTCCGCCTCATCCCCCGCTACCCGCAACGAGTGGCACTCGGCGATGTCCGACAGGCTCATCACCGCGACTTCCGTCGTGCCGCCGCCGATGTCCACGATCATGGACGCCGTCGGCTCGTGGATCGGCAGGCCCGCCCCCAGCCCGGCCGCCATCGGCTCCTCCACGAGGTAAACGCGGCGCGCTCCGGCCCGCTCGGCGGAGTTGTAGACCGCCCGCTTCTCGACCGCCGTAATGCCCGAGGGAATTGCGATCACCACCCGCGGATGGGCCAGGCCGCGATTGCCGTGCACCTTGCGGATGAAATAGCCGAGCATGGCTTCGGTGATGTCGAAGTCGGCGATGACGCCGTCCTTGAGCGGACGAATGGCCGAGATGCTGCCGGGCGTCTTGCCCAGCATTTCCTTGGCGACCAGGCCGACCGCGTTGCCGTTGTCGAGCACTTGGTTCGTGCCTTTGCGCACCGCGACCACGGAGGGTTCGTTCAGCACGATGCCCTCGCCGCGCACGCAGACCAGCGTGTTGCACGTCCCCAGGTCGATCCCCATGTCGATGCTGAACAAGCCCATCACGCGGCGGAGAAACATGTCAGATTCCTCCTTGAGGCATCAGCCCTTTCCGCCTGCGTGCCTGCGCTGCAAGCGCCCTGCACATGCCGCCTCCTTGCGGTGCGCCAGCGCCGCGGCCACCTTAGCTGCCGGGCGGTGGCAAAACGGTGTCGAACAGGTAGAACACGCGGTAACCAATATAAATGGTGGCGGTCAGCGTGAAAAGGAACGAAATCACCATCAACACCGTGTAGATGTCGCTGTCCGCCTTGACGCGGGTCCCGCGAACCGGGCCTGAGCCTGCCGTCGTCATCTCTCGCTAACTCCCGATGTTGTCCAGCCCGTAGCTCACTGAGTCGCCCGGTCGGATTTCCTGCTGGATGCTCTTGAGCTTGCCGCCGGCCTGGTCCGGCCACACGCGATCAACCACGATGTCTGCCAGGAAGTTCGATCCGCGGTGAACCATGAAGGTCATGCCCTGCGTCACGCCCGAGGCCTGCCCGACGTTGATGCTGGCATAATTCCCGTCCACGCTGACCACCTGGCCCATGATCGGGCTCGGCAAACTCGGGCTGACCGCCACCACACCGGTCGCACGCTCGGCCGGGCGTCCGCCCTGCGCCGTGCGGACCGCCTGCTGCTCGGCGGCGTACAGCTTCTCCTGCAGATTGCGAACCTGGTCGGTCAGAATCGTATTGTTGGACGTAAGTTCGAGCACCCGGCTGTTAAGCCGCGTGTTGCGCGTTTGGAAGTCGATGTTTTGCGCGAGGAGCATTTGATTCTGCTTCTGCAGGGCGGCCACCTCCGCGTTCTGCATCCCCAGAATCTCCTGGAGCTTGGCCTGCCCGGCCTGGGCGGCGACGCGGTCGTTCATCTCGCGGGCCAGGCTGGCTTGAAGCTGCTTGAGTTCGTCAGCCTGCCGGGTCGCCAGATCCTGAGCGGCGGCCAAGTCGCGCGCCTTGGCCTGCAATTGCTGGTCGCGCATGGATAGCGTCGCTTCCATGATGGCCTGAAGGTTCATGCGGTGCATAAACTCGGCCGTCTGCCGATCCTGGTAGTCCTGCGCTAGCTGCTTCCAATTGGCCGTCTGCGCCGCTGCGGCAATGAATAGGCAGGAAAGCGCGATCGACAAAACTGCGGTCAAGACGACAAAAACCTTGGTCATTGTGCTCACGAGTGAACTCCTGGAGCTCCCGCGCCGGCGCATCGGGCATCCCACAGCGGCTCAATCAGGCCCCGACCCGCCGGTTTGGCCGGGATTGTAAGGGGCGTGCGAAACATTGCAAGCTGCATTGTTGAGGACCCTAAGTGGTATTGCAACCGGTAGCGCGGCTCGAAGCGGCCAGGACACCGGTTGGGGACGCTCGAAAGGCGCTTTCGGGGCAAGAATTGCGAGCCGAGCTCCGGGCAGCGCCGGTCGCGCGGGGCCGATAAGCCTTGGCTGCGCTCATGTGAGTTCCAAGCGCTCGTTGAGGATTTTCTGCGCGTTTGCCCGGCGGCGCTCGCGCAGCGCGCTCTGCAACTCCGGGCGCCCGAGCGAGATGATTTGTACCGCCAGCAGCGCCGCATTGACCGCCCCGGCCTTGCCAACGGCCAGCGTTGCCACCGGAATGCCCGGCGGCATCTGAACCGTGGCCAGCAAGGCATCCAGCCCATGCAGCTCCGATGCCGCCAGCGGCACCCCCAGCACTGGACGGACGCTTTGAGCCGCCACTGCCCCGGCCAGGTGGGCCGCCATGCCCGCGGCGGCGATAAAAACCTGCGTTCCTCCGGCCTCCGCCTTCTTGACGTACTCGGCCGTCTCATCCGGGGTACGATGGGCCGACAGAACGCGCGCTTCGTAGGTCAGGCCGAACTCGCGCAACGTCTCGGCCGCCGCCTTCATGATGTCCCAGTCGGTTTTGCTGCCCATCAGAAGGGCGACTTCCGCACTGCCGGGCATAGGTGTTTCCCGATTCGAGTTCCAAGTTTCGAGTTTCAACTTGGGGCGCCGTCCGCCTTGATACGGGCTGCAAACGCCCCGGCCGCCCGGTATACTAACCGCGTGACCGTCTTGTAGTAGAGACGCGGATTCGAACTCGAAACCCGAAATTTGAAACCTGAACCTTGAGACTTCCCGTGGAGCGGCCGGAGATTTCGGTAGTAGTGCCCGTTTATCAGGAGGAAGCCAGCCTTCCTACGGTCATCCCGCGCTTTTTGGAATCGCTCAAGGCACAGTCGCGGAGTTTCGAGTTAATCGCGGTTAACGATGGCAGCCGCGATCGGAGCGGCGAGATTCTGGATCGCTTCGCGGCCCGCGAGCCGCGCCTGCGGGTCATCCACTTTGCCCGCAACTACGGGCAGACCGCGGCCCTGATGGCGGGCTTTTGGGCCGCCCGGGCCCCGGTGATCGTGCCGCTGGACGGCGACGGGCAGAATGAGCCGGACGAGATCGGGCGCCTGGTGGACGAACTGGAGCGCGGCTACGACGTGGTCAGCGGCTGGCGCAAGGACCGCAAGGATTCCTGGCTGCGGACGCGCGTTTCGCGGGCGGCCAACTGGCTGATCGGGCACATCACCGGCGTTCGGCTGCACGACTATGGCTGCACGCTGAAAGCCTATCGAGCCGCGATGATTCGCGATGCGCGGCTGTACGGGGAGATGCACCGCTTCATCCCGGTGTTCACCAGCATGCACGGGGCGAGAATCACAGAACTGGTCGTGCGGCATCATCCGCGCATGGCGGGCGAAACCAAGTACGGGTACGACCGCGTGCTGAAGGTGTTGTTCGACCTGGTTCTGGTGCGCATGCTGCAGCGCTATCGCACTAAGCCAATGCACTTTTTCGGCAAGATCACGAAATGGTCGTGGCTGGCGGCGTTGCTGTGCCTGGTGTTTGCGGGCGTGCAGGCGGCGTTATCCCCCACGCCGTGGCAGGCGTTCTGGGGCAAGGCGCCGGTGGTGGGCGTGATGTTCTTCCTGCTGGGCGGATTTTCGATCATGCTCGGCCTGGTAGCGGAACTGGCGATGCGCGCCGCTTACGAATTCAACGCCGGGCGGTACTGGGATGAAGCGCGGCGCGTCAACTTCGAATCGAGCAGCGAGGATTGGGGCGTGCCACGGAGCATGTCGGCCGACCTCCGCTCAGCCGCTGTTGAAGAAGTTGCGGAAGCAGGTCGGTAAAACGGACACTTTTCCGTTCGGCGAATGTCCGACTCGGCGCCTCCGGCCTTGCCGGCCTTGACCCGCGTTCTACGCCGAGACATCCTAGAATTATGCAACCCGCACCCCAGGAGCCGACCGCCCGAGGCACGTATATGCCGGCCGCTCGAGGCACGGATGTGTCGTACGCCCGAGCCGCGTATCTGCCTGTAGTGGCAGCCATCTGTTTGTTCACCCTGCTCGTGCTGCGCACCGCCTGGATTTCGGACGACGCGTGTATCACATTTCGCACGATCGAGAATTTTCTCGGGGGGGACGGCCTACGGTGGAACGTCGATGAGCGCGTGCAAGTGTATACGCATCCGTTATGGCTTTTTCTGCTGACCGCCTGCAGAGTGGTCACGGGCGAGCTCTCCCTGACTACCATTACCGTCTCAACGATCCTGTCGGTCGCGACGGTGCTGATCTTGGCCGGACGCCTGGCGGTGGCCGCATTGCCCGCGCTGGTCGGTGTGATGGCGTTGGCGCTCTCGAAAGCCTTCACTGATTTTTCAACTTCTGGGCTCGAGAACGCGCTCATGCACCTCCTTCTGGCCGGATTTGCGGTGGTCTATTTCGCCGGAGAGCCAACGCGCCGAACAGTATTCTGGTTATCCCTCCTGACCGCGCTACTCGTACTGACGCGGCCGGATGCGCTGCTGCTGGTCGCGCCGGCACTGGCGCTGACGCTGTGGCGCGTGCGGGCGTTTCTGCCGAGCGTCTTGGGGTTCATTCCACTGATTGCCTGGGAGCTCTTCTCGCTGATTTATTATGGCTTTTTGCTGCCCAACACTGCCTATGCCAAGCTGAATACCGGCTTGCCGCAGCACGTCCTGGCCGAACGCGGAATGTACTACATAGTCCAGACGCTACAGCATGATTCGCTCACGCTGGTCGTCCTGGCGGTTGGCCTCTTGACGCCGTTTCTGATGAACGCCCGAAAGCACATGCCGCTGGCGGTAGGAGCCTGCCTGTACATCGCGTACGTGGTAAGCGTAGGCGGTGATTTCATGCTCGGGCGGTTTCTGACCGCCCCCTTGTTAATTGCGGTCATTTTGCTGGCCCGCCAGCACCTGGCCACGCCGACCGCCCTCATCCTGCTGGCGTTGGTGATGATCATCGGCCTGGTTCCGAAGCGTGCGCCCATTTACGCCGACGAGAACTACGGGTCGCGGTATGACGGAATCTGCCTCGTGCAGGATGAACGCGCCTGCTATTACCCGCATACTGGGTTGTTGACCGCCTTCCACAGACGACAATTTCTCGATCACATCTGCGTCGAGCAGGGCCTGGCGGCCAGGCGGGCCGACAAGCCGGTCGTGCGCAGCTCGATCGGCATGTTCGGGCTCCATGCCGGCCGCGAGACGTTCATCGTGGACGAATTGGGGTTGGGCGACGCCTTGCTTGCGCGGCTGACGCCCATTCCAGAGGAGGATTGGCGAATCGGACACCTGCACCGGGCAATTCCGGCCGGCTACCTCGAAACGCTGGCGACCGGGCACAACCAGATCGCCGACCCAGAACTGGCGGCGTACTACGACCGCATCGCCCTGGCAACGCGCGCGGATTTATTCGACCCCCGACGTTGGAAGGCGATAGCCGAGCTAAATCTGGGACTGGTTCGGCCGCCCCGAAAGTACGTGCTCGCCCAGGCGCCTACGGATCAAGGGGCCCGCGTCCGCGGGTCTTCTCGCGAGACCTCGACCCCGTAATCGGCGCGATCCTGCGGCCTCGGCCCGATCAGCACCCGCCCGGAATCTTGTATTTGGCCATCTTGTCGCGCAGCGTCGTCCGCGGAATGCCCAGCCGTTGGGCGGCCCGCACCTGGTTGTTATCGCATTGCCGCAGCGCCAGCAGGATCATCCGCCGCTCAATGTCCGAGAGCGTGTCCGTCAGCCCCGGCCGCGCACCCTCAGGCGGTTCCATGCCCGCGGCCCACGCCACCGGCTCGGTCGCTTCGACTACCGGCGCGGTTATGTGTTCCGGCCGGATTTCATGACCGCCGCAGAACGCCAGGGCGCGCTCCATCACGTGCTCCAGCTCGCGCACATTGCCCGGCCAGTTGTGCCGTAAGAGCTGATCGAGCGCCGCCGGCGAGATCGTCACCACCCGGTCGCCCGTCAACGCGGCGTGCTTTTTCAGGAAGTGTCGCGCCAGCAGCGGAATGTCGTCCGGCCGCTCGCGCAGCGGCGGAATCGCCAGGCTGATCACGTTCAGCCGGTAGTACAAATCTTCCCGGAACCGGCCTTCCTTGACGAGCTTGAGCAGATCGCACTTCGTCGCGCACAGCAGGCGCACGTCGACGTGCACGGGCGTCTCGCCGCCGACGCGCTCAAACTCCTGCTGCTCGACGACGCGCAGCAGCTTGACCTGAATTTCCACCGGGATGTCGTCCACCTCATCCAGCAGAATCGTCCCCGTGTGCGCCAGCTCGAACCGCCCTGGCTTCTGCCGGATCGCCCCGGTAAAAGCCCCCTTTTCGTGCCCGAACAATTCGCTTTCGAGCACCGAAGCCTGCAAGGCCGCACAACTGAATCGTACGAACGGCTTATCAGCCCGGCGGCTGAGGTCGTGAATAGCCTCGGCGAAAAGCTCTTTGCCGGTGCCGCTCTCGCCGCACAACAGAATCGTGCGATCAGTATCGGCCACGGCCCGCACCTGCGCGAACAGCCGCTTCATGCTCTGGCTGACGGCAACCAGTTGCGAGAGTTGCTCGACTTCCTCGTTCCGCGGGACTTCGCTGCGCACGGCCAGCAGGCGCTCCAGCTTGGGAACCAGTTCCTGGGTCGTGAAGGGCTTGGTGATGTAGTCGTACGCGCCGCCTTTGATGGCCTGCACGGCGGTGTCCACCGAGGCGTAGGCAGTCATCAGGATGACGCCGACGTCCGGCCGCGCCTGCTTGATATGCGCCAGCAGGTCTAGGCCGTTGGCGCCCGGCAGGCGAACATCCGATACGACGATGTCGATGGGCTTGGAATCGAAGATGCGCCGCGCCGCCAGCGCATCGGCGGCCTCGAAGACTTCGAAGCCCAGTTCGCTGAGCTCGATCTGAAGCGTGATGCGCTTCAGCGGCTCGTCATCAACCACCAGGATGCGACCGCGCATGCCCTGTCCCTCACAATTCCAATCCGCGCTGCCGGATCAATTCGTCGCCGCGCCGCGACGGCCAGCAATTCGCCCCATATTGCCGGAATTGCCGCCATGAATCAACTGCCAAACAAAGTTACTGGACGGCCCAACCCACGACGGCACACCGGGCGGACCTTGACTTGGACCGCCTGCGGACAAAACTCCTTTGGCCTCCACTGCCACGGTTCAGGTTATGGTCGAAGCTGCCCAAGAACTAATCACCCGCTACGGCTACATTGGCCTGTTCGGATTGCTGGCGCTCGGCGTTGTCGGCGTACCCGCGCCGGACGAGACGCTTGTCGCGGTCTCCGGACTTTTGATCAAAAAGGGCGAAATGAGCCTTGTGCCGACATTCCTGGCCGCGGTCGGCGGCAGCGCCGTAGGCGTCACTATCAGCTTCGTGGTCGGCCGCGTCTTCGGCTTCCGCCTGATACACCGGTACGGCCATCTGCTGCACGTCACGGAAGAGCGCCTCGGGCGCTTCCAGCGCTGGTACGAACGTGTCGGACGGTGGACGCTGGTTTTTGGCTATTTCATACCGGGCATTCGACAGGTCACGGCTTTCGCCTCCGGAACGTCCGGGCTGTCGTGGGCCAGCTTCGCCGCATTCGCCTATTCCGGCGCGGTGCTGTGGGTCACGACGTTCCTTACGGCCGGCTATGTTCTCGAAGCGGAGTGGGAGAAGAGCTCGCCGAGAATGCACGCGGTAATCGTAGGCGTGGCCGGCGTAGGATTCGCGGTGGTCGCAACCTACGGCGTGCTGCGGCTCATGCGCTACAGACGCAACGTGACGCCCGCCTCGAATTCGACGGCCCCCGATGAGTGAAGCCCTCGCCGATAATTAGGGACAGTCACGTGACTGTCCCTAATTATCACGGGCGGTCGCCGTTTAGGAAAAAGGGCAAATCCGCGGCGTCTCGTTCAACTCTCCCCGCGGAATACAGCACGTAGCGCCCGCCCTCATCGACGCCATCGATGTTCACGCTGTAGAGTACCGGGCGCGGCGCGTGTGGCACGTAGCCAATGGGCCGGTCATCCGCGGCAAACGGATCGCCTGGCACGCTCGGCAGATAATCGGGAACCAACTCGGCCAGGCGCTCTGGGCGTCGGCCGTAATCAAGCTCGTATAGTCTGATCGCCAGCGCCGTTGCGGCCATACGTCGCTCAGCCAGACCGTGCAAGACCACGTCCTGCAACATATCATATCTCGACGCCAGAATACTTCTGGGGTAGTGCGCCATCCGGCACGTCAGCGAATCGGCCCCGCCGAGCAAAAGCAGATTGGCATCAGCCGAGGGCCAAGTATGCAACGCGGATTCGGAGAAGCGGTATGCGCAGCATTGTTCTCATCCGCCACGGGCTCGCGCATGAAGTCTTCGAGCAGCACCGGCTGCCCCGCCGCGCGGCGTTCTTCGATTGCCGCGTCGAGTCGCCGTTGCGCCTCCCAACCCCACCAGAGACGCACGGCGAGCAGGAAGATCATGTACGCTATGCCCGCGCAGGTAATGCGCTTGAGCCACCAGAAGCGCGGCGGATTGTAGGCGTCCTGTTCCATGCTCGAACCAGGCGTTAGTGCGCGCGCCGGGCAGAGCAACCTCGCCCACCGACTCGCTACAGTATACCGCCGCTAGCCGACGGCCCCGGCATTAGCGGCTGTCGACGCGCTCAGTATAGTTTTATTCACGATCATCCGGCATAGTTTCCACAGAAGACGATTGTGAAGCCGGCGCGGACTGCGTCGCGGCCGACTGCCCGGCAGATGCGGACGCCGCAAGCGGCGGGCGCGGGCGGTCGCCATTGAGGAAGAAGACTAAGTCCGCCGCGTCGCCGTCTACCGCGCCATTCGTTCTGAGCTCGAAGCGTCCGCCGTCATCCACGCCGTCCAGGTTCAGACAGTACAGCACGGGCAGAGAAGCGTTCGGAGCATATCCAATGGGCCGGTCATCGGCCGCATACGGATCGCGCGGCACCGCCGGCAGGTAGTCGGACACCAGTTCCTCCAGACGGTCGGGGCGCCGTCCGTAATCAATCTCATACAGACGAATGGCCAGGGCGGTCGCGGCCATACGGCGCGTAGCGAGCGCCCGGAACGAAAGTTGCACCGCGCGCTCGTAAGAGGGGAGCAAGATTGAGCTGAGTAGATGCGCCGTTTCATCGATTTCGGAACGGCCCGTGACCTCGGCAGGTATGTGTGCAGCGGCCGCCGGCCAGTTTGCCGCGGCCATCGCATTCGCCATCTGAGTTGTCCATTCGGCCATGAAGGCCGTATCGAGCACCCAAGCCGGTCCGAGCAGGAGTAAGTGCGGGGCCAGCGTGCCCAGAATGGGCGACCCGCTGAACAGGCCCCAGCGCCCGTTCATGAACGCGTGTGCATCCTCTATCTGCGTCATGCGCTCGAAATGCATAGCGCGTACCGCGGCTTGCCGGCATTCCGCTTCGTCGAGCAACGCCTCAATCAGCGCGCTTACCTGGGCACGGCTCGCGGGGCCGGTCAGCACGGGATCACCAGCGCCTTTTTCCTCTATGTTGAGAGTGGGAGTAATTCGTTCCAACCCGTCGTAAGCCAGGGCGCTGACGCCAACACTCACCAGTTGCGACATCAGCGGTCCGTCCGCTAATGCGGCCGCAATTCCCAACATATCGTTGCAAGCCTCAAGCGCACCGGCGTCGTCGCCCGCGTTATGCCGCGCGACAAGCACTACCAATTCCCATTCAGAAAAAAGGCCGCGTTCTCATCGTCCGGCAAAGGCGCGATAAGGAAATCGTCCACCAGCACCGGCTCACCCGCCGCGCGGCACTTCGCGATCGCGGCATCGAACCGTCGCTGCGCCTCCCAGCCCCACCACAGGCGAACGGCCAGCAAAACCACTAGCATGATCACGGCGTCGCACGCCAGGCGCTTGAGCCACCAGAACCGCGCCGGTATCAGCTTCTCGTTCTGCGTCGCATCACCCGATTTCGGAGACACCGAGGCCGACTAACTGGCGGTTCTATACCCAGTTCAGCCGCCCCGCCTCCAGTCAGGCACGTAAAGCCCCCAAGTCCCCCTACGCGAGGCCCGCTCTGCTATCGCATAATTTGCGTCTGGGCCAAAGCCCGAGCGGCATTGTAGACGATGCCCGCGGGGCCACCCGAAATCACGGCGGCAGGCTGACCTTCACGACCCCCTGCGTGGACACCACGCGCTTTGTTAGATACTCGATGAACGTCGCGTGAACCGTGATATCCGGATGGGCCGGCGGACCGGACGGCCATGGGCATTTGATCGTGTAGTGATTCGTCATCAGCTTGCCGTACCACAAATCGCGGGCCTGCTCGACCGGTATGACGTACTGACCGATCAGATTCTCGGCCGGCGGATTCGCCAGGTCGTAAAGCTGAATCCGAATCTCCCCCGCCACCTTCAGAACGTCGCCCGCCGCGTCCACAGGCTGAAGATAGAGCACGACGCCCTCATCGCCCGGCCGGCCGTCGATGTCATATCCTCCGGAGAGCGGGGCAATCACCAGCTTGGTGGGATAGAAGACGTTTTGCAGATCGTCATTCGTGAAGCCGCGCGCCGCTGCGAGCTGCTTCGTCAGCTCATCAATCTCGGCCTTTTGGCGGGCGAGCTGCTCGTTTTGCCTGATGATGACTTCGCGCTGGGTTTGAAGCTCGCGTTGCCCGGCCGTATCCGGCGGCGACCAGCAAGCTGTAAGGAACGCGGCGGCTAACCCGAGCACCAGAATGCCCGCAACGCGCCACCGCAGAAAGATACTCGCGATCAACTCCGCATCCTCGTCCTGCATCGGCTCAAGTCGCCGTTTGCCCTCGCTAGCGCTTGGGGCTCGGTCGCCGGCCGTCGCTAGCGCTTCGGGCTCGGGTCGCCGGCCCTCGCTGGCGCTACGGGCTCGGATTGTTGGCGCTCATTGGCGCTTCGGGGCCGATCGCTGGCGGCATCTGGCGCTTCGAATCGGCCTAGCTCTGCTCCGGCGGCGTCGCGCGCAGCGCCGGCTTGTCCGGCATCTGCTCCAGTATGCTGTCCGCCAGCCCGTACGCAACCGTCTGCTCGGCGTCCATCCAGTTGTTGCGGTCGCAATCGGCCGCGATCTGCTCGATCGGCTTGCCGGTGTGCTTGGCCAGCACGCGATACAGGTGTTCCTGCGTCCGCAGCATCTCGTCGAGCTCAATCTTCAGGTCGGTGGCCGGCCCGCGCGACTGCCCCAAGGGTTGGTGAATCATGGTCCGCGAGTGCGGCAGCACGAACCGCTTGCCCGGCCGGCCGGCCGCCGCCAGCACCGCCCCCATGCTGGCCGCCACGCCGATCACGTAAGTCGCGACCGGGCAGGGCACGAACTGCATCGTGTCGTAAATGCCCATGCCGCTGTAAACCGCCCCGCCGGGTGAATTTATGTACAGGTGAATATCCGCGTTCTTGTCCTCGTTCGCCAGGAACAGCATCTGGGCGATCACAACATTCGTCAGCTCGGGCGTAATCTCATCGCCGAGGAAGATGATGCGGTCCTTCAGCAGCCGCGAGTAGATGTCGTACGCGCGTTCGGCGCGTCCCTCGCGCTCGATCACGATCGGAATCAACTGGTTGTTCATGAAACGCGGCGCTCCTGGTTATTTCTTGCTCTTCTTGGGTTTGCTTTCCTCGAGAATCTCGTCAATCAGCCCATATTCCTTGGCTTCCTCCGCCGTCATGTACCGGTCGCGCTCGATGTCCTTGGCGATTTGCTCGGACGACCGGCCGGTGCAGCGGGCAAGAATCTCGGTAATCGTCTTCTTCACTTTCAGAATCTCGTCGGCCTGAATGCGCATGTCCGCCGCCTGGCCGCCCATGTAGCCCCACGGCTGATGGATCATGACCTTGGCGTGCGGCAGAGCGTAGCGCTTGCCCTTCGTGCCGGCCGCCAGAATCAAGGCCGCCCCGCTGCTGGCCGCTCCGACGCAGTAAGTCGCGATCTCGGAGTTGAGGAACTGCATCGTGTCGTAGATCGCCAGCGTGTCGTCGATATCGCCGCCGGGACAGTTGATGTACAGGTGAATGTCCTGGTCGCGCTTGATCGACTGCAGGTACAACATGCTCTTGATCACGTGCGAGCAGACCGTGCTCGCATTGATCGTCACGTTCGGGTCGAGCGGCAGATCCAAGAAAATGATGCGGTTCTCAAGCAGCAGTTCGTTGAGGCCCATCTGTCGCTGGTATTGCATCTGCGACTGCATCCGCGGGCGTTCAACTGGCGGCCAATATGCCATGCGGTCTCCTTCGGTATTACATCATACTTATAGCGCCGAGATCGCGGCTCATCCCGGATTTTTTATCGGCCTGATCTTATCCGAGCTTCAGGTGGGCTCGGCCGCCGACTCCGCGCCGGCGGACTCATGCTTTACGCCGGTCACCTTCGCCTTCTCCAGAAGCATAGACACGGTCTTGTCCTGCCGGATTCGTTCGGCGAGCTGCGACAGCAGCCCCTGCTGCTGTAACTCGTCGCGCACGCGGTCGAACCGGCGGTTGTAACGCCGCGCCATCGCCGCGATGGCCGTGTTGACTTCCTCGTCCGTAACCTCGATTTCGAGCTTTTCCGCGGCTTTTTCTAGGATGAACCCGAGCTTCAGTTCGCGCGTTACGTCCTCTTTGGCCGAGCTGCGCAGCGCATCCGCGCGCGCCAAAACCTCGTCCTCAGGCACGCCGCGCTGCCGCAACTCGATCATGCGCCGCACCACGGCCCGGTCAATCTGCCGGGCGGACAGCTTCTCCGGCAGCTCGAGGCTCGTCTTCTCGAGCAGGAAAGCCTCGACCTGGGCGCGCTTGGCGCGCTCGATCATCTCGTCGCGGTCGCGCTCCATCATCATGCGGAAGTGATCAAACGCGTCGGCTTCCTTGTCGAACCCGGCGCGCTGCAGGAAGTCGTCCAGCGGCATCGGCACCAGCCGCTTCAGCTCGTGAATACGGAAAGTGAACCGCCCCTTCTGACCGCGAATGTCAGCCCGCTCGTAATCATCCGGAATCGTGCAGGTCGCCTCGCGCGTCTCGCCCGGCTTGGCGCCTTCCAACACCTTGTCCAGATCGGGCACCTGCACCCCGTCCA
>ERZ795050.1859-NODE-1859-length-25384-cov-5.744325_pt1 | contig 25384 bp, 23 predicted proteins | sample MGYA00375134_ERZ795050 | MGnify/ENA primary metagenome ERZ795050 (study PRJEB30179, sample SAMN05720221) | activated sludge metagenome | isolation source: Anaerobic digester | place: Japan | collected 2015-05-26 ... | reverse complement strand
CCGCCGCGCTCTCGGTCAAGACCAGGCGGTTTTCCGCATTCCAGACGTTGGTCCATAGACTGTCGGATGTGAGATTCCCGTCCGCGTCGTAGGTGAAAGCCTCGGGCGTCTTCGGCACCAGCGCGTTCCCGCTCACCGACGCCTGCCCCGCCGCCGCAACGGTGATGTTCGTCCAGACCGGCCGCCGGCTGCGGCCCAGACCCGGTTCCTTAAGCGGACCTTTCATGTGCTTCACGAATACCATATCAAACCTACATCGCTCATTCAATCCGATCCGGCCCCGCAGCGCCCAGGGCGGGGCGGCAGGCGGGGCCGCCGTACACGTACAATAAACTCTTGAATGAGGCGGGTGGGCATGTTTTCCTCCATGCCCAGTGCAAACAGACAACCGACTTCCAATGCATACCCAGCGAATCCCTTCTGCTGTTTTTTCCCGCCGCCAGTTCCTGCGCCGCACCGCCGTTGCCGGGGCGTTTCTCGTCGCGCCCGCGCACGTACTCGGGCTGCGGGCGGGGACGTCCCCGAATGAGAAACTGAACCTGGCAGGGATCGGGATTGGGGGACAGGGTGCGAGCGACCTGCGGGAACTCGAGAGCGAGAACATTGTGGCGCTCTGCGACGTGGATTTGAATCACGCCGGGCGCATCTTCAAGAAATACCCCTCGGCCAGGCGGTTCACGGATTACCGCAAGATGCTGGACGAGATGAAGGAAATTGATGCCGTGGTGATTGCCACGCCCGACCATCATCATGCATTTGCATCCATGGCGGCGATTCAGCGCGGCAAGCATGTCTATTGCGAGAAGCCCCTGACCCATTCGGTCTGGGAGGCCCGGCGCCTGGCCGAGGCCGCCCGGGCGGCAAAAGTGGCCACGCAGATGGGCAACCAGGGCCAGGCTTCGGAGCAAACGCGCCATCTCTGCGAATGCGTGTGGGCGGGTGTCATCGGCCCCGTGCGCGAAGTGCACATTTGGACAGACCGGCCTTCACGAGGCCTTTTCGATGAATACTGGCCGCAAGGCGTTTCCCGGCCGGGAGACCGCCCACCAGTCCCCCAAGGCCTCGAATGGGACCTTTGGCTGGGACCGGCGCCTGAACGGCCCTACCACTCAATCTATCATCCCTTCCGGTGGCGGGGCTGGTGGGATTTCGGCACGGGCGCCCTGGGTGACATCGGCTGTCATGCGATGGACCCCGTCTTCCGCGCGCTGAAACTCGGGGCGCCGGTCAGCGTCGAGGCCAGTTCCACCCGCGTGAACGCCGAGACGTTCCCCTTGGGCTCCATGGTGACCTACCATTTCCCGGCTCGGGAAGCGGCGGTGCAACAAATCAACCCCCACATCCGCGGTATGACCGGCGCGGCGGCCGGCGGAATACCCATGCCTGCCTGCAAGCTCGTTTGGTACGATGGCGGTCTTCGGCCGCCCCGCCCGGCCGGCCTGCCTCAAGGCCAGCTCATGGGCGACAACGGCCGCCTGCTGATCGGGGACGAAGGTTTTATCCTTGGAAACCAGGTTTATCCGGAACGCAGCGCCGCTGCCGCCCGAGCGATCACGGATCATCTCCCCCCCTCTCCGGGCCATTACCGGGAGTGGGTGGAAGCGTGCAAAGGCGGCAAACCCGCGGGGTCAAACTTCGATTGGGCCGGGCCCCTGACGGAGGCGGTTCTGCTGGGAAACGTCGCCCTGCGGGTTCAATTGCGCGAGGACCTGACCCTGGGCCGGCTGCTTTGGGATGCCGAACATCTCAAATGCCCGAACCTCGAAGAAGCCAACCAGTTCGTTCGACGCGATTATCGGGCGGGCTGGACACTCTAAGCCAGGCGCTGAGCGAGAGGCCACTCTCAGTTCAGAGACACGTGGCGGCGGATGTAGGTCGGGATGTCCAGGTCTTCTCCGCGGTGGATCGTCGGCTCGCTTTTCTCGAACCGTCCCTTCGAAATAATCTCCAGGGGAAGCTGCCCCTGGCGCAGGCGCGTCGCCGGCTTCCGCTGCCTCCGCAAGTGGTCCAGGGTCTCGGCGGTGGCGGCGGGGGGCGGCGCGACGAAACGCGAGGGGGGACGTCCAGCCGAGCCTGGTGAGACCAGAGACAACGGGTTGTTGCTGTCGAGAGTCCGAGCCGCCGCGCAAGTCGCGGCCTGCGGCCCGGCGAAGGTCTGATCCTGTTCCGAAGGCGCCGGCACCGCGACCATCAACGAGAGGCGCAAACGGTCGCCCAGATCGGGTCGCAACGCCGCCCCCATCACCACGGGCACGCCCGGCAGCTCGGCATGAATGCGCTCCATCAGGCGGCTGACCTCGGCCATGGTCAGGGAAGCGTCCGCGGCCAGGGACACGGCAACCAGCGGCGCCACTTTCAGGAGCGCCCCCCCTTCAAGCATTGGATGGACCAGCATCTTGTCCACGGCCTCCGCCCCGCGGTTGGGGCCATGGGCCTCACCTGTCACCCAGACGCACTCGTTGCCCTGCTGTCGGACCAGCTCGCAAAGGTCCGACAGGGGAAGGCCGATAACCGTTTCGGACATCAAACCCTGGCAGGCGGCGGTAATCGCCGCCGCAAGTTGTTGATTGGTGGTGTTGAAGGTTTCCACCAGACTGGTGTTGTCTCCCATCAACGGAATCAGTTTCTGGTTGGGCTGGCATACCACCAGGTCGGCGCTCTCCTTGAGCCGCAGCAACCCCGCCTCCGCCGTCCGCATGCGCAGACTGCCCTCGCACTCGAAGGGCATCGCCGCAAAAGCGATCACAAACGCGCCGCTCTCGCGCCCCATGGCGGCGATCGCGGGCGCGGCAATGGTGCCCAGGTGGCCGCCCAGGCCGGCCACCACCCCCACCACCTTGACGCCCGCGCACAGCGCCTTGACGCGCGGCGCCTGTTCGACCACGGCGGCCCGGACCCGGTCGGCACTAGTGGCGACCAAGCCGGTCGCCGATAGGTTCAGCAGCGGGATGGTCTCCGCCACCTGCGGCGCTTCACGGCATCCCCCCTCGGCCCGAACCGCCACCGAGCACCCCGCCAGCGCGGCATCGCCCGTCAGACGATTGAGCACGCTGATGCCGGCGCCGCCCACCCCAAAGAGGCGCACCAGCGGCGCGGGCGGCGCAACCGATGCCGCGGCCGGAATTGGAGCCGGAGCAGCGGCCGAAGCGGCGCCGGGTTGGGCAAGAGTGGGTTGGTCAGAAGAAGCATTCATGGATCACACAGGTTTAACGGGAGGACCCTCCTTTGGCGCCCCGCAAAAATTGGCCGATGGATTTCAAACTCTCCGGCAGCCAGGGCTTGGAGGTCTTTTTGCGCTGTTGGAAAGAACCGAATTTCACCAAGCCAATGGCCGTGGCGAACTCGGGCTGGTCGAGGGCGGACTTGAGACCGCTGATGGAGTTGGTTTTGCCGACTGAGACCGGCATGCGTAGCACCTGCTCGGCCAGCCTGGCTATCTGGGGAATGCGTGACCCGCCGCCGCACAGGAACACCCCCGCCCGCAGATATTCCATCACGCCGGCCTGCTCCAGGTCCTGCGCGATGAGCTGGAACACCTCCTCGAGCCGCACGGACATGATGCGGCGGAGGTGCTCGAGATTGACCACTTTCATCGGCAGCCCCAACTCGCTGGACAGCGTAATCATCCGGCCCTTGTCCGCCTCCTCCAGCAACGCCGAGCCGTGCTCGATCTTGAGCTTTTCAGCCCGGCCCAAGGGCACTTTCAGGCCATAGGCCAGATCGTTCGAGACGTGATCGCCTCCCACGGCCAGCACGCCCGTGTGCTTGATGATGCCGTTGGCATAGACCACGTAGTCAGTGGTGCCACCGCCGATGTCAATCACCAGGGAACCCAGCTCCTTTTGTTCGTTGGTGAGCAGAGCCAGGGAGGAGGCCAGGCCATTGAAGACAATGTCGTCCACTTCCAACTGCAGTCCCTTGACCACCCGAATGGGATTCTGCAGACGGTTCAACCGCCCATGCACCACGTGAACATCCACCTCGACTCGCGAGCCCAGCATCCCCACCGGATTGACGATGCCGTCCTGGCCATCCACCAAAAAGTGCTGGCGGATGGCGTGGATCACGTGATTTTCGGTGGGGATATTGATGGCCTTGGCGTTCTTGATCACGTCCTGGACATCCTCCTCGGTGATCTCGCGGTCCGCCGAGACCACCGGGTGCACCCCCCGGTTGTTGAACCCGCGCAGGTGTCCGCCCGTCACGCCGAGAAAGACGCTCCGGATTTCGACATCCGCCATTTGCTCCGCCTCGACAATCGCCTGCCGAATGTCCTCCTCGGCGGTCTGCGGGTCGGTGATTTCGCCTTTGCGAACGCCGCGGGACCGGGCCTGCCCGAGCCCCACGATGTTGAGGGCGCCGTCCGGGTTGAACTCGCCAACCACGGCGCACACTTTCGAGGTGCCGATCTCCAAGCCAACAATGATGGAAGCGGGGTCAAACATTCTTTTTCCTGTTGCGAGTGGGTTTGGGCGATTTGGGGGAAGTGGAGGGAACCGCGCTGGCTTCCAGCCACCGCACCGGGATGTTGTTGGTAATGGCGAGATCCATCCAGGCAATCGCTTTGCCAAAACGGCGGCCGCGCTCCGCGATATCCCGCCACCGCCGCAGTTGCTGCTCGAAATGGACCAGGCCAAAGGTAATCTCGCTGCCCTCGCCGGTGGCGGCCACCAGAATGTCGGAAGCCGAAACATCAATCCGCTTCAGCTCCGACAGGCCGGCCATGGGCGAGGCGTCGAATGCCGTGATGAGCTGCAGCGCGGCCTGGAGCTGGGGGGACTCGATGCGGCGGCCGGGCTGCACTTCGTTCAAATTAAGGCCCTGGATGACCGGCAGGCGCCCCTCGCGCTCGTCCGGAGGCGCGGCGCGCTGGCTTGGGTCCAGCGGCAGGATGACCACGCCCTCTTCATCGAGGAAACAGGGCGCGAATTCCACCGGCCCGCCCGGCCGGGGCCGGGGCAGATTGACTTGCGCGATGGGCTCGCGTTCCGCCACCCGAATGCGCAGCGTGTGCGGCAGAATCCGCTCGATCGAAACACTCCGCACCAGGGAAACCAGTTCGAGATCGCGCTTGACCCGGGCGAGGTCCAGCGCCAGGAGGTTGTCGCCGGCCTTCACGCGCGCCCATCGCCGGATTTGCTCGGGAGCAATGATTCCGTCGGTTTCAACCTCGATGGTCTGGATGGCAAAAGATCGGTTGGTGTAAAGGAGCCGGTTCAGGGCGAGCTGGCCCGCCCGCCAAAACAGGTAGATGGAAAGCACGGCCGCGAACACGACGCCGAGGGCAACCGCCGCCATCCGCAAGCGGGCGGCCCGAACCTGGCTGGAGCGCAGCTTCACGTCCAGCAGGTGCTCGCGGCGCAGTCGCCGGTTTCTGGGTTTGCGCTGAAACCAACTCATGGCCATGCTAAAAGCGGTGCGGGTAAAGTCTCATTCATTTCACCGGTTCCGGGGCGCGCGCCGCCAGGCCAGTTGGACCATCTGGTGGCACAAAGTCGTGTAACTGATTCCCGCCGCGGCCGCGGCTTTGGGCAGCAGACTGGTCTCCGTCATGCCGGGAAGCGTGTTGACCTCCAGCACGTAAACCGCGCCGGCCGCATCCACCATCACGTCCACTCGTGAATAGTCGCGCCCCCCAATGGCCCGGAACGCGCCCAGTCCCGCGTCCTGGATGCGGGCGGTGAGTTCCGGGGCGAACGGGGCGGGGCACAGATAATCGGTGCTGCCACTGGTGTACTTGGTTTGATAATCATACACCCCGGTCTTGGGCCGGACCTCGACGACCGGCAGCGGCCGGCCATCCAAAATGGCCACCGTGGCTTCCCGGCCGCTGACGCGCTCCTCCAGCAACACCCGCGTGTCGTGGCGCAGGGCTTCGGCGAGCGCCCGCGGCCAATCCGCCACCCGGTCCACAAACTGCAGCCCGACGCTGGAGCCCTGGCATACGGGTTTGAGCACAACGGGCGGCTGCCACCCCGGCGGCCAGCCGGCCTGCGCGGAATCGAACAACGCGAAGCGCGGGGTCGGGATGCCCGCCGCCACCAGCCGCTGCTTGGTCAGTAGTTTGTCAAACCCGATTCGACTAGCCTCCGCGTCACAGCCGGTGTACACAACCCCCAACTCGTCGAGTTCCCGCTGGATGGCGCCATCCTCGCCGTAGGTGCCGTGCAGGGCCAGAAACACCACGTCGGTTTCCGGCGGGAGCCGCCACCGGCCCGGTTGCGGGTCCACCTCGCTGACCCGATAGCCGCATTCCCGCAATGCCTGCGCCACGGCCGCGCCCGAACGAAGCGAAACCTCGCGCTCGGCGCTCGGGCCGCCGCGCATCACCGTGACGTGCAGGGGCCTATTCATCGCTGCCCACCATTTCCACCTCAGTCTCCAATTCAACACCGCGCTCCGCCCGCGCCCGTTCGCGGATCAATTCGATGAGCCGGCACACATCCCGGGCGGTGGCGCCGCCCTCGTTGACGATGAAATTCCCGTGCTCGAGCGAAATCCGGGCTCCGCCGATGCGGGTGCCCTTGAGTCCCAGTTCTTCAATCAGGCGGCCGGCGGGAATCCCGGCGGGGTTCTTGAACATGCAGCCGGCGCTCGGGGCCGCCGGTTGCGTGCTCCACCGTTTGCGGTTGTACTGATTCATGCGCTCCTCGATTTCCTCCCGCGGCGCCGGCGCCCCCTGCAGCACCGCGTCAAGCACGATCCGGTCCCGCAACCCCGGGCAGTGACGGTACCCGACCCCCAGTTGACCGGGAGCCGACTCGCCGGTGACTCCCGCCAAGTCCATGAATCGAACCGAGATGACCCGGTCAAAGATGCTCGAGCCCATCGCGCCTGCATTCATGCGCAGCGCCCCCCCCAGGCTGCCCGGGATGCCCTCGAGAAACTCGAGCCCGCCCAGACTGTGTTGTTTTGCGAAATTCGCCACGGCTTTGAGCCGCGCCCCGCCGCCACACCTCAGGCGCCCGCCCTCCTCGGTGAGTTCGATGGCACAAAAGCAGGGGTGCGCGAGACTCACCACCAAGCCTCGCCAGCCGCCGTCGCGCACCAGCAGGTTCGAGCCCCGTCCCAGCACCAGTAAAGGCAACCGCCGCTCTGCCGCAAAACGAACCATCACCCGCAAGTCCGCCTCGCCGCCCGGCTCGGCATAGACATCGGCCGGCCCGCCCACCCGCAGGGTCGTCCGTTTTGCCAGGGGTTCGCGCACCCGGACCACCGCGGCCGGCGAGAGCAACCGCGCCAACTCACCGGCCAGAGCTTCCGTGGTGGCTGGGACGATCCCGGTTTTGAGATCGGCTGATGTCATGCAGCCCTCCTTGCCTGCAATTCGGGTTTCGGAGCGGCCCATGGCGGCTCCGCGACAGGCCGAGCGGGAGCCCCCGGCCCAGCCGTTTCCGCCGCGCGGGAATCGGGCGCCCCCGCAAGTCGCGCCAGCATCTGCTCGGCGATTTGCCGGGCGGCGTGAGGAAAATGCCACCGCGCCAATGCCTGCTGCATTGGCTCGCGAACGGAAGCTTGTTCGACCAGTTCACGAAGCGCGCACAGCAACCCCTCGGGGGTGAGGTCCGCCTGCAGCAGGAGCCGCGCAGCGCCCGTGGCGGCAAAGGCACGGGCATTGTAAAACTGATGGTTGTCGGCGGCTGCCGGATAAGGAATCAGCACCGCGGGGACACGCATGGCCGCCAGTTCGGCCAACGAGGACGCTCCCGCGCGGGAGACGGTGGCGGTCGCCGCCCCCAGCGCCTGTTCCATCCGCTCGAGAAACGGAACCACCACCGCGTCAACGCCCGCCTCGGCATAGGCCCGCTTGACCCAGGAAAAGTCGCCCGCGCCGGTCAGGTGAATCCATTGCCAGTTCTGCGCGGCGCCGTCCACCCCGGGCAGCAACTTTGTCACCAATTGATTAATGGCCGACGCGCCCTGGCTGCCCCCCATGATGAGCAGCGTTGGGCGCTCCGGATTCAGACCCAAGGCCGCCCGGCACGCTCCGGCCGGCTGCGCGACAAATTCCGCGCGCACCGGGGTGCCGGTTACCGTCACCCGGCTGCACCGCAAGCGTTCCGCCGTTTCGGGAAAACCGGCAAAGGCTTCGTCCACCCACCGAGCCAGCCACCGGTTGGCGCGGCCGGGAATGGTATTGGACTCGTGGAGGAAGATGCGCGCCCCGCGCCGCCGCGCTGCCAACAGGGGCGGCGCGCTGGTAAACCCGCCCATGGCCAGGGCGGCATCCGGAGGGGCCGCACGATAAAGCGAACGGGCAGCCAGGTAGGACTTGATGAATCCGCGCACAAAAGCCCACCGCCGTCCGCGCTCCAGTCCAACCGCCGGCAGGACGCTGACTGGAATGGAGGCGGCGGTTCGGGCCGCGGCACGGTCCACTTCCTTCGGCGAAACCAACAGCCGGACCTCACAGCCCCGCGCCACCAGTTCCCGCGCCACAGCCAGGCCGGGGAAGAGGTGTCCGCCCGTGCCGCCGCACGCAATCACAAAGCGGAAGCTACCCTGGTGCGCGGTGGTCATGAAACCCCCTTGGCCGGTTCGGGGACTTCCGGCCGGGCGCGGAATGGGTTGTCATCCCGCCCTTCGATGAGCCGGGCGCGGATGCGGGCGATTTCTTCCGGGGCGCGAGCGCGCCGGGCGACACTGAGTAACAGGCCGATGCCAACTAGCATGACCACCAGGTTGGACCCGCCATAGCTGATGAACGGAAGCGGCAGGCCTTTGTTCGGCAGCGCGCTGGTCACCACCCCAATGTTGATAAATGCCTGCAGCCCGACCAGGAACGAAACCCCTGAGCCCAGCAACAAGCCGAACGTGTCCGAGGAATTCCAGGCGATATAAACCCCGCAAATGACGATCAGGACAAACGCGACCACCACCAGCAACGTGGCAATCAGCCCCAATTCCTCGCCGATGATCGAAAAAATAAAGTCGGTATGGTGCTCGGGCACAAAACCGAACTTCTGGCGCCCGTTTCCCAGTCCCAAGCCCGTCCAGCCCCCCGCCCCCAGCGCAATCATGGCCTGATAGGCCTGATAGCCGGCGTCGGCCTTGGTTTCTTCCAGAGCCATCCAGCTCAGCACGCGTTTCAAACGCATCGGGTCCTGCCAAATGGAAATGGCCAGTCCCGCGACCCCCAGCACCGCTGGCGGCACAAAATGGTGCCACCGGGCGCCCGCGACCAGCAACATCAGGCCGCTCAAAGCCGCCAACAGGATGGTCGTGCCACGGTCCGGCTCCACAAAAATCAACGCCAGCACCACACCAACCGCAGCCACCGGAATTACCACCCCGCGCTTCCAATCGCTCATCTGCCTCTGGAATCGTTCCCCATACCACGCCAGGGCAATGATCACGGCCAGTTTGGCAAATTCCGAAGGCTGAAAGCGAATGCCGCTGGCACTAAACCACCGCCGCGCGCCGTTGACTTTGGTGCCGATGCCGGGCGCCAGCACCAGTCCCAAAAGCAGAATCGCAACCACCAGGAGCGGAAGCGCCAGCTTCTTCAGCAACCGGTAGTCCATCGCGGCCGCCGCGACACAGCACGCCACCCCCAGCGCGCCCCAAACCAATTGCATCAAGAGATACCGCGCCCCCACCTGCACCATGCTCGAGCTGTAAAGCATCACCCACCCCAGCGCCAGCAGGGCGGCAACGCAAAACACCAGCATGGTTACAGCCAGTTTCACCGCTCCAGCAGTGCTTTCGGGTGTGCGCTGGCTAGGGATTGGGAAGCGTCGTGCCGGCGCCCGGCTCGGCCGTTGCCTTTCCCGGAATCTTGAGCTTCTGCCCCACCAATATCCGGTCGGTCTTCAGGTTGTTGGCCGACCGAATCGCGCGTACCGTCGTGCCAAACCGGCTCGCAATGCTCGAGAGCGTGTCGCCCGACTTGACTGTATAAAGCTGGCTGCCGTTGGCAGCGGTGACAACGGGCGCGGTGGCCGGGGTCGAGGCAGGCGCCGCACTGGGGGGCGGCACTTGAATCTTCTGGCCAATCTGCAACCGCGTCGGCTCGATTCCCGGGTTGGCCTCCTGCAAAGCCTTGACCGTTACCCCGAACTTCGAGGCGATGCCACTCAGGGTGTCGCCTTTGAGCACGCTGTACTCGGTCGTTTGCGCGGGTGGCAGCACCGGCGTCACAGTCGGTTCGGGTAAAACCGGGGCTGTCGGCGGAGCGCTGGTGGCCGGCTGCATCGTGTCCACCGCGACGTTGGTGGGCTCAACAAATGCCGGCATCACCGCGGCATTCGTCGGTTCCAGGTCACTCAAGAGAGGCTCCGGCTTCGGTTCCTCCCGCCGGCACCCTTGCATCAGGAGGGCCATAAGCCCGATGCCGTGAATCGCCAGCACGAAAAATACGGCGATTTTCACGCGGGCGCGGGATTGGTTTTTTTGCTCCAAGAGGGAGCCTTGGGGAATCAGTGGATTTTGAGGATTATTCATTTTGGCGCTGTCGTTTTAAACGTTCACTATTTTGATCTGGTAACATCCATTGCCTCCCGGCCGGTCACGGGACCGTAGCCGAGAACAACGCAAATCTGTCATTTATATGGGGGTGGGCCCGTCGCACACCCCAACTAATTGATTCTGCTCCGCGGCAAAGCCTTTCGCGGCGTTTCTGGTGGGTTCGATACTGGTTTCGACTCGAATGAGCAGGGAACCGCCGGACACCATCGCCGCAGGTGGCCTTTTGGGCCGCATCAATGACTCCTTCTAACAGCGAAGCCCAGCGGGGGCAAGGAGTAAAAAGACGCGGCCGTTTTGCGTTCGGTTTGTTCATCAGGTCAGCGGATTTTCAAGGTGCTCAAAGCCATGACTGCGAACAACACGCACAAGATATAGAAACGCGTAACCACCTGGGACTCATACCACCCTTTCTTCTCAAAGTGATGGTGAATCGGCGCCATCAAGAAGACCCGCCGCCCGGTCCCATACCGCCAGCGGGTGAAGCGAAACCAGCCGGTCTGAACAATCACCGACAAGGCTTCGATGACGAAAATGCCGCCGGCAATAACCAAAACCAGGGGTTGGTGAATCGCCACCGCCACAATGCCCAGCGCCCCGCCGATCGCCAGGGAACCGGTGTCGCCCATGAAAACCTGCGCCGGGTGACAATTGAACCATAGAAAGCCGAGGCCCGCGCCGATCAGCGCCGCGCAGAAAACCGTCAGTTCGCCCGCGCCAGGGACATAGTCAATCTGAAGATAGGCGGCGGTTTTGACGTTGCCGGCAAGGTAGGTGAGCACCACAAACACAAAGGAGACAATCACGGTGCAGCCAATGGCCAGCCCGTCCAGCCCATCGGTCAAATTCACGGCGTTGGAGCTCCCGACGATGGTCAGCAGAGTCAAAATCAGCCCGGCAACCGCGGCGTCCTGAAGCACCGGGTATTTGTAAAAGGGCACCATGACCTGCGTGATGAGCTTGCTGGTCCAGGGCACATACCAGAGATAAAGGCCGATAAACAGCGCCAGCGCCGCCTGCACCCAGAGTTTGATGGAAGCACGGGCGCCGCCCCCGCTCTGTTGAATAATCTTGGCGTAGTCATCATAGAACCCCAGCGCGGTCAGCACCACCACCGACAGCAGCGTAAGCTGGATCAGCGTGTTCCATTGCGCCCAAAGCAGCGTCGTGAAATTCAAGGTGAGAATGATCAAAATGCCGCCCATCGTCGGCGTGCCCTTTTTGCTGAGGACCCGCGCGTTCAACCCCCCTCCTTCCTCGGCCTTGTCGCGGTACTCCTGGCCGAACTTGAGCTGTTTGAGCCAGGCAATAACGCGGGGCCCCAGCCACCAGCTCAGCACCAGGGCGGTCATCGCCGCGCCCGCGCTCCGGAAGGTGATGTAGCGGAACAACCGCAGCGCCGACACCTCGTCGGCCCACGGCTTGTCCGCCGACCATTCCAGAAAAGATTGGGTCAGGTAATACAACATTCAGTTTTTTCGCGCCGCCTCGGGGCCGCGGAGCAACTGCGCAATTCTCTCCAGCCGGGTCGCCCGCGACGCCTTGATCAGCAGCAGGTCGCCCTCGCGCACAAAACTCTTCACCGCGGCCCCGGCGGCCTCCACTTCGGCAAATTCAAAAACCCGGGTCAACCCCGCCGCCCGCGCGCCCCGGGCCAGCGCCGCCGCCATTCGCCCGACCGCAAAAAGTTGTCCCACACCGGCCTCGGCGGCGTAGCGCCCCACCTCCTCATGCGCGGTCTCGCTGTGGGCTCCCAGCTCCGCCATGTCCCCCAGGACCGCCACCCGCCGGCCGCGGCACGGGAATTCCCGCAGGGTGCGCAGGGCTGCCAGCATCGAGTCTGCATTGGCGTTGTAAGCATCATCCAGCACGCGAATCCCGTTGTGCTCCCAGAATTGCAGCCGCATGCGCGCCGGCCTGCATTCGGCCAGCCCGCGTTCGATCTCCGGCCGGCCCAGGCCAAATTCCGCCCCCAAGGCGATCGCAAACAGGGCGTTGGCGGCCTGGTGCCGTCCCAGCAGGCTGATCCGGTACTCGCCCGCAAAGGCCGCCTCGGGCGCCTCCACGCGGAAGGTAAGGCCCTGGCGATCCAGCCGCGCGGCCCGCACCCGCCAGTCATTCGCCCCGGCAAACCCCGTTCGCACGACCGTCGCCCGGCATCGGCCGATGACTTCCCGCGCCCATTCACTGTCTCCGTTAATAAACAGCTTCCCGCTCTCCGGAAGCATTTCCGCAAGCACGCCCTCCTCGCGCACCACGCCGGCGAGGTCCCCAAAAAACTCCAAATGCTCCCGTCCCAGTGACGTGATCACACCCAGCGTGGGCTGGACCATTCGCACCAAAGGGGCCAGCTCGCCGGGATGATTGGTTCCGACTTCCAGCACGGCGGCCTCGTGGCCGGACTCGATTCTCAAAAGCGTCAGCGGGACCCCGATGTCGTTGTTGAAGCTGGCTTCGCTGCTGACCACGCGCAACCGCTGCCCGAGCACGGCGGCAATCAGGTCCTTTGTGGTCGTCTTGCCGTTCGAGCCGCCCACCGCAATGGCCGGGATTTGGAAATCCTGCCGATATCGCGCGGCCAGTTGCCCCAGAGCCCGCCGCGTGTCTTCCACCGCGACCAAGGCGCAACCGCCCGGCGCGGGCACCGGCCGGCCCCGGTTGACCACCACCGCCACGGCGCCCCGCGCGGCGGCCTCCGCGACAAATTCATGTCCGTCAAACCGTTCGCCCGCCAACGCAAAAAAAACATCCCCCGCCCTCACCTGCCGCGAGTCGGTGCAAACCCGCTGCACCGCCGCGTCGGGCGAGCCCCCCCGCAGCTCGCCGCCGCAGGCCGAGACAAGAAAGGTTAGTGGCCGACTATCCATGCGCGCGCCCTGGCCCCCCGGAAGCGGAGGGCTTCCAAAGGATACCTTACGCCCTGCCGCCCCAGGATGCCACTCGCGCGGGCCGAACACCCTGCAATGAAAGCCCCGCGTCTGGCGCGAGGACTTCCAAGGCGGCGGTCATGACCGCGGCGGTGACCGGACGCGCGACCTTGCCGGGCCGCGCTTTCGGACGCGCCGCCGAGGCCTGGTGGCCGGCGGCAGCCACAAAGAGGTGATGAGAAATCAGGGGGGTTGGACTCATATATGGGTTTAAGGTTTGTTTTACAGAGAGCGTGCAGAAGCGGTTCCCACCGGCCGGTTGTCCAGCGACACCGGCTCGCTCGGAACGGTGAGTTCCTCGCCGCGGTCGGGGCGGATGTTGAGGTAGTTGGCTGCCCGCTCGGCGATTTGCCGGAACACCGGCGCGGGCACGACGCCCCCATAATAGCCGTGGCGGGAAGGCTCATCGAAGCTGACGGAAATGCAAAGCTCGGGATTGTCGGCAGGCAGAAAGCCAATGAATGACGAATAATGCTTGTCCCGGACATACACCCCATTGACCACCTTCTGCGCGGTGCCCGTCTTCCCGGCGACGGTGTAGTGTTCGAGCGCGGCCTTGGGCGCCGTTCCATTGGTCGTGGCCACCAGCTTGAGCGCCTCAATCATGGTCCGCGCGGCTTCCTCACTAATCACCTGGCGCACGCGTTGCGGTGAATAGCGGGCCACCACGTGGTGGTCCGGGTCCTCCAACCGGTCCACCAGCATCGGCCGCATCAGCCACCCGCCGTTGGCGATCGCCGCAATCGCCATCGTCATCTGCAGTTGCGTCACCGCCAGCCCGTGGCCCATCGGGAGCTGGGCAATTGTCACCTTGCTCCACTGGTTCACCGGATGGACAATGCCCCCCACCTCGCCGGGGAGTGGAATGCCGGTGCGGACGCCGAAACCAAACCCCAGGATGTAGTCATACACCCGCTTTTCCCCCATCCGGATGCCGATCTTGGCCGCCCCGATGTTCGAGGACTTGGCAATGATGTTTGCCACCGACAACAGACCGTAGGAATCATGGTCGTGCAGCGGACGGCCCCCGTAGTAAAACCGCCCGTGTTCGCAATCAAAAACATCGCTCAGGCGCACCACGCCGTCATTCAACGCGCCAGAAACCACCACGGCCTTGAAGGTCGAGCCCGGCTCGGCCACGTCGGTAATGACCCGGTTCCGTCGCGCGTCGGCCGGGGCGTCGCCCGGCCGGTTCGGGTCAAACGTCGGGAGGGTCGCCATGGCCAGGATTTCCCCGGTGCGCGGACGAACCACGATGGCTGACACGCTCACCGGCGCATGCCGCTCCATCGCTTCCGCCAGGGCCGACTCCACGATATGCTGAATGACCGAATCCAGAGTCAGCACGACGTTCAGGCCGTCTCGCGGTTCGACATCCTGGTCGCGGAACGAAACGATTTCCCGCCGCTGCCGGTCGGCTTCGGTCAGCCGCCACCCGCGCACGCCGCTTAGCTTGCTGTTCAGAGTCAGCTCGAGCCCATCCTTGCCGGAGGTCTCGAGGATGCGCGAGCCGTTCAACTCTCGCTCCGTCATTCCCACGTAGCCCAGCACATGCGCCGCCAGCGTCTGGCCCGGATACACCCGCAACTGGTCGTCCACCGATTCAGTAAAAACGGCCTTTTCCCGCAGGGTCTGGTAAAACCGGCGTTGGGATTTGGGCAGGCTGCTTTCGTCCACGCCGAATGTCAGCGATTTCATCGCCACGCGGACCTTCTCCCAGGTTTCCGGGGACACTTTTCGTTTCAACACCACGTAGCGGTTGGTCACCCAGGCCCCCTTTTCGTTTTGGCGCAGGCGCGGCATGATCCGCTGCGCCAGTTCGGTTTCGTCCAGCCCCAAAAGGGGCGCCACCGCGCGGGCGACCTCCGTCTGGCGCGAACCGATCAGCACCGGGTCGGCGCAGACCGTTTTGACAAAGACACTGGTGGCCAGGAGATTGCCTTTTCGATCCAGAATATCGCCCCGCCGGGGCTCCATCAGCACCTTGATTTGAGTGTTCTCCCGCGCCCGGTCTGTCAGCTCCTCATGGCGAAGCACCTGCAACTGCACCAAGCGAAACCCCAAACCGGCAAACCCCAGAACCATTGCCACCACCGCCAGGAGCAGCCTTCGAAATTGCAGTTGCTTTGCCATAGGTCCCAATCCCGAAAATTCACCAGCCGCCCGCGGCCCCCGGTTCCTCATCCGACGACTCCACGGGCGGCGGCGAAATCCTGGTTAAAGTTGTTTTTTCATTCGCTTCATCTTTGCCGTCCGCCCGCGAGCGACCGGTTCCTCACCCGACCGCATCGCGAGCGGCGGCAAAATCCAGTTCACGGCGCGGTCCGCCGACCGCTGCTGGTGGCGGCCAGTTCTTCGCCCTGGCGCGCGACCGGCCATTCCGCCGGCGGTTCCGGCAGCCGCCAGACCTGCAGCGGGCTCGGTGGCGCCAGGTCCAGCTTCAGTTCCCGAATCCGCAGCTCCAGCACCTGCGGCGACCGCAAGGTCGCCAGTTGGCGGCGCTGTTTCTCGTTCAGTTCCACCAACTCCTCCAACCGCAGTTCCCTTTGCTTGATCTGCCGCCCGAGCCGGTTGATCTGCTCTTTCTGCCACACATACCCCACCCCGGCGCCGCCAATCAGCAGGCAGAGCAAAAAGGCCTTCAGCGCCGGCCCAAACCGGATCGCCGCCGACCTGTATTTTCGATTCCGCGCCATCCACTAATCTAAAGTTTCTCCATCACCCGCAGTTGAGCGCTTCGGCTCCGCGGATTCTCCGCCAGCTCGGCCGCCCCGGGCTTGATCGCCTTCCGGCTCACCCACCGCGCCTCGGGCGCCCGCGGCTCCCGCAACTCGGGCACATCCACTCCGGCCGGACACGTGTAATCGCGCGCCCGCGCGCGGCCGAACTCCTTTACCAGCCGGTCTTCCAACGAGTGAAACGTGATCACCGCCAGGCGACCACCCGGCCTCAGGATTTTCATCGCCCCCGACAGCCCTTTTTCCAAAGAACCCAGCTCGTCATTGACCACAATTCGCAACGCCTGAAAAATCCGGGTCGCCGGGTGCGTCTTCCGGCCCCGCCGCGGCGACACACGCTCGACCAACTCCGCCAACTGCCGGGTTGTCGTAATCGGCCCGCTCTGTCGCGCCTGGACGACCGCGCGGGCCAGCCGCCGCGACTCCGGCTCACCGCCCAGTTCCCAAAACCAACGCGCCAGTTCTTCGGCCGTGGCGCGGTTGACCAGGTCCGCCGCCGTCAACGGCTGCGCCGGGTCCATCCGCATATCCAGCGGTCCGTCGGACAGAAAACTGAAGCCGCGCTCCGGCCTGTCCAGTTGCGGCGAACTCACGCCCAGGTCCAGCAGAACTCCATCACAACTGTCCCACGGCACCCACTCCGCCAGGTCCGCGAAGTTGCCCTGCCGCACCTCGAACCGGCCGGGAAAACGGCTCAGCCGCTGTTTCGCAGTCTCGACCGCCGCACGGTCCCGATCACACCCATAAAGCCGCCCGTCGGGCGAGCTGGCCTCCAGGATGGCGGCCGCATGCCCGGCTCCACCCACCGTGCCATCGGCATATATCCCGCCCGGCCTGGGCCTCAGCGCATTCAGCACCTCGGCCAGCAGCACCGGTTTGTGAAAGAACTCTGGCACCCCGCATCCGCGCCTCGCCCGCCCTCAGGCTTTTCCGGCCCGAAACAAACGCCGCCCCACGCGCACTAATGGTCCACCGACCGGGGGCGACGGCACGCCTTGGGCTCCGGCCTGCTGCGGTTCTGCCGCAGGCTTTGCCTCAACGACTTCCAGGTCGCTGTCACTCAAATCGTTTCGCACCACCTTCACCCGCTCCAGCGACAGCTCCCCTTGCACCAGCGGCTTCGCTTTCGGGTCAGCCACACACCGTCCCGGCTCCGCCCGCTTTGCAAACAGCCCGCTCAACAGGCCCGCACCCCGCGACACCAACCCTGAGGGCCGGGCCTGGGCGGGTGCCGCCGTTCCGGTCAGCGCGGCCTGGGCGCCGGCTTCCGCAGACTGAGCCGGCGGCAATTGCTCCTGGGATGCGGGTTGGGACACGGGTTCGGCCGCCTTCTCGGCTGAGGGGACAATCCGGCTGCGGAACGGGTTCTTTTTTGAGCCAAAGCAGGGGAGCAGACGCTGCTGAGTCAGCCGGTAGCGGTGCGGGTTGTCGGTCAGACCGACCAGGCTCTTTCCGGTGCTAAGCAATCGCAGCAGGCTCATAACCTCTACTCCATTAGTTTGAAGGCTTCCTGTGCCATGACGATGTCGGAAGCTTTCTTGCGTTCATGGCGCTCCGGACTCCAGATTTCGAATCGGTCCAACACCCCCACCAGCACCGCTTCGTTCGTGATGCCCGCCGCTGCCGCCATCTCCTCCGGCAAACAAATCCGCCCGTTCTTATCCACCGCCACCTGGACGGACGCGCTGCCAATGAACCGCTTGAGGGCCACCTTGCCGGGGTCGCCGTTCGGCATGGCGTCAATGTCACGCATTAACTTCGCCATTTGGGGGGGCGTCAACACGCGCAGACACGGACCTTCCTTGTCTTTGGGCCAGATGATGACGGTGAACTCCGTGCCGGGCTTGGAGGGCCGCCATCGGGCCGGGACCTGAACGCGACGCTTTTCATCCACACCGTGGCGGAAAAGCCCGTTGTAGTAGGTCGGTTCGTCTGTTTGAGTCCGTTCCATTCAGTTTTTCACAGAGCTAAACTCAATCGAGTTTTGCCCCACAACGGCCCACTTTTATCCACTTTACCCCACTCCGTGTCAACATCTTTCCACCAAAGTTATTCAAAAGTTATTCACAACCCTCCCTTACCCCCGCAGCAAACCTACCATTTCACGTCAAAATTGTCAACAATAACGTTAACGCATCAATTCGTGCCCTGCCATTTAATTGTCAGCAGCCCAATCCTTACCTTGCCTGGGCATGGCGGCCTGCTCAAGTTCTATTGCCCAATCCAACTTCGTCATTTTCAAACACCGCCTCTGCCCTTTAATCCTATATGGCGCATGCGCACCGCTGATTTTGACTACGACTTGCCGCCGGACCTGATTGCCCAGGAGCCGGCGCCGTGCCGTGATCAATCGCGCCTGCTGGTCGTCCGGCGCAACAGCGGCACGCTGGAGCACCGGCGGTTCCGCGACCTGCCGGAATATCTGAGGTCCGGGGATGTGCTGGTGTTGAACGATTCACGCGTCATCGCGGCGCGCCTGCGAGGCGTGAACCGGCGTACGGGCGGCCGGTTCGAGCTGTTGCTGCTGGAGGAGGTGGAGCGGAACGAGTGGTGGGCGATGATGCGTCCGGGCCGGCGGGCACGGGCCGGCACGGAGATCGCGATTTGCGATCCCGAGGGAAGGCCCACGCCGGTGACCGCGCGGGTGCTGGACACCAACGCCGAAGGCCATCGCCGCTTGAAATTTGAGGGTACATTCAATGTGCTGGAGGAGCTGGACAAAGTGGGAGAGGTTCCGCTGCCGCCGTACATCAGCCGGACGGACCCTTCGCGGCTGGAACTGGACCGGGTGCGTTATCAAACCGTGTTCGCCTCCGCCGCGGGCTCGGTGGCGGCGCCGACCGCCGGGCTGCACTTTTCGGGGGAATTGCTGCGGCGCATCCGGGAGCGGGGGGTTGAGGTGTGTTTTGTGACGCTGCACGTGGGGCTGGCGACGTTTGCGCCGGTCAAGACGGAGACGCTGGAAGGGCACACGCTGCACGAGGAGCGTTACCGGCTGGAGGGCGCCACGGCGGAATTGATTGACACAAGAAAACGGGCGGGCGGCCGCGTGGTGGCGGTGGGGACGACGACGGTGCGGGTGCTCGAGACGGTGGCCGCCGCCCACGGTGGCAGGCTCCGGGCCGCTTCCGGCAGGACGCGGCTGTTCATTCACCCGCCGTTTGCCTTTCAGGTGGTGGACGCGCTGGTAACCAATTTCCATCTGCCGCGCTCGACACTGCTGATGCTGGTGAGCGCCTTTGCGGCGCCGGCGGAAACCCGCGGCCGGGAATTGGTCCTGGCGGCCTACGCGGAAGCGGTCCGCCAGCGGTACCGTTTTTACAGCTATGGAGACGCCATGCTCTTGATGTGAAACGCAACCCTCAATCCCCTCGCAAACGCCCGCCGGGGCGCGGTCCCCTGCCCTTTGTCTTCATCAACATGGCCATGACCGCGGACGGTAAAATCGCCACCGCAAACCGCGTCGTGTCCTCCTTCGGCAGCGCGCGCGACCAGCGCCACCTGCTCGAGTTGCGGGCCCGGGCGGATGCGGTGATGGCGGGCGCCCGCACGGTGGACTCCCAGCCCGTCAACCTCGGGCCGGGCCCGGCGCGTTATCGCCGCTTGCGCCTTCGCCAGGGGCGGAGCGAATACAACCTTCGGGTGATTGTGTCGCGCACCGGCTCCATCAACCCGAACGCGCACCTCTTCCAACATCACTTTTCGCCCATCATCATTCTGACCACCCGCCGGGCCCCGGCTTCGAGACTTGCGCGGCTGCGCCCTTTGGCGCACGTCAAAATCTGCGGCGAACGGGAAATTGATTTTGTCCGGGCGCTGCGCTGGCTCCGGCGCCGCTGGAAGGTCCGGCATCTCCTCTGCGAGGGTGGCGGGGAACTCAACGACGCCCTCTTCCGAGCCGGCCTGGTTGATGAAGTTCATCTCACCGTCTGTCCGTTGATCTTCGGCGGACGCACGGCTCCGACAATTGCCGATGGCGCCGGCGCCGCCCGCCTCGCCGAGGCCAGCCGGTGGACAACGCGAGCCTCCCGGGCTTGTGAAGGCGAGAGGTTTTTCCACTTCGTGGCCCTGCGTTCCCCCGGCCGATGAATTCTGTTGTTCGAGAGCGGGCTTTGTTGTACCCCTTGCTTTGCCCGTGAGTTAAGTGTCCGTAATCCGCGATCCGCCTATGAACCGACGCAGCTTCTTCACCGCCACGGCCGCCTTGGGCGCCACTTGGGCGCTGGGCGCCGCCACGCCCGGCCCCCGCCCCGCCCCCAGCCGGAAAAACGCCATTCGCTTTGGTGTGGCGACTTATTCGTATTGGCATTTTCGCACTGAAAAAGTCCCGATCGAAACCGTGATTGATAAGGCGGCCGAGGTTGGAGCCGACGCGGTGGACCTGCTCCACCGCCAGATGGACCTGCCGGAATGGGACCCCTTGACCTCTGACCATCGCCGCTACCTGCAGCAGCTCAAACGGCACGCCTTCCGGCGCGGCATTGACCTGGCGTGCCTGTCCATTCATCAAAACTTTGTGCAGCAGGACCCGGCAGAACGCCGCAAGCACGTCGAGCATACCGAAAAATGCATCGAAATCGCGTACGAACTCGGCGTGCCTTGCATCCGCCTGAATTCCGGCCGCTGGAACACCATCAAGGACTTCGACGAGTTGATGAAAGCCCGCGGCGTCGAGCCCGTCCTGCCGGGCGTGAAGGAGAGCGAGGGATTCGACTGGTGCATTGAGAGCATTCAACGCTGCCTGCCCAAGGCCGAGCAGTGCGGGGTCATGCTGGCGCTCGAGAACCACTGGGGACTGAGCCGCACGCCCGAGGGGCTTCTCCGAATTCTCAACGCCATTGAATCGCCGTGGCTCGGCGCGCTCATGGACACCGGCAACTTCCTCGAGGACCCCTACGACAAACTGGCGCAGATCGCTCCTCGAACCGTCTATGTTCAGGCGAAAACCTACTATGGCGGCGGGGAATGGTACACCCTCAACCTCGACTACAAGCGCATCGCGGGAATCCTCCGCCAGGCAGGATACAGCGGCTATGTCACGCTCGAGTTCGAAGGCAAGGAAAACCCTGAGACCGCCGTGCCCAAAAGCCTGGCCATGCTCCGCAAAGCGTTCCGGGACTGACAAGCTTTCCCCCGCGGGCGGACCTCCTCAGGCTGGTTTTACCAGCGCCCGGACCCGGCGCGTCATCTCGTGAGCCACGCGTCGCGAAGCGGGCAGCACCAGCGATGACCGTTCGCCAAACTGGACGTGACGCCACTCGTGCCCGTCCGAAAAGGTGACGTGCACCCTCGGGCCATACAGGAATAGGCCGCGCCACCCGATGTTTTGGCAATGCACTTCCCGGATGTGGGCTGCCGGGATGGTCATCCGGACCGCGTCCCCGACAAACACCAACTCCCCCTCTTTGACCCACAGGCACCCCACGTCGTCCGCGTCTTCCAGAACCGACCGCAATCCCTGTCGCAGGCGGGGATCAAAAGCCAACTGCACCACATAACTATTCACCGCCCGGCCGGCCTGAGGCTCGATCCGCCGCACCAGCCGCTTTACCACCAGGTTGCCAAAGCCGAACGGAAGAAAATACAAGCTCGCGGCCATCACCACCGCCGGCACCAGAAAGGTGACCTTGCCGAACGGCAAAACACTGACAACCAGAAACGAAATCAGGACGGGCACCAGCAGCAGAAAGCCGTAGCCATTGATCCGCAACAGCGCGCCAGACCGAAACGTTGATGGGGGATGAATCACGACGGCGGGCGCGGCCGGGGAACTCCAATCCACCGGACCAGCCGCTGCATCTGCATCATGCTTGTCCTCCCGCGCCGGCGGGCCGGGGTTGTCCTGCGGCCTGGTCATGCGGAATCCTTTGCCGCGGGAAACGCCATGTGTTCAACATAGGTTTCCTGAAACCGCGGGTTTTCATGCAAGGAGAGGTGCTGGACCTTTGCCATCACAGCCCCGTCAGCCGCCAGGCCGGCGTCAAATAAAGCCAGCTTTGCCCCCAGGAGCGCCGTGTTGCCCACCGGCTTGATCTTTTCCGCCGGAAAATTCAGCAGGCCGATCCGCCGCGCACTGGCGCGGTGAATGTAGTTGCCAAAGGCGCCGGCGAGGAACACCTCCTGGATTTGATCGGGCGCCGCGCCCCACTCGCGCAGGAGCAGTTCCAATCCGGCGGCAATCGCCCCTTTGGCCAACTGCAACTCGCGGATATCCCATTGGCTCAGCAACACTCCTTCGGTCAGCTCCCACGAATCCCCGTCGGCCAGGCGCCCGTTGGGACGGATTTTGCCCAGGTCCAGCCCGACCGCCACCGCGTCCACCAACCCGCTGCCGCAGATACCCCGCGCCGTCCCGTTGCCCAACACGTGACACCGAAGCCGGCCGTGCTCGAGACGCACCTCCGACACCGCCCCCGTGGCCGCGCGCATCCCCATGGAAATTCGGGCGCCCTCGAAAGCCGGTCCCGCCGCCGTCGAGGCGCAAAGCAACCGCTCCCGGTTGCCGACCACAATCTCCCCGTTGGTCCCCAAATCCAGCAGCGCCGTCAAACCTGCCCGCTCGTGCAAGCGGGTGGCCGCCACGCCGGCCAGAATGTCGCTCCCGACAAAGCCTCCCAGGCAGGGCAAGAAATAAATCTCTGGATCGCCCGGCAAGTCCCACCTCAAATCCCGGGTCCGAAATCGCAGCCGGCCGGGGTGGCGCGGCTCGAACGGGACCTGCGAAAGCGGCTCGACGCTTATTCCTCCAAACAGATGATGCATGACGGTGTTGCCCACCAAGGTCACCCGCCGCAGGGCGCCGGCTCCGGGAGCCGCCATCACCAGTTCCCCGCACATCCGCCCCACCTGGCCCCGGATGAGCTCCTCCAGGACCCGCTGCCCTTCGCCGGCCATCGCAAATTCAATCCGGCTCATGATGTCCGCCCCGTGCTTCGCCTGGGCGTTCAACCCGCTCCGGACCGCCAGAACGCGGCCCGTCGTCAAATCAATCAATTGTCCCACCACGGTGGTGGTTCCGATGTCAATCGCAATTCCGCTGCCCGCCTGCGGCGCAAATGAGAAGGTCGAGTCGTCGCCCAGGATGGGCGTCTCCCACTGCGCCACCTCGAGCCGCAGGTCGCCCTCCGCCTTCGCCCGGCAACTCAAACGCCACCCGGCCGCCAACTCCTCCGCCGACAGCTTCTGGCGGTCCTCCGCGGTGATGGGCAGTTCGCCGGCGATCACCCGCACCCGGCAGCCCTTGCACCGCCCCCGGCCCCCGCACGGAAACTCGACCCCGTGCGCAAAGAGCGCATCTTGCAGCCCCGCCCCCCGCGCCAGTTGCACCTGCGCCCCCAGCGGCAGCAATTCCAAGGTCACCAGCTCCTTCATGCGGCGCAGGGGCGCGTTTACAGGCGGCTGGCCACGCGACGGAAGTGATATCCCATGATGGCCAGCTCGATGGCGTGCCGAAACTGGCGCGGCCGCCGCAGAAGGACGCTCCAGAAGAATTTCCAGTAGAAATGACGGCCGCGCTCGCGGATTCCGAGCAGCCAGAAGGACTTTAGAAAGGCGCGCAGGTCGGCCGACCCGAGCCGCACGCGAGGCCCTTGGGGACGATGGTTCTCCAGGAAGGTTCGGATTCGCTGGTAGTAAACATTGGGCTCGTAGAGCTTGCGCATCAACTCACGATAACCATTCTCCAGAAACTCGCGGTTCAGCCGCGTCTTGAAATTCAGAACCGCCTCGGTGTTGTTTCCGGTTGCCGACGACTCCAGCCGCCCCTCCCGCATCAACCGCTGATACAGCCGCGTCTGGGGCAGCGCCTGGAGCAAACCCACCATGGCCGTCACCACCCCCGACCGCTGGATGAACTCGAATTGCTGCTTGAACACATCCAACCGGTCGTGATCAAAACCCACGATAAACCCGCCCATGACTTCCAACCCGGCGCGCTGCAATTCCTTGACCGACTCGGCCAGGTCCCGTCCGCGGTTCTGCAGTTTGTGGCACTCCTGCAGGCTCTCCGGCAAAGGGGTCTCTATGCCCACGAAGACCTTCTTGAAACCGGCCTCCACCATCAAGCGGCACATCTCCGGATCGTCCGCCAGGTTTACCGAAGCCTCGGTCAGGAAACCCATCCCATGACGCGTCCGCTCCCGCCAGGCAATCAGCTCGCGCAGCAACGATTTGGTCCGCCGCCGGTCCCCGATGAAATTGTCGTCCACAACGAACACCATGTCTTTCCACCCCGCTCGTCGCAGCGCCTCCAGCTCGGCGATGAGCTGGACAGGCTCCTTGCTGCGCGGCACGCGGCCGTTCATCACGATGATGTCGCAAAACTCGCAGTCAAAGGGGCACCCGCGTGAGAACTGAACGGGCATGGTTACGTAGTGCCGCAGTTGGATCAGGTCCCACCGGGGAACCGGCACGTGCCGCATATCCGGGCGCTGGTCGCTGCGGTAAAACCGCCGGACCGTCCCTGCCTCCATGTCCGCAATCAGTTGCGGGATGAGCAACTCGGCCTCCCCGAGCACAAAATGGTCAATGTCAGCAAACTGCTCGTGACCGGTTGTGAACAGGGGCCCTCCCGCAATGATTGGCTTTCGATGTTGGCGGCACCGTTCAATGATCCCCCGCACCGCCTGCTGATGAACAATCATCCCGCTCAGGAAAACATAATCCGCCCAAGCCAGATCGGCATCCTTCAACCGGCGTACGTTGCAGTCCACCAGCCGCAACTCCCAATCCGGGGGCAGCATCGCCGCCACCGTCAGCAAGCCCAGCGGCGGAAACGTTGCGCGCTTCGAAACCACCCGCAACACGTGTTTGAAACTCCAGAACGTGTCCGGGTCCGGAGGATACACCAGCAGCACCCGCATATCTCAACCCTCGTTAGTCATCGCCTTCGGCAAATCAATACCGAAGGCTACCACTTCCTTCCGCGGAATGCCAATCTGTTGTTTTGACCTTGAGTTGACGCCTTACGGCGACATCAGCACCCGGTAAAACCGCCGGGTTGCAGTGCTGACGTCGTTGGTCGCCGCAGCCGTTTGGCCAGAGGCAACAATTCCCGGTGTCAACTGGGTCCAGACCTGGTCGCCCAGACTGTCTTGATACTCCAGAACGTAGGTCTTGCCCGGAGTCGCACTCCACGTAACCGTCGCTGCTCCACCCACCACCTCAATCGAAAGAATCTGCGGAGCGGCGGCTGGCTGAGTCACCACCACCACAAAGCTGTTGGTCGCGCTCAACGCCGGCGTCCCGTCGTCGGTT
>ERZ795050.1852-NODE-1852-length-25440-cov-5.249320_pt1 | contig 25440 bp, 21 predicted proteins | sample MGYA00375134_ERZ795050 | MGnify/ENA primary metagenome ERZ795050 (study PRJEB30179, sample SAMN05720221) | activated sludge metagenome | isolation source: Anaerobic digester | place: Japan | collected 2015-05-26 ... | reverse complement strand
TCTCTTCACTTCCTGTCCGGGAATTTTACCCCGAACGTAGTACCCCGCCTGCGGCGGGGCTACACCCCGATTTCAAAAAACTTCTCTTCTCTTCCTGTCCGGGATTTTACCCCGAACGTAGTGCCCCGCCTGCGGCGGGGCTACACCCCGATTTCAATAAACTTCTCTTCACTTCCTGTCCGGGATTTTACCCCGAACGTAGTACCCTGCCTACGGCGGGGCTACACCCCGATTTAAAACCCTTATTCCGGTTTACCCGGATTCAGGCTGACAAAAGTAATATTTTTTTAAGACGTGTGAAACCCGTTTTTTGATCATTCAAATTATGTCATCTTAAAATTCTTAATTTTGAAGCTTATCGTAGCATGATATGTTCAGTGATTCGCGCATACACTCAATTGATATTGCAAAAGGTCTGACCCTGATAATCACCATCTTCCTGATGGATTATTCCAAGGGGATCCTTGGCGACTGGTTTTACGGAGATATGCCTCAATCAGGAATAAATATTGCTTTTACTCTGATCATTTCCTTTTTCTTTTTCATTTCAGGAATGACCATCCCGTTTCGCCTCTCGAAAAAAATCAGCGAAGGGCAGTCGGTTTACGACATTCTGCGGTCGGTTTTTGCCATCTCACTTATAATGATTACTGTGGGTGCTATGCTGGTCAATATACCGAGAGTAAATAAAGAACTGACCGGCTTCGGACCAGGCTTATGGGCGGTTATTCTGGCGGTTGCGGTATTTCTGGTCTGGAACCGGTATCCCGACAGGGAAAATAATTTTTTCACTGTCAGCGGTTTGAGGATTGCCGGTCTGGCCTTGCTTGTGTTACTGGTTTTTAAATTCAGGTCAGGTACATATGAGAACAACGGTTCCCTGATTACTGGTTACTGGGAACTGCCTGGTCTGTTCGGATGGGGCTTCCTGGCTTCCTCTTTAATCTGGCTGCTGATGCGGAATTCAATCTCAGGTACACTTCTCGCAGCTTTTTTCTTCCTGGCACTAAATATATTTTCCACACTCGGGATAAACAGCCTCTTCGACCCTGCCCGGAAATATTTCGGAGTCTTACTTGACGGATATATCCCTTTTATTTTTGTGTCGGGAATGCTGGCTGGCATAATGATCAAAAAGAATCCTCATGACGGCACAAATAAAACTGCTTTACTTCTTTTGTTTTCAGGTTTAGCCGTTACTGCTGCTGGATTACTCCTGTTTTTTAAATTTATTCAACCCGCAGGCTTTTACGGTCAACCAGCCTGGGCTCTAATTGCCGCAGGGTTTTCAATGTTACTGTTTGTTATCCTGTTCTTTTTGTTTGACCTGAGAAATTTCGGGTTTAAAGCAAGGTTTGCAGAAAAGACAGGAATAAGTTTCTTTACAGGTTACATCGTTGCCTTTCTTTTTTACGGAGTTGCTCAGCTGGCCGGGATAAACTTTCAAGCGTATCACGAATCATCCTCACCGTTGTTAAAGATTGGAGGTCCGGCACTTTTTTCACTTGCCGTAACCATTATAACCCTTCTTCTGTCGAGGATTGGTGTCCGGCTCAAATTCTGACGCTATCTGTACTTACTCATCGAGAAAGGAAATGATTCTGCTGCCGTACCTCTTTTAAGGTTTGGATCAGAATCCATTCTGAATGTAAGTATTCCCCCCTTCTGAAGATCCTGATGTGTGATGTAGTTGTTTTTCAATGCTTTCCCGTTCAGCCTTACTTTTCTGACATAAATATTCTCTCCCGAATTGCCGGGAGCCGTAATTACGAGCTTCCGGCCGTTCTCAAACTCCAATACTGCTTTTCTGAAGAGCGGCGAACCGAATACATACTGTCCGGTACCCGGGGTAACCGGGTAAAATCCCAGGGCTGAAAATACATACCATGCCGAAGTCTGACCGTTGTCTTCATCGCCGCAATATCCGTCGGGCGTGTAATTGTAGAGTTTATCCATCACCTGTCTTACTCTCATCTGGGCTTTCCATGGTTCGCCGGCATAATTATACAGGTATATCATGTGCTGAATGGGCTGGTTGCCATGTGCATAGTTTCCCATGTTCATGATCTGCATCTCGCGTATTTCATGAATAACCTGTCCGTAATATGAATAATCGAAAACCGGAGGCACTTCAAAAACTGAATCCAGTCTGGCAATAAAATCTTCTCTTCCGCCCATCATCTCAGCCAGACCAGCAATATCCTGGAAAACACTCCAGGTATAATGCCAGCTGTTGCCCTCGGTGAATGCGTCACCCCATTTGAACGGGTTGAAAGGAGACTGAAATGACCCGTCATCGTTTCGCCCCCTCATGAGTTTGCGGCCGGTGTCAAAGACATTTTTATAATTCATGGCCCTGGCTTCATACAACTTCACCTCATTTTCGGGTTTTCCGAGCTCCCGGGCCAGCCGGGAAATACAAAAATCGGCATAGGCATATTCAAGAGTCCGCGCTGTGCTTTCCCTTATCCCGACATTGTAAGGTACATAACCGAGCCTGTTATAGTATTCTGCTCCCAGCCGGCCGACGGAGCTTACCGGTCCGTTACCGAGTGTGTTCTTTATTACGGCTTCATAAAGAGTTTCAATATCATAACCCCGTATGCCTTTTAAATAGGAGTCTGCAATGATGGATGCAGAATTGGAGCCTATCATGCAGTCGCGATGGCCCGGACTAGCCCATTCGGGGAGCCAGCCGCTTTCGAGATAAGTGTTAACAAGCCCATTCATTATCCTGCTGTTCAATCCTGGGTACAACAGTGTGAGGAAAGGGAACTGCGCCCTGAAGGTGTCCCAGAAACCATTGTCGGTAAACATCTCCCCCGGCAGCACCTGTCCGTTATAAGGGCTGTAGTGAATCTTCTCCCCTTTGCTGTTTACCTCGTGCAGGTCGCGTGGGAAAAGAAGCATCCGGTAAAGGCATGAATAGAAGGTTCTTATCTGGTCGTCGCTGCCGCCTTCAACCAGAATACGGCCAAGCTGGCGGTTCCATTCATCGCGGCACTCATTCTTTACAGTCTCAAAATCCTTTTCTCCGGTTTCTCTCTCAAGGTTCAGCAAAGCCTGCTGAGGACTTATGAATGACGAAGCAACCCTGACAGATATCTTATCCCCCCTTTTGGTCCTGAAACGCACAACAGCTCCGGTGTGACGGCCATCGGCCGAGGAAATTCCCTTTTCAAGCGTATCTCCATGCCAGACTGAGAAAGAATCAAAGTCACGGTCAAAAACGGCCACAAAATAGTTGTGGAAATTTTCCGGCACCCCTCCCCTGTTGTTTCTGCAATAACCCGTGATTTTTCTTTCACCGGGGATTATATTTACCGCCGAACCCATGTTAAATGCGTCAAGTACAATAAATGATGAATCACTTTCGGGGAAGGTGAACCTGAAGATTGCAGCACGGCGTGTAGGTGTCACCTCGGCCGTAACATCATGATCGGCGAGGTAAACACTGTAGTAGTAAGGTTTTGCGATCTCGGCCTTATGTGAAAACCACGAAGCCCTCTCCTCTTCTCTATAAACTTCTCTTCCTGTTACGGCCATAAGGGCAAATGCAGCATAATCGTTGATCCAGGGGCTTGGCTGGTGTGTCTGCTTAATGCCGTTAATTTTGGTGGCGTCGTAGGTGTAAGCCCACCCGTTTCCCATGCGGCCGGTCTGGGGTGTCCACGAATTCATTCCCCACGGCATGCCAACAGCCGGATAAGTATTTCCATGGGAAAGTCTGTAATCGGAATCGGTACCCATGAGGGTATTGACTTTGTCTGCAGGTTCAAATGGTGGTTTATTTCCATATTCGGAACAAGCGGGGATCAGGAGTTGGATAGCAGAATAAATAATTACCGGAAAGAATTTTTGTAGCTTCATAATATATGTCAGAAACAGGATTTACAAAATTGCTGCTGTTAATATAATTGGTTTTCAAGGCACAATGCCAATCTGATGAATTGGTTCTGGCTGATAAATTTTATTATCTGATATTTTTTACTATTTGAAAATTTTTACTATTTAATAATTTTTATTATTTGATAATTTTTATCATTTAAAAATTTCTATTATTTGATAAATTTTATCATTTAATATTTTTTACTATTTAATAAATTTTCTAATCTAAAAATCTAACGGAAACCTTATTCCCATACTCAATACCGCCCCGACAACCTATATTAACCTGCTGATTATCTGCACTGTCCATCTCAGGATACCTTGATTAATGACAACTCAACAAGTTTTTCATATACCTGTTCCGGCGTCAGCCATTCCATGCAGGCAAAATCACCACGCCGGCATTTGCCCCTGCCGTATACTGTGCAGGGCCTGCACGGCAGAACGGAATGTGAAATGCCCAAAGAGTATTCTTCAGGCTGACCCCAGGCTCCAAAACCTGCCATAGGGTCAGTGGCTCCCCATATCGAGATAACTCTTGTTCCGGCAAGTGCCGCCATGTGCATGTTGGAGGAATCCATAGTTATCATGAAATCGAGATGCCCCATCACTGCCATCTCCTCCTCAATGGTCAGCCGGCCGCAAAGACTTACAACACCCGGCACACTCTTCTCTATCTCAGTCAGTTGTGCGCATTCATCTTTACCTCCGAAGAGCCAGAAATGAGTTCTCTTCGCTGCACTTATCATCTCCATTAACCTTATCATTTTCCCAGCCGGCCATTGCTTAAGGGCGTGCTTTGCAAAAGGGGCAATACCCACATTTAAGGTTTCTTTGGTGCCGGACAGAAGAGATGCAGCTTTTGCCCATGCATCATCCTCCGGATAAATGCATTTGCCTTTAACAGGTTCAAAATCAAATCCGGCTCTCCTGAATGTATCTGCATATCTTTCAACCGTATGTTTAAGCCGCTTTTTCTTCCTGCCCCCGATAAGTTCATTTTTCTCTTTCCTGCCCTTATCGATACACACAACCCTTGTACCCGACATTCTGAATAACAAACGTATAACCTTTGAACGCAATACGTCGTGCAGGTCTATTACGCAATCAAAACGCCCTGTCCCCTGCAGATCCCTGAATAATCTGAATATCCCCATTAAGCCTTTATGTCTGGCTTCAAGATCTGGTGCATAGATTGTTAACTCAGGTATGTTCCTGAAATAACTTCCGAAAGCTTTCCGGGTAAGAAAAACGATCTCGCAGCCTGGGTATTTCGTCACAAAAGCCTTTACGACAGGCAGAGACAGAGCTACATCTCCCATGGCAGAAAGCCGTATTACCAGAATTCGCATTAATATTTCTCGTATGATTTCTCTTCGATAAGTCCTGACGAGGTCCTGAGATTGATTTCCCTCTTCAGTGAAGCTCTCCGGTCGTTGCTGAAATACACCGACCGGGCGGTCTCAACGAAATCACTTCCGAAATCTTTCTTCCTCTCAAGATCACGGATATGATCCTCGATGTCCCACAACTTGCAGTTTACAGAATAGAGTTCCTTTACAAGCGGGTCGTCCATGCTTATTATTTTGTCGGCTGCCTCCTTTAGAATGGCGTACTCTTTCCTGAGATTTTCCAGTTTTTCCGGGTCGGAAATTCTTTCAAGCTTGATCATTATTATGGTAAGCTTGTCAATTATCTCGCCGTTCGATACTTCAATCTTCATCCCTTTTTATTTTCAAAATTAACAGGTTTTTACAAAGAGCCAACCGGTAATGACGTATTGCTTAACGTTTAAGTCGAACAAAATCAATACGGATCAACATCCACTGCAATACGGAGTGAAGAGCTGCCTTTTTCATTTCCGATGGACTCGATGGCATTCATTATATGCTCTTTAGCCTTAATAACAGGTTTCTCCTTCTCAATCTTAATAAGTATTTCCTTATTATACCATAGCTGTATCTTCGACACATGGGGGTATTCAGGACCCAGAACTCTTTTGCCGAAATATTCCCTCAGCCTCTGCCCCAGAATTCCTGCCATCTGATCGAGAATATTTTTCTTTTTATGTTTCACGGTTATTCTGATGAGCCTGCAGAACGGCGGGTAGTTGAAAGTCTTTCTCTCTTCGGCCTGGTGAAGGTAGAAAGCCTTATAGTCATTTCGCATCACGTATTGTATAATCCTGTGGTAAGGATCGGATACCTGTATTACAACCTTCCCCTGCTTATTCCTCCTGCCTGCCCTGCCGCTAACCTGCGACATCATCTGGAAGGCGCGCTCATGAGCCCTGAAATCGGGATAATTCAGCAACGAGTCGGCATTGAGAATACCTACAACCGTAAGATTTTCAATATCAAGGCCCTTTGAGATCATCTGGGTGCCGGTAAGGATATCTGTCCTTCCCGATTCAAGGTCTTCAATAATTTTGTTAAATGAATCTGCCTTCCGGGTTGTGTCCTGATCCATTCTTGCCACCCTGGCCTGGGGAAAAAGAAGCTTAATTTCATCCTCTATTTTTTCTGTGCCAAAACCTCTTGTCTCAATTGAGAATGATCCGCATAGCGGGCATTTTGCAGGTACCGGAACAGAGATACCGCAATAATGACATACGGCTCTTTTCTGCTCCCGGTGATAAGTAAGATTGACGGCACACTGGGTGCATACGGGTATCCATCCGCATTCTCCGCATTCAAGGTATGAAGAAAAACCGCGTCTGTTACGGAAAAGAAGCACCTGTTCACCATTGGCAAGAGCCTCATCAATAAGTTCAATCAGCTGCGGGGAAAAATGCGACACCATCAGTTTTTTCCTGTAGGCCTCCCTGGTATTAACCACGATTATTTCAGGCAGGTTTACCTTTCCAAAGCGCTCCCTAAGCTCTACATACCCGTATTTCCCTGCCCGTGCATTAAAATAGCTCTCAATTGACGGAGTTGCCGAACCCAGTATTGTTACGGCATTGCAGAAATGGGCCAGCATAATGGCCGCATCCCTTGCATTATAGCGGGGAGAGGGATCGTGCTGCTTATAAGAACCGTCGTGTTCCTCATCAACAATTATAAGCCCGGGGTTGCGAAATGGCAGCAGAACCGACGAACGGGCGCCAAGCAGGAGTTTAATTCTCTTTTCGGGATCACTTTCCGTGATGCCTCTTATAATTGCGTTCCTTTCACGCGCAGTGATTCTTGAATGGTAAACCGCCGTGCTTTCACCGAAATATTTCTTTAACCTGTCGATTATCTGCCTTGTCAGGGCTATCTCAGGAAGCAGGTAGAGAACCTGTTTACCTTCCTTCAGCATTTCCTTGATGAGATGTATGTACAGCTGCGTTTTTCCGCTGGAGGTTACTCCGTTTATCAGAAAAATCCGTTTACCCGAACTGTACTGTGATTTTATCTCTTCATAAGCCACAGCCTGGGAACCTGTGAGCGGTTCGGGTTCGACGGCATCTGCCGTTACCCTTTGTACACTCCTTCTCTCAAGGTTTACCACTCTAAGGATATTCTTATGTGTAAGTGCCGCCAGTGCCACTTCCATTCCCGTGAATTCTGTTTTTCTTACCGGTATTATGTCCTTACCGCTGCCGTAACCGGTAATGTTCAGATATTTCTCAAGCATTTCTTTCTGCCTGGGAGCACTCTTTAAACCATTCAGAATATCCTCAATCCTGTTGCTTGTAAATTTTTCGGCAAGAACAACATATTTTTCAAGCTCCTTCAAAGGGGCATTTCTAAGAGACTCGCCTGCAATAACTGCTTTGCATGAGATCAGGTTATTTATCAGTTTTAAACTGTTCCTGTTATCGACTACCGGCGGAAGATTTCCGGGCTTTATCTTCTTCCTTCTGATTATAATGGAGAGCAGCTTTGCAGATGGCCTGTCGAGGGAACTGAAATCATCAAATGACGGATCCGGCTCAATAATTGTCTCACTTTCAGGATAGAGAGAGGAAGGAAGGGCTGCCTTCATTACCTCGCCGGGAGTGCACATATAGTAACCAGCCATCCACTCCCAGTATTTTAAGACTTCTTCATTAAGCAGAGGGGCGCTGTCGACAATTTCAGCTATTTCCTTGATGATTTCAAAATCAGGCCTGCTGTTGTGAATCCTGACTACAATCCCGGTATAAAGTTTCTTCTTACCGAACTGTACCACCACTCTCTTCCCGGGTTTCAGATCGGGAGCAAGATGTTCCGGCACACTGTAGGTAAATGTTCCTTTAAGTGCCAGCGGAAGAATTATATCTGCATAGAGGTTGCCGGTCATTAAGTAAAACAGAATCTTTTCGGAGCGAAATAAAGATACGTATAAAAAAGTGAAGAGTGATTGAAGGGGGGACCTGAGGTGTGATCATTTTATAAACAGCGACATTGTTGAGAGGAGGTTCTCCTTCCTGACAGGTTTTATCAGGCATGCGTCGCAGCCCGCCTCGAGTATGATGTCCTTATCGTTTTCGAAGATGAATGCCGTTTGCGCTATAACCGGTATGTCCTTTCTTATTTTTCTGATTTCGCGAGCCGCTTCAATACCGTTCATTTCCGGCATCTGCATATCAAGCAGTACAATATCCAGATCTGTCTGTTTATTCAGCATCGAGAGTGCTTCTGCCGCCGATTTCGCAGTAAAAACTTCAATGCCTGTATCTGACAATATCCGTTTGATGTAAATCAGTATCTCCCTGTTATCATCGACTACAAGGCATTTTCTCGAAGTCCAGTTGTAATTCTCCCTGAATTCACGGTTTACATTTATTTGATAAGCAGAACTGCCTGCCGGTCTGTAAGGAATTGTAAATGAGAACTCCGACCCAAGCCCCTTTTCTGACACAACTTTTATGTCACCCCCCATCCTTTTCAGTACTTCCCTTACAAGGGTGAGCCCTATTCCCAGACCTTCAAAGGGCCTCTGATGTCCGTTCACTTCCTGCCTGAAGCCTTCAAAAATTACATCCAGGTTCTCCCTGCTTATTCCAATGCCTGTGTCTTTTACACTGAAGCAAAGGTTATTATCCTGCTTCCTGCAATTAACTTCAACCGATCCTTCAAGAGTAAATTTAACGGCATTTTCCAGCAGATGATGCAACACTCTTTTAAGCCATACTCTGTCGGTGAAAATCATATCCTGACTGCTGTCGAGTTCGTTTCTGACAACAAGCACAACCGGCTTCTCATTGCGTTTTATTATTGCATCTATACTCTCAGCGGCATCACGGAGAATTTCAGAAACAGAGTTTTCCTCGTATGTAACCTCGAGTTCGGAGCTTTCAAGTCTCGACAAATCAATTATATCACCTATAATCTGAAGAAGCTTTTCACTGTTATAGTTAATATGATCAATATATTCGACCCTTGTTTCAGGAGATAGTGAGTTATCATACAGAAGATTTGCAAATCCCACAACGCTGTTAAGAGGCGTCCTGATTTCATGGGAAATGTTGGCAAGAAAGCTTGCCTTCAGCTTGTTGCTTTCCTCAACCTCATTCTTGGCTTTTAAAAGTTCTTCATGGTACTTCTTCTGTGCCGTGATATCTCTCGAGATTATTAGATAACCTGTGGCTTCTCCTTTCGTGTCCGGAACAGGAACTGTTTTGGTTGAAAGGGTTATATAGTGCCCATTCTTATGTTTTAAACGCAATTCAGATTCATAGGATTTATTGCTCTTAACGGCGTCATTTCTTTTCTGCAGGTAACCGGTATCCTCAGGATGTATCAGACCTTCAGGGTTAATTTTGTTGTATTCTTCCCGTGTCAGGCCGAGGAGAGAATAAAATGTATCATTTGAAAATTTCAGGTTGAAAGCCTTATCATAAAAGGCTATTCCATCTTCAGCTGAATCCAGAAGTGTTCTGAAGAAATTATCGGAATCGGATAATTGATGAAGAAGGTTTTCGGCGTATTCATTCAGTTTCCTGTTCAACTGAAACAGCTTGTTGTTTAAATCTTCAACAGTCCTGGTTTTGTTTTCAAGGATGCGGTTTGATTCTTTAAGCTTCCGCGACAGGAAGAATGACACGAGACTTAATGTTACGGCTAAGACAATAACGAATGCAGCCAGTATTACGACTGTCACAGGTACTCCTTTACCCGAAAAAAGCATATCGATGGAAAAGAGAACCTTCCCGGTTATCTTTTCCTCACCCGATATAAGCATCCCCGATATAAAACAGTACCAGTTCAATCCTTAAGTATCCCCTTCTTCTGTCACTTCCCGCCCAATCCAGACCGGATACAGGCAATATCTTTTTATTCTTTGGAATTCTAATGCCGGCGCAAAAATAATATCTTTATCCAAATACTTATTAACAAATAATCATAGTTTTACAACACTCTTTTTATTAACTTCGCCTGCTGACCACTTCCAATTGCACCCGAAAAAACCGGACCTTGTATGGAAAGTGAAAACAGAAACCGCAGGGGAAGAAAATACACCAATGGTGAGATCACCGTTTACTGGAAGCCTGATGCATGTGTGCATGCCTCACACTGTTACAGGGAGCTTCTGGAAGTATTTGATCCGGGTCGCAGGCCATGGGTTGATATGTACGGCGCCTCAACAGCCGAAATAATAAGAACCGTGAATATGTGCCCCACAGAGGCCCTTACATGGAAGTGGAACGATGAAGAAAAAAACCGCGATATCGATCCTTCAAACACCAATCATGTAAATTTCAGAAGGCCCGATCTCCTTAAAAATGACAGTAGTGCAAATGCTGAACCGGTATCGGTTAAGATAATGCCCGACGGACCCGTGGTAATAAACGGCTCTTTTGTTCTTAAATACGGCGGGAAAGAGAAGAACGTTGACGAAAGTATTATTTCATTATGCAGGTGCGGCTCCAGCAATCACCTCCCCTTTTGTGACGGCACCCACCGGAAAACAGGATTTAACGATAACTGAATTATGGAAGAGGTTAAAAAAGAGTTCAAACCTCAGGCTATTGTTGAAGTGCTTGAGGATGGTCCGATAAAAATAACGGGTAATTTCATGGTGAGTGACTCGAAGCGCGATATTATGGACTCACCCGAAGAAGTATATCTGTGCCGCTGCGGGAGGTCGGGAAATAAGCCCTACTGTGACGGTTCACATAAAACCTGATCCGGAACCGGAGGGAACTTTTATCCGGCACTAGCAGCCAGGAGTTCCTTAACCCTTTCCGCAGCGTCGGAGAAAGTGACGGCCGAAAATACCTTAAGTCCCGATTTGTCAATAATTTCCTTAGCCTCTTCGGCATTGGTCCCCTGCAGCCTTACGACAATAGGCACTTTTATCTCACCCACAGCCCTGTAAGCCTCAACCACGCCTTTGGCAACACGGTCGCACCTTACTATCCCGCCAAAAATATTAATCAGTATTGCCTTTACGTTTGGATCCTTCAGAATAAGCCTGAAGCCTGCCTCTACTGTTGCCGGACTTGCTCCCCCTCCAACATCGAGGAAATTTGCCGGCTCGCCGCCCGAAAGCTTAATCAGGTCCATGGTTGCCATTGCCAGTCCCGCCCCGTTAACCATACATCCCACATTGCCGTCAAGTTTGATGAAATTCAGGTTTTGTCTGCCAGCCTCAACCTCGTAAGGATTTTCCTCTGACAGGTCTCTCATTTCTGCAAGCTCGGGATGACGGAAAAGAGCATTGTCGTCCAGTATCACTTTTGAGTCAACAGCAAGTATTCTGTCATCGCTTGTCTTGAGTACCGGATTAATTTCAAGAAGCATTGCATTGGTACCCGTGAATGCCTCGTAGATTCCCCGAAGAAATTTCTGCATATTTAGCAATGCCCTGCCTTCCAGTCCGAGATTAAAGGCAATTTTCCTGGTTTGGAACTCCTGCAGCCCGGCGGAAGGATCGACGGGCTCCCTGAATATCCTCTCCGGATTATTTGCAGCCACCTCCTCTATATCGGTGCCGCCTTCGGGAGAATAGACTATTTCGTATGATGAAGTGTCCCTGTTAAGCAGGATGCTTACGTAGAATTCACGCGGGTCCGATTCGCCTTTATAATATACATCGCATGCCACAAGCACCTTGTTTACGCGTTTTCCAGCCGGGCCGGTCTGGGGAGTAACCAGCTGCATGCCAAGTATTTTTCCTGCAACCTCACCGGCTTCATCGACGGATCTGGCCAGTTTGACTCCTCCTCCCTTGCCTCTGCCGCCTGCATGTATCTGGGCTTTGATTACAAATACATCTGCGCCGAGTTTTGATTTCAATTCCCCGGCCACCATTTTTGCCTGATCGGGCGTTTCGGCAACATAGCCTTCCTGTATGTCTACACCGTAAGCCTTCAGTATTGATTTACCCTGGTATTCGTGTATATTCATATTACCGGTTTTAAACCTTATTGTAGATGAGGTGTAAAATAACAAAAATAGCCGGTTTTTTTAATATTTTCGTCGTAAAATCTGGATAATGAGGAAAAAGCTCAACAGCGAACTGGGAAGGATGAGCATTGAGGATTTCAGAAGAACGGGAAAAAATCCTGTTGCAGTAGTGCTTGATAATATAAGGAGTCATAACAATACCGGTTCGGTATTCAGAACCTGTGATGCATTCCTTGTTGAAGAACTTTTCCTGTGCGGCATTACGCCGGTTCCGCCGCACCGGGACATACAGAAAACAGCCCTGGGGGCCACAGAATCGGTATCATGGCAATACTTTAAAACGGCGGAGGAGGCTATCCGAATCCTGAAAGAGAAAGGTTACCTGGTTATCGCAGTTGAACAGGTTGAAGGTGCAGTGGAGCTTCAGGATCTCAGGGTTGAAAAGGGGAAAAAATATGCCTTTGTCTTCGGGCATGAGATAAACGGAGTTTCGCAGGAAGCAGTTGATATGAGTGATATTTGTGTTGAGATTCCGCAGTTTGGAACGAAACATTCGTTTAACATTGCGGTAAGTGCAGGGATAGTGCTGTGGGATTTTACCCTGAAGATTTCAGCCTTAAGATAAAAAAAGGGAGCCTTTTTAGGGTCTCCCTTTGAATATTTAAGATTCGAAAGCTTTACTGTACAGCACTTTTGAAAGTGTCGTCGTTCCAGTATTTTGCAAGTTCAAGGTCGGTCTTTGCGTAGGCTTTCCAGTCAGCTTTAAAGCCGATAGCTTCGCGAAGGCCGTTCATTGCATAGTTTCTGTCGTCAAGTCTTGCTCCCACTACTGCCTTCAGATATGAAGGTTTGCCGCATTTGCAAAGCTCTTTGATTCCGTCAAGAGTAATCTTTGCACGTGCAGCATCGCCTTTAAGTACCTGGGCAAGAGCGAGGTTGAAGCATGATTCACCTGTAAGGTAATTGACCGCTGCATCATATTGTCCTTTTGTAATAGCTATTGCTCCCAGAGCATGTTTTGACTCTGCAGTGGCTGCACTCATTGAATTGAAAACCTCTTCAGCTTTTGCGATGTCGCCCTTTAGCAGATAAGCTGCACCGATATTGTTCTTAACAACATCGTTGTTATTTATAGCTTTTGCCTTGTCGAGAGCAGCAAGAGCCTCATCGGCTTTGCCGAGTGCAATATAGCAGTAGCCTATATTGTTATGGGCCCTGATGCAGGTTGGGAATTGCTGTGCGGCTGCCTGGTAAACGGCGAGTTTCTCGTTCATGTCAGTAACCAATGCACCGGCATGAAGTATCTCCTCGAGTGTGAGTACTTTCGGATCGGATTTATACTGGGCAATTATTTCTTCGTCGCTGCGGCCTATAAGATCAACATTTACAGTCATCTTTGACCTTCTTAACCTTGGAAGAATGTCTGTTTTCAGCACTTCAAATGCAGCAGCCATATTCCTGATCTCTTTTTCACGTACTTCAGGATCTGAATACATCGAGAGGACGCGAAGAATAAGGTCTTTATCCTGAATATTTGATTTTTCAACTTCTGCCCTGAAGCCATCCCAGTCTTCAGCGGTTGTTTTTGCGTTGAAGAAGTTGGCAGCTTTGGCAGCCTCGATCTTTGCAAACTCGCTCCTGATAAATTTATCAGCCGTTCCACCCCTGTTAACTGAAAGTTTCTCATTCAGGTCAAGTTTTCCGTCGGGTGAAGCATATGAGCTGATTTCGGTACCTTTAAACTGTTTCCTGGGGTCCTCGTTTACCTTCTTTATATACTCTTTCAGAAGTGTGATATCTTCTGCCTTAAGTTCGGAACTGCGCAGATCGTACTGGTTAATGAGGTAATGAATATCAGCCATCATGGCATCAGGAATGATCCTCTGGTAATTATCGGGCATCAGAACGGGCGAACCGTGGACATCAACCAGTGTTGAGGTGGCAATTACACCGTCGGCGATTTTAACAGGGTCAAAATCGAGTACGGTTTTGCCTCTGGTTGCCTTGATTCTGACAACGAGTTCCGATTTTTTCATTTCCTTTTTATAGGCGACCTTGTCGGTATAAGTAAAGCTGTCGCCGTTATACGAGATAACCTCGTTATTGGCCTGAACACTTTCACCCTGTACTTTTACCGGTTTATATGCGGTTTCACCTCCTTCATAAACCAGAACAGGGGTAATTTCAAGAACGGTCTTCTTGTCAAAATATTTCTGCGGGAATGTACCCTTGATTGAAACGTCCACCTGCCCGGCATGGGTCTCGAGCACCTTGGGAGTAACATCATATTTTACAAGGCTGGAGTTCTTTTTCATCTTGCTCAGCCCGCTGCAACCTGCAAGGAAAACAGCTGCAACAACAAGGATAAGTAAGCTTTTGAATCTTTTCATAGTGTGATAGTTTATGTTAAAAATATTCTTTTTTACAATATTACTAATAATTAAGCGGTTCTGCAAATCTATAAAAAAAAGATGAATTCCAAAAAGTATTGTTCGAAAAGGGTCATAAAATCACCTTATTTACTCCAGCGGGAAAATCTTCGCCAAAAATAACTCCGGTAATCTTTTGATAATGCTCATCATTACCGACGAAATCCATGTTATTAACATCCAGCACAAGATACCTGTTATCAGGATTTTGTGTAAAAAATCTGAAATAGTTGTCCTGGATGCTTTTCAGATAATCTGTTGTAATTGCCTTTTCATAGCTCCTGCCTCTCTTTCTTATATTTTGAAGAAGTCTTTCCGGCTCCATGTGCAGATAGACATACAGGTCGGGCTTTGGGAGCATGCCGTAGATAATATAAAATATCTGCCGGTACAGATTATATTCATCTCCGGTGAGTGTAGCGGCGGCAAAAATGAGCGATTTCATGAAATAGTAATCAGCCACGGTAAATTCCCTGAAGAGATCGCCGCCCCCGGTAAGTTCCTCCCTCAGTTGCCTGTATCTGTCGGCAAGGAATGAGAGTTCAAGGGGGAATGAATATCTTTCCGGTTCGGCATAGAATTTAGGAAGGAAGGGGTTGTCGGCAAACCGTTCGAGGATCAGTTTTGCATTATACTGGCCGGCAATTTTTGTGGCAAGGGTTGTTTTTCCTGCACCTATATTGCCCTCAATCACTATATAGTTATACTTCGCCACCGGTATTTACCTTATACCAAAATTAATGAGAGGACCTCAAAAAAACAAAACACCGGCGGGATATAGTGAACGCTTACTCTTTTTTATGATCCCTGGGGTGATGGGGCTTTTCTCCTTCACGCCTCGGCGGTTGCGGAAGAAGTGCTTTGCGCGAGAGTCTCAGCTTGCCGGTTTTCTGGTCAATCTCCACCAGCTTGACTTCCACCTCTTGTCCCTCTTTCAGAACATCCTCAACCTTCTCAGTCTTTTTCCAGTCGATCTCTGAGATGTGAAGCAGACCATCCCTGTTGGGAAGTATCTCCACGAAAGCACCGTACTGCATGATTGACTTAACGATTCCCTTGTAGACCTGTCCCACTTCAGGAACAGCCACTATTTTCTTAATGCGTTCAAGTGCCGCCTCGAGGGCCTCCTGGTTCTCACCGAATACTTCCACCTGTCCGCAGCCGTTCTTTTCTTCAACAATAATTGTTGTTTCGGTTTCTCTCTGTATCTCCTGGATAATCTTTCCGCCCGGTCCTATCAGCGCGCCGATCATATCCTTGGGAATAGTCAGCATTTCAATCCTCGGGGCGTGTGGTTTAAGCGAAGGACGAGGTTCGGAGATGGTTTTATCCATAATGTCAAGTATATGGAGTCTTCCCCTCTTTGCCTGTTCCAGGGCTTTTGCAAGCACTTCGTACGAGAGACCATCTACCTTTATATCCATCTGTGTCGCGGTAATTCCGTCGCGGGTACCGGCAACCTTGAAGTCCATGTCGCCAAGATGGTCTTCATCGCCCAGAATATCTGAAAGTATCGCGTATTTTGTATTGTCCTTGTCGGTTATCAGTCCCATTGCTATCCCTGAAACCGCCTTCCTGATTTTTATTCCTGAATCCATCAGGGCAAGAGAGCCGGCGCATACTGTTGCCATCGAAGATGAGCCGTTTGATTCGAGTATGTCGGAAACGACTCTGACAGCATAGGGATTTTCCTCCTCGGGGGGCAGCATGTTTTTAAGCGCGCGGTGTGCCAGGTTGCCATGCCCTATTTCCCTCCGGCTGATACCCCTTACGGGTTTTGCATCGCCGGTGGAGAAAGGAGGGAAGTTATAATGAAGGGTGAATTTCTCGGTTCCCTGGTTAAGTACCTCGTCAATAATCTTTTCATCAAGCTTGGTACCAAGTGTTACTGTTGTAAGCGATTGAGTTTCGCCGCGCGTGAAGAGAGCCGAACCGTGTGTGGCGGGCAACGGATCAACCTCTATATAGATGGGCCGTATCTCATCGGTTTTTCTGCCGTCGAGTCTCAGCCCTTCATCGAGCACCAGCCTCCTGGCAGCCTCCTTATGGACTTCGTTGAAGTATCTTTTAATCAGGGCTTCGTTTACTTCATCTTCTTCCGTAAACTGGGACATAAACTCTTCAAGCACCGCTTCAAAAGCCTCGGTGCGTTTATGTTTGTCGGCTATAAGGCTTCTGGCAACCTTGTAGCATTTGTCGTAGGTTTCGTCCCATACTTTTTTCCTCAGGACCTCGTCATTCTCCTCATGGCAGTATTCTCTTTTCACTGTCTTTCCGGCCTCTGCGGCAAACTCCATCTGTGCCTTACATTGTACTTTAATGGCTTCATGGGCAATCTTCAGGGCTTCAAGCATTTCTGCTTCAGACACCTCTTTCATCTCACCTTCAACCATCAGTATGTTATCGTAAGTGGCTCCCACGATCAGATCCATATCAGCGTTTTCAAGCTCCGTCACCCCGGGATTGACAATAAATTTGTTGTTTATGCGTGCAACCCTCACTTCCGAGATGGGTCCGTTGAAAGGAATATCCGAAACAGCCAGCGCTGCCGATGCTGCGAGTCCGGCCAGTGCGTCGGGAAGTATTTCCTTGTCGGCCGATACGAGGTTAATGGTTACAAACGTCTCGGCGTGAAAATTGTCGGGAAATAAAGGCCTCAGCGCCCTGTCGACGAGCCTTGCAATAAGAATCTCATTATCCGAAGGTTTTGATTCCCTTTTCATGAAACCGCCCGGAATTCTTCCTGATGATGCGAATTTTTCCTTGTATTCCACCGAAAGCGGCATAAAGTCGGTATCCTCCTTTGCCTCCTTTGCCGCTACAACAGTTGCAAGGAGCATAGTTTTTCCCATTGTGAGCAACACTGCTCCGTCGGCCTGGCGGGCAAGTTTACCTGTTTCCAGTACAATTGTTCTGCCGTCACCAAGTTCTATGGTTTTCCTGATTATGTTAAACATGTTTCGTGATTTTAAAATGTGAATTTACGAAATAATAGGATTGACAGTAAAAAAGGCAATCTGAAATTGCCTTTTTTACTACTTGCGTAATTTCAACGCCTTTATTATTTCGCGGTAACGCTTAATATCTTTTTCCCTCAGGTAGTCGAGCAGCCTTCTGCGTTTTCCCACAAGCTTTATAAGGGCTCTCTGTGTACTGAAGTCCTTTTTGTTCTTTTTAAGGTGCTCCGTAAGGAAGTTTATGCGGTATGAAAAAAGTGCAATCTGGCCTTCGGCTGATCCGGTATCCATTTCTGACGTTCCAAACGATTTGAAGAGTTCCTGTTTCTTTTCTGATGTCAAATACATGTCTTTTACCAAAATATTATTAAACCAAATACTGATTGTGTCTCCAATTTTGGAACGCAAAAATAAGACTTTTTTATGTAAATTCCCTAACAATTTGATTTTTTTTAAAATATTTTCTTCCGGACCTCTTAAAGGGGGTATTTATACTTACTTCATCCTCCCTGTAAATGGCTCTCTGATAAAAAGACGCAAAAGTCATACCAAACGTTGCGTAAAACCGGAAAATAATTTCCCCGGTTCGTCAACAATTTTCGGCTGTTGGTCAAAAAGTTCAGAAAATAATTAAAACCGTTTCAGGGTTCGAGCATCAGTTCATCCTCTCTTTTTAAAGCTGATCCTTCCATTATAAGTGATGCTCCTATGCGGCATTCCAGACATCTTCGCCTGGCACAGTAGTTTTCTCTCAGCATCAGCAGACCCTGGGTATCAGAGGCTGACGCGGGTTCGATGCCGGCATCACGCCACTCCCTTACAATCCTGTTTTCTTCGGGGGGAAGGCTTTCGAGGTAATTCAGGGCACGACTGCATATCTCATCACTGCCATGAAATTTTCCGTATGCAAACAGAACGGGAATTACGGCATTAATAAGGAAGATATTGACCGCCTCTTCTCCTGTTTTCTTATCCATCCTGTTACCCTTTCTGCCGAAGACATAATGATTGTCCCAGTATTCTGAAGCTTTTGTTTTGAAAAGGCTTTTAAGAACATCTGTTTGTCCTGCTTCAATAACGCGGGCAAACAAACCTTCCTTAGAGGAAACAAGGGAAGCCATTTGTGCTATCCTTATGGTGGGGAAGTTCACCGGACGCAGTTTTGAGAATTTCCACAGCCACCCGTGAACCGGTTTTATCCCGTACTTTGCCGACAGCATCCTGAATTCCCTTACCAGGTCACTGTAATACCCATCACTTAAAGCGTCCCTGAAAAGGCCCTCCTCAAGCATCCCGGCAGCGCCGAACAGAAGTGCCTCTGCCTGCAGCAGGTTATCGCCATGTTTTCTCAGCAACTTAAGAGGCACCGTTTTTGAGAGCATTTCAAAGGGTTCGCTGTTTACCCTGAAACCGAAATACCTTGCCATCACCCTGTAAAATGTTTCCTCCCAGTCATTACCTGTTGAAGATAGTATCTCTTTTACCTTAACATACTTTTCTTCAAGTCTTTCTATAGTCAGAGCATTTATCCAGTTGTAAATCCTGAATTTATCTGTACGGGGCAATTCTTCCTGGCAGGCTATCGTCAGAGGATTGTTTACAAGGTTAAGGTATCTGTCGAGTACCTCCTCTTCAGTCTTAATAACAACATTCATCAGCTCAGTACCTCCGGCGGTGAAAACTTTTTTATCATCCTCCCCCACCACATGCAGAATAGTATTGTCATAAGCATGATCGCGGTTATGTCCGTGCGTTTCAAAATGCGAGGCCCTGAGGTGTATTTCGACATTACCCGCCCACTCAATACCGTTGTATCTGATCCGGGCATTGAAAAAATCGGGACCGGAGTCGCGGTTGTATTCCCCCGGATGAAGTACCTCAATCAAATCGCCCGCGGGGGTTCTGAAGGACTCTTTGATATAAAGGCCATATTTCCAGGCAAAATGGAGAAATTCCTCTTTCATGGAAAGCACAATTAAAATGCAGCATAGTAAAGATATAAAAAATTCCTGAGGAGGAGGCTCTCTTAATAAATACTTTTTGCACCCGGTAAAACGGGAGAAGACTTAAAATATGAGATGCAGAGTTCAGATAAGTTTTTTCTGGCGGAGGTATTCCGCCATTTCAGTCTGCATTTCCTGTGCCTTAACGGCTGCTGCATCCGCAAAACTTCTGGTTGAGTCTGCAAATATTATTGCCCGCGATGAATTTACAAGCAGTCCGCATGAACTGTTCATTCCGAATTTAGCCACCTCAGCCAGGCTTCCTCCCTGGGCTCCCACTCCGGGGACGAGGAGAAAATGGTCGGGAACGATTTTGCGCACTTCCCTCAGCATTTCCGGTTTTGTGGCGCCGATAACAAACATTGTATTGTCGATGGTACCCCATTTCCTTGAGACGGAGATCACTCTCTCGAAGAGTTTTATGCCGTCGTCGCTGTGGTACTGGAAATCGTCTGCTCCCCTGTTCGACGTCAGGGCAAGGATAATTGCCCACTTATCGGGGAATGACAGGAAAGGAGCAACTGAATCCTCTCCCATATACGGAGCCACAGTAATGGCATCAAAGGGCATATTCCCGAGGAATGCTTTTGCATACATCCTCGAAGTGTTTCCTATATCTCCTCTCTTTGCGTCAGCGATAACGAAAATACCGGGGTGCTTTTCCTTAATATATTTTACCGTCTTTTCCAGCGATATCCATCCTTCGGCGCCGCACGATTCATAAAAGGCGCTGTTAATCTTATATGCAACGGCATACCTGGCTGTTGCATCTATTATTTTCCTGTTGAAGGCAAAAAGAGGGTCTTTCTCACCCTGCAGAAAAGCCGGTATTTTTTCTTTTTCGGTGTCGAGGCCTACACACAGGAAGGATGCTTTCTCCCTTATCTCCTCAAGAAGCTGGTTATGTGTCATACGAAAAAAGGATTAAAGATTATTGGCTTTGAGCCTCTCGGCATTTTCTGCCATCTGCAGTTTGTCGATAACTTCCTGGATATTTCCGTCAAGTATTGATGGTAAATTATATACTGTGTAGTTAATTCTGTGGTCGGTCATTCTTCCCTGAGGGTAGTTGTAAGTCCTGATTTTAGCCGACCGGTCGCCTGTCGAGACCATTGTTTTTCTTTTCCTAGAAACTTCGTCCAGATATTTCTGGTATTCAAGGTTATACAATCTGGTTCTCAATTCCTTGAGAGCTTTCTCGTAGTTTTTGATCTGCGATTTTTCGTCCTGTATAGTCACCACAATGCCGGTAGGGATATGAGTAAGTCTTACGGCTGAGTAGGTAGTATTTACCGACTGGCCCCCGGGGCCTGAGGAGCAGTATGTATCTTTGCGGATATCTTCGTTGCGCAGATCAATATCCACTTCGTCGGCTTCGGGCAGGACAACGACCGAGGCTGCCGATGTATGGATACGGCCCTGCGTTTCGGTTTGGGGTACGCGCTGAACGCGGTGAACTCCCGATTCATATTTCATTATACCGTAAACTCCTTCCCCGTTTACCCTCATCACAATCTCCTTGTAACCGCCTGCGGTGCCCTCTGTAAAGCTTGTAACCTCAACCTTCCATCCCTTGCTCTCAAAAAACTTTGAATACATTCTGAAGAGGTCGCCGGCAAAGATACTTGCCTCATCGCCGCCGGTGCCTGCCCGTATCTCCACGATGGCATTTTTACTGTCTTCGGGATCGGCCGGGATAAGCAAGAGTTTTATCTGTTCCTCCATCTCAGGTATGCTTGCAGTGAGAGCTTCGAGCTCGGCCTTGGCCATTTCCCTCATCTCTTCATCTTTCTCTGTGGCAAGCAGTTCCCTGGTGCTTTCGATATTTGCCAGTGTAAGCCTGTACTTTTCGTAGGCATCAACAACAGGTTTCAGCTCCTTATACTCCTTGCTGAGCTGAATGTATTTCTTCATATCGGCCAGAATCTCTTCACGGGTAAGCATTTCTCCAACCTCAACAAAGCGGTGTTTTACCCCTTCAAGCCTTTCAAGAATAATGTTGTTACCAGCCATTGACTGTTTAATTTCAGGGTGCAAAGATAATAAAAAGGAAAAAGGAAAAAGGCGAAAGTTGAGTCAAACGATACTGCAGACACTTCAGTCCGGACAGGCCTGACCGGATTGAAAATCCCGACCGGATTGAAAATCCTGACCGAAGTGTCAGGAGTGTCAGGAGTGTCAGGGTAAAGTAGTTTGTTGAAGGAGGCCGGTTGTTGTTAAAAGACAGTAATCTGGCGGCTAATATTCGAATTTTCCGAATTCCGACCTTATGGTAAGTTTCTTTCTGTCCGACGGTTCGCAGAGACCAATTATACGTGCTCCCAGGTTAAAGCCGGAAGCGAGACCTGTTATTCTTTCTGCTGTTTTTTCGTTTGTATAGATTTCAAACCTGTGTCCCATGTTGAAAACGCGGTACATCTCTTCCCAGGGTGTGCCCGACTGTTCCTGAATTAACCGGAAAAGCGGGGGAAGGGGAAACAAATTATCTTTTATTACATGGATGTTGTCAATGAAATGCAGAACTTTTGTCTGGCCGCCGCCGCTGCAGTGAATCATCCCGTGAATTTCGCCGCGCATCTCATCAAGAACCTGTTTTACTACCGGAGCATAGGTGCGGGTTGGCGAGAGAACCAGTTTACCGGCAGTTATGTTAAGCCCTTCGGCGGTATCTGTAAGCTTCAGGCTACCTGAATAAACGAGGTCGCCGGGCAGGGCGGGGTCATAACTTTCAGGATACTTTTCTGCGAGATACTTTGAAAAAACATCATGCCGGGCGGAGGTGAGACCGTTACTGCCCATGCCTCCGTTGTATTCATCCTCGTAAGTCGTCTGTCCGAAGGATGCCAGCCCCACAATCACATCTCCCGGCTGAATATTTACCGGCACAACTTCGCTCCTCTTCATGCGGGCCGTTACCGTTGAATCGACAATTATGGTTCTGACAATGTCGCCCACGTCGGCCGTTTCACCGCCGGTCGACCAGATGCCGATTCCAAGCCGGCGCATTCTTTCGATAAATTCTTCGGTACCGTTGATGATAGCTGAAATAACTTCTCCGGGAATCAGGTTTTTATTTCTTCCGATTGTGGAAGAAAGCAGAATATCATTATAAGCTCCCACACATAGCAGATCGTCGATGTTCATTACCACAGCGTCCTGTGCTATGCCTTTCCATACTGACAGGTCTCCGGTTTCTCTCCAGTACACATAGGCAAGTGATGATTTTGTTCCGGCACCGTCGGCATGCATAATGTTACAATATTCCGGATCTCCGCCCAGAATATCGGGAACAATTTTGCAGAAGGCATTTGGAAAGATACCCTTATCCAGGGCGGAGATTGCCTTGTGGACATCCTCTTTCGAGGAGGAGACGCCTCTTTTGCTATAGCGTGAAAATGAATCCATAAACAAAATTCAGGTCCTAAAGGTAAGAAAAGGCTGAAAATTATTAAAAGTGTCAGTTATTGGCTAATCAAATCGTAATCATGTAAAAATAGTTACATGAATGCAAATCTTTGCAATCAAACGGAAAAATGCAGAATTCCCTCCGTAAGGCCAGCAGGAAGGGGTATTAACCGTCCTATGAAGAAATCCGGAATTTATTATTGCCATATGGAGGTCCGAGTGCAGAATATATTGCATCCTGTACTTGGGGGTAATAACATACCTCCTGATAATTATTCCATGTTCCAGGAGCAGCCTGGAGAATGTATTCCTGCATATACCGTACTCTTCAGCTATCTGGGACTTTGTTCTACATCCCGGTTGTAATGGTTGCTTCATACGAGGAAACGAAAGATGATTAAATCAGAAAATGCTATTTGATTAGCAGGATATTACAATTTTCCAAAAAAATGAAGGAATTTTACTAACAATGGCTGAAAAAATTGAGATTTCTCTAAAACCGGTAGGTTATTTTAACCATATAGGGAAATATGAAGTGTATCAGATTATGGAAATTAAACTAAAGAATGGGAGTATACTAAAAGATATTAATCAAAATATTTTCCCCTGATTAACTTAAAATAATCCCGTGTCAGATCAGGTATTTCTTTTAATGGTACAAAAACCGATTTAGCAATCATTGTAGAATCAATGACAAAATAATAAGAAATATTTTCTATTTCATTTACCAGACTATCAATATTTATTATTGAAAAATCAAAATTGTTAATTTTTTTAAAACTCAGCATATCATATCTGCTTTTATATGACGACACGACCAATATGTTTTCTGCACCAATTTCCTGTGAAAAATCCTTAAGCAAGGATAATTGCATTTCTATGCATGGACGACAACCAATTTCTTTGTATCTGAAGACGAGTTTTGGCTTCATCCAGAAGAAAGCTTTATTGGAGAAAGAATCGCTGTTAACCAGGTTAATTAATTTACTGCTTATACGGACATTTTCTGCCAAAATGCTTAATTTGATGCTTTGTCTCAATGCGTTATTTTCTTCCTGAACCAATTCTAACCTGTCTCTGGCATTATTTAGATTATATCTTAGAGTATCAGTTTTCACAATCCGTTTCTGTGCATTTACCAGAAAAACAATATTAAGTATCAATAAAGCAAATACCATTATCTGCCAGAATTTATTCTTTATCATTCCCGGGATTTAATTTTGCTAAAAATCTTTAAGACTATAAATAAAAAGCACCGGATTATCCATCTCTCCTACAGACTTCAGATACTCCTTTATTTTTCTTTCTGTTTCACTGCCGGCCGGAATATCTCCTGCAGACTTTACCTTAACAATAGACGACACAAATGAATTATTGTATGTACACAAAACAGGAGATGACACCATGGAATTAACTGTGCCTGCAAGGGCTTTTTTTGAATTCTTTGAGTAGAGTACATTTCTCCAGTGCATTCCGTTTGCAAACAAGAAGTACACAAATCTGCTGGTTTCAAAAATGTTATCAATATTCATGCTGTAATCCGTTGTTGTCAGAACTTCGGAATAGAATCTGCTTTCACTTCCTTTTGATCTGATAAATTCCTCAGGCAGCTTCTTCCCTCCAAAGTCAATAAAATATCCGGCACTTAAACCATTTTTACCAATTTTATAAATTGTGTCGTTGCCAATAAGTGCCTGCATGCTGTAATTACCTTCTTCACCGTAAAACATATTCAGCCCTCCGAAAATAGGGCCTTTTAGGGGAAAATACTTATTTATGATCTTCAGCCTTTTATTGGTACGGTAAAGTGCGTAGTAATTATCCTGATACTCCTTCTTAAATCCAAAGGAGCCTCTCCAAAAGTAAAATCCCTCATCGCCAGCCAGGGCAAATTGGATTGGATTAAATGCGTCAGTTTCATTTTCCAGAAAGTTAAAATCTATTTGTTTTAAAAAAGATCCTCTAGCTGAAAACACCAGTATTTTATTGAACGAAAGAATATAAATATTGCCTTCGTGGTCTATTTTAAAGTCCCTGATTTCAGCATATTCACCCGGCCCGCGGCCGATTGAATTTACTTTATTAATAAAATGCCCGGAAGTGTCAAAAACAAGAATCTGCTGAGCGTTTCTATCAAGAATGTAAAACCTGTTATTTAAAAAGGCTAAACCTGAAATATGGCTTATCAGACAATTCTCATTTGTTTCCAGAGGAACAAATTTAAAGTCACTGATTAATGAATCTGAAGGAAGAATATTGTCGTAATCTACAGGAACACTTATGATCTCAACGATATTGCTTCCATTTATGACATCCCCTTTTATCCTGTTGCAAAAGAAAAAGACTAAAGTCAAAGCGAGGAAACTCCCAAGCAAGATAACCGGGAATATTTTTCTTTTCATTCTTAAAGCAAGTATCCTTATGAAAAAGAGAAAAA
>ERZ795050.1842-NODE-1842-length-25520-cov-8.234282_pt1 | contig 25520 bp, 17 predicted proteins | sample MGYA00375134_ERZ795050 | MGnify/ENA primary metagenome ERZ795050 (study PRJEB30179, sample SAMN05720221) | activated sludge metagenome | isolation source: Anaerobic digester | place: Japan | collected 2015-05-26 ... | reverse complement strand
TCGGGGCCATCAGCTTGGCGCGCTGCGCGGTTATCTCCGCCTGCTCTTTGGCCTTGTTCGGGTTGTCCGATGAAGTACGCAAGGCCTCTTCCTGGCGGTTGAGCCTTTCGAGCTGTTCCGCGCGGTTGCGCATCAAGCGGTCTCGCTGCGACTGGCAGCTTTTCAGGATCTTGTTCGCGCGGCTGGCCTGCTCCTCTGTGAGCGCGTAGCGCTGGATGAATTGTTGCACATACTGCTCCCACTCATCCGCGCTGGTTGCACCCGCTGCCGAACGTTTACCCGGGGTGCGTTTTGAACCGCGATCCGGCACCGCGGCCGATGAGCGCCCTGCTGCGGGCCCGCCCCCGGCCCCCTTGGCGGCGGCTCGCTTCTGGCTGACGCCCTGGTCAGCCGCAGCGGCCGCTTTAGCCTGCCGGAGCGCAGAACCGGCGCGTTCCGCCGAAGCAGTGACGCCGGGCTGGGCCGCGGCAGCCTGCGCGCGCCCCTGGCGCGCGATGCGCGGATTACGAAATTCCTCGACGCTCATTTGGCCCGCGGTCAAGCGTGAGAGCTGGTCCTCGGTGGTAGAGAAGCTCTCCCACATGAGCCGGATGTCCTCGTCGTGCATGCGGCGCTGTTCTTCAGTCAGAATGCCGCGCCATTCATCGTTGGTTTGGATGATAATGCCTTTGGCTTCGACGTATAACGGCTGGACGCGCCGGCCCCACTCGATCAGTTCTTCGGGCGCCACATCGCCGCCGTTGCGCACCATGACAAGCTTGTCCACCAGGTCTGCCAGCTCGTCGTAATGCCGTTCGAGGAACTCATCGACCCGCGCCCGCACCAGTTGCTCGGTGTATTGATCCTGCTCTTCCGTCAGGTTGTACTTCCGGGCCACAAAGCGCAGATAGTTGTCGATCAAAGCGTCGACGTTGATCAGGCTGGCGAAGCTCCTGGCGCTACGCTCGGCGCTTTGCGATCTGGCCGGTACGACGCCGGCCAAGGCCGCCAGCGCCACCACCAACAGCAGTTTGCCCGAGGTCCGAAGAAACATGCTTCCGCTCCAATCACTTGCGGTCGGCGACCCGCCCGCCAATGCGCAGGTCACTATCGGCATTATACTGTTATTCGGTCTCAGGGTTGCAGAGCCTTTGGCTGAGGAGACGTATGGCGCCGAACGGACCGTCAGCATGCATTTTCGACCTGGACGGCACGTTGGTCGATTCGTTACAGGACATTGCTGAGTCCCTGAACGAGTGTTTGGCACTCTTGGGACTGCCGCCGCGCCCCGTGGAAGATTACCGCTATCTGGTAGGCGAGGGCATTCCCACGCTGGCGCAGCGTCTCCTGGGCGACACAAACCCCCTGCTGGCCGCCAGACTCACCGAGCTAGCCCGCGCTCGTTACCGGACCCGGCCGCTCCTGCACACCCGCCCCTACCGCGAGGTTGACGCCCTCGTCCAGCAGTTGCGGGCTGCCGGCCTGCGGCTGGCCGTCCTGTCCAATAAGCCGCATGAGCTGACGGTGCGCGTCGTCCGCGCCTTCTGGCCTGACAGCTTCGACGCCATCCAAGGCTACGTCGAAGAAGACCTGCGAAAGCCGAACCCGCTGTACGCACTGCGCCTCTGCGAACGAATGCAGGTGCAGCCACAACAAGTCTGGTTCATCGGCGACACACCCACGGATGTGGAAACGGCCCACCGCGCGGGGGCCGTATCGATCGGCGTTACCTGGGGATTTCGCACGCGGGCAGACTTGGAGGCGGCCGGCGCCGATCGCGTTTTCGACGAGCCGCTGGAACTCGCCCGTCAGGCGTTGTCCCGCTAGGCGTTGCGTTGAAGCCGGGCGAAGCCGCGGCGTAGCCGGCCGAAACGGCGGTCGCCTCGGCGACCGGCGGCTCGCCCCGGAATGCCGCCGGCCCACCGAAATCCTCGCCCGAGCCGCGCTCAGGACTATTGCCTAAGACCTGCTGCCGGCCACCGGCTGTGTAGCCGGCGGTTCTTCCTCGACGGGAGCCGGCTGGGTCTGCGGCGGGGGCGGCTCGCGATAATTCCACACGGCCTTACTGTGAACGGCTTTACCGTCGAACGTGGACACCGAGGACGATGACTCGAGGAAATTGATCTCCTGAACCACGTTCCCCAATTTACTGGCGGCCGACATCAGCGCGCGTCCCGCGGGGGTCTGCCCCATCGACGGCATGAACATGCCCATCATCGGCACCATTTTGAGCGCCTGACCCATCTGTTCGCCAAGCTTGGTCAAATCGCTGAAGCTGGCGGCCCAGACGTCCGGCGGAAGCCGCAGACCTTCCTTCAGGAAGCGCTCGTTCTTCGAGAAATTCGGCGATTCGCCCTTGGCCGTGGCCAACGCGGTCGAGATCACTTTCGGACCGGAGGCGACGATGAGATGGCCCTCGGCTATGCCGATGGTCGGTTGGCCGGCGCCGCCCATGACTATCAACATCGGGTGAACGATGGTCTTAAACCCGGTGGCGCCCTCAACCTCGGCGTCGCGCAGCGCGCCGTTCTGCTGCTCCCTGAGGTACGTATCGAGCCAATTGAAAAGCCGGGTCAGGCTCTCCTGAGCCTTGGCCTCGTCAGTCACATTGGTCGCGAAGAACCAGCCGCCCGGCTTGTACGCCGTCTCGGCCGGTAGAGAGAACGTAATCATCGACCCGCCGACCCAGCTTAGGACGTCCTGCTCAATATCGAACGGCAGGGTAGTTTTGGTCGTCTCCCATTGTGTCAGCAGTTCCGAGCCGTTCGGCACATTGTCGCGCACGAAGGTGATGATCGCATCGTAAAGCGCCTTCAGGTTGAATCCCGCCCACACGCTGAAATCCTGAGCTGTCTGGGGAATGAACTTGAGCGGCTCTTTGACCGCCTGGTTTCCGAAGACCACCGGGTATAGCGGTTTGCTTTCGGCATTCGGGAGCAGTTGCACCAAGCTTTCGGTGGTGCTCTTCATGCCCTGCGTGTCAGTTACGGTTACGATGTAATCAACTATGTCGAAGGCGTCCAGGAACTTACCCGGCAGCGCCCGTTGCATGGGATCAAGCTGCTCGCCGGCCGGGCCCGCCATTCCGATAGCCGCATCGATCACCCCGCGCACCTGCCCCAGCAGCCGCGTCATATCAAGAAAGAAAACCGAATCGGTCGGCGGCGGGAGACGTTTGAGCGCCGACTGAAAGCGCTCCGTCGACGCCAGCGTCTGCCCTGTCTCGCCACGCAGCAACGCCAGAGCCTGCTCGGGCATGACCTGCCCGAAGCCCAGCATCAACACATCCTTTTGCCGCGCCAGCATCAGACTCAAGGGCAGCGGCGAATCCGGGCCCAACGCAACCGTGAGAACGACCGCTTCGCCTTCCCCCTGCCGCGACGATACCAAGGCGCCTTCGGGCGCGAAGCTGACTAGCGCCGCCAGGATCGCCTCCAACCCCGCGAAGTTGGCCGCGGTTCGCTCCGGCGGTCCCATTCCCATCACGACGAGTTCGGGCGTCGGGAAACCGACCTTCATGCCGAAAGCGCCTTCGCGCTGAAACAGGTCGGACCATTTCACGGCCTTCAAAAGCGCGTCAAAGCGCTGCCATTGCGCCTCGAATTCTTCGTCGCGCTTTTGCCGCTCGGCCTCGTCCAGCGGCATCGTACCGGACTCGTACAACGACTTGATCAGAATCCGCAGTTCCCTGTCAAAGTGCTGGGCTTCGACTGTTTTCCAAACGCGCTGCAACTGCGCTTCGATGAACTCCCGGCCCGCATGATCGCGGCAATAGACGGCCATGGTGGCGTCCGCCGGAATGGCGCCGGCCAACTTGAATTGCTCGATTCCGGCTGCTTGCGCCGGCCAGGCCGCCGCCGCCACCAGCAACGCTGCAACAGGACCGCACAGAATAGCTCTCAATCCAACTCTCATGTGATCTCCTTGCTCAGAATCGGCCCGGCCTGCCGCGCCAGGGTTGGCCGCCGATCCTGTTAATATTACATCGCATGGCCGGTCGAGGAAGGGCGAGCGTTGCAACAGTGACGTGTTTTTCACAACTTCCGACGCCGCGGCGAGAAAATTCCCTTTTCGACTGCCGTTGAGTGCAACGTCCCGCGCGACCAGAAGTAGCCGAGCGCAGCACGCGCACCGCGTCCGGCATTCACTGGTCAAGTCACTTGCACAGGCGACCGGGCGCGCGATGGACAACTGTTGGCAGGTGCCGCCGGGAGCGCGCACGGGCCTTGACAGTCCGGCGTCACGCCAGCCATCAGACGCTCCCCTTGCGCCCGAGACGCACGCAAGTCTCTACCCAGACAGAACTTATATGCCTACAACGGCCGTGGCAAAAGAATTGGCTGAACCAATAGTAACGCCATAGAATCGCTTGTCGGAAAAGGTTACGCGCGACCGCGCGGCGAGCGGCAGGTCGCGGACGACGCAGGGCTAAACTCCCGTTAACTGAAAGGGTGAGAGATGGCAATATCCGAGCCGATGAATGCCAAACTGAACGAGCAGATTACAAACGAGTTCAACGCCGAGCACACCTATTTGTCGATGGCCTGCATGTTTGATGGGCTCGGCCTTTCGCAGCTTGCAATGTATTTCCGCAAGCAGGCGGATGAGGAGCGCGGGCACGCGCTGAAAATTCTGGATTACCTGCTGGAAGCCGAGGGCACGGTAAAGCTGCAGGGCGTTCCGCAGCCGCCGCACGCGTGGGATTCGGTGCTGGCGGCCATCGAGGCGGCCCTGGAGCACGAGCGGCGCGTGACGGCGCAAATACACAGCCTGGTCGAGCTGGCCGAGGGCGAAAAGGACTACGCGACGCGCACGTTCCTGAACTGGTTCGTCGAGGAGCAAGTGGAAGAGGTCGCCTCGATGGTGCGGCTGCGCGACGTGGCGAAGCTGGCAGACCCGTCGCTGCTGATGATAGATATGTACGTTGGGCACGCGATCAAGAGGGATTAGTGGAGCCGGCCGGCGAGTTGCAGGCCCATACGAACGCAAGTTGACCAGTTTGCTAGAGCTCGACGGCGTTTTTCTGGACATGTATGGCACGCTTACCGCCGGAGACCGGGCGGCGGTGGAGAGCGTGTGCACGGAGGTCGTCGCGCTTACCGGCGTGCCGCTTTCGCCCGTGGAGCTGAGCGTTCGGTGGGGTGTGCGTTACTTCGCGGCGCTGGAGTGCTGTAACGACGGGCAGTTCTGCAACCTCTTTGAGGTCGAGGCGCGGACCCTGCGCGAAACAATGCGTGAGCTGGGGGTGGACCTCGACCCCTATCCCTTCGCCCAGGCTTTGACGGCCTATTGGCGCGATCCGCCGCTGCAGCCGGAGGCGCTCGAGTTTCTGAGCGAGTTTAAGGCGCCGATCTGCCTGGTCTCCAATGCGGACCGCGCGGACATCGAAGCGGCGCTGGCGCGGCACGGCATCGAGATTCCGTTTATCGTCACGTCCGAGGACGTGCGTTGCTACAAGCCGGCGGCGCGCATATTCGCCGAAGCGTTGCGACGCACGGGCTGGCGCCGCGAACGCGTCATTCACGTGGGCGATTCATTGCACAGTGACGTAGGCGGAGCACTGGCGGCCGGACTGCGCAGCGGCTGGGTGAACCGTGCCCACCGCATTCACGATGTGGGCAACCACGTCCCGGACTACGAGTTCGAGAACCTGCGCGGACTGATGGCGCTGGTTACGGCGGTTGGCAGGTAGCAGAGGTATTCCGGGGCGCCACGCCCCGGCTCTGATCAGCACGCTCCGGCTCTGCTCAAAAGGTGCGGCGCGAGTCCAGCAGGATGCAGATCGGCCCGTCATTCACCGATTCGACCAGCATGTGCGCCCCGAACCGCCCGCTCTCGACCGTCAGTCCGAAGCCGCGCAGCGCGCGGGCTAGCGCGCTGACAAGCGGTTCGGCTACTTCGCCGCGGGCGCAAGCGTCGAACGACGGCCGCCGCCCCTTACGCGCGTCGGCATAGACGGTAAACGCGCTGACCAGCAGCACGTCCCCCTTAACCTGCGTCACATCAAGGTTCATCTTCCCGGCCTCATCCGGGAAAATGCGCAGGTGGGCCAGCTTCTCGGCCGTGTAGCGAACGTCGTCGGCCGAATCGTCGGGGGCCGCGGCGGCGTAGACCAGCAGCCCCGGCCCGATCCGTGCGACGACCTCGCCGGCCACGGTCACACCGGCCTGACTGACGCGCTGCACGACGGCTCTCACCTGTTACCGTCCTCCAGTGATTACTGAAGTGGTTTGCGGCAACGACACTCAGCGCCCACGTCAGACTCGGCTGAGATGGTCCGGATGTTCCCGCACGTGCGCCGCGATGCCGTCAGCGTACTGTTGCATGATGCGCTGGATCAGCTCCGGGCTCTCTTCGGACTCGCCCTCGCCCGGCACGTACAAGGGCGGGCAGGCGATCAGCCGGAAATAAAAATTCGGGCGCGAAACAACAAACGCCTGGCACACCGTGGCCCGGCAGCGCAGGGCGATCTGCAGCGTGCCGGTCAGAAACTCGCGTTGTTCGCCGAAGATATTTACCGGGCAGGTCTTCAGCGTCAGGCCGCGCACGCGGCTGACATCCAGCGCGCTGCCGACCACCCGGTTTTCCTGGAAGCAACGGTAAATCTCGCGTGGGAACGAATCCGCGTACAGCACCCGGATGGCCGCGTACTCCGGGAAAGTCTCGGCGTAGCGCTCCTGCACGTACATGCGGATCGCACCCTCGTTCCGGTCGCGAATGCCGGCGACGCGATAGCCGCACAGAGCCATCAGCAGCCCCGCGATATGGTGCGAGCCGTTGTGGCTGAGCATGGTATACAGGCCATTGCCGCGGGCCAGGGCCGCGTCCACGTGCTCGCGGCCCTGGAATTTGATGCGGCGCATGATCTTGTCGCGCGGCAGCCGGTCGAAGATCAGGTAATACAGCTTGTCGCAGCGGGTGCGCTGAAAATAGCGATGAATTATGGCCCGGCCGCGCGAACGCGAGATCCCTTCCGGAAAGACCCCCTGCAACTCGCGCCAGTAGCGCCGCCGGCGCTTGAAGTTGATCAGATACTCCGCCGTCGCAAACCAGCAACCGAACAGATAGAGCCCTTTGAGGCTGAACAGGCGCGCCCACGCGAACAGGAACCAGCGCACCAGCCCGAACTTGCCGCGCGTCCACCAACTCAGTTGTTTTTCAGCGCGCGACGTTCCGGCGGGCGGCCGCTGTTCCGCTCGCACACGCTGGGCTTGCGTGCTCACTGCGGTTCCTTCGACTGACATCCGCCCGGCCGTCTCCTTCTTTCCGCCCGCATACCGCCAAGCATTCTGGGGTTTTCAGAAGAGCCACGCAACGGGCGGCAGGCGTACTCGCCGGTCTCCAGCGGCGGCTCAACATCCCATTTTCGGACAGGGCTATCTACGTGTCGCCCAGACCGAGCTTTGGGGGCTCCGTGAATGCTTATGGTCCGTTGGGCTATCGCGACTACTTCTGTTCGCCCCACAGACGGGCCAACTCGACCAATGCCTTTACCGCGGTTTCCATCTCCTCCAGGCACGCGAACTCCAGCGGCGAGTGGAAATTGTGCATCCCGCACGAAAGGTTCGGCGTCGGCAAACCCATCTCGCTGAGCCGCGAGCCATCCGTGCCGCCACGAATCGACTGGTACAGCGGCTCGACGCCGATGCGACGGTAGGCCTCGACTGCCAGCTTGACCGCCCGGGGCTCTTTCTCCAGGTGCTCGCGCATGTTGCGGTACTGCTTCTTCACCTCAACGTTGATCTTGGCGCGCGGGTGCTCGGCCTCCAGCGTGGCGGCGATCGTCTGAAGCACCTTGGCGAGCTCAGCCAGTTCGGCCGTTTCGAAACTGCGCAGCAGAATGCGAATCTTCGCCTCAGGCACGCCGCCTTCGATAACGTACGGGTGCAGGAACGGCTCGCGCTTTTCGGTCGTCTCAGGAGCCAGGCGATGCCACGGCAGGCGCGTGAGGAATTGGCCTGCCAGCCGAAGGGCGTTGACCATGCGGCCCTTGGCGAACCCGGGATGAATATTCACGCCCGTGATCGTGACGGTGGCCATGTCAGCCGAAAAGGTTTCGTTTTCAATGCCGGCTGCGGCCTCGCCGTCGAGTGTATAGGCGGCAGTGGCTCCGATTTTGGCGATGTCTACTTTGTCGGTGCCGCGGCCGACCTCCTCGTCGACGGTAAAGACGACGCGCACCGGGCCATGTTTGTGCTGGGGATCCTTCATCAGTGTTTCGGCGGCGGTCATGATGACGGCGATGCCGGCCTTGTCATCGGCGCCCAGCAGCGTGGTGCCGTCGGTGGTGATGAGCGTCTTGCCTTTGAGTTCGGCCAAGCCGTCGGTCTCGGCCACCTTGATGACCTTCGTCTTGTCGCCGGGCAGAACGATGTCCTGACCGTCGTAGTTCTTGATAATGTTGGGCTTAACGTCCTTGGCGGAGGACTCCGGGGACGTGTCCTGGTGAGCGAGCCATGCGATTGTAGGAGCGCCGCGGACATTGCCCGGCACAGTCCCCATTACTACGCCGGCCTCACTGATACTCACGTCACTCAGGCCGATTGCCCGCATCTCCTCGGCGAGCATCCGGCCGAGCTCGAGCTGTCCGGGCGAGCTTGGGTACTTGTCGGTGTCCTCAACCGCCGTCGTTTCAACTTTTACGTAACGTAGAAAGCGATCTAGCAAAGTGTCCACGAGCGCTCCTCAGCTTGAAGCCTGTTGCCGCCCCGATCAGCCGCTAGGGGGAGCTCCAACGCCAAGCCACCCGAGGGGGCCGTCGAGTTTGTGCAGCGTTCGCACAGGGTAGCTATAAAGCCGTCACGAATCAAACCCAACGCGGGCGGCCACAGGGCCGTGCCCGGAAATTAACGCCGCGCGGTGGCCTCCAGGAACTGCCGCCGACACCTTCCCACTTTCCCACGTTCCCACTGTCACGGACGACCCGTTGTGCTGTCCTCACCAGCCCCGCCGCATACGCCAGCGGCTACGCCGGCTGCGGCGTACACAACGCGGATGCCAACAACGACGGTTCCGTCAACGCATTCGACATTGATCCGTTCGTGCTGATTCTCTCGGGTGGCTGATCGTCAATTTTGCGCGAGGCGATGATGGGGCCGGCGCTTCGTGTCACCGGCCCCGCTCGCTGCTCCGACCGTGTTCATGTCGAATCCGAGTCCTAATTCCTGGAGGGGCGTGCAGTGCGTACGGAACCGCAGGCCGCAAGCGCTTTCCCCCGTTTCGGCTCCACTTTGGTGGTTGAATATCAGGCCCCGACGGCAATCGCACGACAAGGTCCCCCCGCAGTGACCCTCCACGCAGCGCAGATCGTCAGTCGTGATTGCCGCTACCGGCTGAAGCAAGCGACGAACCGGACGGTTCGAAACTACAATACTGCCGGTCTGGTAAGCGTCGGCGCTTTCTAAAGCGAGCAGGTAACTTGCGGGCGAGCAGTAGCCGGGCCCGCGAATTCCGACACTCCCTGGCCCCCGTTGACCAGCTCCCTAAACCGCAAGTAACCACGGCCCGTAGCCGGGTACTTCCGCGAGAGCCGCTTGGCTGGGGATTCGGTCGCCTTAACGCGACTCGATGGTCAGATCGTCAATCTCAGTAATTACTTCGATCATTGTAGTGCGGTCCTTCGCCTAGCAGGTGATCGTGTCAATGAAACCAGCGATTGCGGCGATCACTTCGAATCCGGCTTCCAATAGCATCACGAACACGTCCATGATTTTCTCCTCTGAAATGAGAGCCGATGGATACCGAAAACGCTGCGCTCGGCGCTTGCGGCGTGCTGCCGACCCGGTACACTGCGGTCCTCGAAGCGCCGAAAGCGCCTGGGAGTAATCAGTGCCCTGACGACGCTAATTTGGCGCGCCAGGAAAACTCGGCCACGAAACCTAAAAACTCCTCGCTTAAGACGCAAATGTAGCCGGCTCGCATTCGAATGTCAATACTGAAATCCAGAGATTTTTGAGAGAGTTCAGTTGACGCACACAGAAGGCCGCGACACTGCTCTTCCCAACAATCCGCCCGAACCGGTGCGCTGTGTCCACTGCGGTGAATCGCGGCGATTAGCTCTTGTATGCCCCAGGGTTTGCCGTTGTGCAGTCTGCGAGTTTGTTCATCCCTTAAGTAGACTTCCGATGGCGACTGGCGCTGCGGCCCTGCTCGAGGGTTTCGGTGACGTCGCGCCCGGAAACGTGCTACGTGAACGATACCGCCTGGTGGACGTCATCGGCCGCGGGGCCCACGGTGTCACCTACTTTGCCGAGCATGAATTTCTGAACCATCCCTGCGTCCTTAAGATTCTGCCGCAACGGATTCGCGACGCCTCCGATTCGGCGGTCCAACGTCTCCGCTATGAGGCGCGGGCGGGATTCCGAGTCAACAATCCGCATGTCGTGCGCGTTCTCGATTGCGACGTGATCAACGACGTCTGGTACTTCGTCATGGAGTTCGTGGATGGAATTGATCTGGCAACACTCATCGAGAACGGCGTCTCGCTCTGCTGGCAACAGGCGGCGGGGCTGGCTATCGACTCCGCTACCGGGCTGATGGCGATCCACAATGCCGGATTACTACATCGCGACATCAAACCGGCCAACCTGCTGCTCGGGGCTGATGGCCGCCTGCGCATCTCGGATCTCGGCGTGGCCGGCATGGCTTCGCGCCGCGCGGGTGGCTCAAGCAGCCCGGGGGCCGTCGGGACACTGGCCTACGCCGCTCCCGAGATGTTGATACCGGGAGCGACGGTCGACGCCCGGGCGGACCTCTTCTCGCTCGGCGCCACGCTCTACCATGCGGTGACCGGCAAGCGCCCCTTCGCCAACGAAAGCGTATTCGCGACGCTCATCAACACGCAGACGCGGGCCGTGGAGTGGCCGGAGCAGGCGCCCGCCAATGTGCCGGCCTGGTTCATCAAAACAATCCTGACGCTGCTGGCGAACGACCCGGCCCAGCGCTTCGCCTCGGCCGAAGCGCTGCGAAACCACCTGGCCCGGCCACAGCAGCAGCCGGCTACCGTCGCCGCTCCCGCGGTCTCGAGCAACGGCGTCCAGCCGCGCGGCTTGGCCGTTTTGCCCTTTGAAAATGAATCCGGTGAAGGTGCGGACGACTGGCTGGGGTTCGCCTTGGCCGACACGCTGGCCCGCGAGCTCTCGCGCATCCCGGGAACGTACGTCGCCGACCATGAGCAGTTGCGGGCCGTGCTGCAGCGGCCCGAGATAGCCGCCGTGGGTGGTTTGAACGAGCAGCTTCTGGCGGCCGGGCGCGTGGTTGGGGCCGGCACCATCGTTACCGGCCGTTTTCGGCGCGGGCAAGAGTCGATCTGTTTTTGGTCGGACGTGGTGCGGCGCTCCATGCCGCAACCCGAGCGGATCGGTCCCCTCCAAGGACCGCTTTCGCGAATGGTGGAACTGCAAAGCCTGCTGTTTACACGGCTGGCCCAGCTATTGCAGTTGAATCCGGGCGCGGCCGGCGTGGGCGCGGCGCTGCCCAAGGTCGCCCTGGAAACACGTGAGAAGTTCACGCGCGGCAAGCAGGCCTACCTGCAAGGAGATTACGAGACCGCGATTCGTCTGGCGCGCGACGTAATTGAAGAAGACGCTGACTTCATCGAAGCCCTGCAATACCTCAGTGCGTGCAGCGCTCGGCTAGGCCGATACGAGGAGGCGGGCAAGTATCACCGGCAAATCACGAGCCTGGCCGAACAGCGCGGCGACAAACAACTGCTTGTCGAAGCCAAGGCCAACATGGGAGTTATGTACTACTTGAAGGGGGAGTACGAGCAGGCCCAGCGGCTGTACACGGAAGCGGCGGTGATCGCCGAGGGACTGGGGCTCGAGGCGGAGCGGGCGCAGATTTACAACAACGCCGGCTTTGCCTTGGCACGCCTCGGGCGCAGCGAGGAGGCTGAGGCGGCGTTTCGCCGGGCCGTCGACGTATGCAAGGGATTTGGAGCGCTGGCGCCGCTCATTGGCCCGTACAACGGTTTGGGCAACCTGCTGCTGGATCAGCAGCGCTACGCCGAGGCACGCGATTATTATCAACGCGCCTTGACGCTGGCCCAGGAGATCGGCGATCGCACGAACACGGGCATCTCCCACATGCATTTAGGGCGCTGTGCGTCGCTTGAAGGGCAGTTCGCCAGCGCCAAAAACGAGTTCGCGCTGGCGCTGAACACGCTGGAAGGCACGTCGTTCTGGAACGCACGTACCATCACCTATGAGTACATGGCCGAAATGAACCTGCGCCTGGGCGACTATGCCGAGGCGGTGCGCTGCGCGGAAAAGAAGATCGAGTTGGCGCGGCGGCACGCCAATCGCACAATGGAGGCGGCCGCTTGGCGGCAGAAGGCCGAAGCTTTGAGGCTGTCGGGGCGTGCGCGTGAGGCCGACGAATGTCTGCTTCAGGCCCGCGCCGCCCAGCCGACCGGATCACAGCCTGCGGATTCAGGAGCTACCGAGCCCGCTTAGCGGGCGCTTCGTGAGCGAGCCCAGCTATGTTCCCGATAGTGCTGCTAATCCTGCTGAATGTGGCCGTTCTGGGGGTAATTGTGCTGGTGTTGCTCGAGCTGCGACGGTTGCGCGCCGTCCGGAAGAGCGGGGTCGAAAGCCGGCAAATTCAACAGTTGAAGGATCTCTTAAGCGCCATTCCCGATCCAGTGATTGTGCTCGATTCCAAGGGGCGGCGAGTCAAGAACCACTCGGGCAACGATCATGGCGAGGCCGCGGCGCTGCTGGACAAGCTGCCTGAGCCGGAGCGCAATGCGCTCAACGAGAAGGTAGCCCTTGCCATCAAGCAGCGTCAGCCAGGCTCCCAGCGCATGCTGTTGGACGGGCGTTCGATCATGGCGCAGATCGTTCCGCTGCCGAATGCCCAGGATGAAGCGGCCGTCTGGCTGCGCGATTGCACCGACCAGGAGGTGTCCGCCACGCGCGCCGGCAAGCTGGCCATGCGCAACCGCGCCATTCTGCGGAGCGCCATGGATGGTTTCTTCGTCGTGGATGAGAACTACCGCTTTGTGGAGGTGAATGACTCGTTCTGCCGCATGACCGGCTATAGCCCGGACGAGCTGCTGCAGATGAAGATCACCGACCTGGAGGTGAAGGAGCCGGCCAATCGCCGCGCCGACGTGAGCCCGATGCGCACCGGTCTGCACCAATTTGCCACGGCCCACCGGCATCGTGACGGGCACATCATTCGCCTGGAGACCAGCGTCATCGTGCTGCGCGACGATGACCACAAAATCCTGGTCGGCTTCGCGCGCGACGTGACCGAGCGGCTGCGCGACCAGGAGCGCCTCGAGCAACTCAGCCGGCAGAATAAGCAGATTCTGGACTGCGCCGGAGAGGGCATTTACGGGGTGGACCTGGACGGCCGGATCAGCTTCGCCAACCCCGCTGCGGCCCGCATGCTCGGCTGGGAGGTACACGAGCTGATCGGAATGTGCGCTCACGACTTGATGCGCCGCGGCCAGGCGCAGCCCGCCCCAATGCTGGCCGAGGGCTGCCCGATATGCGAGGCCGTCCGCGGGGGAATCGTCCGGCAGGGCGTGGATACGTTGTTCCGGCGAAAAGACGGGACGGAGTTGACGGTCGATTTCATCAGCTCGCCCATTCGGCAACACGGGCAGCTAACCGGGGCGGTGGTGGTCTTCCGTGACACCAGCGAGCGCAAACGCGCCGAGAACGAACGGCGGCAACTCGAAGCCCGCATTCAGCAGAGCCAGAAGCTGGAAAGCCTGGGAATGCTGGCCGGCGGTCTGGCGCATGATTTCAATAATCTGCTGCTGGCCGTGCTGTGCAACGCCTCACTGGCCATAGAGCGTCTACCTCCGGACTCTGAGGCGTGCGCTTTCCTGAACAAAATCGTCAAATCCGGGCGGCGGGCTTCGGAGTTAACCCGGCAAATGCTGGCTTACGCCGGCCGTGCCCGCTACGACGTGCAGCCGCTCGAGTTGAATTCGCTCGTGGAGGAGATGGTTGACCTGGTCGGGGCGGCCCTGCCAAAGCAAGTCAAGGTGGAGCTAAACCTGGCGCCGGATCTGCCCTTGGTGGAAGGTGACGCCAGCCAGCTCCAGCAAATCCTGATGAACCTGTTCATGAACGGGGCGGAGTCGCTCGGATCGCAACCCGGAACAGTCTCGGCGCGCACCTCGCTGCGAACACTCTCGGCCGCGGAACTGGCGGCTGACTATATCGGCAATTCCCTCGCCCCGGGTGACTACGTGTGCCTGGAGGTCGCCGACACCGGATGTGGCATGAGCCCCGCCGTGCTGGCGCGCATCTTCGATCCCTTCTTCACGACCAAGGCCACCGGACGCGGCCTCGGGCTGTCGGCGCTGCTGGGCATCGTGCGCTCGCATAGCGGCGCGGTGCGGGTCATCAGCGCCCCAGGACAGGGTACGACTTTCACGCTGCTCTTCCCGCCGGCCGCAGCGGACGCCGGCCTCAGGCCTCCACGCCAGCCCGTAACCGAACTGCCGCCCGGAGCGACCATCCTGGTAATCGACGACGAAGAGGACATCCGAGAGGTCGTACAAGCAGTGCTCGAGTCGCGCGGCGCACGAGTCCTGCTGGCCAAAGACGGCGCCGCCGGCATCGAGCAGTTCCGCCGCTGCGCCGCGGATATCTCGGCCGTGCTGCTGGACATGACCATGCCGGGCATTGGGGGCGAGGCCGTACTGGAGGAAATCCTCGCCATACGCCCGGATGCGCGGGTGCTGCTATCCAGCGGCTTTGGCGAGGAAGAGGCTTTGGCTCGTTTACGCGACAGCGGCGCCGCAGGTTTCGTCCCCAAACCCTACACCGCCCAGGCGCTCGTCGATCGCATCGGCGCAGCCCTTGGGGCTCGCGCCACGCCGCTGGAAAGCGCTGCTACGCCCGTTGCGGCCGACAAACCTGACTCAGGGTGAAGTCGCCCGCCCGGATTTGAAATCGTCCAGCAGTTTCTCGAAATCGCCTTTCAGTTGCGGGTCGAGCACGCGGATCTTGGCCTGCTGGTACAGCCGCGTGATCATTTCGTTCATCTTCTTCCGCTCCACCCGGGCGCGCAACTGCCGCTCGACGTCCTCCCGCACATCGTCCAGCGTGACATCCGTTGGCGGAACTCGCCCTTCCAGCTTGAGAATGTGAACGTATTGACCGGTTTGCAACGGGGCTGATACCTGGCCCACCGAGAGTGAGAAGGCGTAATCGCGCAGGGCCGCCGGAATCTCCGTGTCGGTGAACGTGAAAGGTTCCATCATCCCCCCGCGGGCGGCCGTGTCCTGGTTGATGCTGACGGCCCGGGCGACCTCGGCGAAATCGACTCCGCGGCTGAGTTGATCGAGGGCTTCGTTCAACGCCCGCAAATCGCCGGCCGCGACCTGGATGTGCCGCACTTGTACCTTCTCGCCGTAGAGCCGCGCGAACTCCTCGCGCAAGGTGGCCTCGTCGACCGTGAAATCGGCCTCGACCAGCTTGCGCAGATGGGCGTTGCGCTCCATGGCGATCATGAACTCGGGCAGCGTCAGGCAGCGCTGCTGGAGAATGGTCTGTAACGCCTGTTGCTTGCTTTCGGGCGTAAGCGTGACGCCCCGGGAATCGCTGGTGGGCACGATTTCCTCCAGCGCCCGGTCGAACTGGGCCTGGATATCCGCGGGAGTCACCGTCAGCCCACGGCGCTGCGACTCCTGTTTGGCCAGGTCAAGCGCGATCATCTGCTGCAGCACCGCCAAGCCGTGAGTTTCGATCAGCTTGTCGACCACCTGCTTGCGCGAGATCGGCTGGCCATTGACAATGGCCATCGCGTCGCCATCTTGCGCGCAGGCCGGCGCGCCCCACAGCAGAGCGAACAGGCCGACGGCGGGCAGGCAGGCGGTCAAAAAGCGGCCGCGAACGACACGGGGAAGTCGAAACAGCATGGGTGGCCTCCAAGGCTCGGGGGCTGCGGCGCGCGGGTGCGTCCGCTGCATACAGGCGGGCATTATAGCGATTAGGCAATCAGACGATCAGGTATTTAGGCGGGCCGCACCGGACGCACTCTGCCTGCGTGTAGCCTCGGCAACGGCGGGTTATACTGCCCGCCTGGCCCCGAGCACGCGATGGGCGGGCCTGAGCCGCGCAGAGCGAAGCTTAAGAGAGCCGAAGCGCAGGAAGCCGGCGGAGAAGCAACGACAAGGACGTCATGTTCCGCAGACGCCTGACCTGGTTCTGGATTTTGCTGACCGCCTTGGCCTGCGCGCTGATCGCCCGGCTGGTCGATATTCAGGCGCTGCACGCCGAGCAATACCGCGATCTGGCGGCGCGCATGCTGACGCAGCCGGTGCGTTACCTGCGGGCGCCGCGCGGCAGCATCCTGGACCGCAACGGGCGCGTCCTGGTCAGCCATGAGCCATCGTTCGACATCAGCGCACATTTCGCGGTCCTGACCGGGCGGAGCAGCGAATACCTGCACGCACTGGCGCGCGAGCTGCGGCGGCGCGGCGAGTATCCCGAATCGATGTCGTTGGACGAGATCGCCGGGCGGCTGCGGCTGCAAATCGCGGCCACTTGGCAACGGCTCTCCGAGCTGACGGGTCGTCCGGTCTCCGAGTTCATCGAGCGCGGCGAGGAGATCCGCCAGCAGGTGGCGCGAATCCGGATGGCAGTACGGCGGCGGACGGGGATTGACCAGCCGGTGGCCGAAGAGAGCGATCCGCTGCTGGCGATGCACCCGCTGATTGAGGACGTCGACCACGAGACGGCGTTGAAGGTCAGGCTGGAGCTGGAAGCGTACCCCTGGTTGAGCGTGGCGCCCGGATCGCGGCGCGTAGCGCATGATGCGGATGCCGCCGTTCATCTGCTGGGACGCCTCGGGGCCGTCAGCCGCGAACGGCAGCAGAACGACCCGTTGGCCGGCGACGAGCTACGGCGGTTGCGGGCCGGCGAGAGCTGCGGCATTACCGGCGTAGAGCGGCTGGCCGAAACCACGCTGCGCGGCACGCGCGGGCGAATTGTAGAGGAGCTGGACGGAACTTTGGTGGAGCGCAGTGAGCCGGTGGCGGGCCAGGACGTAGAGCTGACGATCGACATGGAGCTGCAGGAATTTGTTCTGGCAGCCCTGCGGGAGGCGGTTGAGGGGACGGAGACGACGCCCGGAGTTCCTTACGCCAGCGGAGCGTCGGCGGTGGTGCTGGACGTGGCGACGCGCGAGGTGCTGGCGCTGGTGAGCTATCCCGCTTACAGCTACGAGCGTTTCGACGAAGACTATGACGGACTGGTGCGTGACGCGCGGCGAACGCCGCTGCGCTTCCGGGCGGTGAGTGGCCTATATCCGCCGGGGTCCACGTGCAAGGCGATTACGCTGGTGGGTGCGCTGAGCGAGGGCGAGACGACGCCGGAGGAGCGTATTCACTGCACCGGCCACCTGCTGCCGGAGCTGGAGAATCAGTTCCGCTGCTGGATTTACAACGACTATCGCACGACGCACGACGCCCGGCAGCCCGAGGGCCAGCGCGGGGAGGACGCAATCCGGAACTCGTGCAACATCTATTTCTACAAGCTGGGCGGGCGGCTCGGGCCGGAGCGCCTGTGCAACTGGTTCAGCACCTTCGGGCTAGGCCGGTTGCAGGGGACGGGGCTGATCGAGGAAGCGCCGGGCGTCGTGCCGACCGAGCGCTGGCTGCGCGCCAATCAGCGGCGCGGGTTCGAGCGCTCTGACCCTTGGAACTGGTCGATCGGGCAAGGCGAGGTGGCGGCGACGCCGCTGCAAATCGCCAACGTCGGTGCGACGATTGCCTCGGGGCACTGGGCCCCGGTACGGCTGCTTCGCGACGCGCCGCCGGCGCCTGCGGATCAAATAGTAAAGTTGCCGCCAGACGCCTTGCGTGTGCTGCGCACCGGCATGTGGCGGGTCGTGAACGAGAACGGAACCGGAAAGGCGGCCAAGCTGAAGAGCGACCGCTACGTACTGTGCGGCAAGACCGGCTCCGCCCAGGCGGTGCCCACGCCGGTCAGGTACCGGTACATATTCGAGTGGCCGGACGGGCGGCGCGAAACGCGCGAGGCGTACCTGGAAGAGGATGCGGCCGCCAGTTTCGGAGCCGAGCGGCCGCGCTGCATCGGCCGGCGCACGAGCGCCCGGTTTCCGGAACTGGAAGAGGGGGAGTCGATCGCGCACGCCTGGTACATGGCCTATACACAGCCGGCGAGCACGCCGCGCGGGGCGGCGCCGCAGGGGCCGGTGTACGCAATATCGACGGTAATCGAGTTCGGCGGTTCGGGCGGTCGCGTGGCCGGCCCGGTGGTTAAGAAGATTGCCGAATACCTGCTGGAGCGAGACCACTAGATGACGGCCCCGGCATCGCCGCTCAATCTGACGCTGTTGGGTTGGGGCATCGCCCTGCCGGTAGCTTTTCTGGCGGCGGTGGGGCTGGCGTGCATTCACGCGACTGAGGCGAACGATCCGGTTGCGCCCGTCGGCCTCGTAGCGACGCCGGCGGTCGAGCCGCAAGCGGCGGTGCTGGAGCGCGTGATACAAGCCATCGGGCCGCTGACGCTACGGCAGATGTTCTATCTGGTAACCGGCGTGCTGCTGATGCTGGCGGCGCTAGTGCCGAGCTATCAAAAGATCGGGCGGTGGGCATACCCCGCCTATGCGATACTGCTGGTGCTGCTGGTGCTGCTGGTGGTCGACATTTACGTGGACTTGCCGCTGATCCCGGTGCGGAACAATGCCCGGCGCTGGTTGGCCTGGGGGCCGCTGTCGGTTCAGCCGGCCGAGTTTATGAAGGTTGGACTGACGCTGACGCTGGCGCGCTATCTGCGTTTTCGCAGTTCGTACCGCAGTCTGCGCGGGCTGCTGCCGCCGCTTTTCCTGACGCTCGTGCCCATGGTCCTGATCCTTAGGGAACCGGACCTGGGCATGATGCTGATGCTGCTGCCGGTGCTGTTTCTGACGCTGTTCGTGGCCGGCGCCCGGCTGCGGCACCTGGCGTTGATCATTCTGCTCGGCTGCGCGACGCTGCCGGTGTTTTTCATTTACGGGATGAAGCCGTATCAGCGGGACCGGGTGTTGACGGTGGTCAAACAGAACACGACCGATGAGCACTGGCAGCGCGGGCCGGGGTATCAACTGCGGCAGTCGAAGATTGCCCTGGGGTCGGGCGGGTTGACGGGCGAGGGTTGGGGACGCGGCGTGTTTCTGGAGTCGCGCGTCAGGCTGCTGCCGGAAGAGCACAATGATTTCATTTTCGCGATCATCGGGCATCAGTTCGGCCTGGTCGGCTGCGTGCTGGTGATTCTGGCGTACGGCGTCATCGTATTCTTCGGCATCGAGGTGGCGACGGAGACCAACGATCCGTTCGGCCGGCTGCTGGCGATCGGCGTGGTGGTAATGATCGTTGCGCAGGCGCTGCTGAACATCGGCATGACGGTCGGCCTGGCGCCGATCACCGGCATGACGCTGCCATTCGTCAGCGCCGGCGGCAGCAGCCTGTGGGCGAACTTCCTAGCGCTGGGATTGCTGGTCAACGTAGCCCAGCGCCGCCCAATGCTGATCGCGAACCCGCCATTCGAGCACGCGGAAGAAGAATAGCTATCACGCCATACATCGCGAGGGATCGAGGGATCGAGGGATCGAGGGATCAAGAAGTGTAAAGAGCAGAGCCGGGGCGTGCCGCCCCGGAATACCGCCAACAACGTCCCACCCGCGCAGTCGTCCGCCCTCGCGCCTGCCCCTGCCGCCGCGAAATGCTGGCGAGAACCTTCCATCCGGGCAGGTGCCCATCCCGTCCGCGTGCTGTGCAATCTATGGAGGTCTTTTTTTTCTCAGATTTCACAGATTTTCACAGATTCGGTTGAGTTGCGGTTGGCCGTAGGCTTGCGTACCCCCGCACGCGCGTTGCACTAAGAACTAGACCCCAAACTTGCAAACGTCGCGAGAATTGTCTTCGAGCCACACTTGTGGGCATCCTCTGGTGGAGCAAGCGGCCTGAAGACCGGAGTTCTTCCAACTACACCCCCTTCACATGCCGGCGCACGTGATCGCCTTCCGCGGCGTGGCGTGCGAACATCAGTCCGCGGCCGACTCTGCAGGCCAGATAAGCCTGTGCCAATTACGTACAGCCTCCCAGAAGTAGATGCGCTCGAACGCGCCTTGCCCCGCAGCTTGGAGAACCGCAGGGTTATCAACAATACCGGCGGCGGCGATTTCTGGGCCCGCACGGTCGGCCGATGTTTCACCGCTAGCCACGATCACAAGCCAGCAGTCTTCGCCCGCTTGTATCCCCTTATAGCCGGCTCGTTTTTCGTTTTTGCTACTTATCCTGTCCGCGAGGATTTCGGGCGAGAGGTGAATGCCGGGCGTTATTGAGTTGCCAGTAAGGCAGGTGCGAGGTTCGGAAAAGAATAATGCTCTCAACATGACTCTGGAGAAGGGGGTACGCGTCGAACGCACGCGGTCGCCGGTTGAATGTTATGGGCTGACGGCACCCCTGCGCTGCGTGATCGCGCAGGAAAGCGGCAAGTTCCTGGGCAAGCGGTTCGATCTGGTCTTTGCGAGGTAGCGCCTCGTGGTCGAAACGAACCCTCACTTCCAGCGAAATCGACGGGCATTGCCCGGCGAAAATCTCTTGGGCTCTGTCTAGTGTCCTGCGCCCAACGTTGCAGGTGAGACGTGCCGGACTACCCCCGCCGCCAGGTTTTTGATCGACCTGATAGTCCGTCAGTTCCACCCAAATAGTGCGGCGTTTTCCATCTAGGATGCATTCTACCTTTACGTCCGGTGCTTGTTCTACAGGGCCTGACTCTACACGCTCGATACGCACGCCTAGGTGCGCGAAGAACTTCTCGGCGAGGTGCCTCTCCCGGTCCGCTTTTCGAGAGCATTGTTGCCCTGAGTCACCAGCATCTGGACGCGGGCTCTGGACCCCCCTTTGTATCCGTTTCGATTTCGACGTCGTCTTCGTCTCCACTTTTGGTGGCTTGTCAATCATGTCGAGCACCTCGTGCGGCGGAATATGTAGAGCGCGGCCCTGCAATTTTCAATTATGTAATGTATGTTACCTGCGAACGGCAACGCGTATTAGCTATCAGCATTTCGGCCGAAGAGGCGATTCGCCCGCGCACCGGATGCCGGGTGCGACAATGGGCTCCCGCAGTGGCGGCGGCGCCGCACGCAGTCGCCCTAACCGCGAACGTCGCGTGACGGGAGTATTGATAGACCGGGGTTGCGGAAAGGATTCCGCGGGAGTGTGTGCGAGACGGATTCTCGCACGAGCGAGCGCATGCCGCACTGCCGCTGGGCTTCTGGACGGTGGCGGGCTGAAACTCCACAATGTACCCTAAATGTCCGCCGAACTGACGCCGACCCGGTTCGTCCAGAAATGGTCGCGTATCGACCTTACCGAACGCGCGGCCTTGCAGAAACACTTTCTGGACCTCTGCCGTCCGCTGGGCCAGCCTACCCCGGCGGAAACCGACGCTATCGGCGAGGAATACACATTCGAGAAGGGTGTCGCCGTTACCGACCCGGAAGGCGGCTGGTCCGAAGACTCGGCCGAAGTCTGGACCGAAACCGGCGCCGGTCAACCGTTCCCGCCTAACCACCCCCTCGCCGCCCGGCGCCAGGAAATCGATCAGCAGGTGCTGGCGAATTTGCTTCGCCTTAACAGCATCCGCGCCGGGTTGAAACGGACGTGACGCTCCATCCCCTAGCCCGCTGACCAAGCGCCGTGGCGGCCACGTGCGCCCAGCCCGATAACGAGTACAGGCGCGGCCGCAGTACACAAAAACTCAACATGGCCCGGATTTGCGTGTGTACAATTTCGCGATGAACAGACGAGCTAGGCCGCCCAAGTCGGCCGAGCACAAGCGCGCGCAGCGCCTCGACCTGCGACTACGTACGGCAGAAAAGCAGGCGTTCAGGTTGGCGGCCGAAAGTTCCAGCGGCCGCTCAACGTCGTCGAATCAGGCCGGATAGCAATGTAGGGCCACAATAAACATAGGTGCAATGTGACATCCGTACAGCAGGACATAGAAATTCTGCCGTCGCGCAGCCTGACTGACGAGGATTTTCAGACGCGCACAACTTGTGAGATCGCATCAGGGATGATTGTCGTTCCGGCTGACCCCACCAGCGCCGATCGAATGCATTTGATCGAAGCATCGGGCACGCTCGATTTCTGGACCGCACCGGACGAGGATACGTACGACGAGCACGACGGCGAACCAGTTTGAGCCCGGGCAAGTCGTCCTCGTGGTTTTTCCGTTCACTGACACGACTGGGGGGAAGCTGCGCCCCGCGCTGGTGGTTTCTGGGCCCAAATTCAACCAGGATGAAGACTTTACTGCTGTCCCCATTAGCTCTCGGTTTTTGCGAGAATGATCCCTACGGCTTTCCGATCCGCGCATCGGAGAAGTATTTCGGGCAAACCGGCCTGAAATGCGATTCGTGCGTGAAGTGGACCAAGCTCATAACGATTAGCGCCCAAGTGGTTGCACGAAAGCTCGGAAAGCTTCCGCCCGAGGTCCTGCAATCGATCTGCGACAGAATCAAGGGGATATTTTCCTGAACATCGCGGCGACCGCCCGGCCATGCTCGGGGAGACCGGGACTGGTTTACTTGTTGGTGCGGGCTGCGCGCGTACGGCGGGAACGCAAGCGTTCGGCCGACCGCAGGCCAATCGAGTCTGGGCGAATCTGCGAAATCTGAGGAGAGAACACGCCCCCCTTGCGCCCGGAGTCCGGGCCCTTGCGCCCGGAGCTGCCCCAGTTGCGCCCGGAGTTCCAGCAGCTGCGCGCCCAGCTCAGCTCTGAGCCCTCAGCTTTCAGCACGAGCCGCACGCCGACGGAGTTAAACCCTGTTCTTGGCGGCCTTGGCGTCTTGGAGTCTCGTCTTGGCGGCCTTGGCGCTCGTGGCGTCTTGGCGGTTGCCTTTGCTGAGAGCTTTCTTTATCACCCTATCGCCTTATCACTTTATCATCCCAAGCTGCGCCCACGCCGCCACTGGCGCGCAGCCACCCACAATCCGCGCATTCCGGCCGAAAGCTGACATCTGATCGCCGCTGCGGCCTAGTATATCTAGAAGAACGCAGCCGTAACCGACACTGACAACGAGAAACGCGCTGCCCCGCGGAGGTCCGCCCATATGCCTGTCAGACAAGATTGCCCCTCTTCGGCGCCTCTCCTGTTCACCTTTCACCTCTCTCCTGCTCTCGCGCAGCGAGTTATCGGCACTTTGCCAAAACCGAGCGCGCATACCTTGGCAATCTGGCAAACTGCCCCTGGCGCAATCCAAACGCCGCTTTTATAGGCCAAAGCGGCAACCACTTGGCAATGTGGCAAACTGGCTATCCAACCCAAACGTGAGGACTATTATGAGACCGCCGTTCACACCCACCACAAAGGCGATTTTTACAGGACGAAGGCCGAGACTACCGGGCGGGCTCGGACCGGGTGGGCTTGCATCGGGTGCGCCCGGACGCGTTGGCGGGGTCGCCTAACGCCGGGTACCATGGGGTCCATGCGTCCAGGCTCAGAAACCGGTCGCTCGGCCGGCCTCGCTGTAATCGCCTTCATACTGGTCGCGGCGGCCATCACGTACCTGGGGCCGGTCCTTACGCCGGTCCTGATTGCCCTGTTTCTCTACTACATCATTCGTCCGGCCGCAGATGCGCTCGTGCGACGCGGGGCGCCGGCCTGGCTGGCGTATCTGTTCCTTTTCACACTGACCGTCGTCGCGATCATCTGGCTCGGGCGAATTGTGCACGGCAACATGCTGCTCGTCCGCGGCCGGTTGCCGGAATATCGCGCCAACCTGCTGGGGTTGCTGGACGCCCTGCCCGGACCACAGGCGCGGGCCCAGGCCAAAGACCTGGTAGCGCAAGTCTTCGACGTTTCGACCGGCGACGTGCTTGGACTGGCGTTCGGCCCGGCCATCAGCTTCCTCGAAACGGCCGTAATGGTGTTCTTCTACCTGTTCTTCATCATTATCTCCGCGCGACGCATCGGCGGACGCGTGCAGCGGGCCTTCGCGCCGGAAACGGCCGGGCGCCTGCTGCAGATCGGGTCGAACATCAACAAGGGCATTGCCCAATACATGAAGGTCAAGACGCTGGTCAGCCTGGGCATAGCGATCTGCCAGGCCCTGATCGCGTATCTGTTCGGGCTGCACTTCTGGCCGTTGTGGGCGGTGTTGATGTTCGCGCTCAATTACATCACCTACGTCGGGAGCATCGCGGCCCTCGTTCCGCCGGTCGTGCTGGCCTTTCTGCAATTCGGCAACTCCTGGACGGCCCTGGGCCTGGCCGCGCTGCTGATCATCAACCGCTTCGTCTGGGTCGACTACATCGAGATCCGCCTTGCGGGCAAGAGCCTCAACGTTGACCCGGTTCTCCTGCTGGCCTCGCTCGCGTATTGGGGCTGGGTGTGGGGCGCCGTCGGCCTGGTGCTGGCCGCGCCCATGCTGATGGCGCTGAAAATCACGCTGGCGAACATTGAGAGCACGCGCCGCTGGGCAGTGTTGATCAGCGATGAATGATTCTGGTCAGCGATGAATGTCGCGCCCTTGAGTTCCACCCGCGGTGGACATGATGTCCGCCGCCGATAAACTAAATTTCTCCCGTAAACGGAAGCCGCTATGTCCATCAAGCCTGACAAACTCAGCCGTATCGGCGTGCTCACCGGCGGCGGCGATTGTCCCGGCCTGAACGCCGTCATCCGCGTCGTCACGAAAGCCGCGATTTTGCAGCTCGGCCTGCAGGTCATGGGCATCGAGGACGGCTTTCTCGGCCTGATTCGCAATCGCATGCGCCCGCTGGAAATGGATGACGTCTCCAACATTCTAACGGTCGGCGGCACCATCCTCGGCACCAGCAACAAGGCCAACCCGGCCCGCTTCGTAACCGGCCACGACGCCGACGGGAACCCCATTTTCGAGGACGTGACCCGCCGCGTCCTCGAGCACATCCAGGAGCGCCACCTGGACGGGCTGATCTGCATCGGGGGCGACGGCACGATGAGCGTCGCGGCCCACATGATCCGGCACGGCGTGCCGTGCATCGGCGTGCCGAAGACCATCGATAATGACCTGATGCACTCGGACATAACGTTCGGCTTTCTGACGGCGGTCGAGACGGCCACGCAGGCGCTGGACCGGATCCACTCGACGGCGTCCAGTCACCACCGCGTGATGGCGGTCGAGTTGATGGGCCGCAATGCCGGGTGGCTGGCGCTGCATGCCGGTTTGGCGGCCGGGGCAGACGTGATCCTCCTTCCCGAAATCCCCTATGACATTGCGGCAGTCTGCGAAAAATGCCTGGAGCGCTCGCGGCACGGCAAACGCTTCACGCTGATCGCGATTGCCGAGGGGGCCCGGCCCAAGGGCGGGCAGCGAGTCGTGAGCCAGGTAGTGCGCGACAGCCCCGACCCCATTCGCCTGGGCGGCATCAGCAACGTGCTGGTTGAGGAAATCACGGCCCGCACGGGGCTCGAGGCGCGGGCCACTATCCTGGGGCACGTGCAGCGCGGCGGTACGCCTATTGCCGCGGATCGTGTGCTGGCCATGACGTTCGGGCACAAGGCCATTCAACTGGTCGC
>ERZ795050.1837-NODE-1837-length-25556-cov-5.097839_pt1 | contig 25556 bp, 21 predicted proteins | sample MGYA00375134_ERZ795050 | MGnify/ENA primary metagenome ERZ795050 (study PRJEB30179, sample SAMN05720221) | activated sludge metagenome | isolation source: Anaerobic digester | place: Japan | collected 2015-05-26 ... | reverse complement strand
ATTCTTCAACAAAATACTTTTCTGATGATCTGGCAAATGAAAAACCCGATATCTTAATTTCTGTACCTAGAATATGGGAAACAGTTTATCAAAAATTAATAAAAACAATAAAACAACAAAAAAAGATAAAGCAAATTCTTTTTAAGTTTTTTGTTGCTATTGGTAAATATTATCTTTTCTCAAGTCAATATCTTAGAGGTTCATACCTTATTTTCAGAAAAGAGCTATTTTTTGAAAAATTATTAAAATATTTATTTCACTTTATTAGATTAATACTTCTTTTGCCTTTTAAACTAGTTTCTAAAATTATTTTTAAACCAATACATGAAAAAGTTGGAGGAAAACTTAGAGGTGCAATATCAGGTGGAGGCTCACTTCCACTTTATCTTGATATCTTTTTTAATTCAATAGGTATAACATTACTCAATGCATATGGAATGACGGAATGTGCTCCTGGCATTTTATCAAGATCTTATGAGCAAAACACTATTGGAGCTACTGGCACCCCTTTTGCAAATACTGAAATTCTTATAGTAGATGAAAATGGTAAACAGGTATCAAATGGCAAAAAAGGTGTTTTATTTGTAAAAGGACCACAGGTGATGTCGGGCTATTACAAAAATAAGGCTGCTACTGATGCAGTTCTAACTTCAAATGGTTGGTTAAATACAGGTGATCTTGCTATAAAATCATTTAATCAAGACATTGTCCTTGTTGGAAGGATGAAAGATACTATAGTTCTTTCGGGTGGTGAAAATGTTGAACCAGAAAAAATAGAAGATAAACTAAAAGAATCTTCCTTAATTGCACATGCTGTTGTTATAGGACAGGATAAGAAAAATCTTGCAGCAATACTTGCTATAGATGAGGAGGAACTTAAAAATCTTGCAAATACTTATCAGATTCCTCTTTCTGAAATATTGCAGGAAGATTTAATAGCACATCCAACCATAATTAATGCTATTAAAAATGAAGTTAATAAACTGATTTCTAAAGAAACAGGATTTAAACCTTTCGAGAAAATTGCAACAATAATACCAATTAAAAATAAATTTGAAATTGGAAAAGAACTTACTCAAAGCTTAAAAATAAAAAGAAAATATGTAGAAGAAAAATATCATGAATTAATAAGTAAGATTTTTCATAAAGAAAAAGGAAAATAATTCTAATTACTATTTTTTTAAAAGTATTGGTCCAAGACTTCTTATTATTTTTCCAAAAACTGAACCAATAAATGGTGTAATTCGCATAATTGATGGAATATAAATTATCTTTTTCTTTTTGAATATTCCCTTAATTAAATAAGAAACTGCTTTTTCTAAATTTAGTTCAAATAAATTTAAATTTATTTTTTGTGCTCCATTTGAATTTTGTGCAACATCAAAAAACTCTGTTTTTACTGCACCAGGTAAAACTAAAGTAATAAAAACTTTCTTATCTTTTGCATATTCTGAATGAAGACTTTTAGTAAATTTTTCAACATAGGATTTTGTAGCACTGTACATGGCTATTCCCTGTATGGGGAAAAAAGAAGCTATAGAACCGATGTTAAATATATGCAATTGTTTATCCACTTTTTTTCTTAAATCATCATCTAAAAAATATCTTGTAATCTTTGTTAAAGAGAGGATATTCAAGTTTACCATTTCGATTATTTTTTCATCATCCATACTATTAAAAAATCCATACCATCCAAAGCCCGCATTGTTGAAAATATGGGTGATAAGGTATTTATAAGGTTCTAATTGTTTTATAAAATCATTTATGCCTTCTACCTTAGATAAATCAGATTTTATAGAGATAATTTTCAGTTGGGGAAAACTATTTTCAATCTCTTTAAGCTTCTCAAGTCTTCTAGCAGTTAAAATTAAAATATCGGGATTTAATTTTGCACATTCGATTGCAAGTTGTCTACCAATACCACTTGATGCTCCAGTTATAAGTATACCTTTACCTTTTAAACTTTTCATCATCTACCTTTATATTTTTTAATTTCTATCTTTTTCAAAATCTATCATTTTTGATATTATATCTAGCATTCTATGAATAAGCTTCTCATTTAATATATTACCGTCATTAACAATATCCAGTTTCCAAAGAAGTTCTCCCGCTCCCCATAAGAAATAAGTAGAAAGCATTAAAAAATCTGATTGTAGATTTTGATCTAAATCATTTCCAAACAATAAAATAGTAATCTGCTTCAATATTTTTTCATAAATTTGTTTAAATCTTTCTTTTACATCTAAATCTGAAATTTCTGAAAAAACTCTGAACATTATAGAATAAAGGCTTGCAAGTTCATCTTTATGAATAAAAAAATTTTGACCTATTATATTCAATTTCTCATTATGAGTTTTGTTATTATCTATTCCTGCAAAAAAAGTCTTAATAAAATAATTATTAAGTTCATCTAAAACTGTAAGCAAAATTTCTTTTTTTGAACTAAAATATCTATATATTGTTCCTTCAGAAATGTCAGCAGCTTTTGCAATTTCTGAGGTTGTCATTGACTGATAATTACCCTCTTTCAATATTTCACAGGCGACACTTATTATTTTCCCTCTTGTGGTATTAATATCTGCAAAAAAATTTATTTTATCTTCCGCCATTTTTTTCTTTTTATTTATTTTTTAATTTTTTTTATTTCTTTTTTTGATTTATTTTTTTATTTTTTTTTCATTAGAAAATATCTATTTTTTATCTTTTTGTATTCCTTACTTTTCATTTTTCTTTTTTATTTTAACTTATCAAATATCTTTTTACTAAATCACTAAAATAATTTAATAAGAGGATCAATTATTATATATTTCTGGTTTTAAAATAGTGTATTTTTCTTTTTCTGGACCAGTTGAGACCATATATATTGGTAAATTCAAATATTCTTCTATAAATTTAATAAATTCATTAAATTCTTTTGAATCTAAGCTTGAAAAACCTTTAAATTCCTTATATATCGGCGTATGTAAGTGAATACTTGCAGGTGGATATTCTTCAATAACTTCTAAAGTCGTATTATTCTGATATGCAACACATACTTTGAAATATTCTAAATTACAAAAAATATCTGCTTTAGTAAGGATTAAATGTGAAGTTCCGGTAAGTCTTGCATAATACTTTAACATAGGAAGATCAAGCCATCCTATTCTTCTTGGTCTTCCAGTCGTAGAGCCATATTCTCTTCCTTCATCTCTGATTTTATTTGCAAGTTCATCATTTAACTCTGTAGGGAATGGACCATTTCCTACTCTTGTACAATATATTTTAAAAAGTCCAAAGATATATCTAAGACTTCTTAAAGGTATCCCTCCTCCGGAAAATATTGAAGAAATTATAGTATTAGAAGATGTAACATAAGGATAAGTACCAAAATCAATATCTAAAGCCGCTCCCTGAGCACCTTCGCATAAAATTTTTTTATTTTCATTTAATGCTTTTACAACCATTCTTTCTGTATCATCTATAAAAGGTAATATCTTTGGTTTATATTTTAAAATAAATTTCTTATTTTCATTAAATTCCTCTCCATCAGGATCGTAGCCATAATATTGAATTAATAATTTTAGTTTTTTTAACCAATCATCTGTAACAAGATCGAAAAGCTTAATAGCAACTCTTGCTACCTTTGATTCATAAGCAGGTCCTATTCCTCTTTTTGTAGTGCCTATCTTCAAAATTTCATCTCTTATTTCATCTATTTTCTTGTGAATAGGCAATACCAATGTCGCTTTATCGGAAATCACTATTCTTTTTTCAATATTCTTATCAAAACTTTTTAATGAAGATAATTCCTCTACAAAAATTTTTGGGTCAAATACTACTCCATTTCCAATAATAGAAATAGATTTATCATTTAATACTGAAGATGGAATAATATGAAAGATAAATTTTTTTTCTTTATGCACTACAGTGTGTCCTGCATTAGCGCCACCCTGAACTCTTATGGTATAATCATAGTTAGAACTTAAAAGATCTACTATTTTTGCTTTTCCCTCATCACCCCATTGAAGACCAACAATTGCATCTACATAACCTTTTTCAAAACTCATAATTTCATAACCTCTAAAAACATACTAAATACTTTTTTTACCAAATAAGATTATACCAGTATTTAAAGATTTCAATAAATTAAAATTAAAATTAAAATAAAATTAAATTGAATATTAAATCTAATTTTATATTCTTACAAATTTTTATTATAAAAAGGATAATAAAAAACCAGCCCTTAAAAAAGGGCTGGTCCTCCCTGTGATCGGCTATTTTAATAGCTCTAAGACAAGGTTTGGCACTAAATTTGCTTGAGCTAAGACAGCAGTTGAACTTTGAACAAGGACCTGATTTTTAGTCAACTCTATAATTTCAGTCGACATATCAGTATCTCTTATCAAAGACTCCGCATTTTGCAGAGATTCTGCTGCCTGAGCTACTGAGGCAGAAGTGTGCATTAATCTGTTTTGAGTCGCACCTAATTCAGCTCTTTGGCTTGAGAGTCGATTTACTGCAGAGTCAATTTTGCTGATGGTTACATTTGCAGATTCAGGAGTTGAAAGAGACACATCATTTACCCCCAGGGCACGAGAGGTCATAGTTGATAACTTCATAAGAATTGCCTGGTCTGCATTTGGACCTACATGTAGTCTGACAGAATTAATTGAACCATCAAGCATCTTAAACTTGTTGAATTCAGTTGTTGTTGCAATTCGATCGATCTCATCAACCAATTGTTTAACCTCGATTTGCATTAACATCCTGTCATCCATACTATAAATACCATTTGCAGCCTGAATTCCAAGTTCTCTTATCCTATGAAGTATCGAATGCACCTCCTGAAGTGAGCCTTCTGCTGTTTGCAGAAAAGAAATACCATTCTGTACATTCTTTTCCACCTGTCTTAAACCCCTAATCTGCGAACGGAGTTTTTCTGATACCGCAAGACCAGAAGCATCATCACCAGCATTATTGATCCTCTCTCCCGATGAAATCTTCTCTACAGATTTGCCAAGTTGATTAAGCTGCGACTTCAAAAGTCTATTAGCAAACTGAGCAGACATGTTGTGATTGATAATCATAATAGGCCTCCTCCCTATTTATTTACATCAGCATCCTGTCTGATGTCCGGGTTCAAAGTTAAGCGGCCGATCGACGCTTCCAGACCTTGAACCCAGGTTGGAGAAGACCATGGCTGCTCAGAATTATTGTAAAAGACGAAGTACTAATGCTGGCATATTATTTGCTTGTGCTAACATTGAAGTTGCTGTCTGGCTTAAAATCTGATTCTTGGTTAAGTTTACTATTTCTGATGCCATATCAGTATCTCTTATCTGGGATTCAGCAGCAGTCATGTTTTCAGCAGCTATTGATACACCTGTAAGTGCCATTTCAAATCTATTCTGATAGGCCCCTAGCATAGCTCTTTGAGTTGTTACCTTTTTTAATGCATTATCCACAAGACCAATCGATAGATTAGCTTTATCTGGAGAAGATATAGATAGAGTTTCACCATTTGCAGCATAAAGACCAAGAGCTCTTGCTGTCATAGTTCCAATAGCTACAGCTTTTCTTTGATCGACATTTGGACCGATATGAAAGAAAAGAAGAGTCTGAAGAGCTGTCGTCTGGTCTGAACCTGCTGCAGCAAACTTACCAGTTAGAATATTATAGCCATTAAATTGAGCATGAGATGCTATTCTGTCCACTTCATCAACCAATTGATTTAATTCAACCTGAATTTGCATTCTGTCATCATCTGTGTAAATTCCGTTTGAAGCTTGAATGGCAAGTTCTCTCATTCTCTGTAAAATGTTGGTTGTTTCTGCGAGGTAACCTTCAGCTGTTTGTAAAAATGAAATTGCACTTTGAATGTTATTAGCTGCTTGTTTTAAGCCACGAATCTGACTTCTCATTTTTTCGGATACTGCAAGACCAGAAGCATCATCACCAGCTTTGTTGATCCTCTCACCACTTGAGAGTTTTTCAATGCTTTTGTTAACTTCTAATCCTACAAATTTGAGCTGCCTGTTGGCAAAAAGACTGGAAATGTTGTGATTGATAATCATAACCACCCTCCTTGATAAACCCTTCCTATTTTTAGTCACACTTCTCGTGCCAAAAAGTGCAACTAGAAAAAGATATTAAAAATAACAAGACTAAGATTAACAGCCTTTTCTAGTAACACTTATAACATTTTGGGATTCTTTTTCTTTTTAAGGAACCACTCTTAAAAAGAAATTTTAATTAAATATAAATAGTTTTGGAGCACATAATTATTATGTGCTCCATCTATCTATACCTAACCACCTCTTTCCCAAAACTCCTAGCCATCTCTTATCTTAATAATTGAAGTATGAGCTGGGGCTGCTGATTTGCTTGTGCAAGCATGGCTGTTGCTGTCTGTGATAAGATCTGATCTTTAGTAAAATTAGACATTTCTAATGCCATGTCGGTATCTCTAATTCTGCTTTCAGCAGCTTGCATATTTTCAGCGCCAATTAAAACTCCTTTTGTAAGATATTCTAATCTTTCCTGATATGCACCAAGATCAGCTCTTTGTCTCGCTACTTTTGTTAAAGCACTATCAACCAACCCAATTGTCATATTTGCCTTATCAACACTTGAAATTGAAAGAGATGAACCTGTTATTGTTCTTACTCCTAAACCTTTAGATGTCATAGTGCCAATGTAAACTCTAATTCTCTGATCGATATTAGCTCCAATATGAAACCACATTGAAGCAACAGAAGTCCCTGCAGTTGGAGAAGAAAATCTTCCTGTTAATAAATTCATACCATTAAATTGTGCATGTGATGCTACTCTGTCAATTTCATCAACAAGTTGCAATACTTCTACCTGAATCTGCATCCTATCATCTTCAGAATAAATTCCATTAGCAGCTTGCACAGCAAGTTCTCTTATTCTTTGCAAAATATCAGTAGTTTCCTGCAAGTATCCTTCAGCTGTTTGAATAAATGAAATACCATTTTCAGCATTTCTTGCAGCTTGTTGTAAGCCACGGATCTGACTTCGCATTTTTTCGGATACAGCAAGACCAGAAGCATCATCTGCAGCTTGATTGATACGAGTACCTGATGAAAGTTTTTGAATTTCTTTGTTGACATTGAGTTGATTGAATTTCAACTGTCTGCTTGCAAAAAGACTTGAGATGTTGTGATTGATTATCATAAATCCTCCTTGAATATTTAAACCTCTTTCCTTAGAGGTTACTAAAAAACCTTAAAAATTTTCTAAAGGTTTTTTAGTTTTTCCGAAACTTAAGATGAGAAATAGATTTTTTCCTCCTCTTAATTGTTTCTATATTTTATATCGATTATTTTATCCAATTTCTTTAAATTTTTTATTCATTTAATTTATATCACTAATTTATAAATCAAATACTTATATTTTCAAAATTATTTTATCAATTTAAACTTAATTCACAAAAAAAATTGCAAAAGAAAAAAATAATTTTATTTTTATTATGTAATAAAAAATAGAATCAGGATTTAAAAATGAGCATATTAGCATCTGAGCTTAAAAATTCAATAGATTTTCTAAATCTGATTTTTGATAATATACCTACAGCTATAATGGTCGTAGACAAAGATGCCCGAATTCATTCTTTTAATAACTCTTTAACTAAAATTTTTCAAAAAGAGAATGAAAAATTAATAAATCAACTTTGTGGAAATGGTATAGGCTGTGCTTTTGAAGTTGATTCAAATCTAGATTGTGGTTGTACTATGTATTGTGATGAATGTGTTTTAAGAAAAGGTATAATTTCAGCTGTTAAAGAAAGAAAAGAAACAAATAATCAATTGTTAAAAATAAACTTTTATATAAATAATAATAGTATAAATAAGTATTTAAGATTTTCAATTAAACCAATATCTTTAGAAAAAGATGATTTTGCTGTAATATTTTTTGATGATGTTACTGATTTTTATGAACTTGCTGAAAAACGAAATGAACTTCTTGGTATAGCAGCCCATGATATAAGAAATCCTCTTTCAATCATTAAAATATATATAGATTATATCAAATCTCATAGCGTAACTAAAAATGATAAAATATCGGATGCTTTTATGATTATTGATGAATCAATAAACCAGATGATACAACTTTTAAATGATATTTTAAGTTATGCAAGTTTTGAAAAATCAGAAATAAAACTTCAATATATGAAATATGATTATATTAGTTTTATAAAAAGCATAATTAACTTACAGCAGATGATTGCATCTGAAAAAAATATTAAACTTACTTTTGAATCTCAGTTAAATTTTATTGAATTATATTTCGACTCAAATAAAATGACCCAGGTTATTAACAATCTTATAAGCAATGCAATAAAATATAGCTTTGAAAATTCTACAGTTCTAATTAAAGTTAGTAAAATTAAATCAGATAAAACAGATATTGAATATATTAAAACAGAAATTATAGATAATGGACCTGGAATAGAATTAGAAGAACAGGAAAAACTTTTTAAGCCTTTTTCCAGAACAAATGTAAGACCAACTAAAAATGAATCCAGTACTGGACTTGGACTTGCTATAGCAAAACAGATTATTTTAGCTCATCACGGAGAAATAGGAGTCATTAGCTTCCCTTCAAAAGGTTCAAATTTTTGGTTTACTCTTCCTTTAAAAAATGAATAATATTCAATAATACTTTATCTTAAATATTTTATCAAGAAACAAATTTAAATTTTAATTATTTCAGTTAAACTTTTGCGAGATAATTTTATAATTTATAATATCTTAAATAAAAAAGAAGGAAAGATATGGAACAAATGATGACTGAGAAAAAAGATTTTAAACATCTTGATACTATTGCTGCTCTTTTTGTAGCTGTTTTATTAATATCCAATGTTGCGTCAAGTAAAATTGTTAAAATATGGTTATTTGAATTTGACGGTGGAACATTGCTTTTCCCTTTATCTTATATTTTTGGAGATATTTTAACTGAGATTTATGGGTTTAAAAGATCAAGAAAGATAATATGGCTTGGCTTTTTTTCTGCAGGTCTTATGTCTTTAGTATTTGCTATAGTTGCATTTTTAAAGCCTGCACCTGGCTGGGAAAATCAACAAGCTTTTTTAGTAATCTTAGGGCAGACTCCAAGAATTGTTATTGCAAGTCTAATTGCATATTTTAGTGGTGAATACTCCAACTCTGTTGTTTTAGCAATTATGAAGGTTAAAACCAAAGGCAAATTTTTATGGATGAGGACTATAGGTTCAACAATAGTAGGCCAACTTGTAGATACACTATTATTTGTTTCAATTGCCTTTTCTTTTATTTTACCCTGGCCTACTTTAAAAAACGTTATTATATCTAATTATATTTTCAAAGTAGGTATAGAAATTATTTTTACTCCTATCACATATCTTATTGTCAACAAACTTAAAAAAATCGAAAATTTTGATTATTATGATAAAGATACTATTTTTAGCCCAATTTAATAATTAAAAAAATATTAAAATTTCGTTTTTGAGTAATTTTTTTCTTTTCAATGGAAAAATTAAAAGTTATGCAATTTACTAAAATATAAAAATTGAATGGCTTTTTTAAATTAATGTTAAAATTAATCATTGAAAAAATTGAATAATAAATTTTTTAAATTAGACTTTATTAAGATAAATTTAATTTATAAAGGAAAATTATGAATAATTTTCATAACAAGAAATTTCTACTTTTATTAGTTTTTATTATTTTATTTTCGTTCTCTTTTCAAGGAGTCTATTCAAATTATAATAAACTATTAAATATTGATGAAATGAAAAAACTAAAGTATATAGAAACAGTATATGATGTTACAGGAAAAGGGAAAAGTTCGATTGAAACGATTAAATATTTTTTTGATAATACTCTTTATATTGAAGAAACTTGCATTGGTGAATATGGTAATGGATATTATACTATTTCAACAGACCAATATTTTAGACCTCTGGTAATGGAGACCAAATGGGTTTCCGAATATGAAAAAGCTGATTGCTTAGAAAGATTTATATACAACTATGAAAATGAGACTATTGTATATATCAATTTAAAGAATTCGCAAACAAAGACATTTCAACTATCTGAAGTAACAGGAGATTCTGTGACATTAGGAGAGCTTATTATTTTTATTAATACTGACAATTTAAAAAATTTTTCTACTGGTGGTCTCATTGTTCCTAATGCCTATAAAGCTCCATTTATATTTAGATATGTAAAAACTGATAATTATAAAATAAATGGTGAACTTATAAATGAAGAAGTATATAAAGCTGAATTAAATAATCCATTCTTGCAATTTTTAGCAGTTATGTTTGGGAATAAAGCTGAAATTCATCTAAAAGCAGATTTCCCGCATATAAGAACAAGATCTTTTTATAGTATAAGAAATATTTTTCTAAAAGAATATAAAATAATAAAAAAATAAAATATTTTATAATATATTTAATTTTTCGAAAATATAATTAGACTTTTTATTTTACTTATTTTTTAAATATAAATTCATCGAGGAATTTTTAATTTATATTTGATTTTACAAATTTTTTAATTTTAGGAGATCTTTATGACAATGGAAGATTTGACAATAATGAATGGGAAAAGTAGTTCTATGGCATGGGTAATATCTATAAGCATGGGCCTTGGACATATGAGAGCAGCTTATGCTATAAAAGATCTTGCCTATGAAGATATACAAATGATTGGCGATATATCTACAAGTTCAGAAGATGAACTTAAACTATGGAATACGATGAGAAATTCTTATGAACTGTTATCAAGATTGAAAAAAATACCTTTAATTGGTAATACTCTTTTTTCAATTGTAGACAATCTTCAAAACATTCCACCACTATATCCATTTAGAGATCTTTCAAAACCCAGTTATCAAACTAATCTTGTATTTTCATATATCAAAAAAGGAATAGGAAAAAAACTATATGAAAAAGTTAGTGCTCATCCACTACCTGTAATTTGCTCTTATCCTATAGCTGCATTAATTTTTGACTATTATAACTATCCCGTAATATATAGCATTGTTTGTGATGCAGAAATTAGTAGAGTTTATGTTTCAAAAGATCCGAAAAAAAGTAGAATTCATTATCTTGCTCCAACAGGTAGATCAGTTCAAAGACTAAAACAATATGGCGTTCCAGATGAAAGGATTTATTTAACGGGCTTTCCTTTACCAAAAAAATGTCTTGGTGATCAATCTTTAAATATTCTAAGAAATGATCTTGCTCAAAGGCTTTTTTATCTTGACCCGGAAAATAGATTCTGGCCACTTCATAAAGTTAATGTTGAACATTTCCTGGGATCTGAAAATATGATTTTTAAAAATGATAGAATTTTCTCAATAACTTACGCAGTGGGTGGTGCGGGCGCATTAAAAGAAGTCGGATATGAAATAGCTAAAAGCTTAAGAGAAAAAATATTAAAAAAAGAAGTTAAACTTAACCTTGTAGCAGGATTAAGAGAAGAAGTATATAAATATTTCAAAGATTGCCTAAAAGATTTAAATATACCCGAAGATTTAGTTTATATTCTTTACTCGAAAGAACCGGCCATTTATTTTGATAAATTTGCAAATCTTATGAGAGTTACAGATGTTCTATGGACAAAACCATCTGAACTTTCTTTTTATGCAGGGCTTGGACTTCCTATAGTTATGTGTGAGCCATTAGGAGCGCAGGAAGTATTCAATAAAAAATGGCTCTTAGAAATTCAAGCGGGTATCCCACAGGAAGATCCAAAATACACAGATCAATGGCTTTTCGATCTTTATAAATATGGAAGATTGGCTGAATCAGCCTGGGATGGCTTTTTAAAAGCTAGAAAATATGGAACTTATAAGATTGAAGAAATAATTAGAACTGGAACATTTTTAAGAGAGACCAATCTTCTTAAAAGATAGCCATTTAGTTAAACTACTAAAAATAGTGATTATTATTAATTTTTAATAAATCAAATTAAAATTAATTTTATTATTAATTTTATTTGCACACAATTCTTGACAATACCCACAATTTCTTGACATTACTCATTATTTTCAATTTTCATTAAGTGTTAATTTTATTTTTAAAAATATAATAAAGAACAAGATATGCTAAAATCTCCTTGTCTGTTTGCTCAATCTTTATCTTAAAACCATCTTTATCCATAAATATTATCTCATTTTTATCCTGATTGAATCCCTTTTCATCTTTGTAAACCTGATTTAAACATATTGCATCTAGTTTTTTCTTTTCTAACTTTTCTTCAGCATTTTTTTCAAGATTATCTGTTTCAGCAGCAAATCCAAGTATATTAAGTTTTTCAAAGTTTTTTCTTATTTCCATTAAGATATCAGGGTTTTTTACAAATGTAAGATTCAATTCTTCTGAAGTCTTTTTTATCTTTGAATCTATCGGGTTTTTGATTCTATAATCTGATGGTGCAGCAGCCATTATTAACCAATCTATTTTACTATTATTTAAATTTTGCATTATTTGATCTTTAAGTTCAATTGTTGTTGTAGCTTTAATAGGTGAAAACCAATCAATTCTAGTATCAGTATAACTCGCAGCTATGACCTTAAGATTACCTTGAAGTGAAGATATAGCATTCATAAATGCAAATCCCATTTTACCTGATGAACCATTTGAAATATATCTTACTGGATCTATATATTCTCTTGTTGCACCTGCAGTAACTAAAAATGAATTTAATGAAACTATTTTTTGAAACTTATCGAAACTATTATTGGATATTGAATTAATTAGAGGTTTTATATAAATAAGCTCTACAATTTTTAATAAAATCTTTTCTATTTCTGGAAATCTACCCTTTCCAACTTTACCAGTCGCAAGTTTTCCCGTATCAGGGATGACAAAGTTTATATTTCTTTTAGATAAAACTTCTATATTTTCTATTGTCGCAGGATTATTAAGCATATTGTCATTCATAGATGGAACTAAAAGAATATCTTTATTGTATGCTAAAAGCATAGTGGAAAGCATATCATCGGCAATACCAGATCGAAGTTTAGCTATACAATTAGCAGTGGCGGGAGCTACAATAAATAAATCTGCAATTTCTGTTAAAGAAATATGAGTAACATAACCTTCATCTGAAAACATCTCTGTAATAACATTATGTTCAGAAAGGGTTTTCATAGTTATAGGGCTAATAAATTTTGTGGCATTTTCAGTCATTACAACATAAACTTCTGCACCAGCCCTTCTAAGTGCTGAAACACAATTTGCAGCTTTATATGCAGCAATACCACCAGTAATTCCAAATATTATTTTCTTGCCTTTTACATAATTTGCAAGTTCCATAAATTCCTCATCAATTTTTTTATTTTTTTCTTAAAAATATCTTTTCAAAATTATCTTTATCAATTATAAAAAATGTTGGTCTACCATGAGGACATTTTTCAAAACTATCCTGATCAAATAATTTTTTACATAAGTTTTTTGCTTCAAATTCAGTTAATATATCTCCCTGCTTTATAGCAAGATGACAAGCTGATTTAGCGATTATATGAGAATAAAATAGTTTAATAAAATCCTTTAATTCTATTCTAATAGATTTAAATTCATTAGCTATAAAATCTATAGTTTCATTTATAAAATTATCTTCATCAATAGACGGTACAATTTGCGGAATTGCAAATATCTGAATTTTATTTTTCCCTATTCTAGTCATCTCTATACCAGCATTATCAAAAAGATCTATAATTTTTTCAATCTCTTCTTCATCTATTTTCAATAGATCAATCACTTTAGGAAATAAGAGAATTCTTCTTTTTTTATTTATATTTTCTATTAAAATATTGTAACTTATTCTCTCATCAGCAGCATGCTGATCAACAATTAATAGACAATTTTTATTTTCAAAAATTAAATAAGTTTCAAATATTTGACCATGATATTTTCCATTTTGTATTAAATCTATTATTCTATCTTTTTTAAAACTTATATTATTAATATTTTCTTCTTTATTAAAAAAATTATTATCTGACTCATCCTCTTTTATACTTTCATTAAAAACACCTATCTCATTATATAAATCATTTTCAGAAGAATTATAATTTTCACCAAAATTCTCATCTAGAATTTTAGCTTTCTCTTTATTATTTTTTTTATCATATTCTTTATTTAAAATATCTATATTAGATATAAAATTTTCATCCTTAATATTATAAAATGAAAACTGACTTTCTTTAAGTTTATTATCAATAATCTGAATTATAAAAGAGATAAAATTATTTTGCTGATTTATTTTAATATTTTTCTTAGCAGGATGAACATTACAATCTATCATCATAGGATCCATCTCTATTTCCATAAAAAAATAGGGATAAAATCCTCTTGGAAGATAATTTGAATAAAAGCCTTTTATTCTCTTAAGTAAATCTTCGTTTGAAGCACTTCTTTTATTAAATGAAAAATGAAATATTGTTCTATTTTTTGAATAAGAAGAACGATTTGAAAAAATTATTGTGATATTTGATATTTTAAAATTTTCTATAAATGACTTATATTTTTTATTGATTTCAACATAATCAATAAAGCTCATCTGCGATAAATCAATATTTGGATAAATCTGATTGATTCTATTTTCAATATTTTCACACTTAATAAATTCATAAAGTGTTCTTTTATCTGAAATAAGTGTTAAAGATCTATCCCAGCCTGCAAAAGCCTTATTAAAAAATACTTCTTTAATATTACTCAACTCTTTTCTTTTATTTTCCAAAAATTTTTCTCTTGCAGGAACATTAAAATATAGCTTTTGGACTGATATTTTTGTACCTTTTGAAAAAGGTATTTTTTTATGAAGAATTCTTTTACCGCCATTTATTATAAGTTCAAAGCCTATCTCTTCTTTTAAATTTCTCGATTTTACCTGAACATAAGAGATGCTGCCTATTGAATAAAGGGCTTCTCCTCTAAATCCTAATGTTCGTAATTCATTTAAATCATCAAAATTTGAAATTTTTGATGTGGCATGATTTGTAAAAAGAAGCATACTATCATCAAATGTTATGCCTTCTCCATCATCTTCAACTTCAATCTTTGAAAGACCCGAATCTTCTATTAATATCTTTATATTATTTGAATTTGCATCTATGCTGTTATCTATAAGTTCTCTTATAACTGCTGATGGGCCATCAATAACTTCACCCGCCTGTATTTTAGACCAGACTTCTTTAGGTAGTTTTTTAATCATCAATACCTCTTTATTTAACAAAAGCCATCAAACTATTAATTATAAAAGAAACAGATAAAGAGCAAATCATACCACTATAAAATGAAGCTAATGTAAATATATGCCCACTATATTTTTGAACAAATGGTAACATTACATCCATAGATGTTGCACCACCAATTAATATAGGTAAATTTGGGTCGAGTCTAGCAACAATTGGTGAAGAAATAATAGCGATAACTTCTCTAAAAACATTATGGATAAAAGAATATATGGATAAAGTGGTAAGACCTTTAACTGAAAGCAAAACAGATGAAAGTGAATACCAGCCAAGTCCCCCATATATTATCATTCCATCAATTAATTTTTTACCAAAAACAAAACTAAAGAAAAAGGATGAAATAAAAGTTATAGCAATAGATTCGACAGGTAAAAAAATGCTATTTATCTTTAATTTTTGCTTTTTTAATATTAAAAAATTTCTTCCTAAATCCATTCCTACAAATAAAAGTAATGCATATAAGACTTTTTCAGAAATGCTATTAATTACAATTTCTTCTAATCTAATAAAAAAAAATTTATTTAAAATAAAATAAAAGATAAATCCTAAAAAAATAAAACCAATATTTATTGCAACGACAATAATTTCATGAAATGAAAAACTGTTTTTTTCCTCTTTAATATCTTTTGCATCTTTAATACCAATATTTATATTATCTTTATCATCTTTAATAATGTTGTTAAATTTATCACTTCTAATATCTTTATTATATTTGTTATTGTTATTGTTATTGTTATTTTTATTATTGTTATCATTTTTGTTATTTTCATCATTTTTGTCATAAAATTTTTCAATTTTATTACATGATTTTATTAAATTTTTGTTTTTAGTTAATTTAATAATAAATGATTTAACATAAGAATAAAGTAAAAAAAATAAAAATAAAATAATGGCTGATAAAACTGATTTGAAAAAAAGACTTTTTTCTGTAAGAAAAATCTCTTTTTTAATTGCCAATTTATATCCCATAACAAAAAGAAGAAGATAAATGGTTATTTGAAGAAATTTAGAGATTAAGAATATTATAGTTTTTTTTTCTTTTAATATATAGCCTAAAATAATTCCAAAAAATAAGAAAATTAATAGAATTAACATACCAAATCACTAACTTAATATTTTGAAAAGGCAAGAGAATTTAATTTTGTAAATTTTTAATTTTGTATTAAATTATAAACAGGTTTTAACAACTATTATTAACAAAAAAAATAGGAGAAAGAAATGCTGCACAATTGGTCTTTTATAATTTTATTTGCTTCTCTTTCAGTTCTACTTGGTATTGCAACTTTTCTTAAAAGAATGATTCCTCTTTTCAATAGATATCTTATCCCTGTTTCAATAATAGCAGGATTTCTTGGCTTGATTATTGGTCCAGAAGGTTTAAATATCATTAAATTTAATGTTAAGGATCTTGAGAATATTGTATATCATCTTATGGCTATTGGTTTTATTGCTCTTGCATTAAAAGATAGACCTATTAGAAAAGGAAATGATCTTCCCAAAACTGCATTTTATATTGTAGCTACATATTTGGTTCAAGGGATTATTGGATTTGGGTTGACTTTAATTCTTTTTTATACTTTGTTTCCTAATCTTTTTCCACCGATGGGACTTTTACTTCCTTTAGGATATGGACAGGGACCTGGACAGGCATACTCTATTGGATCATCATGGGAAGCGAAAGGGTTTGCGTTTGGTGGAAATATTGGTCTTACAATTGCTACATTTGGATATTTATGGGCTTTAATTCCTGGAATAATAATATTAAATTTTCTTGTTAAAAAGCATAAGATGAATATAGAAACTCCCAAAGAATCTGAACTTGCTTTTATCATAGAAAAAGATGAGGCAGGGGATGCACCAATATCGGCTTCTATAGATAAAATTACAATTCAATTTTTTATGATTGGTATTGTTTATCTTGTTACATATTTTACAATTAAAGGATTAAACGACCTATTGTATCCTCTTGGAAAATTTGGAGAAACTTTAGCTGAAACTTTATGGGGATTTCAATTTATTTTTGGAACAATATATGCCATTGGACTTAGATTTCTTTTTAATATATTTAAAAAATCTAAAATTATGATTTATAATTATCCTAATAATTATCTATTAACAAGAATATCGGGAGCATCTTTTGATTTTATGGTTACTGCAGCAATATGCGCAATTTCGATAAGAGTATTTGTCGCTAATTATATTCCGATACTTATAATAACAACAGCTGGTGGTATTATAACATATCTTTTCTGTTTATATTTTGCAAAATATACTTACAGGCATTACACTTTAGAGTACTTTATTGCACTATATGGTATGTTAACTGGCACATTATCCACCGGACTTGCACTTTTAAGGGAAGTAGATGCTAATTTCACAACACCTGTTGCAGAAAATCTTGTTCTTGCATCTGGTATAGCATTACCTATCGGATTCCCACTACTACTTCTTCTTACCGTTCCCATTATTGGATATACTACAAATAACCCTAAACTTTATTTTATTACATTGATAATCCTTGTAGTTTATCTTTTTCTTATGATATTATTTTTATCATTATTAAGAAAAAAAGATAAAAATATTTAATTAAATTTTATCTCTTTACATATTATTTTTCATCAGTAATTTTAAGTAAAAGTTATATTATAAATAACAGATAATAAATTTTAATTCCCGATCGTGACCATGTTAATAGACCATAAAATTATTTTACAAATAATAGATAAAAAGGATTTATATGAACTTAAAATTGGTTGTCTTAATATTATCCATCTTAATGTATCTTGGAATAATTATCTTTTCCAATAAAAAAGTCTTTATTTCGATAGGTGCTGCAATTATTTGTGTAATTTTAGGAGCTGTAAATTTCAAGCAGGTTTTTACAGAGCTAATAAATTGGAATGTTTTGATGATATATATAGGGACATTGATACTTGCTGATCTTTTTATAATTTCAAAAGTTCCAGCAATGATTGCAGACATCTTAGTTGATAAAGCACCAAATACTGGTCTTGCGATAGTCTTCCTTTGTGCACTAACTGGTTTTATTTCAATGTTTGTAGAAAATGTTGCAACAGTTTTGGTCATAGCTCCTTTAGCTTTTGATATTGCAAAAAAACTTAAAGTTTCACCAGTTCCAATTCTTTTTGCTATTGCTATTTCTTCGAATCTTCAAGGCACCGCGACACTTGTTGGGGATCCTCCTTCAATGATATTTGCAGGTTTTGTGGGATTTAGCTTTAACGATTTTTTCTTTTATAATGGAAAACCATCTATATTTTTCATAGTTGAAATAGGGGCTCTTGCCTCTTTAATTTACCTATATTTCCTTTTTAGAAAATTTAAAAGAAAAGAAGTTATTGAAGAAATTGTCAAGCCAAATAGCTATGTTCCAACGATATTATTATGCTCTATGATACTTGGTTTAGCAATTATTTCATTTATCGATAAAGGTTTTACAATAAAAAGTGGTATTTTATGCATGATCTTTGGTATTATTGGATTAATATGGCATTTTTTCCATTATAAAAAAGATCATAAAGAGACACTTGATATAATTAAAAGATTAGATTGGGAAACAATCTTTTTTTTAATTGGAATCTTTGTTGTAATTGGCACTATATCAAAGGTTGGTCTTTTAGAAGATTTTTCCACTTGGCTTATTAAGACATTTGGAAATAATCTTTTTATCAGTTTTCTAGTGATAACATTTTTTCCATGATCCTTTCTGGTTTTATAGATAATGTACCATATATAATAATAATGCTTCCTGTAGTTAAAATGATTGCAATGTCATTTGAAGCTAATGAATTCCTATTGTATTATGGACTGTTAGTCGCTTCCTGTCTTGGTGGTAACATGACTCCTTTTGGAGCTTCTGCAAATGTTGTATCTGTGGGTCTTCTTAAAAAAGAAGGTTATAAAACAAGTTTTTGGGATTTTGTAAAAATTGGACTCCCATTTACTCTTATTTCTACTATTGTCGCTGCTACTTTTAATTGGTTAATGATGAAATAATTTATTTATTTTTTGCTGCTTCTTTTGCAAGTTTATCTACTATTTCATTGTAATAATCACCTGTATGTGAATCTACTTTTGTAAAATGAAGAATTATACCACCTTTAGAAATTTCATTTTTTATTCTATTCACAATATCCTTAATATTTTCATTTTTAGTCTTCCATTGACCCGTTAACCAGCATTCAATTCCTTTATAATCATAAATAATTTCAGCTTCATATATCTTTTTCTCAATTAACCATAAAACACTTTTATACAATGCATAAATCTCAGCAATAACCTGTTGCGATTTGTCTTCTGTTTCATCAAATATTCCAGAATCCTTATGAATTATCTCAAAATTCTTTATAACACAAAATGCCCAACTTGCTTTTTGATTGTTTTTATTATATGATCCATCAATATATATTTTTAATAAATTTGAACTTTTATTTTTATTAATTCTTTTGTTTTTATCATTTTTTATAGTGTTTTCATTTGTTTTAACTAGCTTATTTTTCTTTTCATTTTTAACATTGCTTATTTCTAGATTTTTTTCCCAAAATTTTTCTTCTGCAATTTTAAAAGATTCTATTAAAACAGGATCAAACGATGTACTTTTGGAAATAATAAGTCTAAAACTATTTGAAGTTGGTTTAATATAAACTTTTATTTGAACAGGAGTAAAATCATTTAAATCCTTTTTTTCCATTTGACAAATAAAATGATAATCATGAAAAACAGCGTTAGAAATAAAGATTTTTTTTTCTTCTAATATTGTCTTAAAAAGAGTAAAAAATTTTTGCAGTTTATCTTCTTCTTGTTTCATAATAGCTAAATTATAATATATGATTTATTAAATCTATTTTAAAAATACTATTAAAAGGTTTTTTTTAGTATAATTCAAGTAAAATTTAACAAATTAGCGATATATTGCAAATTTTTTAATTAAAAATATAATTCTTCTTGGATAATACTAATTTTTGATATTAATTTTTTTTTGCTAAAAGGTTTAAATAAATGAAAAAAATTATTTTTGCTTCTCATGACGCAGGAGGAGGTCATAGAGCCCCTGCAGAAGCGATTCAAAAAGCCTTAAATGAATTATTTCCAGGAAAATATGACGCTGTTGTACTAGATTTTATTGAAGCTGTTGGTTGTAAGAATCTGGCTGAAAAATCCAAAAAAGCCTGGGATAAAATGCTTGCAATGCCTATTATAAACAAAATAGGAATAATATTACTTGAGATCTTACCTTTTGTTATAAAAATATATTATAATATTTACCTAAAACCATTTTTTCCTTTATTGGAAAAATACTTAAATGAAAATAAAGTAGATTGTATCTTTTCAACTCATTTTTTTAACTCTTATGCACTTACTAAACTAAATAAAAAAAAGAAAATTAATTTTCCAGTTTTTCAATTTATTGCTGAGATTTATGATGTTTCTGTAATCTGGTATTTTGGTAATACCTTTCCATATGTAGTATGCTCTGAAAAAGCAAAGAAATTACTTTTAAAAAGAAAAACAAAAGAAGAATTAATACATGTCTTCCCATATCCAATTAAGCCTCATTTTACAGAAATAAATAGAAGTAGAAATGAAATAAAAAAATCTATTGGAATAAATAATTTACTCCCTACTTTACTTATATCTTTTGGAGCACAGGGGATTGGAAATATTGAAAAATTCATAGATATTTTAATCAATAATAAACTCAATATGAATATTATTGTAGTCACCGGTAAAAATAAAAAATTATATAGAAAACTTATAAGAGAATATAGAGCTAATAGAAATGGTTTTCCAAATATTTATATTCTGGGTTTTGTAACAAATATGAATGAGATAATTTATGCATCAGATTTTTGTTTTATTAAACCAGGACCCGCAACTACAATGGAATGTTTAAGTTTAAAAAGACCGGTAATATTTTATTTATCAGCAACATTTTCAGAATATACAAACGTAAGTTTTGTAGTAAAAAAGAAAGTTGGATTTTATGCAATGGATAATGAATTTCTTTTTTTAAGATATGTAAAAAAATTGTTAGATGAAAATTTCTATAATTCAATATCTAAAAATTTAGAATATTTTTCTGCATCTGATGGTGCATTTAGAATAGCAAAGTTTATTGATAAATACTTAACTGAGCAAAATATAGATAAATAAAATTCTTTTTTTTATTTTTTAACTATTCAGTAATGCATTTATTAAGATTAATAAACTCGAGAAAACAATCGCAACCATACTCATAAGTTTAATAAGGATATTTATTGATGGACCAGCAGTATCTTTAAGTGGATCACCTACTGTATCTCCAACAACAGCAGCTTTATGCTGAATGGAATTCTTACCACCATGTTTTCCTTTTTCAATAAATTTTTTTGCATTATCCCATGCACCACCAGAATTTGCCATCATAATTGCAAGAACGAAACCAGATGCAGTAGCACCTGCTAATAGAGCAATTACAGAAATTGGTCCAAATATTATACCTGTTAGAATTGGCGCAAGTATTGCAATCATAGCAGGCATTATCATTTCATGTTGAGCACTTTTTGTAGATATTAAGACACATTTTGAATATTCGGGTTTAGCTGTATGATCCATTATTCCTGGAATCTCCTTGAACTGTCTTCTAACCTCTATTACCATCTTTCCAGCAGCCTTTCCTACAGCTTCCATCAATAAAGAACTGAAAAAAAATGGAAGAACTGCACCTATCATAAGTCCTGCTATGGTATAAGGGTTAACAAGACCCGAAATAGATATTGAATCTTTTAAATTTAATAGATAAGCTTCAAGCTTTATATTTAAAGGATTTTTTAAAATAATTTCAATTCCTTCAAAAAGCTTATTTCTAAATTCAGCAATAAGTGCTAAGGCAGTTAATGCAGCAGAACCTATCGCAAAGCCTTTTCCAGTAGCTGCTGTAGTATTCCCAAGTGAATCAAGATTGTCAGTTCTCATCCTAACTCTTGGAGCAAGTTTTGCCATTTGTGCTATTCCGCCTGCATTATCTGCAACTGGTCCATAAGCATCTGTTGCTAAGGTTATACCTAAAGTTGAAAGCATACCAACTGCAGCAAGCCCTATACCATATAGTCCAAGATCCATTGTCTTAAGACCTCCAGCACTTATATATGCTATAACTATAGCTAAAGATATTGTAATTACAGGTATCATTGTCGATCTCATACCAAGACCAAGACCTGAAATCATTATTGTTGCTGTTCCAGTTTCTGAAGATTGAGCTAACTTTTGAGTAGGTTTATATGTGTCCGAAGTATAATATTCAGTAAAAAATCCTATTACAATCCCTGAAAAAAGTCCGACTAACATTGAAAACCATAAATTAATATAAATTTTCCCAAAATAAAAATATATTAAAACACCTGAAAAGATTGCGATACAGATGGTAGCAAAATAAATACCTCTTCTTATTGCATAAAGAAGAGTTTTTGTTGAAGCATTTTCTTTTGCTCTTACAAAAAATGATCCAATAATAGAAAATATTATTCCTAATGATGCTATAAATAAAGGAAGTTGAATTAATTTTATTTTATCAAGATTTATTCCATTTTTATTAGCTGCAAGAGATGCTACAGAACCCAAAGCCATAGTTGCAACTATTGAGCCAACATAGCTTTCATAAAGATCTGCTCCCATCCCTGCGACATCACCAACATTATCACCTACATTGTCAGCTATTACAGCTGGATTTCTAGGATCATCTTCTGGTATTTCAGATTCAACTTTCCCAACAAGATCTGCTCCCACATCTGCTGCTTTTGTAAATATTCCTCCTCCTACTCTTGCAAATAAAGCCATAGTAGAAGCGCCCATTCCAAAAGTTATCATAATAGGAGGTATATCTACATCATTTATATGAAATCCATATTTTAATATTGTAAACCATATAGATAGATCCAAAAGACCAAGTCCAACAACTGTTAAACCCATCACCGAACCAGCAGAAAATGCTATCCTTAGTGCTGAATTCAAACTTTTTTTCGCAGCTTCAGTAGTTTTAGTATTTGATCTTGTTGCTACTGTCATTCCAATAAAACCAGCAAGTCCCGAGAAAAATCCACCAGTTATAAATGCAAAAGGAACAAATATTGATAGTAATTTAAAAACATAAGATAAAATCGAAAGAATAATAAAAATACCTATAAAGACCAATCCGACTATAAAATATTGTCTTTTTAAGTAAGCTTTTGCTCCATCCTGTATGGCTTTAGAAATTTCTACCATTTCATCTGTTCCAGAATCTTTTCTCTTTAAAAAAAAGATTAAGTATAGAACAAATAAAAGTGCGATAATAGAACCGATCCATGAAGAAAGAAGCATTTTTCTCTCCTTAATTTAATTATTTATTGATAACTCAAAACTTAATATAATTAACTTAAAATAATATTTATAATATATTCATAACCTAATTTAACATTTTTTTATAATAATACAACATTTTTATTTTGATTTATTTTTCAATTTAATTAAAATTTCTATAGAGAATCTTTATCTTAAAAGGAGTATTAATGGAAACTGAAAAAAACAAGTACAATGAGATAATAATCAATAAAGCCATTGAAAATTTCAAGAAAAGAAATTTTGATGCCTATTATTTTTCTAATAAAGAAGAGGCTATCAACTACTTTTTTTCTATAATTAAAAAAGAGCAAAGCATTGGTTATGGAGGATCAAGAACATTAAGTCAACTTCAAATAATCGAAAGACTTAGAAATGAAGGATATAAGTTGCTTGATAGAAATAATGAAAACAATACTCAACAGATCAGAGAAGCTATTGAAAGGCAGATATTTTCTGCTGATATTTTCATAGCATCAGCCAATGCTGTTTCGCTTGATGGTCATATTGTAAGTATTGACTTATGGGGTAATCGTGTCTGTGCGACAAGTTTTGGTCCTAAAAATGTATATCTATTTATTGGTTATAACAAAATAGTCAATGATCTTGAATCTGCTATATTTAGAGTTAAAAATATCGCTGCTCCATTAAATGCTATTAGATTAAACAAGAATACTCCTTGTGTAAAAACTGGTAAATGTATTGACTGTTTTTCTGAAGATAGAATTTGTGCGACTATGACTATATTAAATTGGTGTCATCCAAAAAATAGAATTAGATTATTATTTATAAACGAAGAACTTGGTTTTTAATAAAAAGTAATTCCTATTAATTTTTTTTCATTTTCATCTTCAATTCTAACTATTGTACCTTCAAACTTCAGGTAAGAAGTATCTGAAGCAAGTGCAAAACTGATGAATGAACCAAGTTGAATATCTTTCACTAGATTTTTTTTATCTACATAGCAGGAAGCACCACAGGCAGATATATCTTTTAATATTCCATCAATATTGTATTCCTGTATTGTCAAAATTATCTTATAAGGTAGATTTACCCTTTCATGTCTTCTTCTTTCAGATTCTTTCACAACCTTCTCCTTAATCAAGAAGCATAGAAGCCAGATCTATATAATATTTATTTACCAATTTCCTCTCACTAATTGCTTTAGATATAGGATATGAATATACTTTACCATTTTCACAACCTATCGTAACACCATGAATATCTTTTTCTGAAAGTTTTACAGCTTCAAAAGCAAATCTATCTGCAAGCACTACATCATAGACATCAGGTGTTCCCCCTCTTTGAATATATGATAATATTACTACTTTTGGTTTTTTATATCCTTTTTGAGCTATTAAGTCTGCTATAGCAAAAGTAATGCCTGTTAATTCAACATCGCTATAAATTTCATCATCATCTATTGCTCTATTAATTAGTTTACATTCGACTCCTTCAGCTACGAGAAGAATATTATCTGAATATCCTTTTTCGCTTCTTAATTTAAATTGATTAATCATATCATCTACATCAATAATTCCCATTTCTGGGATATAAAACCCTTCTACTTTAGTTGTTAAAGCTGAAAAAACAGTTAACCACCCCGCTTTTCTTCCCATTGTTTCAATTAATATATCTCTTTCATGAGATTCATTTGTTGTTCTTATTGTTTCGATGGCACTAACTATATTTTTAACAGAAGAATAAAATCCAAGTGAAAAATCATTTCCATTTATATCATTATCGATAGTTTGAGGAATAGTTATTAATGGAATTTCTGAATCTGATAATTTACAAGCAACCCTATGTGTATCAAATGATCCAACAGCAATTATTTGCTCAATAGAAAGTTGTGAAACCCATAGTTTAATTTTTATTATATTTTCTTCATTTTTTAAAGGATTGACTTTAGAATTTTTCAGGATGGATCCGCCAGT
>ERZ795050.1816-NODE-1816-length-25818-cov-6.317975_pt1 | contig 25818 bp, 30 predicted proteins | sample MGYA00375134_ERZ795050 | MGnify/ENA primary metagenome ERZ795050 (study PRJEB30179, sample SAMN05720221) | activated sludge metagenome | isolation source: Anaerobic digester | place: Japan | collected 2015-05-26 ... | reverse complement strand
GGTCATTCGCTCGCGATTTTTGGCTAGGCATAGGCCTTTGGGATTGGTTAAGTGATTGGGGGGTGGTTAATGATTGAAATTCGTGATCAAATTGAGCGGCGCGGTGTGGATTCGTTGGTGCCCTATGCGCGGAATTCGCGGACGCATAGCGAGGTTCAGGTGGCGCAGATCGCCACGCTGGATGCGACCGGCGAGCCTTTCCCGGCCATCACCGAGTAAGCAATGCCCCAAGCCTACGGCACCTTCACCGAATTCGCCGCCCACTTTGGCGTCTCGGCGCCCTATGTCTCGAAGCTGAAAAAGCAGGGGCGACTGGTGATGGTTACGGTCGACGGCAAGGAAATGGTCGATTTTGCGTTGTCGGAGAAGCTGATCCGCAACACCACCGACCCTGCCAAGGCGGACAACGGCGGCAACGCCAAGCCGGGCGCCGGTAGCCGCGTGGTGCAGGACGTCGGCGCCGGCAACAAGCTGGACCTGACCTACAAGCAGGCCCGCACCCACGAGGCCGCCTTCCGCGCCAAGCTCACCGAGCTGGAATTCCGCGAGCGAGAAGGCATGCTGGTCGAGGCCGACAAGATTCGCCGCTCGGCGGTGAGCCTGGCTGCCATGACCCGCAGCGCCTTCGAGAAGATCCCCGACAAGCTCGCCGACCGCCTGGCTGCCGAAGCCGAGCCGGCTGCCTGCCACGCCTTGCTTGTGGCCGAGATTGACCTGGTGCTCGCCGACCTCGCCGGCGCCTGCCGCAACTTCCAGATGCCAACCGGAGGCGACGATGGGCGCGGCTGAGCGCTTCGTCTTCGGCGGCATCGACGGCCACATGCTGATGGCCGACGCCTTCGCCGCCGGCTTCGAGCCGCCGCCCCGCCTCTCCGTCACCGCCTGGGCCGACGCGCACCGCCGTCTTCCGACCAAGGGCGCCGGGGAACCTGGCCCGTGGCGCACGACGCGGGTGCCGTATTCGGCCGAGATCATGGACTGCCTGTCGGCCGAGCATCCGGCCAAGCGCATTGTTTTCATGAAGTCGGTGCAGTCGGCCGGCACCGAGATGGGCAACAACTGGGTCGGCTGGTTCATCGACACTCAGAAAGCGCCGATGATGATCGTCCAGCCAACCCTTGACATGGCCGAACGCTGGTCCAAGCAGCGCCTGGCGGCGATGATCGAGGACTGCCCGAGCCTGCGCGCCAAGATCGCCCCGGCCCGGGCCCGGGATTCCGGCAACACCACGCTGCTCAAGGAATGGGCCGGCGGCGTCATGGTCATCAGCGGCGCCAACTCCGGCGCCAGCCTGCGCTCCATGCCGGCCCGCTACGTCTTCCTCGACGAAGTCGACGCCTACCCCCAGGAGCTGGAAGGGGAGGGCGACCCCATCAAGCTGGCCGAGGCCCGCACCACTACCTTCCCGCGGCGCAAGGTATTTCTGGTCAGTACGCCAACCATCGAAAGCCTGTCGCGCATCCACAAGGAATGGCTGGCCAGCGACCAACGCCGCTACCATGTCCCGTGCCCCCACTGCGGCCACGAACAGCCCCTCGTATGGGATAACCTGCGCTGGCCCAAGGGACAGCCCGACCAAGCCGTCTACCACTGCGCTGATTGCGGCGTTGGCATCGAAGAGCACCACAAGACCGCCATGATCGACGCCGGTCGCTGGATCGCATCCTTCCCCGAGCGTCCGGTTGCCGGCTTCCACATCAATGGTCTATACACCCCAACGGGACTCGGCCTCACCTGGGCAGAACTCGCCGCCGAATGGCTCGAAGCCGCCAAAGACCCGGCCCGGCAAAAAACCTTCATCAACCTGCGCCTCGGCGAAGTCGTCGCCGATCCCAACGAAAAGCTCGAAGCCGACGACATCCAGTCCCGCGCCGGCACCTACGCCGCCCGCGAAGTCCCCCTTGGATGCCTCGCCCTAACCGCTGGCGTCGACGTCCAGAAAGACCGTTTCGCCGTCCTCATCGTTGGCCACGGCAGGGGAGGCCAGCAGTGGGTCATCGACTACGTCGAACTCCCAGCCGACCCAACCACCGACCAAGCCTGGGAAACCCTCGATTCTCACCTGGCCCAGCCATTCACAAACTGCCGTGGCCTTCCCATGCGCCTGGCTATGACCGCCATCGACTCCGGCTATCTCACCGACCACGTTCTTGCCTACACCCGTATGAAGCGCGGCCGTGTTATCGCCGTAAAGGGCGCCAGCACCCCGGGCAAGCCCATCATAAACCGCCCCAGCAAACTCGACGTAACCGTTCGCGGCAAGACCATCAAGCACGGCGCCGAAGGCTGGCTGGTCGGTGGCGACACCGCCAAGCACCTCCTTTTCGCCATCCTCACGGCCGACGGCAAGCGGCCACTCGAACACGACCGCATGATCCACTTTCCCCAGGGGCTCGACGCCAGCTTCTACAGCCAACTAACAGCCGAAGTATGGGATCCCAACCGTCGCCGCTGGGTCAAGGTTCGGCCCCGCAACGAAGCCCTGGACACCTGGTGTTACGCACTGGCCGCCGCCCACCATCCATCCATGCGCATCCACATGTGGAAAGATCCTCAGTGGACAAAGCTGGAAGCGGCGCTGGAACCCGCCACCGGCGACCTATTCGCAGCACCCACAAAAACCGAGCCCGCCGCCAACGAGCGGCCGGCCACCCAGGAGGCCAACCCAAGGCCGACGCGCAGCGATCCATTCCGCACACTCGGCCGTGACGAGTGGTCATCGAGGCTATGAGCTGTGCGACAGAAACCAAAGAATCCTGGATCAGTGACATCCGCGCCGTACTAGTCGAACTAGGCCACACCGAACACAGTGCCCGCGACATGGCGCGGGCACTGTTCGGAGGACTGCAGCGCCTGCGCGGCGGCATGGAGCACTACATCCCTGCAGAAGATAGGGAACTGCGGGACGCGGCGATCCGCGCCGAATTCAACGGACGCAACCGGGACGAAGTCTGCCGCAAGTTCGGCATTGGAAAGTCACAGCTTTACGCCATCGTTCGGCGCTGATATTCCGGTTTCTTGGGAAGGAATCGGAAGCGCAACCCGGCATATTCGGTGGCATGAGTGCAGCCTCCGACCTTCTCGCCCTATACCTCGAAGCCGAGGCCAAGATCCTCAAGGGGCAATCCGCCACCATCGGCGACCGCTCCCTGACTCGCGCCAATCTCGCCGAAGTCCGCCGCGAGCGCGCCAACCTTGAGCGGCGAGTGCAGGCAGAATCCAACCAGGCATCCGGCATCGGCGGGCCGCGTTATTCGGTTGCTGACTTCTCGTGAACGTCATCGACCGCTTCATCGCCTATATTGCGCCCGGCGCCGCCGTCAATCGCGTCCGGCAGCGCAACATCCTGGCCGCCTATGAGGCCGCCAAGCCGAGCCGCCTGCGTCGCTTCTCCAAAGACCACGCCAGCGGCGATCTGCTGGCCCGCAACGAAGCGCGCCCCATTCGCGCCCAAGCCCGCGATCTCGACCAGAACCACGACCTGGCCCACGGCGCCCTGACCATCATGGTCAACAACATCGTCGGCCCCGGCGGCATCGGCATCGAGCCCCAGCCGCGTCGTGTCACGGGCGAAATCGACGAAGTCCTGGCGCAGCAACTCATCGACCTCTGGCGCGACTTCTGCCGCTTCCCCGAGGTCACCTACCAGCACAACATGGCCGCTTGCCAGCGCCTGGCCTGCCGCACCTGGCTGCGGGACGGAGAAGCCTTCGCCCAACTGCTCGAAGGCATGGTGCCGACCCTCGACCACCGCACCCGCGTCCCGCTCTCCATCGAACTCCTTGAGCCCGACATGGTGCCCACCGAGAACGAGATCGCCATCAAGGACGGCATGGGCGGCATTATCCGCAACGCCTGGGGGCAGGTCGTCGCCTATCGCGTTTACAAGACCCACCCCGGCGACAAATTCCTGTGGCAGCGGCCGTCCGACCTCAAGACGGTGCCCGCCGACCGCATGATTCACCTCAAGCTCGCCGACCGCATCGGCCAAAGCCGCGGCGTATCGGTCATGGCCAGCGTCATCACGCGGCTGGAAGACCTTAAGGACTACGAAGAGTCAGAGCGCGTCGCCGCCAAGATCGCCGCCTCCATGGCAGCCTACATAAAAAAGGGCGCGCCGGACATGTACGAGCCCCAGGTCGACGAATCCGGCAACAAAAAACCCCGCGATCTCCGCTTCCAGCCCGGCATGATCTTCGACGACCTCGGGCTTGGCGAAGAAATCGGCACCATCGACACCAATCGCCCCAACCCCAACCTGCAGACCTACCGCGACGGCCAGCTACGGGCAGCAGCGGCCGGCGTCGGTGCCAGCTACTCCAGCCTCTCGCGCAACTATAACGGCACCTATAGCGCCCAGCGCCAGGAACTCGTTGAGCAGTGGGTCAACTACCAGGCCCTGGCCGAAGCCTTTGCCGCCCAGTTCGTTCGCCCACTGTGGGAACGCTTCGTCGCATTGGCACAGGTATCCGGGGCCATCGAAGTGCCGCTCGACCTTATGCCCGGCAGCCTTGACGACGCCCTGTTCATCGGCCAGCAAATGCCGTGGATCGACCCCCTAAAGGAAGCCGAGGCGTTCTCTGCGATGGAAGACCGCGCCTATATGAGCGGGCCGGAAATCATCCGCCGTCGCGGCGCCAACCCCAAGGACGTCCTCGACCAGCAGGCCAAATGGCAGCGCCAGAAAAAGGACGCCGGGCTCGAATCGCCTGCGGACAAGCCGTCCGCCGCGCCCCAACCCAACCCCGGAGACCCCCTGCCATGAGCGAGTGGTACACCATCCAGGCCCGCGGCCCCAAGTCCGCCGAGGTCTTCATCTACGGCGACATCGGCGAGACATGGAACGAAGAATCCGTTACCGCCAAGAAGTTCGTTGACGAAATCAACGCCCTCGACGTCGCCAACCTCACCGTTCGCATCAACTCCGTCGGCGGCAGCGTTCCTGACGGCTTGGCCATCTACAACGCCCTGAAGCGCCACAAGGCAACCGTCACCACCAGCGTCGACGCCCTGGCCGCCTCCATCGCCAGCCTCATCGCCATGGCCGGCGACACCGTCGAAATCGCCGACAACGCGCTACTGATGATCCACGCGCCGTGGACCGTTGCCATGGGCAACTCCGCAGCCCTCCGCGAAACCGCCGACGTCCTCGACCGCTTTGCCAAGGCCATGGCCACCGCCTACCAACGCAGCGACGCCACCAGCCAGGAAGACATCCTCGCCCTACTCACCGACGGCGCTGACCACTGGTACACGGCGGAAGAAGCCGTCGCCGCTGGCTTTGCCGACCACACCGTCGCCTCCATCCCCATGGCCGCCAGCATGGCCGCCAGTTTCAGCGCCCGTTTCACGCCACCCGCAGCCCGGGTAGTGAATCCCCCCGCGGCTGCCGCCGCTCAACCCGATCCGAAAGGAAAAGCCATGACTGAAAAAGTCACCCCTCCGGCGGCCGAACCCAACGCCGCCAAACCCAACGCCAGCGACGAGTTTTCCGCTGCCCTGTCCATTGACGTCGATGACGTCAAGGCTCAGGCCCTGCAGCAGGAAGCCACCCGCCGCAACACCATCAAGGCCATCGCCAAGCCCTTCATGCAGCGCGCCGACCTGGCCGCCCTGACCAACGCGGCCCTCGACGATCCTGCGGTTTCCGTCGAAACCTTCCGCGCCAAGATTCTCTCCTCCATGGGGCGCGATGCGCAGCCCCTGGGCGGCGGCCTGGTCATGACCATCGAAGATGAGCACGACAAGTTCAAGGCTGCCGTGGCTTCCGGCATGATGATCCGCGCCGGCCTCACCGCCAACGACAGCACCAACGAATTCCGCGGCTACTCCCTCATGGAGCTGGCCCGTGCGTCGTTGCACCGCAAGAACATCAGCACCAATGGCATGGACAAGATGTCCGTCGTGGCAGCCGCCTTCACCCACGGCACCAGCGACTTCACCAACCTGCTCGCCGACGTCGCCACCAAGTCCATGCTCAAGGGCTACGACGAAGCCGACGAAACCTTCCAGCGCTGGACCAGTGTTGGCAACCTGCCCGACTTCAAGGCTGCCAAGCGCGTCGATCTCAACACCTTCCCCAGCCTCAACGTGGTCGAGCCGGGCGCAGAATACAAGTACGCCACCATCGGCGACCGCGGCGAAACCATCCAACTCGCCACCTACGGTAGCCTCTTCTCCATCACCCGCCAGGCCATCGTCAACGACGATCTCGACGTCTTCACCCGCCTGCCGAACAAGATGGGCCGCGCGGCCATCCGCACCGTCGGCAACCTGGTCTATGCCGTCCTCACCGGAAACCCGACCATGAGCGACGGCGTGGCACTCTTCCATGCCACCCACGCCAACCTGCTGACCGCCGCCGCCCTCGGCACCGCCAGCGTCGACGCGCTGGATGCCGCCATGGCCAAGCAGAAAGACGCCACCGGCAACACCCTCAATATCGGTCTGGCCTACCTCATCGTGCCGCGCGCCATCAAGGGCACGGCCATGCAGGTCGCAAATTCCGAGTTCGAGGTCGCCAGCGGCTCCAAGGCCAACACCGCGCCCAACTGGATGCGCGGCGCCTTTGAAGTCATCGCCGACGCCCGCCTCGACGCGAGTTCGGCCAGCAACTGGTTCGGCGTCGCCAACCCCAACCAATTCGACACCATCGAGGTCGCCTACCTCGACGGCCAGACCGCGCCGACCCTGGAGCAGCAGGGCGGCTGGACGGTCGACGGCGTCGAATTCAAGGTCCGCATGGACGCCGGCGTCAAGGCCCTCGATTGGCGCGGTCTGGCCAAGAACCCGAACTAACCCAGCAGCCTGACAACGGGCCGGCAAGTCCGGCCCAGATAGGAGAAGATCATGAAAGGTTTTGTGCAAACGGGTGATACCCTCACCCTCAAGCCAACCGCTGCCGTCTCTGCCGGCATCGGTTTTCAATTCGGCACCGGCCTCTTCGGCGTTGCCGTCAATGATGTCGCGGCCAATGCCGACGGTGCCTTCATCTGCGAAGGCGTGGTCGATATTGCCAAGACCGCCGGCCTCGCTGTATCGGCAGGCGACCGCGTCTTCTGGGATTCGGCGAACAAGGTCGTCAACAAGACAGTGACCGCCCAGCAGTGCGTCGGCATCTGCGTGGCATCGGCGTTGGCAGGCGACGCCACCGTGCGCATCAAGCTCGGCCACTACGTCCCGTCGGCCACCTGATGAGCGTCTTGGGCGACATCGAGTCCGACCTGTTCGACGCCGACATCGGCGCCGAACAGGTTACCCACCAGCCAGCCGCCGGCGGCCCGCCCGTCACCGGCCTGGCCATCCTCTCCCAGCCCGGCAGCGACTACTTCGGTGGCGCCCTGGCCGGCACCGACTACGCCCTGCGCTACCCCACCGCTACCTTCCCGAACATCGCCAAGGGCGACCGCATCACCATCGGCCGCGCCGAGTACCGGGTGCGCGAAGCCCCCAACGAAACCGCCGACGGCCTCGAAGCCACCGTCCCCCTCACCAAATCGTAGGAGCCAACCATGGCCGCAATGTCCGACTACCTGGAAAACAAGATCATCGACTGGCTTCTGCGCGGCCAGACCTTCACCCCGCCCGCCACCGCCTACGTCGCCCTGCTCACGGCCGCCCCCTCCGACACCGGCGGCGGCACCGAAGTCTCTGGCGGCAGCTACGCCCGCGTCTCCGTCTCCAGCGCGCTGGCCAACTGGGCCGGCACCCAATCCGCCGGCAGCACCACGGCCAGCAGCGGCACCGGCGGCACCACCAGCAACAACGGCAGCATCACCTTCCCTGCGCCCACGGCCAACTGGGGCACGGTGACCCACTTTGCCGTCTATGACGCCTCCACCGCCGGCAACCTGCTCTTCTGGGCGGCGCTGACCACCCCCAAGACCATCAACAACGGCGATGCGGCCCCCAGCTTCGCCGCCGGGGCACTGACCTTCCAGATCGACAACTGACCGACGGCAATGGCGGGCGATAGCTACTCCTGCCCCAGTGGCGAGACGATTTTCGCCGGGTGCATTGCCCCGGCGGCGTCTGCCATCGGCATCACGGATACCGCCTACCAGCGCGTCTACCAGCGGGTTGGGGCGAGCAAATCGCTTCCCGTCGCCGGAACCTACAGCGGCAGCCCGTACAAGATCCAGGCGCGGGCCTGCCCGGCCGGCACCGACCCGGCGGCCGGCGCCGTTGCCTACCCCTGGCAGATCCTGGCGCTGAACCCGACCGGCGGCACCTTCGCCGGCAACATCAGCGTCCCCCAGGGCGACGACTGGATCATGCAGGTGCGTGATGGAACCAACCACGCGCTCTCGGCCAGCGGCACGCATGCCTTCGGCGTCGGCATCGTCATCGGCCTGCTCGGCCAGTCGAACATGGAGAACTCATTCTCCAGCATCTTCGGCTGGCCCCTGGGCTCTCCCCATGCACTGGTCAAGTCCTCGACCACCACCCTGCAGCGCATCGGCGCGATCAAGGACAGCTTCCCGCCGAGTACCCTGTCGCCGACCTACGTCTCCTGGGATTCCATCGGCAGCACCGATGCCCGTGACCACGGCAACGCCATCGTCATCATGGCCAACGACCTCGTGGCCGCCAACAACGACTGCCCCGTGGTGCTGCTGACCTATGCCGCGTCGGGCACGACGAGCGCCCAATGGCAGCCCGGCGGCGCCTACCTCAACGCCTTTTTCACCGGCCTGGATTCCGTCGGCGGCGATTGTGAGGCCGTCATCTGGCTGCAGGGCGAGACGGATGCCCAGACCGGCGTCAGCGCCGCCACCTACCAGAGCAACCTGCAGGCGATTTTCGACGCCATCAAGGCGCACACCGGCCGCAGCAGCGGCTTCCACTTCGGCACCGTCGTCGTCGGCCCGGCCATGGCCTCGGCGGGCGCCTGGGGGTCTGCCTGGGCGACGGAAGGCAACCTGGCTCCGATCCGCAAGGCGCAATTGGATTTCGTCGCCGCCAACGCCGGCGGCGGCGCCTTCCTGGCCGGCACGGACATCGACGGCAATCTGGCCGGCGCCTCGGCCGTGCACATCGACCAGACCAGCCTGTTTCGCCAGGGCCGGCGCTACACCGAAGCGCTCAAGCGCCGCTTCGCCGGCGCCGCCAACGGCATCGAAGGCCCGGCCATCGCCTCGGCCTCGCGCTCGGGCACGACCATCACCGTCAGCATCAACCAGCACGGCGGAACAGCACTACAGGACGGGGCCGGCGGCTCCGGCGGATCGCTCCAGGGCTTCCGGGTGTTCGACGGCGGCACCCCTGCAACGATCAGCAGCACCGCCATCAGCGGCAATACGGTGGTCCTGACGCTCGCCGCCACGCCGACCGGCACCGTGACGCTGGACTACGCCATGGCCAACGCCCCCTTCGGCAGCACCACCGCCGCCGCTGCCGTGCTCTACGACAACCAGTCCATCCCCGGCGACAGCCTCGGCCTGCCGCTGCAACCCCGTCAACTGCTTACCGTTTCCTGAGGACGCCCCATGCTTGGCAACTGGATTCGTCAAACCACCACCACTACCGGCACGGGCAACCTCACGCTGGCTGCTGTCACCGGGTTCCCCCAATTCACCGACCAGTTCAGTACGACGGAATATTTCTACTACGCCATCCTGAACGATTCGGACGGCACGCCCATTGAGTCCGGCATCGGGCACCTCTCGTCCTCGACCGTGCTGGTGCGGGACAAGGTGCTGGCCACCTACGTCAGCGGCACTTACAGCGACAACGACCCGTCGGCCGTCTCCCTGGCGGCGGGCACCAAGCGCGTGATATGTGCCATGGAGCAGGGGGGCGCCCAGCCCGTGGCGCCCAACATCAATTCCGTGACGAGCTACCGCCTGCTCTACCCGACCGGCTGGATCGTCGGCGGATCTGCCCCATCGGCCGCCGTCATCGCTGACATCGTCTATTACGTTCCGATACTGATTGCCTGCCCGCGCACCCTGGACGCCATCCAGTTCCGCGTGTCCTCGGTGGGGGCGGGATCATCAGTGATTGTCGGGATCTACAACTCCACCTTGGACGGAAAACCGAATTCCCGCATCGACCAGAGCGCGTCCATCGCCACCCACACGGCGGTCGGCGTCAAGGTCGGTGCCCTGACCAAGCGCCGTTACAAACCGGGGCTGTATTTCCTGGCCCTGTCGGCGACCGGCGGCACCCCGACCCTCAACCAGGGGAGCGCCAGCGGCCAGGTCAACCACATTTTTGGCGGCGACATCAACATGCTCGCCAGCATCGTGGCGTTCTACGAATCGACGACGGCCGGGGCGCTGCCGGCGACGGCGGGCGTCACCTCCGGTGTGCGCATGATCAATGAAACCCCGCTGCTGGCTCTGCGGGTGGCCTGACCATGTCCTTCGGCCTGTCCCCGTTTGGCCTGTCCCCGTTTGGCCTGGCGGTCGAGGAAACGGCAGGTGGCGGTGGCCCAGCGGCCATGTCCGGCGCCGCCGTGGCGGCGGCTGCCGCCGCGGGCGCTCTTACCACCGCCATCCGCCTCGCCGGCACCGCGGCGGCCGTGGCGACGGCCACCGGCACCCTGTTGTCGCTGCCGACCCTCACCTCATCGCCGCTGAAGAACAACACCGGCACCCTGCTCGCCAACGAGACCGGCGCCACCGCCTACATCAACACCGCCGCCACCAACGTCCTCGTGCTCACCAAGACGGGGCAGACGACGAACTCTTCCGGCGTCATGACCATTCCCGACGCCGGGCTCACCTTGGGCGCCAGCTACCGGGTCGTCTACAAGCTCGCCTCGGGGGCCGAAGGCATGGAAACCCTGGTCGCGTCATGAGCTGCCGCGTCGATACCGCCTCCTGGATCAGCGGCGCCTGCCTGGTCGGCAACCGCGGCCTCGGCGTGCGCGGCGACGCGGTGCCGAGCAGCGGCGATTCCGGTCCGGCGCCGCTCTATAACGACATCACCCTGCCGGCCGATGCCGCCGCCGAGGTGCGAGCCCTGGTCCTCACCCTGCCCAGCGCCGGCACCCTGGCCGTGTACGAGGATTCCAGCTTCGTCTTCGCCGGCGCGCCGGACGGCACCTATACCTGGACCTACCAGGCCTACAAGGACGGCGCCACCCTCGGCTCGCCCAACACCGTCACCCTGACCGTCGGCGCTGCCGTCCTGGCCGGCGCCGCCACGGCCTCGGCCGCGTCCGCCGGGACGCTGACCACGCAGATCCGCATCGCCGCGACCGCTGCGGCCACTGCCGCCGCCAGCGGTGCCCTGACCGCCCCGGGCTCGGGCCTCGCCGCCGCCGCTGCTGCCCAGGCCAGCGCCAGCGGAACGCTCACCACCGCCATTACCCTGGCTGCCGCCGCCACGGCCACCGCCACCGCCGCCGGCAGTATCACCCCGCCCGGCGCCGCCCTGGCCGGCGGCGCCATCGCCGCCGTCTTCGCCGCGGGCAGCCTGACCACCGCCATCCGCCTCGCCGCCGCCGCCGCGGCGCGGGCCAGCGCCGCCGCCGACCTCACCGGCGGCAGTTCGCCCAGCCTCGGCGCCGCCGACATCGACCCCGCCTACCTAATTCACACCGCCCGCAACTTCACCGTCCGAGCCCGCCATGGATCAACGCTTCAGTAACGCCTACATCGGCGAGAAAGTGGTCCTCACCTTCGACTACAGCGCCGAGCTGGAAGCCGGCGAGACCCTCGTCGGCACGCCCAGCGTCGACGTCAAGGTCACCTTGGGCAGCGATCCGGCACCGGGCGACGTCACCAACGGCGCCCCGGGCATCGTCGGCAGCGCCGTCCTGCTGCCCATCGACCCCACCGTCGGCGGCGTCGAGTACCGCTTCAAGATGCTCGCCCCGACCAGCAACCCCCTCAAGCTGCTGGCCTGCGTCGGCAAGCTCTACGTCGAGGCGGAGCCGGCATGAGCGCCTCCCGCAGCGAAACCATCCTGGCCCGCGTCTCCGCCGCGCTGGCCAATGCCACGCCCGCCCGCCGTGCGGTCTATCGCTACCGGGGCGAATCCTTCGCCCCGGCCGAGCTGCCCGCCATCGTCGTGCGCCGCGTCGCCACCACCATCGACGCCGCCAGCTTCGATAACGATCAGGTCACCACCCAGTTCGATCTCGAGTGTCTGGTCGCGGCAGGCGAGGGCACAGAAACCGCTGCCGACGCCCTGCATGTGGCCGCCCACACCGTGCTCCAGGCCGATGCCGTGCTCGCCAGTCTCGGCAAGGCCACCCTGCGCTGCACTGGCACCGACAGCGACACCGATGTCGCCGACGTCGAAATGACGCGGCTCGTCGCCCACTACACCATCGACGCCTGGGTTCTCCAGGTCGATTTATCCACCCCGGTCTAAAGGAGAACCACCATGACCATTCGCACCAACGCCGGCCTCAAGCTGTTCATGCAATCGGCCATCGCCGCCGCCGTCACCATCACCTCCGTCACCAAGGCGGCGCCCGGCGTCATCACCACCAGCGCCGCCCACGGCCTGTCCAACGGCGACGTCATCCTGCTCTCCACCCAGGGCATGGTCGAACTCAACGGCCGCCTGTTCAAGGTCATTTCCGCATCGGGATCGACCCTGTCCCTGGCCGACGTCGATGGCGTCACCGGCATCGACACCACCAACTACAACACCTTCACCTCGGGCAGCCTGCAGAAGGTGACGCTGGGCACCTCGATCACCGGCTGCCAGGAGTTCGGCTTCGCCGGGGGCGACATCAAGACCACCGACACCACCACGGTGCACGACCTGCAAGACACCCAGATCGTCGTCGGCGCCAACGCCATGAGCGCCGACATGACCATGCAGTGGGATCCCAGCGCCACCGCCCAGCAGGCCATGATCGCCGCCTTCCAGACCCGCGCCAACAAGGGCTTCAAGATCGTTTGGCCGGATGGTGCCTTCGCCCTGTGGTACGGCACCGTCGGCTACACCGGCGCGCCCGGCGGTGGCAAGCAGGGCGTCACTACCAGCCCGGCCAAGATCACCATGCTCGGCGCCCTGACCATCTGCGCCCAATGAAGACCGTCACCCTGCAACGCTTCCAGAAAGCGCGGGAGCAGCGCGTCGAGGCGGGTGGCTACGTCATCATCATCCGCCGCCCGTCGCCCTACGAAATCGAAGGCGCCAGGGTCCGCGGCGAGAGCCATGGCCTCGACTTCGCCTGCGCCTTCGTCGCCGGCTGGGAGGACGTCCTGGAATCCGACATCCTGCCCGGCGGCGATCCCGAGCCGGTGGGCTTCGACGCCGACGTTTTTCGCGCCTGGATCAAGGAGCGCCCGGAACTCTGGGCGCCGCTCATCGACGGCGTGGTCAGTGCCTACAACACCTGGGCGGAGGCGCGTGAGAAAAAGGGAAACGCCTAGAGGCCTGGCTGGCCACCTTGAACCGGCCAGGCCTCCCTCCCGGTCCATTCCCGCCGGAATGGACGATGGCACTGGAAGCCTGGCGTCTGCTGGGCGGCATGGATTGGCAGGGGATTCCCTGGGTGGTGCGCCATCTTGGCGTGCCGGATGAAGATGAGCTGACGCTGGACCTGATCGAGCTGCGGAACCGACTGCATGGCTGACAACAAGACCGAAATCATCCTCAGCGCCCGCGACGATACGCGGGCCGCCTTCGCCTCCATAGAAAGCGGCCTCGGCCGGCTCACCGGCTCCAGCGTCAAGCTCGGCGACAGCTTCAAGGGCGTCGCCCTGGCGGCGGCCGGCCTGGCCGGCATCGGCTCCTTCGCCGTCCTCAAGGGCAAGATCGAGGACGCCATCGGGTCCATGGCCGACTTGAAGGAAATGTCCGAGAAGACCGGCGCCAGCGTCGAAAATCTAAGCGCCTTGAAGGGCGTCGCCAAGATCGGCGGGCGCGACTTCGACGCCATCAGCGACCAGCTCGTCAAATTCAACAAAGCCCTGCACGGCACAGACGACGAATCCAAGGGCGCCGGCAAGGCCCTGGCCGCGCTGGGGCTGGACATCCAGAAACTGCGCGAGATGGACCCGGCCGCCGCCTTCGTCGAACTCGCCCGCGCCCAGGAAAAATTCGCCGACGGCGGCGGAAAGTCGGCCGCCATGGTTGCCATTCTCGGCAAGTCCGGCGCCCAGGCCATCCCCTACCTGCACGACCTGGCGGACCAGATGCAGCTCGTCGGCAAGGTCACCGCCGACCAGGCCAAGGCCGCCGACGACTACGAGAAAAACCTCAAGCGCCTCAATGCCGCCTGGAGCGCGCTCTCCCGGCAGTTGGCCGGGTCGGTCATCGGCCCCCTCAAGGACATCACCGACTGGATGGTCAAGGCCCAGAAGGAAGGCGGCGCCGTCGAGGCCGTCTTCATGGGCATCGGCGCCGCGGTGGTCAAGGCCTTCGGCGGCGAGATCAACCCCGCCAAGATCATGGAGCAGGACGTCGCCAAGGCCTTCGCCGAAGTGCGTCGACTGGATGCGCTCTCCAAAAAAACACAGGCCGACATCGAGGCCGGCAACTTCGGCATTTTGGGCGAGGCCTTCAGCCGGGGCCGCCTCAAGGATATCAACGCCGACCTGGCCGCCGCCGAACGCCGCCTCAAGTCCCTCACCGCCGCCAACCAGAAGCGCGTCAAGGACGAAATCGCTGCCGACCGGCCCAAGGATAAAAGCCTCGACAAGCAAACCTTCGGCGCCGCGCCAAAGACCGGCGGCACGACGGAGCAGGACAAGGCCGCCGCCCTCATCAAGACCCTGGACGACCAGATCGCCGTCAAGGCCCTCGACCTGCAAGCCACCGACAAGCTCACCGAGTCGGAAAAGGAATACGCCCGCGTCCTGCAGCAGCTCGACACCGGCATCCTCAAGGCCACCCCGCGGCAACGCGAACTCATCCTCGGCAAGCTGGAATTTCTGCGCGTCGCCGATCAGGAACTCGTCGCCCAGGAAAAGCAACGCCAGGCCGTCGAGGCGCAGCAGAAAGTCATGGCCGACTACCTGCCCGGACTCGAAGAGCAGGCCCGCAAGCTCGAAGAGGCGGCGACCCTCTACGGACTGAACGAAGCCCAGATCGCCGCCGTCACCCAGGCCCGCCTGGAGGACGCCATCGCCACCGCCAAACAGAACGGCGCCGGCGAAGAGCAGATCGCCTTCCTGGAGCGCGAACTCGCCGCCCGCCGGCGCATCACCACCGCCCAGCAACAGATCCAGGACCAGAAGGAAAAGCTCAACGAGCTTGACGACTTTGCCAAAAACGCCGCCAAGGGTATGCAGGACGCCATGGCCGAATTCCTCTTCGACCCCTTCAAGCACGGCACCCAGGGCATGTTGCAGGGCTTCGGCGAGATGATCCAGAAGATGATTGCCCAGGCCGTCGCCGCCGATCTTGCCCGCAAACTGTTCGGCGACCTGGTGCAGGGCGGGGAGGGCAAGGGCCTGGTCGGCGGGGCGCTCGACTGGCTGGGCGGTCTGCTCAAAAACGCCGACGGTGGCGTCTACGCCGGTGCCGGCATCGGCGCCTACTCCGGCACCATCGTCAGCCGGCCCACGGTGTTCCCCTTCGCCCGCGGCATCGGCCTCATGGGGGAGGCCGGCCCCGAGGCCATCCTGCCCTTGAAGCGCGGCAGCGACGGCAAGCTCGGCGTCAGCGCCGGCGGCGGCCATGCCATAATGGTCAACGTCGCCATGACCGACGGCGATCCCGCCAAGGTGCACCGCGCCGCCGCCGCCGGCGCCCGCGAAGCCCTGGCCATCATCAACGGAGCCCGCCGCTATGGCTGATATTCAAAAAGTTCGCATCGTTTCCAAAAACGGAGTTACCTGGGTTTACGACGAATCCGGCAATGTAATTCCCTCTGTGACCGGGATTTCTTTGGAGTTCTCCCCGCGTGCCGTATTGGCAAAAATAACTATTTTTCGAGTTGTCGACGAGGCAGAAATCGAGGCTGCAGGGAAAGCAAATGGCTGACTTTCTCGAAGAGCGGATCTCCACTCTTGTCCATATGGGTTCGTCGTTCGGCGATGACTACGAAGTCGAGGTTTCTACCACCAGCGCCGACCAGGAATACCGCAGCCTGATCCACCCCTTCCCGCGGCGCAGCTTCGACATTTCCTACGTCATGGAGCAGCAGTACCTGTGGGATGTCGTGGTCAATCTCTACCACCGCGCCCACGGCAGATATGCCGGGTTCCGCGCCCGCTGCGCAGACGAATACAGCACCAACGGCCTCAAGGGCGTGCCCACCGCCTTCGACGAGCCCATGGCCCTGGTGTCGGCCGGCGTCTATCAGCTCCAGAAGCGCTACGGCACCGACAAGACAGCCGGCGCCGCCGGCTACCCGGTGCGCACCCTATTCAAGCCGGTCTCCGGGACCGTGCTCGTCGCCATCGGCGTCACGGCTATCCGCAGCGCCGACTGGGCGGTCAATACCACCACCGGCCGCGTCACCTTCGCCGCCGACCAGGCCGCCGTCGTCACCGCCATCACCAAGGCGGCCAGCGCGGTGCTCACGGTGGGCGCCGGTCACGGCCTGGCGGTCGGCCAGTCGGTGCAGGTCAGTGGCGTGGTCGGCATGACCGAGATTAATGGCCTGCGCGCCCTCATCACCGCCACCACCAGCACCACCATTACCCTGGCCATCAATTCCACCGCCTTCACCACCTACACCAGCGGCGGCGTCGTCCATACCCGTCCCCAGACCGGCGAAGCGGTGACCGGCGGCTGCGAGTTCGACTTCCCCGTCCGCTTCGATTCATCCGTGCCCATCGGCCAGGATTTCCCGGGCTACCGCACCGCCAACGGCATCCGCCTGATCGAATTGCTCAACCCATGAAAACCGTCGTCTCCGACTACAAAACCCTGGTCCTGTGCCTGCGCATCGTCCCGGTGCTCGGCACGCCGGTGCGCCTCACCCGCTACCCGCGCAACCTCACTATGAGCAACGGCCAGGTCTACGTCACCGGGTCGGGCTACGACTTCTCCGGCTACACCGCCGAGTCGTCCATGGCCGCCAGCGCACTCGACCTCGAGGGCATCCTCGGCATCGCCGGCATCGGCCGCGACCAGATCGCCTCGGGCATCTACGACAACGCCCGCGCCTACCTCTTCGCCACCAGCTTCCTCAACCCGGTGGAAGACGAAGAGCCCATCGTCGCCAGTCTGCTCGGCAAAACGCAACTGCTTGACAACCGCTACCGCATGGAAGAAATGGCCCTCATCGACGTGCTGGGCCAGTCCGTCGGCGAAAGCTACACCGCCAACTGCCGCAAGACTTTCGGGGGCACCGAGTTCGGCGGCTGCCAGAAGGCCCTGGGGCCGCTCACCGTTTCCGGCGCCATCACCGCCGTCACCAGCCGGCAAGTCTTCCGGGACGCCGCCCGCACCGAGGCGGCCGACTGGTTCGGCATGGGTTCCATCACCTTCACCAGCGGCCCCAATGCCGGACTCGGCCCCCTGCAGGTCAAGGACTACGTCGCCAACGGCACCTTCACCCTCTACGAGCCGACCTATTACCCGGTCAGCGTCGGCGACGCCTACAGCGCCATACCCGGCTGCCGCCACCGGCTGGAAGACTGCCGCGACAAATTCGGCAACATGCAGCGCTTCGGCGGCTTCCCCTGCGTTCCGACCAGCTCGGTCTATAGCCAGGTGGGGGGGGCATGACGCTCGCCGACGCCATCCTCGCCGCCGCCCGCGCCGCCATCGGCACGCCATTCCGCCACCAGGGCAGGGCGTCCGGTGCGGCCCTCGACTGCGCCGGCCTCGCCGTCCATGCCGCCCAGGAGGCCGGGCTAACCGTTACCGACCTCGTCGGCTATGCCGACCGGCCCCGGGGCGGCGCCCTCGAAGCCGCCCTTGACGTTCAGCCCTGCCTTATGCGCATCCCGGTGGCGAAAGCGGCAGCCGGCGACCTCCTGCTCATGAAATTCAGCGGCGACCCGCAACACCTGGCTATCCACGGGGGAGACACCATCATTCACGCCTACGCCCAGGTCGGAAAAACCTGTGAGCACGACTGGACGCCCGAGTGGCGCAGCCGCGTCGTGCGCGCCTACCGCTTCGTGGAGGTCGCATGAGTAGCGGCGGCCAGGCGCTAGGCGGCATTGTCGGTGCCGTAGCAGGATTTTTCATCGGCGGTCCGAGCGGGGCGCTGTATGGCGCTCAAGTCGGCATGATGGTCGGCGGCTACCTGGACCCCCCCAAGGGGCCGAACATCCAGGGGCCGCGCCTCAACGACATGTCGGTGCAGACTTCCACCTACGGGGCGGTCATCCCGCGCTTGTACGGCACTGCTGCCGTGCACGGCAATATCCTGTGGGTAGAAGGCAATAAGCTTAAGGAGCACGTGCATACCACCAAAAACAAGAGCGGAGGAAAAGGGGGTGGCGGTAAATCGGCTGGAACCACGACGACCTATACCTATTCCGCCACCTTTGCAGTTGGTCTGTGCCGCGGCCCCATCGTTGGTATTCGACGCCTGTGGCTAGCCAATAGGCTGATCTACGATGCTGGGAGTAACGACCCCTCTGTAATTCAAGCGGGTAATGCTATCGCTAGCGGCTGGCGCCTCTATACCGGCAGCGACACCCAGACCGCCGACCCGCGCATCCAGGCCGACCAGGGCGTGGCCAATACCTCCGCCTGGCCAGGGCTGGCCTATCTGGTGATCTACGACCTGGACCTGACCAAATACAGCAACTCGCTGATGGGCGTGCAGGTCAAGGCCGAGATCTGCACCGGCACCGCACAATCCACCATGGTGCAGACCACGGCGGCCATCGGCTGGCAATCCGACCGCAGCGACTTCGGCGCCTGCGTCTTCAACGGCCGCATCGTGCTGCTGGGTGGCGCTTCCGGCGCCAGCCACTCGCCATCGACCTATTACAGCGGCGCCTGGAGCAGCGGTGATGGCATCACGTTTGATAACTATGCAGACTTTGAAGCACGCTTCGGCTTCGGTTGTGCCGTCTTTGATGATCGTATCTGGTGTGTGGCAGGTGGGCGCTATAACCCGGCCGACAGCACCAACTACATCGGCAACGATGTGATCTGGACGGCCGATGGCATCAATTGGTACGGCACGGTGGCGCCCGTCGTAGATCCCAACGTGCCCTTCGACAAGCGTATCATGCCGGCTGTATGCGTCCATGACGGCTACCTCTACGCGGTAGGCGGTATGCAACCCGGCGTCGGCGGTCCGGCGCCCCGCGCCGACGTCTATCGCATGGCCACCGACGGCACCTGGGAAACCATCGCCACCACCACCGCCTGGGCCACCGTCGGCGGCGGCACCGGCCGTCATGGCGCGTCCCTGTGCTCCATGGGCGGTTACCTCTACCTGGTCGGCGGCATCGGCAACCCGTCCGCCTACGGATCGCTCTTCTCCGACTGCTGGCGATCGGCTGACGACGGCGCTACCTGGACCCAGATGACCGCCGACATCGGCTTCGGCACCACCCACCACGGCGAAGCCCAGACGGTGGTATGGAACAACGAGCTGTGGTGCATCGTGCCGCGGGCCAACAACAGCGACACCGTCTTCTGGACCGATGCCTATCACAGTTCCGACGGCATCACCTGGACCCTGGAGCCGCTGACCGCCTTCTCGCCCTACCGCACCGGCGGCGCCGCCCTGGTCTTCAACGGCACCCTGTATTACCTCGGCGGCAACGGCCACCCCGACGCCTCCATCCTGGCCTACCGCGTCATCACGCCGAGCACGGTGCCCCTGGCCAACATCGTCACCGCGGAATGCCTCAACGCGGCCCTGCTTTCCGGCGGCGACCTCAACACCACGGCCCTCACCGACGCCGTGCGGGGCTTCACCGTCGGCTCGGCGGGCAGCATCCGCAGCGCCCTGGAGATCCTGCAGGGGGCTTTCCCCTTCGACGTCATCCAGTCCGGCTACAGTATCAAGTTCGTGCCCCGTGGCGGGGCGTCGGTGGTCAGCATCGCCGAGGGCGACCTCGATACCCGGGCCGGCGGCGAAAAGCCCAAGGACAAGCTGCCCCTGTCCCGGGAGATGCAGACCCAGCTCCCGCGCCGCGTCAGCATCAGCTACCCGGATGTCGACCGCGAATACGACATCAACGAGCAAAGCGTCGAGCGCATCACAGCCGAGGCGGTGAACGAAACCCGCCTCGACATGGCCATCGTGCTCAACGCCGACGAGGCCGCCCAGATCGCCGACGTGCTGCTCGGCCTTTACTGGATGGAACGCACCGAGGTCGGCCCCTTCACGCTGCCGCCCACCTTCCGGACCGTCGAGCCCGGCGACGTGGTCACCGTCTCCCACGCCGGCCAGGTCTACGACATCCGCCTCACCCGAGTGGAGTACGGCGCCACCGGCATCGTCACCTGCCAGGGGCGCTTCGCGTCATCGGCCATTTACAGCAGCACCGCCGTCGGTTCGGCCGGCGCCGCCACCGGCGGCCTGCCGATTTCCCTGGCCGGACCCACCGACTGCCTGCTGCTCGACATCCCGTGCCTTTCCTCCAATCACGACACCTGGGGCGAGACGGCGGCGGTCTACGGGCTCTCGGCGGGCTGGCAAAGCGGCATCCTATACCGCTCCGACGACAGCGGGCAGACCTACAGCACGGTGCAGGGCTTCCTGCTCGGCGCCGACGTCTTCCGCGCTACCACGGTGCTGGCGGCGGGGCGCACCGATATCCCGGACACCGCCAACACCCTCACCGTCAAGCCGGTCAGCCAGGGCGCCAATGTCTTCTCCTGCACCTATGCCGACCTCCTGGCCGGCGCCAACCTGGCCGCCTTCGGCGCGCCCGGCCGCTGGGAGATCATCAGCTTCCAGACCGTCACGGCCGGCGCCGGCACCACCAAGATCCTGCGCGACTTCGGCCGCGGCCTGTTCGGCACCGAGTGGGCCATGACCGCCCACGCCGTCGGCGACATGCTGGTCATGCTCGACTACTCGGTGCTCTCCTTCGTCGGCGTGCCGGCCGCTGCCTATCTGTCTTCACGCCTATGGCGGGCGGTCACCGCCGGCGCCGAGTTCAACGACTACGTCGACACCACCGAAACCTACGGCGGGGTTAACTTGAAGCCCCTGTCGCCGGTCGGCGTGGCGGGCGGGCTCAACACGGCCACCAACGACTTCGACATCCGCTGGACCCGCCGCACGCGCATCGGCGGCGAGTGGATCAACGGCATCGACGCGCCCCTGTCCGAAACGTCCGAAGCCTACGACATCGAGATCTGGGACGCCGGCTTCAACACCCTCAAGCGCACCCTGCACGCCAGCACGCCGTCGGTGGTCTATACCTCGGCCATGGCGACGGCGGATTTCGGCGCGCCGCAGCTCACCCTGGGGGTCATCGTCTATCAGATCTCGGGCAAGATCGGCCGCGGCTACCCGGCGGCCAAGCGCATCTCCACCCCCTTCGTCGATCCCTTCCAGGCCAACGCCCGCCTCATGCTGCACTTCGACGGCGCCGACAATGGCACCGTCTTCACCGACAGCTTCGGCGCCGCCGCCTCCTTCATCGGCTCTCCGGTTACCGTGCAGACCCCTGGCCCGGCCTGGGGCACGGCCTCAGCCAAGCTCGGCAGCAACGGCGCCATCACCCTGACGCCGTGCCCCTTCACCGGCATCGCCAACGGCGCCAGCTACACCATCGAGTTCCGCTTCCGCTCCCTGACCTGGGTGGCCGGCGACCACCAGATGTTCTGCGCCATCTGCGGCACCCAGTTCATGATCGCCGCCGCCGCCGGCGGGGTGGGCAGCGGGTTCATGGAGTTCTTCTTCGAGCAGTACGGCAGCGGCTGGTCGACGCTGCACGCCGCCTCGGCGATTCCCATCACCGACACCGGCTGGCACCACTTCGAGGTGGGCTGCAACGGCACCAACACCTACCTGTTCATCGACGGCACCCTGATCGCCACCAAGGTCGGCGCCGTGAATATCGGGTCCACGGGGCCCTTCACCATCGGCGACCGTAGCGCCGGCACGCCGTCCGGCCAGTGGCTTCTGGACGAGTTCAACGTGATCGTCGGCGCCTGCCGCCACACCGCCAGCTTCGCGCCCTATACGGCACCGTACAACTACTGAGGACACCATGGCCAACTCCACCACCCACCTCGACACCATCATCACGAGCCAGGCGGCCAAGGAAGCGGCGGCCAACGCGGTTTTTGACGCGGCCAGCCCGGCCACCCTCTACGGCCGCCGCGCCTCCACCTGCAGCGGGCTCACCTGGGGCTATTACGGGGGAAACGTCCTCGTCAATGGCGTGCTGACCCAGATCGCCAACGGCACCCTGGCCCTGACCGCCTCGGCGACCAACTACATCGAGGCCAACCCGACCACCGGCGCGGTCAGCAGCAACACCACCGGCTTCACCGCCGGGCGCGTGCCGCTCTACAGCGCGGTGTGCAGCGCCTCGACGGTCACCAGCTACACCGACCAGCGCCTGGCTACCCCGGACACCACCGGCCTGCTGGCCAAGGCCATGAGCGACGCCAACACCACGCTCACCCAGGCCGAGGCGCGCAACCAGATCCTGCAATTTACCGGCACGCTGACCGCCGGCCGCCAGATCGTCGTCCCCCTGGTGCCCAGGCAATACACCGTTTTCAACAATACCACCGGCGGTTTCGCCCTGACCTTCATCGGCGCCACCGGCACCGGCATCGCCGTGGCGGCGGGCAAGCGGGCCATCGTTTATGCCGATGGAACCAACGTGGTGCGGGTCACCGCAGACGCCTGATTGATAATAGCCGCCACGGAGCGGGGAGGGGGAAGCATGGCGGAGCCAGCAGCAACCGCGACGACGATAGTGATAACCGGGTCCGGGCTGGTCATCGTCGGACTGACCACCGGACTTCACCCGTTGCTGCTCGTCGCTGGCGCCGCTGGCGCCCTGTGGGCACAGTTCTACATCGGTGAGCTGCCCATCTTCCAGCGCGTTTCCCTGATCATCATCGGCGCCCTGGTTTCCGCCTGGGGAGCACCGCCGCTGGTATGGGCGCTGCCTGAACTTCCGGGATGGCCACGGGGAATTCCGGTGGACGGCATGATGGTGCCTCTTGCTATTACCATTGGCCTGCTGTTTCACACGGCCGGCGGCGTAGCCGTTCGCTGGCTGTCCGGGTTCAAGCGTCCGCTGGAGAATCGATGATGGACATCATCAATCAACTGGCCGCCGTCCTCGCCTGCATCGTCGTGGTCGTCAGAACCGAGCCGGCCATCAATCGCATGGACCCGTCCGTGCCGCTCCTGCTGCGGCTTGCGTTCTGGTGTCTCTGCGTCGCTGCGCTGGGCGCTGTCGCCGCGGTGGTGGCCGGCCAGGTGCCGCCATGGCCGGCCACCCTGGGGGCCGCCGGCGTGGCCCTGCTGCTGATCTGCGAACGCCGTATTCGCTATCTAACCCGGCCGCCGAAGGGGCGCCATGATGCCGCACAAAAAATGTAAAACCTGCAAGCGACCCGATTGCTTGGATTGCGAGGAACTTGATGCCCATGATCGCCGCGTCCACGCCGCGCTCTTGCTCGTCTCGGGCTTCGCCGTCGCCATCCTTTTCTTGAGCGTCATAGAGGCTATATTGCCATGATCGACACCGAATCCGCCCTGGGGTACACCAACACCCAGGCCTTCCTCGCCCTCATCCGCTGGTGCGAGGGAGCCGGCTATCACACCCTGTTCGGCGGCGCCTACGCCGAGTCCCTCGCCGATCACCCGCGCCGGGCCATCACGGCCCACCTGGGCGGCCGGAAAATCACCAGCACGGCCGCAGGCGCCTATCAATTCCTCGAAAAGACCTGGGACGAATGCGCCGCCGCGCTGAACCTGCCGGACTTTTCCGAGCGCAGCCAGGACCGCGCCGCCGTTTATCTCATCTGGCGCCGCGGCGCGCTTCTAACGGTTCTGGCGGCGGACTGGGGCTCCGCCATCCTGGCCTGTAACCGCGAATGGGCCAGCCTTCCCGGCAGTCCCTACGGCCAGCCCACCAAGACCATGGACGCCTGCCTCAAGTTCCTCTCCGAGCGCCTGGGCGCCCCTACGCCCGCGCCGACCATCGCCAACCCACCGCAGGAGAACGCCGTGATCCCCGTCCCTCTCATCGCCGCCCTCATCAAGGCGGCTCCGTCACTGATCAGTATCTTCGGCAATGGCGAGCGCGCCGCCGAAAACGCCAAGGCCGCCGAAGTCGTCGCCGACATCGCCAAGACCGTCACCGGCCAGCCGACCGTAGAACAGGCTGTCGAGAAAATACAGGCGGCGCCGGAAGCCGCCCAGGCCTTCCGCGTCGCCATCGCCGACAAGTGGGGCGACATCATCGGCGAAGCCGGAGGCGGCGGCATTGCCGGTGCCCGCGTGGCGGACGCCATTGCCACGGCCAACGAGCATGCATGGCGCTCACCGGCCCTGTGGATCGCCGCCGCGCTGCTGCCCATGGCCTATCTGGTGGTCGCCGCCGTCCTCTTCGGAGAAGACTGGAGTGCGGAGATCAAGGCCATGGTGGTATCGAGCGTGCTCTCCCTGGTGCTGGGTGCGGTCAGCGGCTACTACCTGGGTACAAGTTACAGCAGTCAGCGGAAAACCGACATGGCGGGCAAGTGACATGGGCGGCGGCAACCTCCGACACCTCGGCATGATCGCCACGAGCAATAGCTGGCGGCGATTCTGGCTTTCCTGGCGCTGGGCGCGGTATCCCAAATGCGCCTGATGGCCAACTGCTGGCTGGTGGCCATGTGGATCTGGCTCGCCGGCCACTGCCGCAACTATGCCTGGATCAGGCGGTCCCACTCCTTTCGCGGCCTGATCCCGCACTTCGGCACGGCGGAGCGGGCCGGCTGGCGCTACCTGCGGATCATCGAGTACATCCCGCCCAAGCGTGACCTGTGGTCGCGGCGCAATATTCTGGTCCTGTTCGACGGACACTACCGGGTGTGGCACATGCGCGTGACATCTGTGCGCCGCTGGGCAACCCGTGAGCAGGCGCTGGCCGATCTGTATTTCGGTAAGGGCGAGATATCACCGCCGGTCTGATCGTCGATTCCTTGCCGCGAAATTTGTGCAGGTAAGCCCAGACATGGGTCGGGCGCAGATCCTCGGGCGCCATCTTGCCAAAGGTCTTTTTGAGTTGGGCGGCTTCCAGGAGGTTCGATTCCAGCGTGGCGGCGGATAGCTTGCCGCTGGCAACGCGCTTTCCCCGGTCCTTGATGAGGTCGTCGATATGGTCGGCCAGGGTTCCCGGGATGGCCAGGTCGCCGTCGAACTCCAACAGGCGCTTCTTTGCCTCGCGTAGGTCGTGACCCAGATTGATGCGCTGATTAGCCGGCGTGATGGTGTAGTAGGTCGTCGTGCGCTTGCCGCGGTAGACGTACAGGCGATCCATCCCCAGCTCAAGGTTTTTCTTGCGTCGCCCGATCATCACGCCGCCTGGCCTCCCCAGTGAGAAAAGTCGGGTTCACTATAGGTGGTACTGGCGCCTTTAGCGAGTCCGCCCCGTTGGTCGGCGTAGGCCACCAGCACCTTCGGCCGGCCCATAGCGGATACCGAATACACCCAGCCATTCTGCTCAAGCCAACGGATCTGCGCCGACGGTTTTTCCTTGTCGGTGAGTTCCTTTAGTTGGTCGGCGGTCATGTAAGTGGCCATGGGGTGTCCGGTTTGTCCTACCTGTACAAGAATATTGGACGGATTTGTCGTCTACTACTTGTTGGCAGGCAAAAGCATGTCGCCCTGTACCGCCGTCTCGCCAGCGCCGACTTTTGCATCCTCGAACAGCCGGGGCTGTGCGTAGGCTTGCTCTATTCGGCGGCAGGCTATGTCAAAGTATTTGCGCTCGCGCTCGATGCCGACGAACTGCAAACCCATCCGGGCGCAGGCCACGCCGGTTGTTCCGCTGCCCATGAATGGAT
>ERZ795050.1814-NODE-1814-length-25852-cov-8.856146_pt1 | contig 25852 bp, 25 predicted proteins | sample MGYA00375134_ERZ795050 | MGnify/ENA primary metagenome ERZ795050 (study PRJEB30179, sample SAMN05720221) | activated sludge metagenome | isolation source: Anaerobic digester | place: Japan | collected 2015-05-26 ... | reverse complement strand
TCCCCACTTTGTGGGGGTGTCCCGCACCCGATAAGCTTGCCGATACTGTTTTCCCCACCTTGTGGGGGTGTCACATCCTCAGCCCCAACCGGCGCCCAACACTGTTTTCCTTCGCAGTGTTGCGGTGTCCTCCGCCAAACAATGCTTGCCGTTTCAATCTGCCAAAATGGCTTTGGCGCGCCTTACGCATGACCTCTGCGCAATCCGACCAGGCCCAATAGGCGGCGTCCACCAGATCCAGAGAGGAAACAGTTTTCGGGAATTGCTTTAGGGCAAGCTCCAATACTGCATGGGTGCCATAGGTGTGGACGACGCGCCCGCGCTCATAGTCGGCCAGCATCTTCTGGGCGCGCTCAACCTTTGAGCCAACCGCCGCGGTTGCTTTCTCCGATGCAAACTTTGGGATATATTCAATATCGCCGTTGTCAAACATTTCCTGCGCAATGGTTTCGTAGGTGGTTTCCCAGAGGTCGCCGCCTTGGTTGGTTTCAATGCCGACCTTTTTGGCATGATAGTGGGTAGCCTCGCGCAAGGCGCGGGTGATCACCTTGTCTGGAGATTCAACGCCCGTCCAACTGTACAGGCGATAGATACGCCGACGCCCTTCTGGATCTGTGCCAACGCCGTCGATTTGGATGCCTTGGCGGTGCGAGCGTTCACCAGAGGAAACGGCAGGATCTAGCCAGCAGGCCACAAAATCAAAATCGATATTCTCAATATCGGTGTGCTCGTACTCCAGATGGGAAAATACGCCGCCTTCGGATTCCTCCACTTCGTGCTGGGCTTCGGTGAGGAAAGAGGATACGCCCCAGTCACGCATTTGCTGCTGGCAGATAGCAATGCTTTGCCCTTCCCAGGTGGCCGTACCGGCGGTAATCACCGCGCCTTCATCGGTGATCTCGTATTCAAGGCCGTTGATTGCTGGCCAGGGGCCGGAAAGTTTTCGGCTGGTAAGAAAAGCTGCTCGTTTCTGGGACAGGCGCGCAAAGATCCCGTTTGGGATCATAAGGTTTTGTACGCAAAAAATCTTGGTGAAGGTTGCACCGGCTGGCAAGATGGATTTGGTTAGGGTTTCGATCTTCTTTTCTGTGGTTTTTCCGGTGTCGTGAAGTTCATCGAGGTCGTCCAGAATGAAGGCATCTGGCCGATAGTCGTCAAGCTTAGTGCCGCGTAGGGCTGAGTCTAGCCCGAAGGCAACCACATTAAAGCCGCTGGAGGTACGCACCATTGTGCGGTTCCAGCCCTTGGCCTGGCCAAATTTCCCTACCAGCCGCTGGGAAAGCTGAGGGAAATACATGGCCACCTGTGGGGATTCCAAGATACCGGCGATGTTGGATACCGACGCGTTGGCTTGGGCCTGGGTAGCGCGCACATAAAGCACATAGTTACAGACGTTACGGCCACCAAGGGCAACGGCAATCGATTCTGCGGTAGAAGATTTGCCGGCGCCACGCGGAGCAATGGCCACAAACGGATCTGACGGCTCGTCGCGCCTCAAGTTCCAGACCCATGACCAAGCCTCCTGTTGCCATTGGGAAGGCTTGTAGCGGAATTGGCAAATGAGCCGCGTCCATTCCTGCCATGTTTCGATTGTTGTATCGAGTGGTTTTGTTTGTGGGGCGCTGGTGCCGAGGATGCGGTCAAATTCGCCAAGCATGTGCTGCGCGAAAATGTCATTACCGCTTGGCTTGTCCAGGATCGCCGGTAATGACAGGTTTAGAGCAGGCGGATTTTTAACGCGCGGCATAGTGATGCCCCCGCCAGTAATTCATATTGATGAACCCAACGCCGAAAGACGGCAGAACTACGCGCTGGCTAGCACAAGCCCAGCGAAAACAGATTGGTTACTTGGTACGGTTACGCCATCGCGGGCATTGCCCACGGCGGATTCCAGGGCAAGCAAGACATCTTTCCCGTTGGCCTGGTATGCTTCTTGCTCACTATCCCGCAGCATACAGGTTACGCCACCTTGCGGCGCCGGCTGAAACACGACGGTCCAGCCCGTTCGCATGAGATCACTTATGCGGTCCATGAATTTCTTTGTGCTATCTGCGCTCACTTTAACCCCCTTCAGGTAGTCGCTTCACTTCGCCTTCGATAATTTTTGCGAAGTCATTCCGTATTTGAGCAAGCGCCGTCACGTCTTGGACGTGCAGCGCCATCAAACCGAGCAAACGCGAGGCCATCACAATGGCGTGCTCCATCGTGATCATTTGGCCGGCGCGCACCATATAGGATCGCTCTGCATCGACGATGCTTTTGCGCAGAAGCACGGTTTTAGAAATGTCTTCCCAGACCTTTTCCTCTTGCTTCCCGCGCGAAATCATGGTCTTGATAGAGCGTAGGGCGATCTGAAAACCGTCCGTGTCCTGGCGTTGCAGGGACAATTCAAGATCGCTGATTGCATCGGCCAGGTTTTCAAAATCAACACTAGCGGTCAGTTGAGCAATCAACTGGCCCAAACGAGCATCAACTAGAGCTAATTCCTGGTTCATGGCCAGGAGGTTTGGATCATCCAATGAGCGCTCATAGCGCTCAAGTAAGGCGGGTGGAAGATGGGCGTAGCGACGGAGTTCTTGAACTGTTGGCTTGATGGGAGTGCGGGACAGGTTTTGTGGGGCGCATTGAGCACAGTAGCCGGTGTCATCAATTGCTTGCCGCTTGCATCGCTGGCCGTTTTTGCCCTTGGCGCGGCAACGATACGGGCTGTATTCTGAATGAATGAAGCACCGATCGTCTGGGTAGATTGCCTCATTCCTACAGGCTCTACCCGATATGTTCTTGTCTATGCAAGTTGTCATGTCCCAACGCCGAGGCCATTCATTGGCCTAACAGATTTGCAATTTCTCAGGGAAATGGTAAAATCCCTGCCGTTAACTCTTAGTTAACACGCCGATTCTACAGTATTGTCAGCAAACTGTCAAGAACGGTTTAACATTTTTTCAGAAAGACGCGCATAACTTTATGGCGAATCCTTCTATTGGTTTAGATAAGATTGCATATACGACCGGACGGCGCATTTACGCCCTGATGGTCGAACAAGGTTACACCTTGCGCGGCCTGGCCAAACAGCTAGGCGTCACGCCTGCTCACCTTTCAAAAATAACCAAGCTAGATTACGGCTTGTCCACAGAATTACTGATCAAGATTGCCGACACGCTTCAAACCAGCACCGATTATCTGCTGGTTCGTCCAGGCGCAGAGCTTGCGCACGGAGAACTATCCGATGAGGCAAAGTCCATTATCGGCATAGTCGAGCACTTGCCAGAAAATGACCGGCAGGAAGCATTGCGGATCGTAATGTTGCTGTTTGGAAAAGCAGCGGAAACCGCACGGATTGAGGGGGAAATAGAACGGGCATTAAACTTTGTCGAGAAGACTAGGGGCAAGGAGTACCGGGATAAAGTCAGTGCAAGGATAATGGAGAAGTTCGGCTATTTGCCCTCGGCCTGATCGTCGTCCTGTGATTCTTCCGTCTCGAAAATAATTTCCACTTCTTCTTCAATTATTTCCAAGATTTCTTCAAGCGCTTCCAGTTCCATATTTTTTTTCCAAAAAAAAAAAAAATGAAGGCGTACCTTCAGGTTTGTAAACATACACAGTAAACATCGGTAAATATTTATCGTGTATTTCTGGCTAAATCCTTCTTAAGTTAAGGTAAAAGTAAGGACGGATAAACGGCAAATTCGTAACGATCAATAAGTTTGCGCTTGACCTGATAGCGCAAGTGTGTTAAGATTATTGTGTTGTCTCAATTTATTTTGCCTGACCACAAATTCACCGTCATATTTTTTAACAAAGGAGAATAAGATGCTCGTTCAGTTTCACATGCTGCGTACCTTACCGCCGTCCTGCGTAAATCGAGACAAGGATGGCAGTCCCAAAGAGGCATTCTTTGGGGGAACCCCACGCGCCCGCATCTCCAGCCAAGCCCTGAAACACGCTTTGCGTACCAGTGAGCACTGGCAAGAAGCTTTCCCCAATCTGTTATCAATTCAAACACGTACACTCCCAGCTATCATTCGGGAGAATCTGCTACGCAAGGCTTATCCGCTTGAAGGCGTCGAGGCCATTACCCAAGCCGTAATGACGTTTGGAAAGTCGGGCAAAAAAGAGGAAGGCAACAACGAAGCGGAAAAAGCTGTCGGTGTCGCCAAGACCGATCAGGTGGTCAAGATCAGCCCAGCCGAAATTGCCCACATAACCGACCAGCTAGTCACAGCCTATGAAGATGGGCGGCTAGGAAAACTGGGCATCGCAAGGGTGTTGACCCCTGGGCAGTTCTTTTCGGTAGACATGGCTCTATTTGGTCGAATGACAACGGCGTCGGGCCTGAACACAATTCAGGCATCGAGCCAGATGGCACACGCCCTTGGCGTCAACCAGTTGTATGGCGAGATTGACTATTACGTGGCCAGCGATGACGTGGCTACGGGTGGCGGGGCCGGTTTTATCCAAGAAGCAAAGTTCAACAGCAGCACGTTTTATTGTTATGCCAACATCGACACGCGCCGATTGGCGGACAACTTAGGCGGCGATAACGAGTTGGCCGCAAAAGCCATCAAAGAATTTTTGTTTGGATTCGCCGCCTTAACGCCAGGCGGAAAACAAAATTCGTATGGCGCTTTCGGTTTTCCAGATGTAATTGTGGTAGAGGTACTCAAGCGCAATATCCCGATCTCCTACATGAATGCCTTCCAGTCCGTGATTAAGGGGACTGGGACGGAACCGATTATCAGTCAGGCGACAAAGCGTTTGTTTGATTATATGGCCGACATGGATGTCATGTATGGCCTCGTAAAAGAACGAAAGTTTCTCTGCACTGGGGGGAACCCAGCCAGTGTGAGCCTGGACAAGCTCATGGAATGGGTGTCGGACAATGACATCTAGTGTTGTGTTCTTGCGGCTTGCCGGCCCCATGCAATCCTGGGGAGAACGCAGCCATTGGGGAGTGCGGCACACCAGTGATCGCCCGACAAAATCTGGTGTGATCGGGATGATCGGGAGCGCAGCCGGTGTCCACGATGACGCCCGTTTGCGCTTTATTTCATCGTCGTTTCGTATGGGAATTCGCGTTGACAAACCAGGTGTGGTGATCAAGGATTACCACACGGTGATTACCGGCGCTTTGAGTGCAGGCGGAGGTATTAAAGGGGTCGATGGAGAGGCGCAAGTGGTGCTGTCGGATCGTTACTATCTGTGCGATGCAGATTTTGTCGTAGCTCTTATGGGCGACGACAATTCGGTGAACTTTGTCGCTATGGCGCTTCAGGCGCCGATCAGTCCCGTCTACCTTGGTCGGGCCTGCTGCACTCCGTCTTTCCCTATCATCGCAGCGCTGGGCGCTTATGAGAACCTGGAGGATGCACTTCGCGCCTATCCCTACAGCGGGGAAGATGCTGAGTGCGTTGCGTGGATTGAAGATCCGATGGGTGACACCATGCGCAGTGATGCTCCGCATATCTATCACAAGCGCTACCTACCGCGCTTTGAGCGCAAAGTCATTTTGCAGATCGGGGGTAAAAATGTATCTGAGTAGCATCATGCTAAATCCCGCAAACGCAACTGTGCGCCGTGATATGTACGATGTGTACCAGCTTCACAGGACAGTTCAATCCGCCTTCCCAGACGGACTGAATCAACGATCGGCGTTGTTTCGCCTGGACAAAATCGGGCCGAACCGCACCCAGTTACTGGTGCAATCGGCTATCAAACCAGCCTGGAATCTGCCAGGAGATTATGCGTCAGAGATTGGGGTCAAAGAATTCAGCCCATCTTTTGCGCAGGATAGCACCTACAGGTTTCGTTTGTCAGCGAATCCGGTCACGGTCGATCATGGCCGGCGCAAGCCCATCCGAGACGTGAACGGGCAAATGGCGTGGCTTGCTCGGCAGGCGCAACAGGCAGGCTTTCATATATTTTCGGCGGAACCGCGTTCGGCTAAGTTGTACCTGGGCACAAAGGTCACCCAGGTGGCCGATAAAACGAAGGTTGACAACATCACAGTATATACTGTAGTGTTTGAAGGCTATCTGCGAGTTCTCGATCCTGGGCTGTTCCTTGAAAAGCTTTCGACCGGCATCGGGCGAGCGCGTGCGTTGGGCTGTGGCCTCATAAGCGTGGCATCAATGGATTGGGGGATAGCATGAGATTCAATCTACTGGCGGATCGATGGATCACCATCATCCGCGATACCGGCGAAACCGATCAGGTGTCAATGCTGTACGCGCTCACCAACGCGCACAAGATTCGGGACATATACGAAACGTTGCCGACCTTCGCCTATAGCGTGCGTCGGCTGCTTTCGCTGATTGTGCAGGATATTTTCATGCCGTTGGATGAAGAAGACTTCCGCGATTTGATCGAGGCTGGCAAGTTCGATTTGATGCAACTCTTGGCGTTTCAAGACGAATTCGACGCCGAGTTTGAATTAGTCGGGCAGGAAGCCTTTATGCAGGATAATTCAATTCCTGCGGACCAACCTGGCCCAGCCTACACGCCAAAGCCAGCCGCCTACCTAACGCCCGATGTACCAGTGGCGGTGAACCATACTCACTTTCGTCATGTGTCGGATGCAACTACGGTGATTTGCCCAAGTTGTGCGGCGCACGGCTTAGTAAGTTTGCCGCAGTTTGTAACCATCGGAGGCCAAGGGTTTTGGCAGGGAATTAACCCAGGCCCACCGATTTACGTCGAGCCGGTTGGCCACAACCTATTTGAGACATTGGTTTTTTCTATGGTGCTCCCAGAGAATCAGACAAAGACGGACACTTGGGGGCCACCGTGGCGCCGCACTGGCGCCCACCAGCCAAAAACGGTGGACAAAGTAGATAACGCCTGGGGCGGAACATTTCTACCAAGGCGCGTGCGGCTCTATCCTGTCGAGCATAAAGGGCCATGCACCCGTTGCGGAATGCCGATGGAGTTCGGGGTAAAGGATATTATTTATATGTCTGGCCCGAAGTGGATTGGTGAAGCGGGGACGTGGGTAGATCCGTTTTGCTTCTATCGCAAAGGGCGCCCAGTCGGCGCTTATGGCGAATACAACGACTGGACTGAGCGCATGGCAAAAATATTCGCCGGAGATCCCGACAAAAAGGGCGTTCCCACCGCGGTAAAACCCATCATCGTGCGCCAGACCCAGGCGTTAGGCATCAACGTCTCTTGGCGGCTGATCTTCGCCAGGACGGATCAGGCGAAGTATTTTGAGACGGGCGAAGTGGTTGTGTCACCGTCTGGTGGATAGCCCAATAAAAAAACAGGTCAATTGGCGTTCCCCCGATAGCGGCCTATGCCGCACGCCAATTAACCTGTAATGATTGAATTGTATCATGGATCTTACAGAGGTAAAAAAAACTATGGTGGGCAAACATAAAGTTTGCAGTGTCAAGATCACCCTGACCCTAGAGGAATGGGAAAAGGCGTCTCACGCGGCCGGCGAGATTTTGTCCAGCAAGTTCTTTAGTATAAATCCACTCAGTCCGGTTCTCTTGCAGATTTCGGAAAAATTCAAGATCACATCATGCAATTGCCAGTTTTGCGGCAAAGAGATTGCATGTGTCATCGGCGCGCCTGGGCGCACCAGGATGTATTGCAGTGACCGATGCCGGACCTCTGGCTATCGGAAACGCAAGAGAACGGAAAGAGAATAGATTGCGATATTGGGTAATATCATAAGTAAAGGACAGCCCATAATGCTAAAGCCGCGAGGATTTCAAACCGAGTTGAGCGAAGTGCTGGAAGAAATTTATCAGAACGATTACGCGCCGGATCGACCGGCACGCCAAGACGGCTATGTGCCTACGCGTTTCATCCTGATGAATGTCACCCCAGGTTCAGGGAAAAGCTCAGTAACAGCGATTGTCTCTGCCCGACTGGCAGAGCGAACCGGCATGAAGATTTGCACATTCGTACCGCGCGAATCTCTGCGCGAGCAGACCGAGCGTGACTACGGATCGAACATTATGCGTCAACTGTTCGGCCACAATGGCCGAATCAGAGCGACAAAAAACGAAGCCGATATTACGCGCGGCTTGACCGGATGTGTGAGCACTTATCAATCCGCCATAGCCTCTGGCGGGTTGTATGAGACAGAGTTCGATCTTTATGATTTTATTCTCGTATTAGATGAGTGTCATCATTTGCGAGATCCAGAAGTGACAGTAAATCGCCGCCTCAACGTAAGCGCTGGCGGTGAATTGACAGAGGAGGAAAAAGAGGAGATAGAGGAAACAGCGTATTATCGGGCCATTCTACCGCTGGTGCAGAAGGCCAAGCTGGTTATCTTCATGAGCGGGACACTCATGAGGAACAATAACGAAAAGCTAGCCTTTATCCCTTACCGAAAAGAGGGCGCCTATGATTACATAGACGCCACAAGACCAGGCTGGAGATACATTGAATACACCAGAAGCAAATCGATTGCCGAAGGCGCAACACTTCCCGGTGATGCAATCCTTTGTGACGGGCCGGTTCATTGGCTCGACGCAATAACCGGCAAGCCAACGGGAGTGAACAACCTGTCGGAGGCAACTGAGGCCACACAATCGGCAGCATTGTATGCTGCATTGCGCGGTGGCGTGCCAGGCCACGACGAAGTAATGGGGAAGCATATTCTGTCCCGCGCTGTAAGCCACTGGGAGAAGCACCGATCAGATCCAGATGGATTCCCAGGGGCAAAGCTCTTGATCATCGCACCGGATATTGCTACGTGCCAGGATTACATGGACTATCTGAAGAAAAAGTACCATTACCAATCCGCTATGGCCACTAGCGACATGGGGCTAGCCGCAAAACAGGCTATCGCCAGGTTCAAGGGCCAACAACAACCAGAGGTAGATATACTATTTTCGGTGGCCATTGCGTATGAGGGACTGGACGAAAAAAAGATCACCCATGTGGCGCTTCTGACAAACTACCGTTCGTACCCCTGGATCGGCCAGGCCATTAGCCGCTTCAACAGAGCCGAGCCGACCGGCAAAAAGAAAAAAGGCTATCTATTTGCTCCGCAGGACAGACGACTGTACGAAGCGCTGAACTTCCTCAACGCAGATCAGACGGTAAGGGTCTACACCGGAAGGCCGATTGAAGGCAACCCCGGCAACCTGTTGACAATCTTGGAAGAGTTCAACATGGAGATCCCACGACCTACCCCGGTCGCCTCCTCGGTTAAATCCGAGATTGTATTGGGCATGAACGGGGAATCTAACGAGAGGCCAGAGCGTGAAAGAATGGTCAAGGAGACGGAAGACAATTTACGCTCCTCCGGTTTCTCAGAAGAACAAATCAATGCCATTATCACCGACATGAAACGCAGGCTTGGATTGATTCAGGTGGAGCCTGAACAGTATGATCCGCCTACGGAGGCCCAGGTGGAGGCTTCCCTGCGGAAGCAATTGGTCGCTGCTGTTCGGCGCAAAAATGTGGGAAGGACAAGAGGCATTATAGCCGATCATCGCAAGATGAAACTAGAGAACAACGGTCGGCCCATTGGCGAATTACGAATGGTTGATCTAGCCAGAGAGCTTAGGGATTTAAGCTGATGGGCAATTTTCCTTTTGATGTGCCGACGCATCAGTACATGATGTATCGGATTCCAGACAAAGACGGAAAAACCGTGATTGTAGTTGAATGGCAGTTGTTCAATATCGCGGTCAGGCGCTATGTTGAGCCGTTGTATTGGTCGCACCAATGGTGATTCCGCGATGTCAATGGCGCCGTGAGCGCTTTGGTTCAGTATTTCAGTACGGATCAGCCAGAACCTTCCGGCTGGATTCGTAGCATAACTCCAGATGGCGAGCGGCGGTCGCCGTCTATCGATGAGTAATCCCCACTCTGTGGGGGTGTAGCCTCGACAAGCTCGGCTACCGGACGGTGGGCATGTAGATACCGTGCCCACCGTTTATTTCACCGATGTACAAATCTGGATTTTCCGTTTCGTTGACAAATAGGTCGGGCAAAAGCGCCATTGCCCGCTGTTTTGCCAGCCATGAAATACGGTCGCCCACTACCCCCTTGTCAGTTTTAAGCCCCATGATAGCTTTTATTGCGGCCAGATCTGCGCCGGCATCTATCATATCCGACTGAAAAGTTGCCCTTAGATCGAACGGTGAGAAAAACGGTATGCCAGCCATCCGCGCTCTATCCCTCAGCGCCCTCCGTATTATATCGACGCTGAGGGGTGTATCCACCTGTACTTTGGCATTCGCCAGGAACTTCCCGATCAGGTAGCCCGCCGAATCCCCGCGCTCAACCATCCATTCATCCAGCTTTCGCTTTAGCCCAGGCGTAAGCGGGATCATGCGCTCGTTTCCGTTGTTGCTTCTGACCAGCAGGGCGCTTTCCTCTGGCCGATAACTTTCAAGGGTGAGATTGCAAATATCGGATTGGCCAAGCCCAGCAAAACAGCCTAGCCCGAATAGGAGCACGTCACGCAAACAAATGTTTCTTTTTTTCTGGTAGTTTTTGCAGAAAAGAACGAACGCTAATTTCTCCTCCGCACTCAGAACGCGCCGCACATGAAAGGTTGCAGAAAAACCGTCAGCAACTCTGGTGTCAACTTTGGACATATATTCTTCTGCGGTTATGAACCCGTTTAGCCAGCACTCTTTTATGAGGCTGCGCACCGTACACATTGTCCCTGTTGCTGTGCCTTGGCTGTAGTTCTGGACAAGCCAATCATTGATGGCCAGCAAATGCTTTCGCTCTAATTGATGCCAGGGAAAGGTTAGCTCGTCGGCCAATCCGTTTGATGCGGCCAGGGCCACAGCCTTTATTCTGGGCATGACGTATGACAGCACGCTATTGCCGCGCCGCTTTGCGTAAGTAAGCACAGGGTGAGACTTCGGTGAGAGTAATGCGATAGGTTCTAGCCACATCGACTGATCTGCCAGCGGCGGCTTGGGTTTCGATTTGTATGCCATGCGGGGATTATACAGTTTTTGTGCTGGGCAGGCCAAGTTTTTCTTGCCGTAGATAGGGCGCGAGAATGTTCATTCTGGTAACCTATTTGCCTTCTTGTAAAGTTTGCGCTTGACAAGCCCGCGCAGTTGTGTTAAAATTGATCGTGTAAGTTAAACACTTTGGGTTCGGAGGAGACAATAATATGAAGAATTCTGTACGTGTGCCTGCACTTGTGCGCAACGAGTGGTTTGGCCAGATCAAAAGGATTGTCGCAGAAAGATACGGCTTAGATGAGGGCAGACTTAGCTGCGCATCTAGCAATAAGCCAAGTAATGTTTTCGGCATAAGCGGCGTCTATGGCCAGCAATTGCCTGAAAGCCTCACGGGGGAAGAAGTATTAAAAATTCTCGCGGAGTTGACCGGCGACAATATCGAAAAGTTGACAAGCGCGCCGGCTTCCGAGGCCGCTGCTGGCCACGGCGCAGGCGGCGACCATGTTGACGCCTTTTACCTATCTCCTCGCGATTACTTTTCAATGCCACGTCGGGGGTAGACGATGAGAGTAACTTTTCACAATAAAAGCGTGAGCGCTTTTGCCGTCGGCGCGGCCATACACTACGAAGCCGATAAGGTCTACTACGCTTCTTTCGCAGGCGCACAGGCCCAATGTTCTGGGGTCTGGGCAGCAATGGTCGGGAGCAACAGCACGTTTCGGTGCAATTGGCATCGACACGGCAATCAGGCGTTAACGGGCGCAGGTAACATGAAGCGCCATTATGTGCAATTGCCGAACAGCCGCATGTGGCACATGGTTGTGTGTTACACCCCCAAAAATTTATTGCTGGAATGCAATACGGAATTTATTGCGAACACCAGCGATGAAGAACGGCAGATCGCCCGCGAAGCTGCGTTGCCGAATCTCTACCGGCAACTGGTTTATTTCATAAACGACACCACCAAGGCTGTCGTGGATGAGAAGTGGGGGGCTGGCCTGTACGCTGGCCTGCTTAAATATAAGGCGATCACCGAGCTTAGGACATACGGTGATTGTGTTGCCGCCGCTCTGGTCCGCCAAGTTGACTGGAAAACGGCATTGCCCAAATTGATTGAAGATGGATTTGTCGGAGGGTGACTTATGCGATTGGCCGGCATTGAAAAAGCGGGTTTCTACCCGACCTGGAATCATTCTTTAGAGCTAATTTGTAACTCGGTCAGAGCACAGCGTTTTGCTTTGCTGTTAGATCCTTGTGCCGGCGAAGGCGTTGCGTTGGCTGCTTTAGCCGGCGCGCTGAAACAGCGCGGGGCAAAGGCGAAAACATACTCGGTAGAGATCAGCGAGGAGCGCGCTGTTGCTTGCAATAAGGTCATAGACGTATCGCTGCATGGCGCGTGGGAACACATGAGGTTTACAAGGAACGCTTTCGGGTGCCTGTTTCTGAATCCGCCCTATGATACAGAATTGGCGGAATATAGCTACAACTGCCGCCAGCGCTGGGAAGTCTCATTTTTGGAAAAAACAGTAGACGCGCTGTGTGAGAACGGCTTGCTCATCTACATTATCCCCGTAAAAATTTTGCCGCTTGCAGCGCCACTGCTTTGCGAATGGTTTACGGGCGTCGAGGTTTACCGACTTCCCGACGAAGACTATGAACACTTTAATCAGGTGGTCGTGTTCGGCTACAAAAAGGGCGCCAAGCGAGCCAATATGGAATTGGGCAATTGGCTTCGCAGTTTTTCCGAATATCATCTGCCTCCTGAAACACTGGATCAGATGAAAAAGACGTGGCTGATCCCAGAGCAGCGGCCATCCGCCAATATCAAGCTGTACCAATATATGCTGTCTGATGAATCGCTCGTATCCGCCGTAAAGACACACGGCGTACACACAACCAAAAACTGGAAAGCGATCCAGCGCTACAGCGATGAGGCCGTGCGGTTTCGGCCAGTGTTGCCAATGCGCGACGGACACCGTTCTAGCCTGTTGGCCAGCGGTCAAATGGGCGTGATCGACCTTGGTGCCATCCTGGCCAAGGGGCGCGCCGAAATTAGGCACGTCGGCTACAACAGCGAGGGCGAAATAGTCCCCACGTCCGATAAAAAATGCGTGGCCATCGTAGACAAGATCGAGCCGCATATCTATACGGTCGATAAGGCGACCGGCGCGCTTAACGATATTCAAGATCCAAAGTCTCTAGGCGAGTTCATGGTGGCCCACGCGTCCGAGATCGGCAAGTGCATGGAGCGCATGTATTTGCCGATTTACGAGCGGCCCAGCGCCGAGGAGTGGGCCGTAACTGGGAGAATCGGCAAGGGCAAAACATTGCCTGGCCGCGCGGAGACGGGCATGTTGGATGCCCAGCGGCATGTGGCCATTGGCCTGCACCGTGCAATCAAGGCTGGGGAGAAGGCCGTATACCTGGTGGGCGCAATGTCCACCGGCAAGACGATCATGACCACAGCCATTTGCGAATTGGGTAACCGCTATCCTGTAGCCGTGTTAGCCCCTGGCCACCTGGTTGAAAAGTGGGCGCGCGAGGTTAGTTTATACCTACCAGGCGCATACGGCAAGGTTATCGAATCCGTGGCAGACATGGATGATTTTGTCCGTAACTACAAGCCTGGCGACAAAGCCTTTGCGGTCTTCGGCAAAGAAGACGCCAAGTTGGGCGCAGGATACGAGCACATTAACTACCGACGAACACGCTTTATCAGTGAGCGGGTTGCGCTCACCGATGAAAATGGCGCATACATCCGTGACGCAGAAGAAAAGATCCAGTACAAAACGGCATGGGGCCGCACGCGCAAGGTGCTGGTTTGCCCTCGATGCGGCACCGAGGTTCACTTCAAAGACAGCAAGGATCTCTCTCGGTGCAAGGGGGATGTCAAGCGCTGGGACGAAGGCGAAGGCAAATGGATCTATATCCGTTGCAATGAGATTTTGTTTCAGCATGGAAGGCACCACAACAATCATGCGCCGCGTAACGGCTGGGAAGCCTTGGGCAAGGCCACGGATCTGGCCAAGGCCGACCGAGCCGAGTTGTGTGACGATATTCGTCCAGCCCAGACAGGACGCATGTACCGTTGGCCAGTGGCCGACTATGTGCGCAAGAAGTACAACGGCTTTTTCAAGGCATTTATTGCCGACGAATGCCACAAGTACAAAGGCAAGGGCACGGACCAGGGACGCGCTTTTCATCATTTGTACAGTGCCAGCGGTTGCACCATCAACGCAACTGGCACGCTGTTTGGCGGCAAGGCGTCGGACATTTTCTTTATGCTCTATCGCACATCAAAAGGTGTGCGTGACGATTTTGATTACAACGGGGAGACCGAATGGTCGGGAATGTACGGAAAAACCAAACGGATCTTACGCAAGGGTGAAGATGATGATGTCGGCACAATGAGCGGGCGTGTACGGGCCAAAGAGCTTGTACGTGAATTGCCGGGTGTGAGTCCGGCGCTGTTTAGTCGGATTCTCAGTACAACGGCGTTCATCAAACTGTCCGATCTTGGATTTGCTATGCCGGCATACAGCGAACAAATTGTACGGCTGGACATGGACGATGATCAGGCCGCACAGTACGAAGAAATGGATACGGCGCTGTTAGAGCGCATCCGTGAGTATCGCAAGAAGCGCGATTCAACCTATTCAAAGATGGCCCTGTCATTGTGCTCGGTCTGGCAACAGGTGGCCCTCGGTCGGCCCAACTGTGGCCACCGTGAGGAAAAGGTCACTTGGAGCTTCAACGGCGTCCGTGAAGACTTCTGCAAAGATGATGGCCAGCCGCTTGTGCTGGAACCGCTGTACGATGACAACCGCTTGACCCCCAAAGAGCAGTGGCTTGTGGACTACTGCAAGCATCAAGCCCGCCGTGGCCGCAAGTCCATCGTCTACGTTCGCCAAACTGGCGAGCGTGACATTCAGCCCCGCTTGGTGGCCATCATGCAAAATGCAGGGGTACGCGCGGTGACCCTGCCCAACATCGAATCCAAAAAGCGGGAAGCGTGGATAGACAAAAACATCAAGGATTATGACGTGATGTTTACCAACCCGCAACGGGTGGAAACCGGGCTAGACCTGATTCAGTTTTCGGAAGCGATCTTCTACGAGATCGAATATAGCCTGCTGATTTTATGGCAAGCCATGTGCCGTGTCTGGCGGCTGGGCCAAACGCAGCCGGTAAAAGTCACCTTCTGTGTCTACAAGAACACGATGGAGGAGCGCGCCCTGGCCTACATGGGCGAAAAGATGAAAGCGGCAATGACCCTGTACGGCGATGACGCCACCAGTGTCATGACCGAGGATACCGACGACGGTGAAGATATGCTGGCCAAGCTCACCGCGGCGGCGTTGCGTAAAGAAAAGGTAACAACCGATGGCCTTGCCGGTTTAATGCAGGGCTTTGTAGGTAGTGCATACCGAGAGGACAATGACAATATGGAAGAAAATAACGCCCCGTTGAATGCGGATGAGATTCTGGATGAGGCGGAAGCAATTCTGGACAAAGCCTTTACCGGAACAGAGGATGAGCAAAAGGGCGCGCCCATTCCGGTGCATCAAGCCGGTGCGAGCGAGGGCGTTGCCGTAGATGCTACGAAACTTACAGCGGAAGAACCGGCGCAACAGGTGACTCCCGTCGAAGATCCACTGGAAGAATTTGTCGTGTTGACCGTTACCGAAAAAGACCTATTGGAAGGCCAGCAGGCGCTACGGGCAGCCGAAGCCTACCTTCGCCTGATCACAACCATGCCGTGAAGTTTGCGCTTGACTACCCTGGTTTGCCCTGCTATAATGGGCAAATCAGGGTTCGTTTCGGCGGGGATTTTCTATGAGCAAAATTCAAATTGATCCGACTATCGATCACGCTTTGGCTTTGGGCGCCAAGGCTTATTTGTCTATCAGTGGCGGAAAAGATAGCCAGGCCATTGCTATGCGATTAGCCCATATCGCACACGGCTGTTTGCACATGGATTTAGGGCGCGCCGAATGGCCACAAACACCCGCTTTTGTTGAGCGCATCGCCAAAGAAGCTGGTTTGCCGCTGCATGTTATTCGCCGTCACCAAGGCGACCTGGTGCAGGAGATTGGTGAGCGTATGGCCAAGCTGCACGGCACCGGCAAGCCCTTCTGGCCCAGCGCAGCACAACGCTACTGCACCGCTGACCACAAACGTAGCCAGGCAGACAAGTTCTTTCGCCACCATGACCTGGTGATCTCTATCGAGGGCATCCGTGCCGACGAGTCGCCAAAACGGGCGCGCGATCTCCCTCTCTCCATCCGTAAACAGATCACGGCCAAGTGCTTGCGCGACCTTGATCCCGCTAAAGCCTTGGCCAAGTGGGAAGCCGAGCGGCCAGGGCGTCTGGCTCTAACCTGGTATCCAATCCACGGCTGGAATATAGATCAGGTGTGGGAAGCGTGTGGCACATCGGCGCAAGCCCTGGAACTGTTACGTGAGGTTTACAGGAACGGAGACAAAGAACTGGCCTTTAGTGAGTGGCCGTGCCACCCAGCCTATGTCATGGGCAATGAGCGGGTGTCCTGTGCCATTTGTGTTCTGGCCAGCGAGAATGACATCCGCAATGGCGCTACCAATCATCCGTGGTTGGCAGATATTTATCTTAGTTACGAAAGGAAATCTGGTTTCACCTTTAGACACAAACGCTCTTTGTCCGAAATCATACAGGGTTCGTAGGAGACACACACATGCCGTTATTATGTTATGTTGAAAAAAAGTTTTCGAGCAGATCGTTGGTGCTGATCGATAAGTGCAATGAAATCATTGCAGACTACGTGCGGCAGAGATTTAAGCTGTCTCTGCGCCAACTATATTACCAGTTGGTCAGCCGAAACATTGTCGAGAACACCGAGCAAAGCTATAAGCGTGTTGGCGATTTGGTCAACAATGCCCGCTTGGCTGGCCTCATTGACTGGGACGCCATCGAGGACCGTGGCCGGAATTTGCAACAGCATTCCCACTGGAGCAGCCCGCAAGAAATTATAACCGCGGCGCGAAGAAGTTTTCTACTGGACAAATGGGAGAACCAACCGTATCGCCCAGAGGTTTGGGTCGAGAAGGCGGCACTTGAGGGCGTTGTATCCGCCGCGTGTGAGCCGTTGGATGTCCCTTACTTCGCTTGCCGTGGCTACAACAGCCAGAGCGAGGAATGGACCGCCGCCATGCGCCTGAAGAAGCATGAGAAAAACGGCCAGACCCCGATTATCTTCTATCTGGGTGACCACGATCCTAGCGGCATCGATATGACCCGCGACCACATTGAACGGCTGGAAATGTTCATGGGTGGCGTGGAGGTTGTGCGAATTGCGCTCAACATGGATCAGGTGAATCAGTACAAACCGCCACCGAATCCAGCCAAAGAAGTTGACAGTAGGTATAAAGAGTATTTAGCCAAATACGGCGATGAATCCTGGGAGCTTGACGCCCTGGAGCCACAGGTTTTGGCGAATTTAATCACTGATCACATTCTGAGCGTCCGCGTCGAGGAGTTGTACAGAGAGACGATCCAGCAAGAGGAGGATCAAATCGCCCTGCTGAAACAGGTAGAGATAAAATGGCGAGCTATCGCCAAAAAATTGAAGGACGGGGAAATTTTATGAAAACCAATGATTCTTTACTCCAGTGCGATCCTTTCCTCAAATGGGTGGGGAGCAAGCGCGAAAGCGCCAGAGCCATTGTCGATCTGTTACCCGCCGGCAACTGCCTGATCGAGCCGTTTGTCGGCGCCGGGGCAGTCTTCATGGCGGCAAACAAGTGGCCAAGCTATCTGTTGGCCGACCTAAATACAGACCTGATCGATCTGTATGAAGACCTTTGCACATACCGCGAAGGTTTTATCAGGCAGTGCGCCAGCTACTTTCCAGGCAATGATAAAGAGCTTTATTACGAGCGCCGCGACCGCTTCAACAGCACGCCGCCGTCATTGGAGCGGTCGGCATTGTTTGTTTACCTTAACCGGCTGGGCTTCAATGGCCTGTGCAGGTACAACAAGAGCGGCGGCTACAATGTCTCATTTGGCGAGTACAGGACCGTTCACTTCCCGCTTGAAGAAATGCTAGGCTTCGCGGCCAAGGTGGCGCGGAGCAATGTGAAATTTTGCTGCGCCGATTTTAGGGACACAATGAGCGCCGCCAAGCCTGGTGACGTGATTTATTGCGATCCGCCCTATGTGCCGTTGAGTGCCACGTCTAGTTTCGTGGCATACCAAAAATACGGCTTTACTCTGAAAGAGCAACTTGATTTGATCAAACTGGCCAAAGAGCAGGCGGCAAAAGGGGTGACCGTGGCCATCTCAAATCATGACACGCCGGGAATCCGCCAGATGTACGATGGCGCCCGTTTTGTTGAATTTGAGATTGGCCGCTCGGTCAATAGCGACACAACCAAGCGCGGTAAGGTCAAAGAGTTGCTGGCCATCTTTGTAGCAGCAACCCAGCAAGAGGGCTTGAGCGTCGGTGATGTAGTCAAGGTAAAAGGCAAGAAAAAACCGTGCAAGGTGATCAAGATCAGCGGTAGTCTGGCATTGGTTGGCCAAGCTGATTGGACGTGCTGGTTTGATAAGGACAAGGTAGTCAAATGGAAACCACAATAGGCTGGACGGCAACAGCGTTGCCAAATGGTGAGGTTCTACCAGGGTTCACCTGGAATCTATGGTGGGGGTGTCAGATTATCGGGCCGGGGTGCCACAATTGCTACGCCGAAACCCTGGCCAAGCGCTTCGGTCATAATGTCTGGGGTAGGCCAGACGCCACACCGCGCTATTTCCCCAAGGCAGCGTTTCAGAACATTGAAAACTGGGACAAGCGCGCCAAGGCGCTGGGTCATCGGCAGAAAGTTTTTTGTATGTCGATGGGTGATTTTCTGGAAGCCCATCCGGCGGTTATCTGGCAGCGGCATGAAGCGTGCAAGATTATGGAGCGGTTGGAATGGCTGGACATTCTGCTACTGACCAAGCGGCCAGAGAATGCCCGTAAGTTCTTGCCGGCATCCTGGTTCAACGGGCATTGGCCAGCCCATGTGTGGTTCGGCGTCACCACCGAAAACCAGCGGATGTACGATATACGTATCGGTGATCTAGCAGAGATACCGGCACCGGTGCGCTTTCTGAGCATCGAGCCGATGCTAACGCCGGTCAAGTTGCGCCGACCAGATGTGACCAACTGGGTAATTTGCGGCGGAGAATCTGGCCACAATTCGCGCCCAATGCAAGAGGAATGGGCCACGGATCTGCGCCAGCAGTGTGCGGAGCATGGCATCCCATTCTTTATGAAGCAGATGGGTACGGTCTGGGCCAGGAAGAATGGCAAGGCTGGCAAGGCTGATGATATTCGCCACTTCCCAGAGGCGCTACAGGCGCAGGAATTTCCGCCGCAAAAAGTTTGCGCTTGACATAATTGTGTTGGTGTGCTATACTTGTCTACGTGGGTCGATGTCGAAGGGTTATCATTCGGTTTATCCTTCGGCGCTAATTTATCCACAACTGTGGGGGGGTCGTCTAGTGGTTAGGACGCCAAAACATCGGCTGCAATTATCATCCGGTTCGCTGGGTCGCTCGTAGCCGGTTATCGAATGTGGATCGGGTAACACAGGTTCAAATCCTGTCCCCCCCACACAGTTAGGAGAGGTAGTTTAACGGTAAAACCAAACATCGGCTGCAATTATCATCCGGTTCGCTGGGTCGCTCGTAGCTGGTTCTCATACTCGAAACATGATGATGCAGGTTCGACTCCTGCCCTCTCCACTAAGCGGGTCGCTGTTGGTCGGTTCTCAACGCTTAATGTTAATTTTCCGACCATCGTTTTTTTTATCCGCTTTCTACTCGGTGATGGTGTAGGCAAGCACACTGTCTTAAAAATTATCGGCTGCAATTTTTTCATCCAGTTCGCTGGGTCGCTCGTAGCTGGTTATCGGACATAGGCAGAGGAGTGGGTTCGTATCCCACGCACCGGACAAACCCGTCTCCAACGGGTCTTTTTTTTATCCGCTTTGGGTTCACAGGAGACACACACACATGAAGTACACCAATCCTCACGCCGCGCTCAAAACTGGGCAGAAACGCCAGACCAAGCCAAACCAAACACCGAACAACGAAGGCGGCTACGTCTTCAAGCTGGATTCGTGGAAGCGGCTAGAACGCTTCTTGATCCTCGGCAGCGATGCCCCAACCTACTATCAGGACGCCAAACAACTGACAGTCGAGAACGGCAAGGCCATTTTGGAATGCGTTGCGCTGGATGCACCCCGCACTGCCCGCACAATCCGTGAAATCTCATACGGTGGACGCGGGTTCAACAATGATGCACCGCTCTTTGCCCTGGCCATGATGATCCGCAGTGGCGGCGCTGGCCGGCGTGCCGCATACAGCGAATTTAACAACATCGTGCGGACAGGTAGCCACATGTTGGCCCTGATGAATGCCTTAAAGTTCTTGGGGAACGGCTGGCCTCGGTCGTTGCGTTCGGCTGTGGCTGGCTGGTACAACGGTCAAGACGCCGATCGGATGGCGTACCAAACGATCAAGTACCAAAGCCGCTTTGAGTGGAAACAGCGCGACGTTCTGCGCATGGCCCATGTCAAGCCGACCGACGCCCAACATGCCGCGCTGTACAAATATATTGTTAAGGGTGAATCCACGGAGGATGCACCCAACCTAGTCGGCGTCTATGAACGGATCAAGAAAGCCACTTCGTTAAACGAAGTGATCCGCTTAATTGCGGATCATAATCTGACATGGGAGTTTGTGCCCGGCCAATGGCTGGGCTATCCCGAAGTATGGGCGGCGCTGTTGCCCAATCTCCCATTGGGCGCGATGATCCGCAACCTGGGCCAAATGACTGCGAGCGGCTTGCTTGCGCCGCTATCAGACGGCACCAATACGGTGCTGAAAAAACTGTCAAACCTGGACGCGCTGAAAAAGGCCCGCATTCACCCGCTTGGCGTACTCAACGCCATGAGGGTGTATGGTTCTGGCGGCGGCATTTTTTCCAACAAAAAGTGGCAGACTGTCCCGCAGATTACGGATATGCTAGAAATGGCGTTCTACTCCTCATTTGAGTACGTAGAGCCGACCGGCAAGCGAATCCTGTGGGCACAGGACGTGAGCGGGTCCATGTCCACCAATACCGCTGGCAAGCTGGCCTTGTCCTGCTGTGAGGCGGGAACGGCAATGGCAATGGCGTTTCTGCGCAGTGAAAAAACTGTCAAACTGACGGCGTTCAACGAAGGAATTCGCGAGCTTCACATTAAACGTGACATGAAGTTATCGGATGCGTTGCGGTACACAAAAAACATCAACTATGGTGGCACCGATTGCGCCATGCCAATGATCTGGGCAAAAGACAACAGAGTGGCGGTTGACACCTTCGTTGTCTGCACGGACAATGAAACCCATTCTGGGCATACTCATGTGTACCAGGCTCTAGAGGCTTACCGCCAAAAAACTGGCATCCCGGCCAAGCTCGTCGTGATGGGGATGACGGCGACGCCATTCACGATTGCCAATCCCGACGACGGTGGAATGCTGGATATTGTGGGCATGGACACACAGGTTCCCGCATTGATTAGCTCGTTCGCCCGACATGATCTAGGGGTTGCGCTTGCAACGCTACCGCAATTGCCTGCACCAGAAGAAGAAGTAGAGGCGTAGAAATAAAAAGGACTAGGCTGCTGACCCCTAGTCCTTTTTATATACAAATTAACCCGCCGTGATTCTAACATGGCAATTTGAAAGGACAAAAAAATGAAAGCACTATTAACCAGTTGGCTGCTACTTTTCTTGGCGATAGGCGTAGCCTATGCCGCTGAGAACGGCTTCAATGCACCGCCACGACCAGACGCCATTGGGTGCCAGGATGTTGGCCCTATCACTGGGGCGGTTGAGCACGCAGGGGGTGGCGGTCAGATCTATAGCCTTGATCGCCCAATCAATGCGACAAAGACGATTACAGGGCCGTTCTATCTGGCAATGTATGACGCCGACACTGCAACCAGCGTGGCTTTGTGGTCTGGCTCAATTTCTGTAACCAAGGTTTTTTCTACAGGTGACGAAGTTTGGTCGCCGTGGGTTACGGTAACCAGTACAATTACCAGCTTTACCGTTCAACCGCCGGCAAAAAAGCCCAGCAGCATTTTGTGTTTTCACTTAATGGCACCCACCGAGCTATCAACACCGACGGCGCTTTGGCCAACAGCCGCGCCGACGGCACCTATCGTGATGATCGAAGCTACGCCAGTCATCGACGCGCCCGCGCCAACATCTATGCCGCCTGGTGTAGTGGTTGTCACACCAGTAAACGTCAGCAACGTCTCCTCTGCACCTAGCCGACCGTCATACCCAGGGTTGGGCATACCAACCAACGACGAAGAAACCAGGGAAACATCCATCAACCGTCTGTTTTTGACTGGAATCTTTCGTTAGAGAGGGCAAAATGCCGAAACGAGTAACCAGACTGACAGGCCGTAGCGCCTGGACTGAGGCGATGCGCAAAGAGCGCTACGGGCGCTATAACTGGATCGGATGGAAGGATAGGAACGGAGTCCTACAAGCGGACTGGCAAACCTATACGAACATCAAAGAGGCTATGCTGGCTATGGGTACAAAGGGGCGGCTGGTCACTTTTGACAGTGGCACGATCCACAGTTACGGCTGGAGAGTAGCGGTCAATATGCTCCACAATGCAAAGATGGGGTACTACGCACAGGATAAGGTGCGCTACGCAAGATGGTAACGCTGTAAGATCAAGGGCAATGCCCAATCACCAAGCCACACACAAAGGATCACGCCATGTTAAGCAGCTTCAAACTATCAGACAATCTTTATTTGAATTCCGTCACGGTTTTGCCGACACGGCAACAAGAGATTATTCAGACATCTAGCGTGCATCGGATCATTGTAACCGATGTTTCAGGCAGCATGTCCGGCGATCTTCCCCAGTTGCGCCGCCACCTGATCGAGTGGTTGCCCAAAAACCTGAACCAGGATGATGCACTGAGCATTGTATGGTTCAGTGGACGCGGCCAATGCGGTATGCTGATGGAGAATCAAAACGTCAGCACCTTGGCCGACCTTGAAAATGTAAAACTCCTGATCAACCGCTGGCTTGTCCCAGTCGGGATGACAGGATTTGTCGATCCGCTCAAAGAGGTAAAGCGGCTATGCGATGAGTACAAAGACTATGACGCCGTGGATCTAATCTTCATGAGCGACGGCCATGATAATCAATGGGATCGTAATGACATCATGCTCGCAGTCAAGAGGCTTTATCGTGTGAGTTCTGCCACGATTGTCGAGTACGGCTACTATGCCGACCGCGCCCTCCTCTCAAAGATAGCGGATACCCTGGGCGGGACGCTTATCTTTGCAGGAGATATGCCCTCCTACACTGGCGCAATCGCTAAAAGTTTTTCCCGCAAGCCTGGCGATGCGTCGAAGCGCCTGAATATCTCGCTTAATCAGCGGGTAATCGGTGAGTTCGCCTTTGCCCTAACGAATGATGGCGAGCTATTGTCATTTGCTTGTCCAGGTGGACAGGGTGGACAATTTCTTGTGCCGACCGAGCGGGTTGGCCGCATTCACTTCTTGTCAGACAATGGCGGGGGTGTACCGATGAGTGAAACGGAAGGGCCACTGTATGCGGCCGTGTCTCTGCTGGCCACCAAAGGCCAGCCGGATTTGATTTTCCCAATTCTGCGCGCCCTGGGTGACGTGCGGTTTATCAATATGTTCACCAATTGCTACGGCAAACAGGCGTATACGGATTTTCAGCAAGACGCGCTGGCCGCGGCGTTCGGCAATGGGCGTTTGGCTGAGGGGTACAATCCGAATCTTGTGCCCAATGATAACGCCTTTACCGTGCTGGACCTATTGGAAATCCTCAGCGATAGCTATTTTGTGACAGATCCTGGCCATCTTAAATACAACCGAATTGGCCGCAAGCGGGTGCAGGCGGCGGAAAAGTTGGGACAAGATGCGCTGGATAAAGTTAATGGAGCGCTGCAAGCATTCGATGGCACAGTTGATGGCGCCAAGGAATTGAATAAGGTATTAAGTGATGCAATCGCTACATCATCGGGGCAAATCAATTTTGTTCGTGAAGCGTTTTTCGCCCGTCAAATTGACGGTGTTGTGACCAGCGAGAACCGTGCCAATTTATCTTGGCGGGTCAAGATAGAGGGGCATGTGGATTTGAGAAACGTACCAGGTATCACGGATTACGCCAACACAATTCCTGTTGACTTCAAGACCCACGTGTACGAAACATACAACATCATCAGGGACGGAATGCTGAATATCGAAGTCCTTCCCATGATTTTGGACGGGAATGCCACCCAAAAGCTCAAGCAGCTTGAGAGCGAAGGCGCATTACCTAACGGCCTGATCGTCCACGGCGACGACAAAGTTGTGTATTTTCACCTGGGCCTTTTGCCCATTGTCAACCGGCGCATGGTTGAATCCGTTGATGGGAGAATTTTCAAGGCGGAGTTTCAGTCAATCATTGCCGGCGCAGAAATCAAGGTGATCAAGTATTTCCTAAGCACCTATCACCCAGGGCATAAAGACCGCACGATGGCGGATCTCTACGGGCCAGAAGCCGCGGAGTTTTTGCGCGGACTTGGCATCACTGGCAATGGGTTTTCCCCAAAGAAAGACACTTTGCCGCCAACCGACGCCTACATCACGCGTGAAATCAAAATCGCAATCAAGGGCTATTCATCCTTGCCAAAGGTCGAGGATGTGATTGAGCGGATGAACAACGGCGGGAAACTAACCCCACCCATGAAGCTCATGGAGGCAAAGATCCGCGAGTGCATGTTGCATCAAGGCGAAATGTCCGTTTTGATGGGCCTGCTTTATGCCGCGCAGCAAAAGGCAGGAGACATTAACCGCTTTTTGACCTCAAAGAAATTTTCCATCTTGGTCGGCCAGGTATGGCCACTACCATCGGTAGAAGATACCGAGTTTGTATTTGACTTTATGTTGCCGTGGTCTGGCGAAAAGCTCACCCTGACCGGCACCATTGAGGCCAAAAACGTCGAAGTGAAAATTTAACCATCTTGCCGGACGCGCGCGTCGCGCGCGTCCGGCTTTCTGTTGGGTTCCTATGGAGACGAACAAAATTTTGCAGGGAGACGCACTGGAATTTCTGCGCACCCTACCAGACGCTAGCGTACATCTGTTCCTATTCAGTCCACCGTACAACTTGGGCAATGCCACATCGATAGATGGCCGCATTCTGGGCCACTACAGTGGCAAGGCTGGCCACGGCAAGCGCGGAGGAAACTCCAAGTGGCGCGGGGGTGGCCCAATCAACGGGTATGCGCAGAGTGAAGACAATTTGCCTTGGCCGGTTTATATCGAGTGGCAACATTCGGTCTTGGCCGAGTGTTGGCGTTCGCTCAGTGAGGATGGGGCGATTTACTACAATCACAAGCCCCGTATCCTGGCGAATAGCCTGCTTGATCCGCAGGTCTTTATCCCCAAGGATTTGGTAATTAGGCAGCGGATTATCTGGCAACGCTCAGGGGGAATCAACTTCAACCACAACTATTATCTGCCGACGCATGAATACATCTATCTGCTGGCCAAAGAGAAATTTCGCCTTGTAGACCGAGGAGCCGGTAAGATGGGCGACATTTGGCACGCCGTCCAAGAAACCAATACCTGGCATCCCGCTCCATTCCCGTTGATGTTGGCCAAGATTGTGCTGGAAAGCGTTTGGCCCCGCCTGGTGGTCGATCCGTTCTGCGGATCTGGAACAACCGCTGTGGCGGCAAAGCAGTTGGGCATACCCTATCTTTGCAACGAATTGTCGTCTGCTTATGTGGCGAAAGCCACTAGGCGGGTGGAGCGGACGCATTACATACCGCCATTAGAATTAGTGAGGTACGAAAATGTGCCGTTGCTCTGAAGAAGAACCATTGACACCCCAGTT
>ERZ795050.1809-NODE-1809-length-25903-cov-5.618500_pt1 | contig 25903 bp, 24 predicted proteins | sample MGYA00375134_ERZ795050 | MGnify/ENA primary metagenome ERZ795050 (study PRJEB30179, sample SAMN05720221) | activated sludge metagenome | isolation source: Anaerobic digester | place: Japan | collected 2015-05-26 ... | reverse complement strand
GTTCGTGTTGAACCGGAGTAATAAGGAACAGCTACTTTTCGGATTGCGGGTTTTTTTCCGGATACTGATGTAAATTTAAAACAAAATTTACCCGGCAATAATGATTTAATGATAAATTTACCGGTTCTAAAACCAGGTAAAATGAAAAGAAATTTACTCATTCCTGCTGTATTATTGTTTTGCAGCATAATCAATGTTTATCCTCAGAAAAGTCCGAAAGACAAGGGTCTTGATGCAATCACCATGGATGCAATAAGGGGGCAGCTTGAGTTCCTGTCATCCGACTGGATGGAAGGAAGGGCTACGGGAGAGAAAGGCTCTTTCCTCGCCGCATCCTATATTGCAAGTATGTTTAAGGTATTCGGGGCGGCCCCTGCGGGTGACGCCGTTGCAGGTGGCCAGGGAGGAAGGCAACAAATGGCCAGGTCAACCCTCAGACCATCGTCATCAGGAGGTACTGCATCCTATTTTCAGAATTTCACCCTTATCGAAACATTGCCCGGCGGACAGGCAACACTGTCGGTTAATAAAAGCGGAAAGGAATACACCTTCCTGGAAAATGTTGACTTCACTGCGGGAAGGATGAGCTTAAGTACAAAATTTGAGGCACCGGTGGTGTTTGTCGGTTACGGAATCGTGGACAAAGCCCATGGAATTGATGACTTTGCAGGCGTCGACGTGAAAGGCAAAGTGGTACTGCGACTGCCGGGATTCCCGGGTTCAAACGACCAGAATTCGCCGATGTATAAAAAACTTACATCAGGCAACCTCCAGACAACTTTCGAAATGACACGAAGAAAAAATGAAACCCTCGCAAACCTTGGCGCTGCAGCTGTTATCGACATAACAACAGGCAATGACATTGCAAAAAGATGGGGCACATATATGTTCGATTTCAACCCTGCCTATGCCGAATCAGGACCGAGGACAAACTGGAACCGCATGGCGCTTGACGGCAAAGAAATTACATCCTCCCCGGTTACATTAACGGTCACCGAAAGAGTGATAAACCTTATGCTGAAAGAGACAGGTATCGACCTGGCAAAGTACGAGAAGGATGCTGCCGCAGGTATTCTGAAATTCAAACCTGTTGTTATTCCGGGACTGAAAGTCACCTTCAGCGCCGAAGTAAAAACCAGGAGGGTGAACGTAAGGAATATTATTGCCATGATAGAAGGTGAAAACCGGGATGAGATAGTTGCCGTAGGCGCACATATGGATCACATGGGAATGGATAACGGCAAGATATGGAATGGCGCCGACGACAATGCTTCGGGAACCGTGGGTGTGATGACACTCGCAAAAGCATTTATTGAGAGCGGAGTTAAACCGAAAAGAACCATCGTGTTCTGCGCATGGACAGGAGAAGAAAAAGGACTGCTCGGATCGGAATATTTCACCCTTTATCCCACTGTCGGTAAAATCAGTAACTATAAGTTTTATCTTAATTTCGACATGATTTCACGCGATGCGGCAAACGATACCCTGAAAAACATGGCCGGCATAACCTACACCAAAGCCTATCCGAAACTTGAGGAAATAACCAGGAAATATGTTGAGGAATACAAGCTTAATCTGAAGCTAAGCATCAGGAGCGCCGATGCTCCCACCGGAGGAAGTGATTACACTGCCTTTACCGATAACAAAGTACCGGTGATAGCCTGGATGGCCGCCATGCATCCTGAATACCATCAGCCGGGAGACGAGGTGAACCTCGTGAACTGGAACAAGATGCTCAGCATAATTAAACTGGCTTATCTGCAGTTGTGGGAGGCAGCAAACGGAGATATTAAATAGTATAACAACATAATAATTTTTCCGGCATAATATTTGCTTACTTTTTATCAAAATACCCGCCATGATAAAAAGTATGCTGACAGTGGTTGTTTGTGCAGGACTTTTATCTGCCTGTACCGCCACAAAAGAGGCCGGCTCATCCGGCAATATATCCTCAGCAGAAAGAAAAGCTGCCGAGCAGATGGCTCTCAAAAAGGCAATTGAAGCCAGGAAATACGTTATAAGGGTTGATAAAATCATCCCTCCCGGAGGAATGCCCGTCGACCTTGTACCCAGACATAACTTCGTTATTATTAATGGCGAGCTGGCCTCGGTCAGCCTTGCTTATGTGGGCCGTTCATTTGGCATAAGACAGATCACCGGAATAAATTTTAACGGACGGACAGGCAATTATCAGATGAAGACGAATGAAGAAAAAGGTATTTACGACATTCATATGGAGGTATACAGGGGCAGTGACAAATTTGACCTTTATCTGACACTCGGAACCGGAGGCTACTGTTCACTTTCAATTAATAATACCTATATAGAAACGGTGCGATATAACGGAACACTGGCACCGCTGGCAGAAAATCCTGCCGGGTCGAAGGCACCGGGTTCAAGAATGTAGATATTCCCTGAAGGATACTACTGAAGGTAATTGAGATACTGCGTATTTTCCTTAAGCTCAACGTAATCGTCACCCTTTTCGCAGTACCCGTACTCGAAGCAGAAGTGATATTTTTCCCCCTGCCTGGTCTCTATCAGGTGTGTAAAAAAACTGAAGTTATACCCCAGGGCAAAAAGAGCATCCCTGTGGAGCACCCTTTTCCCTTCATTGTACAGATCGCACAGGATTCTCCTGTTTTTCCTGAGAAGACCATGAACATTGCGGACATAATTATTGCTGTCGCGGTTTAGGCGGTTGTTGTAATTGTTCCTGCACTGATCGGAACAGAATTTTTTATCGGCACGTCCGTGTATGACGTCGCCGCAATCGAGACATTTACGTTCCACTACCGTAAAGTTTTGATAAAGATAATAAAAAACGTTTTCAAACGGTTACAACCGACAATAAATATATTTTAAACGTATCTAATCAATTATTAACCGATACACCTTATAAACCCTTCTTAAGTTTGCTGTGAGTAAAAACAATTAATGTCTAACCAAAATTTAAGAGTCATGAACAAGCTTAAGAACAGAGTACAGCTGATCGGGAACCTGGGGCAGGATCCGGAAACAAAGACGCTTGAGAGCGGCAAGAAATTTGCCCGTTTTACCATTGCGACCAATGACGCCTTCAAGAACGGCGACGGGCAGAAAGTAACCGAGACAACCTGGCACAATGTGGTTGCATGGAACGGCCTCGCTGAATTTGCAGGGAAATACCTGAGAAAGGGAGGGCAGGTGTGTGTGGAAGGCAGGATCGTCTACCGGAGCTACGAAGACAAGAAGGGTGTTACGAAGTATGTTACCGAGATTGTTGCCAACGAGCTTCTCAGTTTGAGCCGGATGAAGACAACCGAGGCGGGCGTGGAAGCCTGAACCGGATATCCCGCTGCATTTCTTCAGAAGGGACTGCCTCAGAAGAGTCCCTTCTGTTTTATTTGCCGGACGGCTTTGAGGGAATAACGGCCAGCGGAGTCCAGTTTTTAAGAAAGCCCTGCACCTTCTGCCGGCTGTACCCCTGCCCCTCTTCAAGCAACCCGCTGTCCTGAATATGCAGAACCTTTCCGTCGCCGTTGATTATGATAAACACCGGAAACCCGAAGCGTGAGGGATTGCCAAGGAATTCATTGGCTGCATCATTGCGGTTGGTCTGATCGTAATTCAGTTTGACCGGTATATAGTTCTGTGTTATAATCCTCATCAGACCTGTGTCGGCTTTAACGAAACCGTCAAACCTGATGCACCAGCTGCACCAGTTGCCCCCATACTGAATAAGCACATGCTTGCCTGAACCCTTTGCCTGGGCTATAGCTTCCCTGATCTGTTTCATGCCATCGAGCGAAGGATCATAAAGCTTTACAGTGCCCTGACCGCTTAAACAGCCGATTATCAGAAAAAACATTACGGCTGTAAGAGAAAAACGCGAAAAAAAAGTTTTCATGATGATTACGAATTTTATTCTCCGGATTACTGCTTTTAATACTTTAGGGCCTGAAAGTATTAAAAATTTATGAAGTATCTGAAGAAGTATGTAATTATCACATTATCCTTATTATTTGCCTGTTTTCAGGTAAAAGCTCAGGAAAATGAAAAAAAGCTTGTTCCGTTTGCAGAAATTTTTACGGATTTCCAATTCCCGCCCGGTGATGTACTTCCCTGGAATAACGGGCGCGACGGAAAGCTTATAATTCTCGGAGCACAGAGAACTCTCGGACGAAATGCAAGGATGGCCATCGATTACCAGGCGGGTATTCCGAACGATATAAATAAAATGGCTTCAGACATGATTTATTTGCACGCACATTTCAGGTTCTGATCATGCACGACCTGTTACCGTGAGTCCGGCCCTGAAGGCTTTAAGGTTAATCTTAACTACTTCTTCACCTTTTGAGGCGAAAAGACCCGCAACAGCCTTTTCGATTTCAGTTAGGGGAAGTCCGATAAAGGGAGCTGCTGCACCGAGGATCACCATATTTGCCGACCTTACCGAGCCGCAATCCCTGGCAACCGATTCAGCATCAAAAAGGATACTGTTTCTTATCTTCTTAATTTCCGCGGTGATTTCCTCAGCCGGAGGGTAAGAAGGAATATTAACATAGGGTACAGAATTGGAAACGATCCATCCCGATTCTGAAAGCCAGGGAAGATATCGCAGTGCCTCCATGGGTTCGACTGAAATAATAATGTCTGCTTTGCCTTTTGGAATCAGGTCGGAATATATCTTCCTGTCGGAGATTCTGAGGTGAGACTGTACGTCTCCTCCCCTCTGGCTCATGCCATGAACCTCTGATTGTTTCACAAACAGCCTGTTGGAAGCCGCGGCAAGTCCGATCGCAGCGGCAATTGAGAGTATGCCCTGTCCGCCTACTCCGGCGAGAATTATATCACTTTTCATGACTGGTCTTTTTCGGTTTCACTTTTGTTTTCGCTTTTCTTTCGCCGCGCTGCAGTCTGGATGCATTCTCTTGACGCTATTATTACCGACGGCCCCTGAAAGTCTATTTCTTCCCTGATTATACGTACATTTTCTTCATGATTCTTACGTAACGGAACTATTGTCCTGACATGTTTATGATCTACACCCAGCCCTGTGCAGATATCCTTAAGCCTTCCGGTTCCGGAGGATTTCTGTCCGCCCGTCATCCCTGTTGTCTGGTTGTCGGCGATTATTACGGTTACATTTGAATTTTTCACTACAGCATCGAGCAGTCCGGTCATCCCTGAATGAGTAAAAGTTGAATCGCCTATCACGGCAACAGAGGGATGGAGTCCGGCATCTGCCGCACCCACAGCCATGGTCACTGAAGCGCCCATATCGACGCATGAATTAATTGCACTGTATGGAGGGAGTGCTGCCAGTGTGTAGCAACCGATATCAGAGAAAACACCGTTAAACGGGTATGGTTTCATGGCCTCTGTTATCGCATTGAACATATCGGCATGTCCGCATCCCTTGCAGAATGAAGGGGGTCGTGGTGCGACAAGATCAGGCACACGCGGACCGCTGCCTGTACTTATTCCCAGGGCTTTAGCCACGATATCGGGGGTCAGTTCACCGTCGCGGGGTATTGCTCCGTCCATCCTCCCGTAAATACGTCTTCCGTCATCCAGTATACCTCGCAGCTGCTCTTCAACAAAGGGGTATCCCTCTTCAAGTACAAGTATCTCCCTGCAGCGTTCCGTAATATTCATAATTATGTCCTTATCGAAAGGATAGGCAGAAATTTTAAGCACGGGATACGGAATCTGCTCATCAGAAAAGTTTTCCATAAGATAATTCCAGGCAAGGCCACAGGCTATAATGCCAAGATTGCGGTTATGACCGTCCCTGAAAACATTATATTTTGAGAGCCTGTTTTCCATCTTCAGCTTCTCATAGTTGCCGAGTACTGTTTTATAGCGTTTTCGCGCTATTGCCGGCATAAGTATGAACCTGGATGAATCTTCGGGAAGTCTGATTTGTTTCTGCGGATGAGGCCTGCGCGATGTGACTTCAGCCCTTGAATGTGCCAGGCGGGTTGTTATTCTGATCAGCACAGGCACGGAATATTTCTCGGAGAGCTCGAAAGCGTCAAAAACCATATCATAGGCTTCCTGCTGGCCGGAGGGTTCGAAAACGGGGACAAAAGCAAATTTCCCGTAAAATCTTGAATCCTGCTCATTCTGGGATGAGTGCATTGACGGATCGTCAGCGGCAACAACCAACAGCCCGCCGTTAACGCCGGTAATGGCCGAATTGATGAATGCATCCGCAGCAACATTTAATCCGACATGTTTCATGGCCGCCATGGCCCTCTTGCCGGTATAGGACATACCAAGAGCCGTCTCAAGGGCACTCTTTTCATTTGCCGACCATTCGCAGCTAATACTTACCTCTCCCTTGTTTTTGAGCAACTGAACATACTCCATTATCTCGGTAGACGGAGTACCAGGATAGGCATACATGCCACTAATCCCTGCATCAACACCTGCCCTTGCAATAGCCTCATCACCCAGTAAAATATATTTTTGCATAACGGAAAAATTATTAGGCTGTTGAATAAACCAAAATAAGGTTTTGTAATTATAATAAAATCAGAACTACCGGAAAAAGATTTTTATCATCTGTGGCGGAAACAGAGGAATGGAGACTATTAAATTTTAGTTAAATTTTTCCTGATTAGGATCATTTGTGTTTACTTTACAAACTCTTTGAAGGATTTATGCGTTTATTGGAAAAAAGGGATTGAAAAGAATTCTTAATACAGTAATAATATTTCTGGTCATACTGACGCCATTAAAATCCCAGGTCCCGGGTATTAACAGGCTGGTACAGGCAACAGGCTTTATAACCGACGATAATAACAGGCCGGTACATAATGCTTCCGTGATTTCCAGAAAACTCAATCGCGGAACAACCAGTGAAATGACGGGGATTTATTCAATAGTGTCCGTGCCGGGCGACACAATCCTCATCAGTGCATTGGGTTATAAACGCTACATTTACAGCATACCTGAAGATTTTGACGAAAAAATCTACAAGAGGGATATAAAGCTCGTATCCGATACCATATCGATAGAAGGCATCACAATATTCCCGTGGCGCAACTATGACGAATTCAAAAGAGAGTTTCTCTCGACGCTTCCGCGTACAAAACCGGAGGTACAATATATGTACGAAAACCTGGCCTACATTCAGAGGAGCCTCGAAAACATGGAGATGACCACCACTCCTGAAGCCGGCTTCAGAATGGCCATGCAACAGCAGACTAACGCCACGATGACAAGAAACCAGGCTCCTTACAACAACCTCCTTAACCCTTTTGCATGGGCAAAATTTTTCAGCGGGGTTAAGGAAGGGCTTCTTAAAAATGAAAAGTCCCAGCAAAAAAGCAAGAAGAGACCGAAAAAATGATGCAAGGATTAGATGATCCCTCTGCGAAAAATAACATTTCTGACACTCATTGCCCTGTCTTTTTCCGTGGAGTCCTATACACAGGAGGGAGTTTACATTCAGATAAGGGGAACCGTACGGGAAAGTTCAGGAAAGCCGCTTGAAAATGTTGCTGTTACGTGTGAAACCCCTAAGACCGGCACATACTCGGACTCAACAGGGGTTTTTGTATTAAAACTCCCGCGCGATGCTGCATCGCGTATTATTAATTTTACCCTTACCGGCTATGAACCTCTCAGGATCACGATAGTATGCGATAAAGATTACAGTACGGGCGAAATAGTCCTGAATGAGAAAGCTGTGACCCTTAATGAGATAACGGTCACGGCTGTAACGGAGAAGGCCGGAGCCGGAATGGTAAGCGTACCGATTAAGGAGTTCATCTTCATGCCGACGCCAACTTACAGCGTTGAAGCAATGATAAGGACTCTTCCGGGAGTAGCCTCAAATAACGAGATGACAAGCAGTTACTCGGTCAGGGGCGGTAATTATGATGAGAATCTTGTATATGTCAACGGCATTGAGATTTACAGGCCTTTTCTGATAAGATCCGGACAGCAGGAAGGGCTCAGCTTTATCAATCCCGACCTTGTCGAATCGGTTCTGTTTTCCCCTGGTGGGTTCAGCGCATGTTACGGCGATAAAATGTCATCGGTCCTTGATATCAGATACAGGAAACCTTCCGAAAACAGGGGCTCAGTATCAGCCGGACTGCTTTACAATTCAGCTCATCTGGAAGGCTTGTCCCGAAACAGGAAGATTTCGTTCATTGGCGGAGTAAGGTACAAATCGAGCAGGCTCATGCTGAACAGCCTTGACTCGAAAGGCGACTATGAACCTGTGTTTATTGACATGCAAGGTGTTTTGTCAATAAAAACCGGTACCGCATCGGAACTGTCACTGCTCGGTTCGAATGCCTCAAACATATATAATTTCCTGCCAGGCAGCAGGGAAAGCCGTTTCGGCACCGAGGCTGAAGCATACAGGCTTTTTGTACTTTTTGAAGGAAGGGAGCGGAACAGATACGAAAGCAGGAATGCAGCACTGACGTGGAATTACAATCCGGGCAGTGCTTCACATAAGTTTATCGTTTCGTGGTTCGGGGCTTCCGAAAGAGAGAAATTTGACATCAGGGGATATTACAGCCTTAACGTGCTCGATAAAAACACCGGGTCGGAGAATTTCACCGACACGCTTATGAATATCGGTACCGGAAGTTTTCTTTCGCATGCCAGAAACACTCTTGGCGCAAATGTTTTTTCGGCAGGTTATTCCGGCACACTGAACGTACCGAATCTTGTTCTTAAATGGGGATTAAAAAGCCGGAGAGAAAATATAAGGGACAATATCAGGGAGTGGAAAATGGTTGACTCAGCCGGTTTTTCAGTTCCGTACAATAAGGGGGAAGAATTAATTATGAGTTCTTTTATTTCTGCCCGAAACAACGTTGTCCGATGGATAACTGAAGCATTTTCGGAAGCAGAACTGAGATATGGCAACACTGTAAGAAAATATATTGCTACGGCAGGTCTCAGAGGGACCTATAACAATTTCACCGGCGAAATCCTTGCCTCTCCACGACTCTCTTTTAAAATTGATTTCAGAGATAAATACTCACTCTGGCTGGCATCCGGTTTCTATTACCAGCCTCCCTTCCACAGGGAGATGCGTTATCCCGACGGTAACATAAATACCCTTATCAGATCTCAGAAATCTTTTCACACGGTAGCAGGTATGTCTCACAGCTTCAGGGCCGGAGATCGTCCTTTTAAATTCACTGCAGAGGTCTATAACAAGATCCTTTCAGATATAATTCCATACCGTCTGGATAATGTCAGGATAATTTATGACGGTGTAAACAGTGCCTCCGGTTTCAGCAGGGGCATCGAACTCAGGCTCAACGGCGAATTTGTTGAAGGAGCTGAATCGTGGTTCAGCCTTTCAGTAATGGACTCAAAACTCCGCATTCCCGGCTCACTCGAAAGGATGTTTCCGTCGCCCTCTGAGCAGACGGTAATTCTCAATATATATTTTCAGGATTATCTGCCGGGTAATCCGGCATACCGTGCCCATGTAAATATCTCTTTTGCAACAGGTCTTCCTGTCACCTCCCCTTTCAACAGCAGGTACGACCAGTTTCACCGGATGCCCCCTTACAGGAGAGTCGATCTGGGCATGACAAGGGTGTTCAGAAAGCCACGTTTCTCAGTAGCGGGACGAACTTTTATCTTCAGGGAAATTGTTGCAGGGATTGAGGTGTTCAATCTGCTGGATATAAGCAATACAGTATCTTATTTCTGGGTAAAGACGGTAAACAACTACAGCGGCACATCCAGGCAGTACGCCATTCCTGACTATCTTACCGGGAGAAGTCTTAACTTCAGGCTTGCCGCTTATTTCTGATCCTCCCCGAATGCGGGTATACCCGGCACTCTCCGGAAAACAAATTCCGAAAGGTTTTTTCTTGGCCGGCGTACTTTATCCCGGTCTCTTAGCTCTTCACTGAGCCCGCTTCCGTCGCCTTTGTAACCAAGCGCCATCATGGCCACAGGCTCTACACTATCATCAAGTCCAAGGCCGGTCTTCACCCTTTCGGGGTAAAATCCGCCCATCTGGTGAGCATAAAGCCCTTCTGCCGTCGCCTGTGCAAGCAGATTGGCAACTGCCATACCGGTATCATAGAAGGCATGACGGTTTGGCTTGCCGTTTCTCAGAAAATTCACCCTGGCAAGAATGACGATAAGCACTGGGGCATATACTGCCCACGCCTTATTGCCGTCATAAAGAAAATCAACATATTTTCCGAAAACCTCCGGCTCAGACCTGTCTGTAAAAATGAAAAGCCAGGGCTGCTCGTTCATTGAAGAAGGGGCCCTGCGGGCAGCTTCAAAAATACTGATAAGCTTCTCCGGCTCAACAGGTTCCGGAGAAAACGAATATGGGCTCCACCTTTCAGAAAGAGGCCCTATTAAAGAGTTATTTTTCATGGCAAAGATATTACTAACTGATTGCTGAATCATTCCTTCTATCCGGTTAAGAAACCAAGGCATATAAGGATAAGCGGCATTGTGATGATACTTAACAGTGTTGTCACAAAAACGTTGGCAACGGCAAGGGTATCATTTTTCCCTAGTATTTTCACCATTATTACCACGTTAACCATACAGGGCATGGCAGCTTCGAGAATCACTACCGAAAGTACCAGGGTGTCAAACTTTATCGGAGTATTGTTAACAAGAAGGTAAAAGAAAGCTATAAGCATCAGCGGTACCAGGAGCAGCCTGTTCAGTGCAAGAATATAGATGCTCCTCTTTCCGATAAACGTTTTTACGCCCGCATACCATAAAACCGCTCCTATATAAATCATCGAAAGATAAGTTGTAGTGCTCCCCAGTCCGGTAACAGCATCCTTTAAAACTCCCGGAAGTTTTACGCCGGACAGGAATAGAATAAATCCTGCCACGATGGCAATGGTATTGGGGTTCAGGATGTGCATGACTCTTTCCCTGACCGGCATTTTTTTACCGTTTGTAAGGATCATTACCCCTATTATCCACATCGAAATATTTGACACAAGCGTAAAAAGGCTTGCGTAAAGAAGGCCTTCTCTTCCGAATATTGTGAAGATCACCGGGAAACCCAGGTAGATGGTATTCCCAAGCATACTATGGAGCCGGAAAACAGGCTTATCATCCTCGCTGATTCCAATAAACGATGAGGTAATCCATCCCACTGCAAGCATAAAGGCAAGGACAAAAGCTGCAAGGCCCAATATCTGGAAGCTGTTGGATAACAGCCTGGGAGTGAGTTCCAGGGTGCTGAAATTTCCGAATAACATTGCCGGCAGGGTAATGTTGAATATCAGCCTTGCAACAAAATCCTTTACCTCAGTGGTAATAACCCTGGTCCATGATCCTATCACCCCCGCCATAGCCACCAGAGCCAGTATGGCAATCTGTTTTATAAAAATATCAACCGGCATCCTGCGCGTTTAAATCAATCGACTGTAACCGCCAAAAGTAATAATTTATAAATTCGCACGGTATGGCTATGAAGAGAGAAAGATTGGCAGGATTGCTTGGGGCGCTTATAGTTCACCTTACAGCCGGGGTTATTTTTATGAGTGTAAAGATCGGATCGCTCGATATAAAAAGAGTTTCCCGTGAATATGAGGTTATCCTGCAGGAAAAGGAATTGATGGATGAGACACCCGGCGGCAGGACGGCACCATCCGCAGGAAGCGGTCTGGAAAATGTTCTGGCCGACGACAGGGAAATGCTTAATATAGCAAGAAACCTTGCTGCAAGGCCCGATCCCACTATCAATCCGGAAGATTACATCGACAAGGTTAAGGAAGAAATGATTAAAAGCGGTCAGCTTGGCCAGGACAATTACATTGACGAGCAGAAACGTCTTAAAGCAGAAAGGCAGCAGGAAGGTGTGGACCTTTTGAAAGATCAGGTTAAAACTGCCGAAGAAACCAGAAATAATGAGGCGAATGAGATGGCGGCAAAGTACAGCGGACCAACCAGGATATATTACAACCTGCCCGGAAGAGTCCATGCTTATCTCAGTATTCCCGTTTACAAATGTGAAGGGGGCGGAAAAGTGACTGTTGCAATCGAGGTTACCCCCAGAGGGCTTGTTGAAAAAGCTTCGGTTGTTGCAGGAGAAAGCACAACAACCGACCCATGTCTCACCGAAGCGGCCCTCTCCTCTTCAATGGCCTCAAGGTTCAGTCCCGATGCCCGGACAACCAGAAACCTGGCAGGAACAATTACCTACCTTTTTGTTCCGCAGGCCGCCAGGGAATAGGGAATAATCAAAACAGGCTGTTCTGACTATTGTAATCAAAGGGTTTAATAATGTCGGGATGATTTTTATCAGCATCCTTCCTGCTTATGAGAGGGTTTATTGTATAAGCATCCAGGACTTTTTCGTCAGATGGAGAGAGTAACTTAAGGAGTTTTTTCTTATCCGTGTTCCTGTCGAGCCATTCATCTTCCCTTTCTCTCTCAAGTATCACAGGCATTCTTTTCTTTGAGTTATGGATAACCTCCATCATTTTATTGGCGCTGGTTGTAATAACGGTAAATGTTTTCAGCGCTTCGCCGGTATCGCGGTTAATCCATTCCGACCAAAGACCCGCCAGAGACATTATATCATTATCGGCCCGGTAAATGTACCACGGTATTTTTTTTGTGCCGGCATGCTGCCATTCATAGAATCCTTTTACAGGTATAATGCACCTTCCGGTAAGAAATGACCCCGAAAATGATGGTTTGCTGTCTATGCTCTCGGCCCTTGCATTGAAAGTTTTCATTCTTATTTCGCCGGCGTTCTCTTCACCTTTTATCCATGAGGGAATGAGACCCCAGGTCATAAGGGAGATTGAGTTTCGGTTAAGTGCACCCATCACGGGCATCTGAGGAAGAGAGAATGCATGGTAATAATAACTGGGACGGTATTTGTCGGGGTCAATCAGTTTTGCCCCGTAACGGGTCTCCAGTTCTTCCTTTACAAGATTTAAGTTAACGGAAAAACACATTCCCTCAGGTGTTAATTTGAGTTCAGATCGACGGAGAGAGGCGCCTGGATCTGTGAAGCAAAAAGATCGCGGTCGGGCCACTTTCTTACCTGTGCCAGGGCTCTGGCCATATAATAACTGATTTCAGTTGAGATTTCCGGACCGTTCCACGAACTGGTATTAAGCAGTATTGCCCAGACGGTTCCGTCAGGTTCTTTTTTAAGCATTCCTGCCGTACCCGGAAAAGAGCCTGTTCTCCACCATGTACCGTTGCCTACGGTTGCTTTCCAGCCCACGGGTGCGTAGCCCCTGGCGGAATTGGTCATAAAGTCGACTGATTCTTCACTGAGAATATCTTTCACATCGTCTGCACCGTCAATTTTCAGGACAAATTTAACCAGGTCGGGTGTTGTTGCAATCCATGCACCGGCGGCACCAAGAGCTTCTATGTCATTACCTCCATAAGAAGCATGAAGAGTATCGCCGGTTCCGTAAACGGATGGTTTCATAACAGCATCGGGAGGTTCGTAATATGAAACTTCCCATGGTGCTTTATTTTCAGGCATGTTTTTCGCAAGCATCATATCGTAAATGCCGCATGGTTCAAGAATATACTTTCTGCAATACTCAGAATATGGCATTCCGGTAACTTTCTCAATTACCAAACCCAGTATTGCATAGCCCAGATTGGAATATGAACGTCCCGTGCCCGGAGTAAAATGGAGGTTCCGGTTCAGGGCAAATCTCACAATACTTTTGGTATCGACCGGCAGGGAGACACCCAGAGATGCGGCCACAATATGTGGCATAAACATCTGGTCGCCCCACCTGGTGGTCCACCCGCCTTCATGCGAAAGAAGATGGGCTACGGTTATGCCGTAAACCCTTTTATCTTTAGGGTTGGCGTAAAACGGGTCGTTCAGTATCCCGTCAACCCCGAAAACCCTGTCATTTACCGAAAGTTTACCCTCCTCATTCAGCTTCATGATTGCAACGGCGGTAATGAGTTTTGAGATGCTTGCTATGCGGAACCTGTGATAAGGCTCAACAGGCTGATGCAGAGTACTGTCGGTATAACCAAACCCTTTGGCATATATCAGCTTTCCTTCCTTCGCCACAGCCACAGATGCGCCTACAATATCCCACCGCTTCAGGAAATATTTCATCACTCTATCAAAGCCTTCAAACTCGTGAATTTCCGACATTTCGTTGGTAAGCCTCAGGTTTGCCGGTACCAACATATCTGCAACGCTGGTGCTCCTTTCCGTGGCTTCAGGGCCGAAACCGCCGATAAAGACAAGGACGAGTATGAATAATATTTTAGCCAGCCGCCTCACAACCCGAATTTATTCCGCAAAAATAGAAAATTTCCATCCATCTGAAATTGAACTAAAAAAATAACTTTGTGTTTAGCCTGTCAGGTAAACAACCGAATGAAAAGGTTTGCAGTAATATTTATATTTCTGGGAGTTATGTTTCAGGTTTTTCCTCAGGGAAAAGAGACCAATGAAGCAGACACCATGAAGTATTATGAACTCCTCAGGAGTTATGACGCGGAATCCCAGATTAATTTCAGTCTTATGACCGCTTCTGCAAACGGCAACTCCTATATTGTCAGATGGCTTATTGACCACGGGGCAGACGTTGAGGCTTCAACTAATGAAGATGTCAGGGCACTTCACTTTGCCGCAGGGAACAACAGGACAGAGGTTGTTAAAATTCTCCTTGAATCAGGCGCTGATCCGGATATACTTTCGAATTATTCAGAAACTCCTCTTCATATAGCTGCAAAGAAAAATTACATTCAGGTGGCTGAATTACTTGCCAGGTATGGAGCTGACGTCAATATGACTGACAGGTTTGGGGCCACTCCTCTTCATTATGCATCAGCTTATGGTTTTTTTGAACTCGCCGACCTGCTTCTTTACTACGATGCAGCCGTATACGTTAAGGACTATGACGGAACGACACCGCTGATGGCGGCAATATGGGCTGGAAATGCAAATATTGCCGACCTCCTGATGCAGCACGGAGCAAATCCGTCAGACAAGGACGACAACGGCTTTACACCTTTAATGATAGCCGCACAGAATGGCGATACTCTGGTGATGGATCTCCTCATAAGGCGATTTGTGAATATCTATGAAAAAAACAATTATAATTATGATGCTCTGGACCTTGCAACCAAATCAGACCATGCCGAGGCGGTTAAATATCTCCTCAGGAAAGGGGATAAATGGGTGAATAACGGTAATAACGCTGTTAATCCGTATTCCGTAGCGCTTTCGTACGGCAGAAATGAAATGGCAGAGCTGCTGGCAGACAATGGCATTACTCCCGTAACGATTAAAGGGTTTAATCAGGTCAGTCTTTATGCCGGGACGAGGGCAGTCTTTCATGATTATTCTGCAGGTTTCGCGATGCACCTTGCAAATTTCTCGGGAAAATCAGGAATACTGATGGGTTACGATTTTAAACCTGGCTATACAAGGGTGCTTATGAAAAAGTCAGAGGATCTGTATTACCAGTACCTTGATAAAAGCTCACTGGCTTATGCCGGGTATTTTTTAAATATCCCCGTAACTGACAATATAACGGGCGGTAACTGGAACCTTGGGTTTTCTCTATCCGCAGGATGGTATATGCCGGATAAGCTGAAGGGTACATATCTTGCCCCGGGTAAAAATCTTAAAATCATACCTGCAGCCGGCATTAACCGGACAAATGATAAACTTACCATCAGAGCGGAATTTGAATATATTAAAACGCCTTTCTACAGGGTTGGCCCTGTCTGGCTGAGGATAAGTGCCGGATACAATATTTATTTCAACCGGTTGAGGGCTCCCGGTAAAATAATTAAGTGGTATTGAATATTATGCACAGAGTGAAGAACATATTGATATTGCTTATAACGATTATTTTCTCCTGCGACGAAAATCCATTCTTCATCGACTGCCGCGACTGTGTAAGCCAGGAGCCTGAATATGCCACATTACTGGTTAAACTCGACCCGGGAATCGGCGGAGGGTTGACACCTTCGGCAGTGGTCAGAATTTATGAAGGAAAACTGGAGGATAATAATCTTCTCGGAACCTATTATATACCCGGCAGAAGCTGGGAAACCAATGTCACTCTTAACAAAAAGTACACGTTAACTGCAACATACACAGATAATCATGGAAACACTTACGTGGCAGTTGACAGCGCTTATCCCCGGTTGAGATATGAGAAATCCCAGTGTGAAGATGCGTGCTGGTTCGTATACGACAAGGTAGTGAAGCTTGCAATAAAATACTCCCGCTGAAAAGGGAAAAGGTTATGTTATCTCCTTTCTTAAGGTAAAATAACAGATCCTGCTTTCAGATTTTTTCACGGGCAAGTCTCCTTCTCAGTTCACCGGTGGAAATATTGGAATAAAGTACTCCGTTATCCGCCACGCTTATCTCCCCTGTCTCTTCAGAAACGACAATAACAAGCGCATCGGAGCTTTCCGACATACCTATTGCAGCCCTGTGGCGCATCCCGTATGCCGGCGAAATGTTTGTCTGGTCAGTTATCGGCAGAGGGCAGCGGGCGGAGAGAATCCGTCCGTTATGAATAAGTATTGCACCGTCGTGCAGAGGAGTGTTTTTGTAAAATATTGTTTCAATCAGCCCGGAGCTGATAACGGCATTAATTTTTTCGCCTCCTTCCGACCTTGGTTCGAGAGAGCTTGTCCGGCCAATTACGATTAGGGCTCCGGTCTTCTTAACCGACATTGCCTCCACGGCTCTGATAATTTCTTCAGCGTTCCGCGGATTATCCTTACTTCCGTTATTAAAGGAAAGAATATTCAGTTTCCGGAGAAATTCATTTTTTACATACCTGTTCCCTGTGGCTATAAGGAACCTCCTGATCTCCTGCTGAAAGACCACAATCAGAGCTATAAGGCCCACTCCGATGACCTGGCCAAGCAGAGTGCTCATAAGTTCGAGATTAAGCACTTTCACGAGCAGCCAGAAAAGATAAAAAATAAATACCGCCACAAAGATACTCATGGCGGGGGTACCTCTGATTATCCTGTAAAGCTGGTAAAGCAGAAAGGCAACCAGAAATATATCAACAACATCAAATATGGTAATACTGAACGGCATTCTTCAAATTAACATTTTCAGAAATATTCTTTTCTCGGCCTGTTGTTTACCCTGCTCACGAGCCGACAGGCTTCAACTGCCTCCCTTACATCGTGAACCCTCAGTATATCTGCACCTTTGAGCAAAGCCACAGTATTCAGGACTGTGGTACCGTTAAGAGCTTCAGCGGGTGAAAATCCGAGTGTCTTCCAGATCATTGATTTACGGGAAAGTCCGACCATCAACGGCAATCCGGTTATTGAAAATTCTTCCAGCCTGCGCAGAATTTCAAAATTATGTTCCGCAGTTTTTCCGAATCCAAACCCCGGATCAATAATTATATCCTTAATCCCCGCTGTCCTCAGAGCATTAATTCTGACGCCCATCCACATCAGTATGTCTGCCACCACATCATCATATACGGGGTTATTCTGCATAGTTGAAGGAGTTCCCTGCATGTGCATAAGAATATAAGGCACATTAAATTCCCTGACAACGCTGAACATCTGAGGGTCAAGTTCACCTCCCGAGATGTCGTTAATAATATGTGCGCCACAAGAAGCAACAGCTTCACCTGCAATTTCCGACCTGAATGTATCAACTGATATTATTGCTTCCGGGAAATTCTCCGAAATAAGCCTTACGGCGGGAAGCACCCTTTTCCTTTCCTCATCCGGAGGAATCTCTGCTGCTCCCGGCCGCGATGAAAACCCTCCCACATCGATGAAGTCGGCACCCGATTTCAGCATTTCCCCCACAGAATTTAGTATATGAGCCGGGTTCATTTTTCTGCTGTCGGCATAAAACGAGTCCGGTGTGACATTTATCACACCCATTACCCTCGGGCGGTCAAAATCAATCAGCCGGCCCTTAACGTTTATATACAGAGGTTTCCGAAACATTTCAAACATTCAAAGATAAACAAAATGGTTAATGATTTACATTACTTCCTTTTCGGGTCTGCATTCATCGGCCTGATAGCGAAAATTCAATTTGATATTCTTACTTTTGCCATGCATTATTACTTTTACACCGGAACAAAACAGGCATGAGGTTATTTGTAATTGAAGGACTTGACGGTTCGGGCAAATCGACTCAGATAAAATTACTGGGCAGTCACCTGGAAAAATCAGGTTTTTCATACGAATATCTTCATTTCCCGAGAACGGATGCTCCTTGGTTCGGCGAGCTTATTGCCCGGTTCCTGAGAGGAGAATTTGGTTCGCTTAATGAGGTTGACCCATACCTTGTAGCGATGCTTTATGCCGGAGACAGAAAGGACGCTTCGGAACTTATCCGGAAATGGTTTGATGAAGGAAGGGTGGTGCTGCTCGACCGGTACACCTATTCAAATATTGCCTATCAGTGTGCGAAATTTGATGATACAGATAAGCAGGATGAACTGAAAGAATGGATCCTGAAACTCGAATTTGAGCATTTCGGGATTCCGCGGCCATCTGTCAATATGTTCCTTGACATGCCGCTGCCCTTCATCCGGAACAAACTTTCATCGGGACGAGACGGAGACGACAGGAAATATCTTAACGGGAAAGCGGACATACACGAAAGCAACATAAACTTCCAGAAACGTGTAAGGGATATGTATCTGAGGGTGGCCGTTTCAGATCCATCGCTTGAAGTGATTAACTGTTCTGACGCTGACGGCAACATTCTGAATCCCAACAGGGTTTTTGAATTAATACTGGATCTTTTGAACAGAAAAAGACTCCTTGAATGAGAATATTATATCTGATAGCACGCCTGCTGACTGGTGCCGTTTTCGTCTTTTCAGGTACCGTAAAGGCTATTGATCCAACAGGTTCTGCCATAAAGTTCACCGATTATTTTACGGCATTCGGACTTGATTTCCTGATACCCTTAAGCATGCCTCTGGCTTTCATTCTATGCCTTGCCGAATTCATTTCAGGTTTTGCGCTTCTTTCGGGAATAAGATACCGCGAGGGACTTGCCGCAGTGGCTGCCCTTATGGCGGTATTTACACCCCTTACTCTTGTGCTTGCTGTTCTGAATCCTGTCAGCGACTGCGGTTGTTTCGGAGATGCTGTAAAGCTCACAAACTGGGAGACATTCGGGAAAAATGTGGTTTTATCTTTTTTTGTTATTATTCTGATCACCCGGAAACAGAAACCTTCAGAGTATATCCGGTCCGGAAGAAGCTGGCTTATCATTTCGGCTGTCTCTCTCATTTTCGTTTTATTCACTTTGTACAACCTTGTATATCTTCCCGTCATTGATTTCCTTCCCTACAAAAAGGGGAATAATATCAGGAAGCTTATGGTAATTCCCGAAGGCGCACCTGCCCCTGTCTTCAGGACAACATTTATCTACGAAAAGGACGGAATAAGGAAAGAGTTCACTCTCGACAACTATCCTGAAGGCGATACTGCATGGAAATTTATTGACCAGAAATCTGTTATGATTAAAAAAGGCTATGAACCACCCATTCATGATTTCTCAGTCACCACCATTGACGGGAACAATATAACCGATCATGTACTTAATAACAGCGGTTACACCCTTCTGATGATATCCCATAAGCTCGAAAAAGCTGATCCCCGGAAACTTGAGAAAGGCTTTGCAACCGGCAGGAGATTTGCCGAAGCCGGCATGGAGTTTTATATACTCACATCCACGGGCTCCGACAAATTAAAAGATTATCAGAACGGTCTTGTTTTTTGCATTGCTGACGAAGTTACGCTTAAAACAATGGTAAGATCCAACCCCGGTTATATTCTTCTGAAAAACGGTACCGTGGCAGGCAAGTGGTCGTGGGCCGGCCTGCCAGCCGACATAAATAATATGTTAAAATAAAAATACGTTAAACTATTTGTCATGAGAAAAAAAATCGTTGCAGGCAACTGGAAAATGAACATGGATTACAGCACAGGTATAGCTCTGGCTGAAGGAATAAGGGATTATTTTAAAAACAAGGTTCCCGTTTGTGAGGTTATAATCTGCTCTCCTTTCATACATCTTGCTTCGCTGCAAAACATCCTGAAAGGAAGCATTATTAAATATGGTGCACAGAACTGCCACCAGGAAGAGTCAGGTGCCTACACAGGTGAGATATCAGCCGGGATGATAAAGAGTACCGGGGCAGAATATGTTATAATAGGGCATTCGGAAAGAAGAACCTACTTCGGAGAGGATGATTCGCTGCTTAACAGGAAAACCAAAACTGCCCTGGCCAGGGGACTGAAAGTTATTTTCTGCTGCGGGGAAGTACTGGCTGAAAGAGAAAAAGAAATACATTTTGAGGTTGTAAAAAGACAGCTTACCGACGGACTCTTCAATCTGACAGAGGAGCAGATGAAGAATATTGTTATTGCCTACGAACCTGTCTGGGCAATCGGAACAGGGCTGACTGCCTCACCCGCTCAGGCCCAGGAGATGCACCGTTTTATAAGAGAAAACCTCGAAGCCGGATATGGAAGAAAGATTGCGGAGGAAACCACAATATTATACGGGGGTAGCTGTAAAGCCTCAAATGCAGCAGAACTCTTCAGTATGCCTGATGTGGACGGCGGTCTCATAGGAGGGGCTTCGCTGAAGAAGGATGAATTCTGCGCCATCGCAGAGGCTGTTCATTAATTCCACCCGCCGGTTTATAACTTTACCGGTGACAACGGATATTAAGACAGAGAGTCTGTATTTTTATATATTCGTTTGATAAACAAGGTTTTCAGGTAATTAATATAGTGTTATGCCCAGAAAAACAATCATTGCCTTCCTTGTTATGGCATTCATTTGCCTGCCGGTAATTTCACAGACAAGAAAAAGCTTTTCAGGCGAAAAGGAAAAATTCACGCAGGAACTGACAGCCTACATGGGGCCTAATCTAAACGCCGGCCAGCTGTCAGTTCTGAACACCTTTAAGGCAGAATGGGACAGCTCTGCCTTTAATGCAGACCTGTCACGCAGCATAATAGAGATAAGTTCAATGCTTGCGGCGCGTAACCTCAGGGCAACCCCCCATTTCCTTGATTACCTGCAGGCTCTGTCGGCCCTCCTCGATTACAGAGGAAACCAGGGCTATTTCAATACATGGCTGAAGGGTCTGGCCGACATGATTAAAAAACAGCATATTCCCAACGATGTGCTGGACAGGTTTTTCAGAATTACAAATTCATTTATTTCTGCGCGCGTCGCATCAGAATCGGGAAATATTAAGTGGAAGATTGAAGGAAATGATGTTGCCTTTGAGTTCGATACCGCTTTCTGCATAAGTGTGAGAAACGGGGTGCTTAAAGCTTTTTCTCAGAAAGACAGTACTGAAATCCAGAATGTTGACGGAAAATTTTACCCTGAAATACTTACATTCAGGGGTTCGAGGGGAACCGTTTATTTTGAGAAGGCAGGTTATAAGAAAGACGAGGTATTCGCAGAAGCCGAAAATTTTTCTCTGAATTTCTCACGGGCGACTTTCACTATAGATTCGGCCAGACTTACACATAAATCCTTCTTTGCCAATCCCGAATACGGAATACTGACCGATCAGGCAGCCTACAAATCGGCTAACAGGGTCCTTTACCCTCAGTTTGAGACTTATGCAAAGAGTTTCTCCATCAAAAACATATTTAAGGATGTAAATTATGAGGGCGGGCTGAAGCTGGAAGGGAACACACTTCTCGGAACCGGCGATGTTTTCACACCGGCCAAAGTCACAATCTTCAGAAATGACACTCTATACCTGAAAATGACCACAAACGCGTGCATCCTTTCAAAATCAGGTATCAACACCCAGGAATCATCCGCAACCCTTTACCTGGATAAAGATTCCCTTTTTCACTCGAGTATTGGTTTCTCATATAACGCCGACACAAGGGAAGTAAATCTCTTCAGAAACAATAATCCCGTTTCCAAAAGCCCGTGGTTTGACTCATTTCACGGGCTCGATATGTACTTTGAGAGTCTCAACTGGAAAATGAATGAATCGAAAATCACACTCTCAAGGGCCAGAGGAGCCTCACTCGGGCAGGCCAGATTTGAATCCCTCTCCTTCTTTAATGCAAATTACTTTGAACGTCTTGCCGGCATCGACGAGTACCATCCCCTGAACAGACTCAGGCAATTTGCCAACTGGTACTATTCGGAAACTTTCCCGGTGAATGACTTTGCCGGATGGCTGAAACTGCCTGCCGAATCGGTTGCCGGAATGTGCATGGACCTTGCCAACAGAGGCTTTCTTTTCTACGACAGGGTTAACAATGAGGTGACCATCAAGAAAAAAGTGGATGACTACATAGCATCTTATGCAAGGAAAAAAGACTATGATGTTATTACATTCACAAGCGAGGTTAATGCCCCTGACGATAACGCAATACTCGACATGAACAATTACCGGCTTACAGTTAACGGCGTTCCCGGAGTATTTCTCAGTGATTCCCAGCAGGTGGCTATCTATCCCTATAAAAACAGAATAGTGGTCGGAAAAAACAGGGATATTTTCTTTGACGGTGTTGTAGAGGCCGGACTCTTTACCATTTTCGGACATGAGTTCAGCTTCAGCTACGACACCTTTAAGATCAGGCTCCAGAAAATTGATTCTATAATGATAGCCGTGGAAACGGAACGAAGAGATAATATGGGAAGACCTGTAGTGGAGCCAATCGATAATCTGATACAGCTTACCACAGCAGAACTCTATATTGACCACCCGAATAATAAGTCGGGTCTCAGAAGCCTGGCTCAGTATCCGATCATAAACGCAACAACCTACTCATATATCTTCTTCGACAAACTGCCAAACCTTGAGAACATCTATAAAAAGCAGGACGTTTATTTCAGGATAGATCCCTTCTCATACGAGAACATAGATCACTATACAAATGATATGATGAGCCTGCCGGGCACTTTTTATGCGGGTAATATTCTTGAACCTACAAGACAGTACCTCATAATTCAGCCCGACAACTCTCTTGGCTTTACCATGAATATTCCAGAAAACGGAATTGGTCTGTACGGCGGGAAAGGCCAGCTGTTTAATTTATTAACAATGAGCAACAAGGGCCTTGAGGGCTCAGGCACACTCCGGAGGCTTACCTCCGAAACACAGTCTGAGGTGTACAGTTTCTTCCCCGATTCAATGATAACTGACGCACAACGCTTTACAATTTCCCCTGATGCATCGGGAATTTATCCGGAACTGGGAAGCCGCAACGTAAAAATTAAATGGCTCCCGGAGAAAGACGAATGGTTTGCCTTCAACAGGACCGGTGAAAAATTCGATATGTTTGGAAACGGAACAAGACTGGATGGTTCTGTAAAGCTTACTCCTGAAGCCCTGGAGGGCTCAGGAAATATTGAGTACACAGACTCCAGAATAGTTTCAGATAAATTTAATTTCACTTCCTACACCATACACTCCGATACAGCCGATTATAATCTCATCTCTCCCCGCGGAGGAGGTAACTTTTCCTTTATTGCTGAAAATGTAAACACAACCATCGACTTTAAAGCCTCCAGATCAAGGTTCAGCCTTAATGCCGGCAGTTCCCTGGTGAAATTCCCTGAAATACAGTATATCTGTAAAATGACTGATTTTGAATATGATATGAAAGAAAGAATTCTGGGAATGGAACAGAGAGGAAAAGCCTCTGAATCGCTGCTTAAGCCTGAAGAGTTGCTGAAAGTGGACCTCAACAACCTTGAAACTCCCACATTCTTTGCCACCAATATAATTAAAGACACTATAACCTTTGCCTCAAAGAAGGGCCGCTATATTATGAACCAGGAAATTGTGGAGGCTGAAAATACAAACTACATTCATATAGCCGATGCACTCATTCAGCCTGAAAACGGAAAGGTAATTATAGAAAGAGGCGCAAGGATAAGGCCCCTGCAGAATGCAGTATTAGCTGTCAACAACAGACATATTCTGCACTCGGCATCAATAAACATCGAAAACAGGAACTCATACAACGGCAGTGCAGTCTATGACTATATTGACGAGAATAACGAGAAGCAGGAGATAAATTTCCCGAAAATCACAACCGAGAAGGCAGTGACAATGGCTGATGGCTATATTCCTGTAAATCAGAATTTCAGGCTTAGTCCGGCATTCACATTTACAGGCGATGTGCAGCTTTCGGCCCTTAACGAGAACCTTACATTTACAGGCGCCGCAGGGATTGTGCATAACTGCAACCTGAAAAGTTACAATGTAAAATTCAAGGCGGCCATCGACCCGAAGACAGTAATGATACCTTATGGTGACAAGCCGAGGGATATTAATGACAACCCTGTCTATTCGGGCTCATTTATTGCAGTCGATTCGGCTCATATATACCCTGCATTCCTTTCCGAAAGAAAATCGTGGAGCGATGCACAGATTGTAAAAGCCCAGGGGGTACTCTGGTATGACAGGGAGAAAGCTTTCTACAGGATTGCAACCCTTGATAAACTGGCAGATTTAAGCATTCCCGGTAATATAATCACATTCGACAAAAATTTCTGCATTCTTTCCGGCGAAGGTGACCTTGATTTCGGAGCCAACTTCGATTTCCTGCAGATGAAAGCAGCAGGAAAGGTCATCCATAATATTGATTCAGGGAATGTCACATTTGAAGCCTCACTTGCTTTTGACTTCCATTTCTCAAATGAAGCGCTGGCAATGATGAGCGATGAAATAAAGAGAGTTCCAGCCCTTACCCCGGTTAACATAACAACCGACCAGTACCGTAAAGGTATGAGGGACCTGCTGGGAGAACAGACTGCCGGCAGAATAATTGAGGAAATCGGACTCTATGGCACAACCAGGAATATTCCCAGGGAGTACCCTTACGAGCTTCTCCTCAATGATGTCAAACTGTACTGGAACCCCCTGACCTCATCTTTCAGGTCGAAGGGTAAAATAGGTATCGGGCTGGTTGGTTCCCAGGCAGTAAATGTATATGTCGACGGTTTTATTGAGATACAGAGAAGAAGATCGGGTGACCTGCTTGATATCTATCTGAAGGCCGATAACTCAACATGGTACTATTTCTCATACTTCAGAGGAGTGCTGATGACCCAGGCAGGGAATCTCGATTACAATACGCTTATATCAACAATAAAAATCAAGGACCGGCGGCATCCCGAGTCATCAAACAGGAAGCCGTATACATATATGATTGCTGTGGAAGACAGGCTGCCAAGATTCCTCAGAAGAATGACCTCTGAAGAACCGGTAGAAGAACAGTAAAACCGAAATCTGTACCTGCCCGATATGAATATTTTCTATGCACCTTATGTTTCGGGTGAAAAATGCATCCTTGACGAGAGGGAATCGCGTCATTGCATAAAGGTTTTAAGACACAGGAAATCAGACAGTATAATTATTAGTGACGGGAAAGGCGGGCTTTTTGAGGCAGTGATAGAAAATCCTGACCCGGCAGCCTGTGTTGTAAAAATAACCGGCACGATGGAGGATAAGCAAGCCCGCACATATTACCTGCACCTTGCCGTTTCGCCTCTGAAGAATCCGGAACGCCTTGAGTGGCTGATCGAGAAATGCGTGGAGATCGGTGTGGACGAAATTACTCCGGTAATATGCGATAAAACCGAAAAGAAAACCGTGAGGATGGATCGTGCTGAAGGAATAATTATCTCGGCCATGAAACAATCGCTAAAAGCACGAAAGACAATTATTAACAAGCCGGAATACTTTGCAGACTTTATCAGCTCATTTAATGCAGATCTGAAGCTTATAGCCCATTGTTACGGGTCAAATCCAAGAAAGTCGGTGAGGGAAGCCTACAATAATGAAGGAAGCATAATTTTTCTGATAGGCCCGGAAGGCGATTTTACCTTAAATGAGATTGCATCGGCACTGCAGGAAGGCTACATTCCGGTTCACCTGGGAAGCAGCCGACTGAGAACAGA
>ERZ795050.1804-NODE-1804-length-25950-cov-6.089863_pt1 | contig 25950 bp, 21 predicted proteins | sample MGYA00375134_ERZ795050 | MGnify/ENA primary metagenome ERZ795050 (study PRJEB30179, sample SAMN05720221) | activated sludge metagenome | isolation source: Anaerobic digester | place: Japan | collected 2015-05-26 ... | reverse complement strand
AGGGGATAAACCCCTGGTCTTGACGAGCCGGCGGGTTTACCCCGCCGGTCTTCGCGGGACCGGCAAACGAACGGCGTCAAGAGAACCGAGGGGGTAAACCCCTCGGCTCGTCAAGCGGCTTTATCCCGCCGGTCTTCGTTTGCTCCTCCTTGCAGTGGCGGCCAGAGGGGATATGCTCGTGGGTGTATGAAAAGCGATAGGCAATTCGGACTGCTGATCACCTGGACCTGCTATGGAACCTGGCTGCCCGGAGACTCGCGGGGTTACGTGTCCAACCTGCAGGTCAACCCGACTCGATGGCTACCCAAGGAAAACGCACCCGGCTCGCCGTGCAGATCGGACGATCCGTATGCCCACGCCCAGGCATCTCGCCGCCAGCAGCACAAGACGATTCACCTGGATCGCCGGCAGGCGGCCTGCGTTGCGGCAAGCCTCGTCGAAACGGCCCGCTCGCGGGCATGGCGCGTGCTCAGTGCGAGGATCATGGCAAACCACGTCCACGTAGTCGTCACGGATTGCCCCAACGACGGCCCGGCCGTCCGCCGAATTCTCAAGGGGACCACGCAGGCTTCGCTGAACCGCCTCGCCGGTGCCCCACACAAGTGGTGGACCCGTGGCGGAAGCAACCGGTACTTGAATGGATCAGACCACATCGAGGCTGCGATCAAATATGTCGAGGATCAGGAGTTCGTCTTGGCCGGCGTTGATGACATGAAGGTTCTGCCATGAATCGCCTGGACGCTGGTCCCATCGGTGTTGACGAACCGGCGGGTTTACCCCGCCGGTCTTGACGAGCCGGCGGGTTTACCCCGCCGGTCTTCGCGGGACGACCGCCGGGATGGTGTGAAGAAGACCGAGGGGGTAAACCCCTCGGCTCGTCAAGTGGATTTATCCCGCCGGTCTTCGCCGGACGACGGAGGAACAGTGTGAAGAAACCCGAGGGGATAAACCCCTGGTCTTGACGAGCCGGCGGGTTTACCCCGCCGGTCTTCGCGAGACAACGCAGGGATAGCGTGAAGAAGACCGAGGGGGTAAACCCCTCGGCTCGTCAAGCCGCTTTCTCCCGCCGGTCTTCGCCGGACCGGCAGACGAACGGCGTCAAGAGAACCGAGGGGATAAACCCCTGGTCTTGACGAGCCGGCGGGTTTACCCCGCCGGTCTTCACGGGACAACCGCCGGGATGGTGTGAAGAAGACCGAGGGGGTAAACCCCTCGGCTCGTCAAGTGGGTTTATCCCGCCGGTCTTCGCGAGACAACGCAGGGATAGCGTGAAGAAGACCGAGGGGGTAAACCCCTCGGCTCGTCAAGCCGCTTTCTCCCGCCGGTCTTCGCGAGACAACGCAGGGATAGCGTGAAGAAGACCGAGGGGGTAAACCCCTCGGCTCGTCAAGCCGCTTTCTCCCGCCGGTCTTCGCGAGACAACGCAGGGATAGCGTGAAGAAGACCGAGGGGATAAACCCCTCGGCTCGTCAAGCGGGTTTACCCCGCCGGTCTTTCGGAAACCGGCGAACCAGGCACATTTCGCCAAGAAGACCGAGGGGGTAAACCCCTCGACTCGTCAAGGTCAGACTTCCTTCGAGTCGATCCACTTCATCATCTTGCGCAGCTTCCGGCCAACGACTTCGAGAGGATGATCGTAGTCCTTCTTGTAGAGGGCATTGAAGCTCGGGCGTCCCACGGAGCACTCCAGCAGCCACTCGCGGGCGAAGTCGCCGTTGACGATCTCGGCCAGAATCTTCTTCATTTCCGCGCGGGTCTGGTCGGTGATGATTCGCGGTCCGCGGGTCAGGTCGCCGTACTCGGCGGTGTTGCTCACGCTGTAACGCATGTAGTTGATGCCGCCCTGATAGAACAGGTCGACGATGAGTTTCAGCTCGTGCATGCACTCGAAGAAGCAGATCTCCGGCGGATAGCCGGCTTCGACGAGCGTCTCAAACCCTGCCTTCACCAGAGCCGTCACGCCGCCGCAGAGCACCACCTGCTCGCCAAAAAGATCCGTCTCAGTTTCGATCTTGAAGGTCGTTTCCAGAATGCCCGCCCGGCCGCCGCCGATGCCCGAGCCCCAGGCCAGAGCAGTCTGCAAAGCTTTACCGGTTGCGTTCTTCTCGACCGCCACCAGGCAGGGCACGCCGCCGCCCTTGACGAACTCACTGCGGAGCAGATGCCCGGGACCCTTCGGGGCAATCATGATCACGTCCACGCCCTCGGGTGGGACGATCTGGCCGAAGTGAATGTTGAACCCGTGGGTGAAGCCGAGCGCCTGGCCGGCCCGAATATTCGGGGCGATCTCTTTGCGATAAACGGCCGCTTGCACTTCATCCGGGAGCGTCATGACCAGGAGGTCACAGGCCTTCGTGGCCTCGGCCACGCTGACCGGTTTGAAATGGTGTTCGACGGCCAACCTGTAATTCGGCGTGTCGGCCAGTTCGGCGACAACGACCTCGATGCCTGAATCTCGCAGGTTTTGCGCATGGGCGTGCCCCTGGCTGCCGTAGCCCATGATGCCCACTTTCTTGCCCTTCAAAGCACCCAGATCAGCGTCTTTGTCGTAGTAGATTTTGACCGCCATTGTGCCGACTCCTTTCCAAGTCGTTGTTGCAAAGCAGGTTACGTCTCGGCGGAGCATTGCGTCGCCGCCGACGGAAGCGAGTAGTCTAACAAATGCGACGCCAATGACAACCTGGACGCACGATCCAACGAGGCGTCCGCCACCCATTCGGCGACAGCAGACTCAGGGTGTTGCAGGCAGTCTGTCCACACGTCCAGACCCAGGTGGCCGAAAACATTGGCGGCCGAGCCGTCGGCGGCCCTTGAGAGAACACCCGAAAAAGGCACTCTGCACATGCGGCGTAGGGAATCAACTGCCCGCACGCGCGGAAGCCATGCGCTCCAACTGCGAAAGTCGGCCCTCGATCTGCATCCTGCGGTCATGGTGCCAGCGGCGAATCTCGTAGGATGGCCGGGCGGCGTCGAGATGCAGCGCCCTGCGATAGTGCATGACGGCATCGGCGAGCCAATCACGGCCGACCGCTTCCGCGGCGGGATCCGACGCGATCTCAGAGGCAACTCTGCCCAGCAATCTTGCCAGATCGGCGTGCCCGTCCGGCGACTGCGGATACAGGTCCACGGCCTTCTCAGCCGCGGCCACCGCTTGCAGAAGATCCGCGGGGTTGTGGGCGGCATCGTATCGCAGCTCCAACACCCGCCACTGCGAGCGGTAGATCCCACGGTCAAGCGGGTCGCGATCCTGGGCCATCTGCAGGCAAGTCAGCGATTTGTCCAAACCAGTAACATCCAAGTGTGCCGCCCACGAGGCCCATTCCGTCAGCGGCGTCGGATCGAAGCGATCTGCCTCGGCTGCGGCTTTGTACAAGGGCGCGGGATCGCGCAAGCCTGTCGCCACTGCAAATCTCGCGTCCTTGAGACTCGACGTACACCGTAACACCGGCGCCACTAGCAGGATAATCACCGCCAGCAGGCCGCCGGCGGACGCAACCATCGGCAGCCAACGCCGAGCCGCCCCGCTCCCTTCCCCCTGCCCTGCGGCCCTCGCAACGGCAACCGCGGTCAAAGCTGCGAAAGTGGTAAGTGTCCCGGGAACAAAGAGAGAGAAGTCGATGGTGTTGTGCAGGAGGAAGACGCCCAGGGCAATCAGGCACGGCAACCGGTAGCCGTCACCCCCCCTGCCCCCCCCTTGGTAAGGGGGGGAAAGTTGCTGATGGGCCTTTTGGGATGGCCAGTGCCGCTTGTTGGCCTGCGGAGCCGTCGACGCACTGCCCATGTCGGCATCGTCCCACCCGAATGACAACAGCAGCGACAAGCCGGCGAAAGCAAGGCACCAGACGAGTCCATACAACAACAGGTCGAAGAGAACCGTAGCCACTCCTCCTTCACCGACGTCCAGCCAGCCTCGCAGCATCCAGAGCCGAAACAGGACAAAGCCAACGATGACCGCGACTACCCATTTACCCAGTGGTTGGACCACCGGTTCCTTCGGCTGTGCCGCCTCAGGCGGTGATGCTGACTCCTGCCCCAAGGCGCGGATCGCTACCCAGGACCCGCCGAGCAGGGCAATCATCATCCCCGCCCCACCGATGATGCCCCACTGGGACACAATCGCCATCGCGAAGTTGTGTGGATCGCGGATCTCTTCCGGATATTGGACCGGTTTGTGCTTCAGGTAGGCGCGGTCGAAATTGAGCGCCCCGACGCCTGTCCAGGGGTGTTCAGCGACGATCTTTGATGTGACCCGCCAATACTCCCATCTGAAGCGGAGCGAGTCGCCGGGCAGACGGCCGCGTGTCGTCCCCCAGATGACGACCAGGGCAACGCCGATCGCAGCCGTTATCCACAGGCCTGCCCACAGGGCCTTCCATTTCTGGTACCAACGCGATCCTATCAGGGTGCCCGCTATCAGAAGAGCCAGGCCGATGAGAGCGGCCAGCATTGCTCCGCGGCTTCCGGTGGTGACGACCGATGCGAGAATAACGGCCGCGACCACCCCGCACACGCCCTTCGCCGTACGTGACCGCCCGGAAAGAAAAGCCAGGGCAATCCCGGCGAATCCGGCCAGGATCAGCCCCGCGCCCTGGGCGTTGCTGTATGGCAAGAAGCCTGTTGCTTCACGGGCCATCATGCGCCGTTCGAACAGCTCGACGGTCGGATCGGTCAGAGCAACGCCCTGCCGGCCCCAGAACTCGGCCTTCTGCTCCTGGTAGGCCTGCCAGGTATCGCCGAACTCCCAGCCCAATTGCGAACCGCACTTGGTCGCGGAAGCCAATCCTGACGCGACCACAACAGCCAGAACCAGGACCACTCTTCTCCTTTCGCGGAGCAGGTTCGCCAGCGTGATTGCCAAGACCGGCGTCGTTAGCCAGTCGCACGACGCGTTGATCGCCAGGCGCTTGTTGCTGGCGACGCAGCAGGAACACACTGCGGCCACGGCCATGATTGCCCAACCGGCTTCGATTCCGGTCCGTTGCCACGATCGGCTTCGAAGCAGGGTTGCCAACGCCGCCATTGCGGCCGCTACCCAGATAGCCGTGTCGAGCATCACCGTGGTCGCGGGCGTAAGCGACGCAATGTCGCCGACGGCCTGCGAAACGCCGGTCAGTCCTGATTCGTAGGTTTCGGAAAGCAGAGCGCGCATCGATACGATCAGGAGAAGCACCAGGAACGCCATACCATCGAGCGCATGCGGCACCCGGCCGGCGACCGGCGCAACTCCGGTTGGCGGCCGACGGTTTGGAGCGGGCTCACGATTCATTGCACGATTCCAGAATGGCAATGATCGTCACCACGGCAAGACACTGGGCGACGATCAGCAGGGCCGCCACCCAGCCATGCACGGGCAGCAACACCGCCGGAAGTGACGTTGCCAGCGTGGCTAGGTAGATTGTGAGGACGGCGGTTCTCGGGCTCAGCCCCCGCTTAACCAGGCGATGCGAGAAATGCCGTCTGTCGCCGCGGAAGATGCTGACACCCAGCCGCAGGCGGTGGATAATGACACTGATCATGTCGTAAAGGGGAATCGCAAACACCACCACGGGCACGAGCACGCCGAAGGGCGTTGTTCCCATCTCGGGGTCGTAGAAGGTGGTCATCACCGCGCAGACCGCCAGCATGTAACCCAGCACGAGGCTGCCGGCGTCACCCATGAAGATCGTTGCCGGCGGAAAGTTGTAGATCAGGAAACCAGCCGCACCCCCTGCTACCAACATCAGCACGCACGGGACGAATACTTGCCCGGCGACCATCGACGAAACCGCAAGAACGACGGCTGTCAACACCGCCACCCCGGCAGACAGGCCGTCCATGTTGTCCATGAAATTGAATGCGTTGGTCAGTGCGATGATCCAGAATGTGGTGAGCAGCACTGCCGGAAGCGGTCCGAGCGCCTCCGCGGAGCGAACGCCGACCCCTGCGGTGATCGCCAATGTGACCGCCGCCTGGATGAGCAGCTTCACACGGGCTGACAGCGGGCGGCGGTCGTCGATCAGACCCACAATATGGAGGGCCAGCGCTCCGGCCATGATCGACAGCCCAACGGGAGCCTTCTCCACAACGCCTCTGAGCCAAGGGCGCCACGACGGAGCCCATTTGTCAAGGAAAACGAAGCGGCCGGCGGGCCAATCCGCCAGCAGCCAGGCGGCCAGAAGCATCCCCCCCATCGGCACGAGGATTCCGGCCGTGATGGCAATGCCTCCGCCGAAAGCCGTTGGCCGCTCATGCTCTTTGTGTCCCTCATCTTGCGGGCGATCAACGAACTGCCGTTTGACGGCCCAGGCCCGACAAAGGGGCGTCAGGGCGACGCTGATCAGGAACGCCAGAAGAAGCGATACGCCGGCCGCCATGAGAACAGGACCGGAAATCACAAACGCCCTCCTTCCGGTCGTTTCGTCTGCCCGAGGGATTCAAGCTTGCTCTTGTAGCGATTGCGTGCATCCTCGAAGAAGGCATCGTAGCGACCGCTGGCGTAATCGGGATAGGTGTGCGGCCAGGGTTGCCACTTACCCTCGCGATAGTGCAGCGTCGACTCAGCGTAAATGCCCTCCCGCATGTATATCCGATGAGATCCGTTCTTGGTCGTTGCCAGAACAAGTTTGCTCAGCTCGATGTACCCGGGATCGAGATTGACCGGCCTTTGGCCGCGAGGCAGGCCGCATTCGTAGCCGATCCGTCCCTCCACCTCGTTGGTGTGCACCTTGATGCTCGCCAATCGGCCGGGATCGATCAGCTCGGCAAAGGAGGCGAACTGCCGCAAGAGGTTCGTCCCCATCTCGGGTTCGTAGTAATCTGTGTCGTCAAAAGGCCAGATTTCGCTGACGGCGTCGGTCGGCCCGTAGTACTGTGTGAGTATTCGGATCGCTCTCCTGATCAGATCCGCGTCGTTGGAAATGAACCCGCAGATAAGGTTCACAGGTCGTGGTGAACGGATCGCGCCCATGTCCTCAGTGTAGTCGCGGGCATTCGTAAATCAACGGGACGCCGCAGGTTGTGGAGAACGCGGGCCAACGGATCAGTCATCAGCCCGGATGACCGCGGTCTTCGGCTCCCGTACGGGCGGCGCGGGCGATTCGATCCCCAGTATCTCCAGCGCATCTCGCTCGACAATCTGGCGGAGCTGTTCTCGCGGGATGGTCGGCAAATTGGTGCCGTGACAGAACTGGTTGATGCTGTACAGCGCTTCGATGCAACCGGCAGGTGAGGCGTACGGAAAGTTGCTGCCGAACAACAGGCGGTCCATGACGCCTGCCTGATAGGCCGACAACAGCGCGTTGTAAGCATGCCACGGCCTCTTGGTCAGTCCGCTGATGTCAGCGAATACGTTCGGGTGCTTGGCCAACAGTACGATCGTCTCATCAGTCCATGGATACCCCAACTGGGCCACAATGATCCGCATCTCGGGAAACTCGCGCGCCACTTCATCAATGAGGACCGGCCGGGCATACTCCATCTTGCTGGCGGGCATCACCGCCGCGTCGATGTGGAACATCACCGGCATCCCCAAGCGACAGGCTTCGGGGTATAACCGCATCGCGCAGGTGGCGGCCGGGTGAAAGTCCTGTGCCGCCGGCCAGATGTTCAGACCCTGCATTCCCAGCTCCTCCCGAGCCCGTCTCAGCTCTTGAATGGCCTCCTGTGGACGGGTGGGATCAACGCTGGCAAAACCAATGAGTCTGTCCGCCTGCTGACGCACGTACGCTGCCACGTAGTCGTTCGGAATGTCAGCCTCAAGATAATAGCTCCGGTACGCCAGAACAAAGACCTTGTCCGCCGGGCGCGTGGCCAAGCGATGGGCGTCTATCCCGGCGCGCAGAGGCAATTCCCCTCTCACCCGAGCCTGCCCGCGGGCAAACCCACGGCCGAGTTGTTCAACCGACTCCCAGATATGGGTATGACAGTCTACGATCATGTCTTACGGAGGTATCCGCGTCACCGGTCACCCGCGCCTGCCGAGGCCGAAAGGATACACTCCCTGAGTCCACCTTATAGCCGTTCCGGCTTGCCGGGTCAATTGACGTCGATCGGCCCGCCCACAGGGCCTGAGACCGCCTGCCCTCGCATGCGGTTTGCCGTTTTCGGGCAACGCATGCCGGGCGGGCGTTCGTGCCGACGTCTCACGGCCCGGTTGCCCGATTGCCTCGCGGCTTTGGGCTGGTAGAATCCTATCGGTTCCAGACGGCCAATGCTTTTCGGCCCTTTCGGGAGTTCCGCCAATGCTCATCGTAGCTGTCCATGTTCACGTGAAACCTGAATGTGTCGAAGCCTTTCGACAAGCCACCATTGAGAACGCATCACACAGTATTCGCGAATCGGGCATCGCCCGTTTTGACGTCATCCAGCAGAGCGACGACCCGACGCGATTCGTCCTCATGGAGGTCTACAAGACACCCGAGGCCCCCGCCAAGCACAAGGAAACCGCCCACTACGCGAAGTGGCGCGACACCGTCGCCGACATGATGGCCGAGCCTCGCTCCAGCATGAAGTACACTGCCGTTTTTCCCGATGAGGCGGGCTGGGAGATTCCGAAATGACCTTTGAATTCGCCACCGCAGCGCGGATCATCTTCGGCAACGGATCGCTTTCCGAAGCGGGCCCGATTGCACTGAGCTTGTTGGGAAACGTGCGCAAGGGCAAGGTGATGCTCGTCTCCGGCGTCTCGACCAGCCGCCCGAGCCGGCTCACCGCCATTCTGGCCAAGCATGACATCGAATTTGTTACCCTGCCTGTCACCGGCGAACCGACGGTCGAGATGGTACGCACCGCAGCCGATCGGGCCGTCGTATCGAACTGCCGAATCGTGATCAGTATTGGCGGCGGTAGCGCGATTGATGCCGGCAAGGCTATTGCGGCGATGATCACCAATGGGGGAAACCCGACCGAGTTTCTTGAGGTCATCGGCCAGGGCAAGCCCTTGTCGCAGCCGCCGGTACCGTTCATCGCGATTCCGACCACGGCGGGGACCGGCGCGGAGGTCACACGCAACGCCGTGCTGGTGTCCACCCCGCATCGCCTGAAGGTGAGCCTCAGAAGCCCACTGATGCTGCCGCGAGTGGCTCTTGTCGATCCTGAACTGACTTACGATCTGCCCCCGGCGCTGACCGCCGCCACCGGCCTGGACGCTCTGACTCAGCTTATCGAGGCGTTCGTCTCGGTGCGAGCAAACCCGCTTACGGACGGATTCTGCAGAGAGGGCATTCCGCGGATTGCTCGCTCGCTTCGCGAGGTCTGCGAGGATGGCGAGTGCGCAATCGCTCGCGAGGATATGGCCTTGGCAAGCCTCTTGAGCGGCTTGGCGCTGGCCAACGCCGGATTGGGGGCTGCGCACGGAATCGCCGCCCCGCTTGGCGGCAGGTTTGCCGCTCCGCACGGAGCCGTATGTGCTGCCTTGCTGCCGCACGTCATCACCGTCAATGTCGCGGCCATTCGCCGGGCCGCGCCTCAGAGCGAGAGTCTCCGCCGCTACGACGAGGTGGGCCGCATGCTCACCGGCAGCGCCTCGGCCGTGGCCGCCGATGCCATTCGCTGGACCAGCGAGGTCAACCGCGATCTCGGGATACCCAGGCTCGGCTCGTATGGGATCCGGCCGATCGACATTCCCTCTCTGGCAGAGGGCGCCCGCAGCGCCAGCAGCATGAAGGGCAATCCGGTCGTACTCACGTCCGAGGAAGTGTGCGCAATCGTCACCGCCGCGCTCTGATAACCGTAGCTCGAAGGCGCTGTTTCAGAAAAGTTCGTCATTTCTCCGAGCCACAACGTCGGGGGCGTTCGTGCCGGATAGTCTGAGCCGGTCCACAGGGCGTTTCGATCGCCCGTCGGCCGTCTGGACGACGGCGTTGCCCCGGCATGACGGTCCTGGTATCAGACCCGGCGAGAGGCAGGCCCGCAGGCAATCAGCAACCCATATGCTCCAATAGCTGCTATTGTACAAAGCCGGTTTGTCCGCATACACTATCGTCCATGATCAGGACCAGACTCGTCGCCACCGTCGGACCTGCCTGCTCGGACGCCCAGACCCTGGGTGCCATGATCGACGCCGGCGTCAACGTCTTTCGGCTCAACTTCTCGCACGGCACGCTGGACACGCACCAGCAGATGCTTCAGCACATCCGAAGCGAGGCCGGACGGCGTCAGGCCATGGTTGCTGTGATGGGCGACCTGTGCGGCCCCAAAATCCGCCTCAACCGCATCGACGGGGGCAAGTGCGAGCTTATCAAAGGGGCCACGGTGGTTTTTCGGCGCGGAGACGCCCTGGGGAACGCCCAGACTCTAACCAGTTCCTACCCTGCCCTTCTTGACGACGTCCAGGTCGGGCACAGGCTCTTGATCGATGACGGCAATGTGCAGTTGCGGGCCCGCTCCAAGACCGCCGACGAATTGGTCTGCGAGGTCGAGGTTCCCGGAGTAATCAGCGATCGCAAGGGTATCAACCTGCCGGATTCAAAGGTGTCATCACCTGCCCTGACCGGCAAGGATCGCGAAGATCTGGAATGGGCCATTTCCAACGACCTTGATTTCGTGGCCTTGTCGTTCGTCAGACGGCCGGAAGACCTTATCGAGCTCAGAGAGATCGTCCTGCGGCACAACAGCCCCATTCATCTTGTCTCCAAAATCGAAAAACCCGAAGCGGTCGATTCGCTTCAGTCGATCATCGACCAGTCCGACGTTGTCTTGGTCGCTCGCGGCGATCTCGGCGTTGAGATGGACGTCTCGCGTGTGCCGCTGATCCAGAAGAAGATTTGCCTGTTGTGCCGACGCTCTCGCAAGCCGGTGATCGTCGCCACGCAAATGCTGCAGTCAATGGTCGAATCGCCGGTTCCCACCCGGGCCGAGGTCAGCGATGTCGCCAATGCCATTCTCGACCATGCCGATGCGGTCATGCTTTCGGCTGAGACCTCGGTCGGCAAGTATCCCCTTCCGGCGGTCCGGATGATTCGCCGCATCGCCGAACAGACCGAGACCTTTCATGATCAATTCCGGCACGATCTTGGCGGCGATTCGCTGATCAGGCCTTGTCTGGACATGGCGGTGGCTGACGGGGCAGTCGTGGTGGCCGAGCGGCTTCAGACCCGATTGATCGCCGTTTGGACGCGGAAGGGGGACGCGGCGCGATTGCTCAGCAAACATCGCGTCCACCAGCCCATCCTTGCGGTCACGGATGACGAACGAGTCTGTCGCAAGATGGCCATGCTCTACGGTGTCGTCGCGGTATGTCATCCACCCGAGGCTCGGCTGAGCCGCATCCCGGCCGCGCTCGACCGAATTCTGCTCGAGAAGAAGCTGGCCGCCGTCGGAGAGCGCGTCGTGGTGACCGTTGATACACGGCCCGACCTGCCCGGCGAGACGGACGCGCTGTTTATCCATGTAGTGGGCAGCACCACCAAACCAACCTCCGGCGTCGCAGCTCCGTAAGGGCAAAGGCGTGCTGTGAAATCTCTTGTCAACATCCTGTCGGCTCTTGCGCTCCTCGGCTCGGTGGTCCTGATCGTCTCAGGCAGTTGGGCCGCACACCACTGGCCCGCCTCCCAGGACAGACACATGTTCGAATACATGGGGCAGTGCATCCTGGCCGGGCGCACGTTGTACGTCGACTGCTGGGACAACAAGCCCCCCCTGCTCCCATGGGTGAATGCGGCCGTACTTGCCCTGACCAACGACTCGACGGTTGCAATCACGGTTGCTGCGGGCATGGCGGCAGCGGCCTGCGTCGCCTGCGTGGCCGTCGGCGTCTGGATTTGCTTCGGTCCTCACGTTGCCGGCGCGACCGCCCTGCTGGCTGCGTTTGTCATCTCGTTACGCCGCAACGAAGGCTGCACCAACGGAACGGAACTCTATGCAACCTTGTTCGAAAGCCTCGCCGCCTTATGCCTGCTCCTCGCCTGGCGGGCCACGAAGCGCCGCCTCACGGCGTGGGGACTTGTCGGCGGAATGGCGTTGGCTCTGGCATTCACGGCCAAACAACACGCGTTAGGAGGCCTGATCGCCCTCGGTGTCGTCACCCTCATCGAAACCATCCGCCGCCGCGGCTTCAGGCACCCCCTTCTGCGAATCTTATTGGCGGCGTGCACGGGGTTTGTGGCCGTCATCGGTTGCGTTTGTGCGGTGCTACGCGCCCAGGGCAGCTTGGGTGAAGCCGTCTTCGCGGTGTTCACCAGCAACCTGGTATTTGTCAGGAATGGGCACAGTTGGTTTGTGCCCGTCGACTATCAGGCATCCAAGCTGACCTCGCAGTTGGAGCCCCTCTGGCCGATCATCTGGCTGGCAGGCATCGGTTTGCTTGCGAGTGTCGTCCGATGGCGACGCCCCGATCCCGATGAGCAAATTGGCCCGCAACACCTTCCCAATGATCTGGTCCTGCTGCTGACCGTGTGGCTCGGGTTTGGTGCCTGGACGGTGACCTGGGGACCGGCACACATCCCCCGGTATTGGCATGCAACCTACGTGCCGCTTTTCTGGCTGTCCGCTCAGACCTTCTCGTTCTTGCGGCCGATGCTGACCATCAGGCCGCTTCACGTTCGGGGACTGACGATGGTCGTCACTCTGACGGCCGGATGGCTGATGTTCCGGCCGGCGCTGGAGATTTACCAGTTCGACATGAAGCGCAGCATCTACTACGCATATGAGGATCCCGATCGCGATTGCCTTCAAGTCATCGCTGCGGAAGTCGTTCGCAGAACGGCTCCCACCGACGAGATCTACATGTGGGGCTTTGAGCCGGGAGTCTATCGTTTCAGTCACCGGTTCTCGCCCAGCCGCTTCTTCGAGCTTGGCAAGTTGCACGCCCTCGGCGCCAACGCCGAATTCCTGGTCCACGAAGTCGTGGAAACCCTGCGTGCCAGACCACCCAGGCTCGTCCTCATTCGTCGTACCGACTATTCGGAGGTTCAATCCGGCTCCCTGGCCGGGCTCGACATTCGCGGTTTCGCGGACCTGCTGGCTCGCGAATATGATCCCGCAGGCCTTGTGCGCGATGTGATCTTCTTCGAGCGTCGACCACCTGGGTCGGATACCGCCGCCCCTGCGCGACACATTGCCACCCCGTCGAAGCCCGTCGAGACGGCGTCACCCTCCTCAATGGCGGCGCCTGTCCACCGGTGATCGGCGCCATCCAAGAAGAGCGTTTCTCACTCCTCCGTTGCCGGGAGGCCGTGACCGGGCTTGTTGGCGTACAAGAGCCAGTAGGTCACGGGGATCACAAAGAGCGTGAAAATCGTCGAGGCGACCAGCCCGAAAATCAGCGACCACGCTAGGCCCGAGAAGATCGGATCAATGGTGATAGGCAGGGCCGACAACAAAGCCGTGCCCGCAGTGAGCAGGATCGGACGCAATCGCACCACACGGCTCTCCATGATCGCGTCGAACAAGCTGCGCCCTTTGGCCAGCGACAGATGAATGAAGTCCACCAGGATGATTGAATCGCGCGTGACGATTCCGGCCAACGCGATCATGCCGATCATGCCCGTGGCAGTGAAGAAGATCGCGTCCGCATACTGCCCCACATGCGATCCGGCGACAAGGTTCAGAAGCCAGAAGCCGGGCATAATGCCGAGAACCGTCAATGGGATGGCCAGCATCACGACTACCGGAATGACAAAAGACTTCGTCTGACCCACGAGCAGGATATAGATGCCGATCAGAGCAGCCACGAAGGCCAAGCCCAGGTCGCGAAAAACATCGAGCGTGATCTTCCATTCACCTTCGCCGGCAAAGTCGACGTCATAGCCGTCCGGGAGCCACCACTTGATGCCGCTACCATTGGAGAGGAACGTGCGACCCGCGACCGGACGGGTTGCATCCGCCTTCTTGACGAAGCCGTGGCTGTGATCCACGCCTTGCGGCGGAGGCTCCAACGCGATGGCCCCGGGCATCTTGTCCGACTGGATATCGACTACGCAATCGGCCGGCGGCCGGCCGGCGGTCTCGGCAAATACATAGACCACGCGCCTGAGATTCTTGTGGTAGATGCTCTTGTCGACCACGCTCCGCTCAATGCGCCCTAACTCAGCAAGAGGAACAAGCTGCCCTTTCTCACCGCGAACATGCAGTTTCGACAGGTCAAACAAATCCGAGCGTATGGCCCTGGGCAACCGCAACACAATCTCCAGGGGATGTCGCTCGCCTCTTGTACGGATGGTCCCGGCACTGGCGCCCTCAAGTGCGGTCCGGAGCGTCTCCGTGATCTGGGCAACCGTGATTCCATTGAGCGCCGCCTTCTCCTTGTCCGTGACAAAGATCAGCTTCTTGCTGTCGGCCTCTACGGTATCATCCACATCGACAACTCCGGGCTCCATTTCCATCCGCGTGCGAACGGTCCGGGCAGCGGCGATCAGATCCTCATAGGTGTTCGCCGGCCGCCCATAGACTTCGGCCACGATGGAGGCAATCACCGGCGGGCCGGGCGGCGTCTCCACGATCTTCAGGCTGGCATTGTGGCGAGAGGCGATGCCGGTCAGGTCGTCCCGCAATCTCAGGCTGATGCCGTGACTCTGCTGCTTCCGGCTTTTCTTCCCGACCAGGTTGATCCGCACCTCCGCCACGTTGTCGCCACGACGCATGTAATACTGTCGCACCAACCCGTTGAAATCCATGGGTGAGGCGATACCCACGTAGCTGGTGAAGTCGGTGACCTCGGGCACCGTGCGCAGGAAGTCCTCAAAGTCCCGGACGGCCGCGTCCGACCGCTCCAGCGTCGTGCCCTCATCAAAATCGAGCACCAGTTGAAGCTCATTCTTGTTGTCGAACGGCAACATCTTGAGAGGCACATGCCGCGTGACCGCCAGCATCATCGCGCCGACCGTCAACGCCCCCATGGCGCCTAGGAAAGTCCACGACAGCCATCGCTTGTGGAGCAATGGGGCCATCAGGGGGTGAAAGAGACGATACAACGGCGACTTCTTGATTGTCTCGGAGTCGAGATCATCCTCCGGACCTTCCGTGTGAGCGGCCCCGGCTTTGTTGTAGTGTCTTCCCAAGACGTGGTACGACAACCAGGGAGTGATCGTGAACGCCACGACCATCGACATCAGCATCGCGACGGGAACATTCAGCGCCATGGGGCGCATGTACGGGCCCATCATGCCGGTAATGAAGAACATCGGCAGAAACGAGACGATGACGGCCAGCGTCGCCGTGATCAACGGAGGACGGATCTCGGCGACCGCCTCCAACACAATGTGCCGCGCGGCCCGCTTGCGAAGCGCGAAATGCCGCGAGATGTTTTCGACGTCGACGATCGGATCGTCGACCAGCAGACCCAACGACAGGATCAGGGCGAACAACGTCACCCGGTTAATGGTGAAGCCGAACATCATGTTCACCGCGAGCGTCAGGCCGAACACCACCGGCACGGCGACGGCCACGATCAGCGATTCCCGCCAGCCCAAACCCAGCGTCAGGACCACCATCACAAACAGCACCGCCACCGCCAGTGCCTCGACAAGCTCGTTGACCTTCTCATTTGAAGTCAAGCCCGCATTGCGGGTGATCACCAGGTCGATGTCGTCGGGGATCACTTCCGTCTTGAGCGCCTCGGCGGCGGCGATGACATCCCTGGCCACCCAGACGGCGTTGGAACCCTTCTTCTTGGCGATCGCAATAGTGACCGCCGGGTCCGAGGAATTCGTGTTGCCGTTCCGCGAAGCAGGCCCGATGACCGCGCCTCCCGCATGTCTATCGTGCAGCTTGCCGGCGGCCGGCCCCCACCCGTGCCGAACATAGTTGTCCGCCTCGGCCGGTCCATCGACGATTCTGGCAACGTTGCGCAGAAAGACCGGGCGGCCGTCGAAAACCCCAACCACCAGTTCGTCCAACTCCTCGGGTCGGGCGAATGCCAAACCGGCCTCCACCTGCACGACCTGGTCATCGCGAGTGTAGTTGCCCGCAGTCTGTGTGACGTTCGCCGCGCCGATCGCGTGTCGTACCGCCAATGGGTCCAATTGGTGGGCTTGCAACCTTTCAGGGTCGAGGTAAACGTGGATAATCCTGGACCGCCCCCCGATGACGTAGGCCCTCGATACGTCCTTCGTGGCGGCCAGTCGTTCCACCAGTTCTTCGCCCACACGACGCAGCACAAACTCGTCGGAGGTTGCGCTTGTCAGCGTCAGGGTCACGATCGGAACGTCGTCGATCTCGACGGGCTTGACGACCCAGCCGGTTACGCCCGGCGGCACCATGTCGATGCTTTCGTCCATCTTCTTGTAGAGCTTGACCAGACTTCGCTCGCGGTCCTCTCCGACAAAGTAGCGGACCGTGATCAGGGCCATGTTCTCGCGCGACACGGAGTAGACGTATTCAACACCGTCGATCTGATAGAGGATCTTCTCCAGAGGCGTTGCCACAAGCTGCTCGATCTCCTGCGACGAGCGGCCGGGACAGTTCACGATGACGTCCGCCAGCGGAACGATGATTTGCGGATCCTCCTCGCGCGGCGTCATCAGCAGCGCCGCCAGGCCCATGGCCGCGGCGATGATCGTCAGGATCAGAGAAAGGTTCGAGTGCAGGAAAACGTGGACGATCGCGTTTGTGAAACCATGATGCCGGCCGGCCGGGCGGCCACTCGACGGAGATGCCGATGGAGTGTGCTGCTTGGATCCTTGGTCGTGTGTCATTGCACGGCCCTCATACGTTCGGCCTGGATTCGGTCGACTCCCCCGCAGAAACCCTTGTCAGGGCGATCTGTTCTCCTTCACGCAGTCCGGAGAGCACCTCAAGCTTGCCGCCCAGCGTCCGGCCCGGCTGGATCACGCGTCTTTGCAGCATCTTTCCGTCCACCACGTCAACAACGCTCAACTGGCCGATCACGCGGATCGCTTCACGTGGAACGACCAGAATGTCCTCCTCGTCGAGCGGAATGGTCAGCCGTCCGAACATGCCCGCATAAACGCCCGGCGGACACGGTCCGGTCACCTTCACCAGAAACGTGCGGCTGGCCGACTCGGCCTGAGGCACGATCTCACTGATCTGCCCCTCGCACGGATGCCCTAAGGCGTCGATGGTCACTTCGATGTTCTGCCCGACCTGCAACCGTCGGGTCAGCGACTCGCGCACGCTCGCCACCAACTGCATTCTGCTCGGGTCATAGAGGTTCAGGAGCACCTGCCCGGGCACGACCGTGTCACCCACGTCGACACGCTTATCCACCACCAGGGCGTCCATCGCGGCATGGATCGTCGCATAGCTTAATACGGTTTCCGCTTCATTGAGTGTCTGCTCGGCCCTCTGCAACTCCGCCTCGGCCGATTTCAGCGCGGTTTCGGCCCGCTCGTATTCGATTCTCGATGCGGCGTTCTGTCCCATAAGCCTCTTCACCCGGTCGAATTCGATCGTCGCGTGGTCCCGGGCCGCCTTTGCAGCCGCCACCGCCGCAAGAGCCTGTTGCTGACGAGCCTTCAGGTCGGCATCATCAAGCTTGATCAGCACGTCGTCCTTCTTCACACGATCTCCGGCCTTCACGTTCACCGCCACAACCTTCGCCATGATCTTCGATGCCACCGCCGACTCATGGACGGGACGGACGGTACCGACCGCCGATTCCGTGACAGGCACGCGAATCTTCTCGACCGGAACCACTTGGACGTCTCCAAGGGGACGGCCAACAGAGGCGGTCGGCGCCCCCGCGAGTTTGGGATGAAAGTACCCCATGAGCCACATCATCGTCACGACGACGAACGTCACCGCCGCAATTGAAATGATGATGGTCTTCGCGACACGCCGATATTTGCATGAAGGCAAAACTGTTGCCACGAGAAATACTCCTTGTTCCGTGCGAACCCGCGCCTCCCGTCCGTCTGATTCGATCTTTTCGTAAACGGCCCGTTCACGCTTTGGGCATATCGGAACGCGTGTTATCGACAAACCCGAGGATGGTCACGCCGCCCCACCCCTCGTGTTACTGTGCACGGGCGGTTTCCATGTGTCGCGATGCAGCCGATATCCGCCCGCCAGACTGTACACCTCTCGAAATCCCGACTGCATAAGTACGCGAGCCGCCTTGTAGGATCGCTCACCGACGCCGCAGTTGAGCATCACCGGCCTTGATCGGTCCAATTCGTCCATCCGTTGACGTAGATCCGGCAACGGGATGTTGATCGCACCGGGCAGTGCCCCGGCTGCGAATTCCTGTTCGCTGCGCACGTCGACCAGTTGGTCCCCGATCGGCTCTTCGCCGGGCAGTATCTCAGCCAGCAGGCCTTCTCGTTTGTTCTGGGCTACAAATGCGGCAATGTGGATCGGATCCTTGGCGGCGCCGAACTGCGGAGCATATGCCAGATCGAGTCCGGCCAGATCGTCCACCGTGCCGCGAAAGTGAATCGCCGTAGCAATCACATCGATTCGCTTGTCGATCCCCGCCTTACCGACGGCCTGTCCGCCCAGGATGCGGCCGCTCTCCGGATCGTAGATCAGCTTGAGAATAATCTCCTTGGCACCCGGATAGTAGCCGACGTGATGGCCTCTGACGGCATAGGCGACGTCTGCCGGAATCCCGCAACGGTTGGCACCCTTGGCGCTCAGGCCCGTCATCCCTGCGGCGAGCCCGAACACCTCCAGAATGGACGTCCCGGCCACAGGGGCTGCCGAAAAGGAGCGACCCGCCGCCGCGTGACCGCCCGCGTTCCGGCCGTTCCGATTTGCCGGCCCGGCAAGCGGAAACCGTCCCGGCTCCCCGGTTACCGCAAAAATGACTTCTCCGGCATCACCGACGGCATAGATGTCCGCATCGCTGGTCAGCATCTGCGCATTGACCGCGATCGCCCCGCTCTCGCCGATCGCCAAGCCTGCCTCTTCAGCCAAGCTGGCGTTCGGACGCACGCCGATCGAAACGAGGAGCAGATCCGTCGCCACCTCTCGTCCATCCGCGAGCTGCACCGCGACAACGCGGTCACCATCGGTTTTCAAACTCTCGACGCTTGCTGCAAGGATAACTTCGACTCCGTGCAAGCGGAGCACTCTCGCCACCTCGCGAGCCATCTCAACGTCCATCAAGGGCAACACCTGAGCCTGCTGCTCGATAAGCGTGACCTCCAGGTTACGTTCAGTGAGTGCCTCGACCATCTCAATTCCGATGTAGCCGGCCCCGATCACCGTGGCCCGCTTGGCCTCGCCCTTGTCCAGAACCGCGTTGATGCGATCCATGTCGGTCATGTCGCGGAGCACGAAAACGTTCCGCCGGTCAATGCCACTCCAGGACGGGAGCACGGGAGACGCGCCCGGAGCAAGAATGAGCTTGTCGTAGGGCTCACGCCACCGACGACCGCTCCGGCGATCAAGCACTTCCACGTGTTTCGTCCTTCGATCGATGCTGAGCACCTCGCACCCTGTGTGCACCTCGATGTTGGACGTCCGTTTGAGAGAACGCGGATCCGCCAACAGCAGCTTGCCGCGGTCGGCAATCTGTCCGCCGATGTGATAAGGCAAACCGCAGTTGGCGAAGGAGATGTATTCTCCTCGCTCGAAAACCACTATATGCGCGCTTTCATTCAAACGGCGGGCCCGGGTCGCCGCACTCGCGCCGGCCGCCACGCCTCCGACAATAACGATCTTCTTTGAACTCATCTGGTTTCGCCTCAGCCCGTGACTCCTTGAATGATGCCTCGGCATCTGATCTTGCCTGTCGAACCCCCACCGTCTCGCCGGTTCAAGACCTGTTGGTTCCGCGCCGAACAGCCTGGTTCACAGTCGTTGCTTCCCGCAAGCGTGGTTGCGTATGCACTGCAGGAGCCACGCTGGACGCGGGTCGCAAACGCCATAGTAGACGGCCTTTCCTTCCCGTTCGCACGTCAGCAATCCGTGAGCCTTCATCATGTTCAGGTGCTGACTGACCGCGTTACTGGCGATCCCCAGTTGCCGGGCAAGATCGCCCACGGAAACCCGCCCGGCCATCAGCAACTCGCAAATGCGCAGCCTGTGCGGGTGGGCCAGCACCCGCATGACCGCCGCGCTTTGTTCAAGCACCTTCATGTCTATCAGCCGCTGATCCTTTTCTATCATGATATCATTGTATCATCATGTTTCGATTTGTCAATATGAATGTGTAACTCGTTTCCCCTCAGCATCTTAAGCGTGATTCCATATGTTCGCAGTCGCCCAAAGAGAGCCCTCTGAATCGCTCGATGGTGTTCGCTCCCCACCATCCTGGCTGCGCGAGGGCAGGCGCCTGATCTCAATTGAGTCCTGCTCCGAAAACGTCGTCAGCCTTCTGGTCCTCGGGCTGCGGCGCTGAGGCTTGGGGAACAACAAGCGGCGGCTCGGCCGGTTGGCTTGAGATCGGTTCGCCTGAGACTCTTGCCGGCTCGGATGGCTTTTCGGCCGGTTCTGCCGAGCCGGCCCCACGCCTGCGATCGTTTCGGTGATGGTCGGGACGGCGGTCGTTTCCACCATCGGCGGACGACCGTTGTTGCCGTGGCGTGCCCGACTGCCCCACAGCAATACGGGCCCCCGGCCGAGGATAAGCGCCATGCCTGTCCTGCCGGCGACCCTGTCGCGAAGCCGCCTCTTTCTTCAAATCCGCGATGAGAGAATCGTAGTCGCTGAAAACTGATTCGCTCTTCTGTGCATCGTGTTCCAGGGATCCGGCCTGGTCGCCCGTGTCGGCCTCGTCTCTTGAGCCGGCACCGATTTGCGACTCGGTTGTTTCCGTTGCGTCGAGATCTTCGATGAAAGCTTCGTCGATCTCGTCAAACTTGGGCGGCCGGTAGCCTGGCAGTTTGGATCGCTCCAATTCCTCGTGGTAGGCCTTGATCACTGCCGCCTGAATCATCTCTCTGCATTCCGTGTTGATCGGATGAGCAACGTCGGCATGGATCTTCGCGCGGCCGTGCGAGTTCCGTGCAGTGCGGCGATCGCCAAGCGAATGACCGCACTCGTTACAGAACTTGGCCCTTAGATGGTTCTTCGACCGGCATCGCGGACAGCGGTCACAGAGCTTGCGCGAGGGCATGGCGACAAAGACGCTGTCGCCGGCACCGCTCCCGATGATCTTCAGATCGCGTATGACAAACGCGCCGTCAAAGGTGATGCTGCAAAAAGCCCGAAGTCTTTCCCTCGATTTCTCCACCAGTTTGACCCGAACCTCAGTGATTTCCATCTCTGCCTCCTTCAAGTTGTCGGTCCTCGCGGAAACAACCGAGACATTCTCGCGGCGAAGCTTCGCCAGGCTCGAACGCCTCGCCGGCCGCCGAATCTGCCTCCCAAACCCCCGGCTTTCCCAGTTGAGCCAGCCGGGCGCGCATACCCGTCTCATCCTCTACGCGGCGGGCAAAGCCCATCGCCTCCGCATAGTTGTCATATGCGGTGAAAAGAGTCGACCCGCTGCCGGACACCCGCACCGGTCGCCCGGCCAGCCGCTTCAACATGTCGAGTAGCGGGCCCACTTGCGGGCGCACCAGCAACAAGGGTTGCTCCAGCATGTTGTACGCTGCCGCCATCAACTGTCGCGAGTCCAGACGAAGAACGTCGACTCCTGCCGGCATCTCGTCCAGGAGCGTTGGGGCAGGTGGACTTGCCGGCGGTCGCCAAGCCCCATAGACCTCCGCGGTCGACACGCCAAAGGGCGGAAAGATCAGCACGATCCATCCTTCCCATTGCAGCCTCACCGGCCTGATTCTCTCGCCACGGCCGCTTATGACGGCTGATCCTCCCCGAAGAAAAAAAGGAACATCACTGCCAAGCTTTGCTGCCAACGGAGCGAGCTGTTCAACCGACCAATCCAGGCCCCAGAGACGATTGAAAGCCACAAGCGAGGCGGCCCCGTTAGAGCTACCCCCGCCAAGCCCGCCCCCTATCGGGATTTCTTTACGTAGGCGACATGTCGCCCGGGGTTCGATGCCCGCTGCTTCAGCCAGGAGCTTGCCCGCCTTTACGATCAGATTCCTGTGATCCGTCGGCAAATCCGGATGATCGCACACCAGCTCAATGCCGCTGGTATCACGGCTCGCCAGAGCCAACTCGTCATAGAGCGTTATCGCCGACAGCAGGGACCTGATGTCGTGAAACCCGTCTTGACGCCGGCCAAGGACGCGCAGAAACCAATTGATCTTTGCTGGCGACCGAACCGTAACGGAAACCCGTGTCACGGGCAGGCATCCTTGCCGAGGCAGGTCAGCGCCTCGCCGACTACCCCAGGAAACACACGACGACAACAAACCATTCAGCGAACTTCCATCCTTCCGCATGGCCTGCAAGCGAATCCACCGCCCCGGCCGTACCATCGGGTCCACCACAGTCTCCGCACACAACAATTCAGCGATTGATCCCCAAAGTACGCCCGCAAATCCTTGTGGAGACACACATGTGTGACTTCGACCTGGGAGTACGCGTCGTGGCAGAAACCGACCGGGCACTGGCGGATATGACTTATCTCAAGGGTGTCGATCATGATGCAATCCAATTCGCGCTGTCTCGTCACAAGGTTGCGTTGTTATTTTAGGATATGTACCGTTCCTGTCAACCGGTCCGCTAACCGGGTGATCCCAACACGCCTTGTCGCCGGTCCGGCAGAAGTCCCGAGGCCTGCCTGATGTCCCACGCCCTGCTGCTTGGCTCCCCGTCGGCCGACCCGCCTCTTGGGCCCGGGAACGTCGCCGTTTCGAAGGGCCAACCCCTCAGCGGGATCACCCTTGTGAGTTTCTGCGCGGACCGGTGCTGGCCGAGGCCGATTTTTAGCTTATGACCTGGCATTGATCACCCGATCTGAATTGTGGCGATGCCGTTTGTATGGACCCGTTCCCGAGGCCTTTGGGGGCTATGGCGATTACGATTATCTGCCCCAACCTGACCTGCCGCAGCGTGCTCCAGGTTTCCGACAGCATGCGGGGACAGAAGGTCCGTTGCGCGCGGTGCGGTAGGAATTTCCGCGTTCCGGATTCGACGGGAAACAAGGGTAGTCAGGCCAAAGCACCCGCGGAAACACAAAGCGGCTCATCAAAGTGACTCGCCTCCCCAATGTCCGATAAGTGACCTGCCCGATGAAGGTTGGCTGCCCGTTTTCTCCGCCAGTAACCCACTGGGGTTGTGTGACGCGCTTGCCCCGCCCAGGTCGTGCTGCGGCCCTCGAGTTCCCAACAGGCCCGGTTCTCCTCTCATCTTCTAAGGCGGACCGCCTTTCTGCAGGCCGCAACCCAAGCGCTCTGCGATCCAGAAACATGCGCGCAAGCCGCACAGATGTCTGGCCGTAAGGTTCTGATGCCAAGCCCGCTCCCTCCTCACGCCGAGCGTTGCAGCCGTCATAACGTACTCGGGTGAGGGGGCAACTGTCCGAACTCCGCGGTTCTGTGTTTCTGTTCCTCCTTCGGCCACAATTGCCCGATTACGCCAGAGCACTTCCATTGGGTTCGCCCCGCCCTCCATGCAGTCGCTCCTCGTCGGCAAAAGCCGATTACCCCCCCTCCAACCCCGTCTTGCCGACACGGTTGCCAAGCCTGCGGGGATCCGGATAATACCTCGCCAATGACGTGAACCCGAACCGCATCCGTTTTCGCTTCTGAGGAAACCGATCATGAAACATGTCGTTTGTGTCGCCTCGGTTGTTGGAATCCTGTCTGCGATGCGGCCCTGCCCGGCGGGGCCTTACGAGCCCACATGGGAATCGCTGGATGCACGTCCCAACCCGGCCTGGTTCAACGACGCCAAGTTCGGCATCTTCATACATTGGGGTGTCTATGCCGTGCCTTCCTGGAGTCCCAAGGGCCAGTACTCTGAATGGTACTGGCACAGCATGGGCAAGAAAGACGGCGAAACCTGGAAGTTCCACATCCAGACCTATGGACCGAACTTCAAATACCAGGACTTCGCTCCCATGTTCAAGGCTGAGCTATTCGACCCGAGACAGTGGGCGGATATCTTCAGGCGATCGGGTGCTAAATACATCGTTCTGACGTCCAAGCATCATGACGGGTTCTGCCTTTGGCCCAGTGCCCAGAGCTGGAACTGGAACAGCGTGGACATCGGACCCCACCGTGACCTGTGCGGCGAGCTCACCGAGGCCGTCCGGGCGGCCGGAATCAGAATGGGCTTCTACTATTCCTTGTACGAATGGTATAACCCCCTCTACCTTTCGGATGCCAAGCGTTACGTCGATGAGCATATGCTGCCGCAAATCAAGGATCTGGTGACCCGATACAAGCCGGACATCGTCTGGACCGACGGCGAGTGGGATCACCCCGAAGAGCTGTGGCGCAGCCGCGAATTCCTCGCATGGCTGTTCAATGAATCGCCCGTGGCCAAGGACGTCGCGGTCAATGATCGCTGGGGCAAAGATTGCCGCAGCCGCCATGGCGGCTACTACACCACCGAGTACGGAAAGCACCATCAGATGTCCGAACTCGGCGCCGTCCGCGAGTGGGAGGAATGCCGCGGAATGGGCGGTTCGTTCGGCTACAACCGCAATGAGGATGTGGACGACTACAAGCCGGCCACCGACCTGATTCATCTCTTGATTGAGACGGTCAGCAAAGGCGGAAATCTGCTGCTCGACATCGGGCCCACCGCCGACGGGCGCATCCCCGTCATCATGCAGCAACGACTGATCGACATGGGCGAATGGCTGAAGGTCAATGGAGAAGCTGTCTATGGAACGCGGGCATGGCGGCGGGTCAAGGAAACCGGCGATGTGCGTTTCACCCTTAAGGGTCGCGACGCCTACGCCATCTGCCTGAAGTGGCCGGAAAAGGAACTGACGCTCGACGTGCCAAAACCGAACGGCGAGGTCGTACTGCTGGGCTACGGCCGGCCACTCGCGTCCGCATACGAGAACGGCAGACTGAGGATCGAAGTGCCCCTCCTGTCGGTGAACCAGACACCTTGCCGCCACGCATACGTATTCAAGCTGCCGGGTGTGGAATAAACCTTCATGTGCGGCCGCTTGCAGAGCCGGGCCAACTATGCTACCCTGAGTCCATATCCGCGGCGGCGTACCCAAGTGGACCAAGGGGACGGATTGCAAATCCGTTATTCATGGGTTCGAATCCCATCGCCGCCTTTAGTATGTAAATGACTTCATAGGAAGTAATTCCGCACCTGCCCGAGCCCTTCGCGGTTCTGAGAATCCCCCAAGTATTGGCATGGGCGCAACATCGCAGAGCCCGCAACAGGCCCTTGCCAGGCGGAACGAGACGGAGTACCATTAATAGTCCGCGTGCCGGGGAGGGCATCTTCCCCGGAAAACGGTGTCCGGCACGCGGAAGGTGAGCATGAGCAACCAGATAGACCCGGAACTGCTGAAGATCATGGTGTGTCCGGAAAGCCACGCCCGACTCATCCAGGTGGGCGATTGGCTATACAGCACCGATCCGGCTACGCGGCGGCGCTATCCCGTCCGCGACGGGTTACCGATCATGCTCATTGAGGAATCCGAGGTACTCGACGAGGCCGAATTCAAGAGAATCATGCAACAGGCTCACTGAGCGAGGGAGATCCATACGAATGGAAAAGGCTGAAAAGGGCGGCAAGCACCGCGCAAACAGGAACAAACGCCGGTTTTCGGACCGAGGCGGCGAGGGTTGGAAGGGCCCGATCATCGACTACAAGGAGGTCGAGTTGCTCCGGAAGTTCCTGACCGCCAGCAGCAAGATGATGTCTCGCAAACGCGCGGGAACCAACGCCACCGAACAACGTGCCATCCGCCGGGCCGTTAAGCGGGCTCGCTTCATGGCCCTGTTGCCCTATGTGGGAGCCTGACCAGGACCACCCCCCACGGGCGAAGTCCCTGTCTGCTCCGCAGCCCGCGCCCGTAGCTCAATTGGACAGAGCATCTGGCTTCGGACCAGAGGGTTGGCGGTTCGAGTCCGTCCGGGCGTAATCACACCTCTGACCAGCGCGAGCATGCCCCGCTCATCACATGATGCTTGGCGCGCATGAGGCTTGACGAACATCTTCTCGGCAAAAGAGCGGAGACGCCGCCTGCGTGCGGGGACTGGGGAGTCACGGCTGGGGGGCTGGGGAGTCGGGGCGGGG
>ERZ795050.1797-NODE-1797-length-26044-cov-6.228674_pt1 | contig 26044 bp, 18 predicted proteins | sample MGYA00375134_ERZ795050 | MGnify/ENA primary metagenome ERZ795050 (study PRJEB30179, sample SAMN05720221) | activated sludge metagenome | isolation source: Anaerobic digester | place: Japan | collected 2015-05-26 ... | reverse complement strand
CAAACCACTGTTTGGAGAGGCGCGGCTCGACCACCGTGTCGCAGCGGTAGCAGTGGCCGACCGCGTGTTGATGCGGATCGGTCTTGACCAGCAACCCCTGCGCTTCGAGGTCGGCGATCACCTGCTTGCGGCAAGCGAAACGATCCATGCCGGCGTACGGCCCGGCCTCTTCGTTCATCGTGCCGTCGCCATTCATGACATTCAGCATCGGCAGATTGTGGCGCAGCGCCACCTGAAAGTCATTCGGGTCGTGCGCGGGCGTGATCTTCACGACGCCCGTGCCGAAAGCGCGATCCACGTAGTCGTCCGCGACAACCGGTATCTCGCGGTTCATGAGCGGTAGCGTCACGCTCTTGCCGATCAGGTCCTGATAGCGCTCGTCCGCCGGATTGACGGCCACGGCGGTATCGCCCAGCATGGTCTCGGGACGTGTGGTCGCGACCACCACCTCGCCGCCGCCCGGGATCGGGTAACGGATGTGCCAGAGATGGCCTTGGGTGTCCTGATGTTCGCTTTCCTCATCGGACAACGCGGTATGGCAGCGCGGACACCAGTTGACGATATAGTTGCCGCGATAGATAAGGCCCTCGTCGTAGAGCCGACAGAACACCTCGGCCACCGCCGCGCTCAGCCCTTCATCCATGGTGAAACGCTCGCGCGACCAGTCGCAACTCGCCCCGAGTTGGCGGAGTTGGCGCACAATCGTGCCGCCGTACTCCTTGCGCCACTCCCACACGCGCGCCAGAAACGCCTCGCGTCCGAGATCGCGCCGCGAGAGACCTTCCTTGCGCAGTGCCTTCTCCACCACATTCTGCGTGGCGATACCTGCGTGGTCGGTGCCCGGCATCCAGACCGTGTTGCGCCCCTGCATGCGACGCCAACGCACCAGCACGTCCTGGATCGTGTTGTTGAGCGCGTGGCCCATGTGCAGGATGCCGGTCACATTCGGTGGCGGGATGACGACACTGTAGGGCGTACCGCCCCGTGCGGCTTCGTCATGAAACAGCCCGTTTTGCTCCCACCATGCGTACCATTTGCTCTCGACAGACTTCGGATCGTAATGCTTATCCATGTGACACTCTTCACGCCCTTATGGGGCGCGACCTTTGCGTTTCTAATGCGTCTTGAAAAAATTGAACACCCATTAAATCAAAACTGAGGCATCCTGACAAACCATCACGCAAAATCGGAAATCGTTCGGAATTCATTCTGCGCTTCGCCTTGTCGGGGTGCCCCGTTTTTGCTACCGTGAGAGCTTTCAAAAAGGAGGTATTACACCATGGTTTCAATTAAAGGTACGAAGACTGAGAAAAACGTGCTGTCTGCATTCGCGGGAGAGTCGGCGGCGCGCAACCGTTACACCTACTGGGCGGCTCAGGCCAAGAAGGATGGATTTGTTCAGATCGAGGCGATTTTTGAAGAGACCGCCAACCACGAGAAGGAGCACGCCAAGCGCCTCTTCAAGTTCTTGCAGGGCGGCGAGGTGCAGATTCAGGTCGGCCTGCCGGCTGGCGTGATCGGCAAGACGCTGGACAATCTGGTCGCGGCGGCTGAGGGCGAGGAGTACGAGTGGCAGCAGATGTACCCCGAGTTTGCCAAAGTGGCGCGCGAAGAAGGCTTCGAGGAAATCGCGAAGACGATGGAGGCGATCGCCGTGGCCGAGAAGTTCCACGGGGAGCGCTATCGCAAACTGGCGGCCAACATCGAGAAGGGCACCGTTTTCCTGCGCGATGACGCGACGACCGTGTGGCGCTGCCGCAACTGCGGTTTCACCCACGTCGGCAAGGAAGCGATGGATGTCTGCCCGGCGTGCGCACATCCGAAGGCGCACTTCGAGCTGCTTCCGACCAACTGGTAAAACAGGAAAAGGGCAAGTCATGTCACGTGTGCCACTCACACTGATCGGCGAAAGCATCAACGATTCGGTGCCCTCGACACACGCCTTGTTCGAGGCGAACGACCTTGCGGCCATCACCGGCTTGGCACGGTCGCAGTCTGAACTCGGTGCCGACTATATCGATGTCAACGTCGGGCCGCGTCCCGCGGACTTCATGGCCGCCGTCGTGCGCGCTGTGCAGACCGTGACGCCCAAACCGCTCTCGATTGATTCGCCGGACTATGCCTTGGCCGCGGCTGGACTCGCTGCCTGCGATCCAGCCTGCGGCACACCGATTCTGAACTCCATTTCGCCCTTGCGTTTGGAGATGTTTGATCTGTTGCAGTCCCACCGCTTCCGCCCGATCCTGCTGGCGTCGGAAAATCTGATCGACGGGGACGAGGCTCCCTGCCGGACCGCCGAAGAGACCTACGACGCGGCACGTCTGCTGCTGGAGACGGCCCGCAGCCACGGCTTGTCAAACGACGACTGTATCATCGATCCCGGTATTGCGCCCATTGGCGCCGACACGGAAAACAACATCCACCGGTTGATGGGGGCGTTACGGCTGATCCACGATGACCCCGCATTCGCGGGTGTCCACATGTCGGTCGGGCTCAGCAACTTCACCGTCATGCTGCCGTCACGGTGCGCCGACGGGTCGCCGGTCAAGTTGCCGCTTGCCAACGCCTTTCTCACGCGTGCCATGCCGCTCGGGCTCGACATGATCATCGGTTCCGCCAAGCTGGCCTACGGCGCACTACCCGAAGGCCACCCCGCGCTCCAATGCTTTGATGACTGTCTCGCTCTCAGCGATTTCGACGTGTTGATGCGCGTGCAGGAGTTTTACTCCTGACGTTGCTATCATTCCCGTACGCCGAGCAAGCGCCGATAGTAGCCCGGCATCTGGGTCATGACATCGAGTTTCTCCAGATAGGGATCAACCGCTTCGGGAGGGATCGGGAAAGTGGTCGTCGAATCAAAGAGTTTTTTCGTGTACATTTCCATGATCATGCACTGCTGACGCGGCACGCCGATCCGGCGATGCATCGCGCGCCAGAGTTCTGAAATCGGACGTTCGCGCACATTGCCGAATGAGAGCGGCACGAAATCGCAGGGATAGAGATTGCCCGCCGCATCCAGATAGGAGTGTTGGGTTCCTGCGCCGCAACCGAAGCGGTTCTTGTCCTCGGTGTAGGCGAACACAGATATTTTCGGCCCCTCCTTTTTCTTGTTCATAGCGACGCTGAAGGCGCACAGTTCGTCACGTTCCGCCTGGGTCAAAATACGATCTTTCGCAATCGCCACAAGACGCCCGGTCGGCATGTCCTCGAGCACGCGCACTTCATGGGCGCCCAAGGTCTTGGACAGTTCAATGACCTTCTGGAGATGCCCGGTACGCAGAGCGTCAGGCTCGACAACCGTTTGCGTCATGGTATACAAGCCAGCTTCGCGGCAGACCTTGACGGCGGCCGTGGCCGCATCAAATGCCCCTTCCCGGCCGCGCAGGTTGTCCATGCGCTTAGGGTCCGCATCATCCAGACTGATTCCCACCGCAAACAAGCCGGCTTTCTTGAAGGCGCGGGCCTTTTCCAAGGTGAGGCCGTATCCTGACGTGAAGAGAAAAGAGACCGAGCGCTCGTCAATGGCGGCGATCAGATCAAGCAGGTCACTCCGCACCATGGGTTCGCCCCCCGTAAAACCAATGATGGCGGTGCCCATATCTTGAAGGTCGGCAAGTACGCGCTTCATCTCTTCTGTCGTCAGCTCTTGCGCAGGGGGCCGGCCGACGGCGCTACAATGAACACAGCGATAGGGGCATCGATCCGTGACGGCGATATAGATGGAGATCGGAGCGCGGCGGCGTCCGGAGACTTGTCCGTCAAACGCGCCGTGCGAAGTATCCATCGCATCCAAGACCCGATCCGCCGCCTTGGAGGGGATCGGAGGCAGGAACGAGGAGTAGACCAGTTTGTCTTCGAAGGGCACCACCTTTTCTTCCCCCGCCGAGCGCCAGGCCGACCGCAAGAGGTTAGCGAACGAACAGCGCGGATCCTTGCGGAACATCACATAGGACTTGATGAACAAACGGATAGCCGCAGGACAGAAGAGCAGTTTTATACGATCACGCACGTTCATCATGGCTCGCTCCTTTTCTTCCGACAACCATAAACGCCAAGGCGGAAAGATTCTGAATTTCTGTTGAGAAGCCTTTTTTGGCGAGGAGTTCTTGAATTTCCGCCGGAGTGACAAAGACCGAATCATCCACAAAAAGCTTTTCAAACCAATAGAAAAGGCGTCCTCTCCAGCCTGTGACATGAAACTCATGAATCACGAGGACACCCTCTGGTTTCAATACGCGGCACATTTCAGAGATCGCACGCTCGACCTGTTTGATATGGTGCAAGGCATCCGTACACAAGACAGCATCAAACTCCTCCGCCTCAAAGGGAAGCGCAAGCGCAGAGGCTTCTACGGTCTCCAACTTGCGGCCACGTGCCACACTGAGCATACCCGGCGAGAGGTCAGCCACAACCACACGCGCATAGCGCTCCGTGACGCACGAAGCCAGATACCCCGTTCCGCCGCCCACATCCAGCAAGGATGAGTTCGGGTTTTGGGGCTTCAGCACCTGTTGAATCGCCGCGACGTGATAGAGCCCCCAGCGTTCCATGAATCGGTCATACCACGGCGAGAAGCGATTAAAGAGCGGCAGCCCTCTTGATCGTTTAAAACACCAACACCCGCAGACGACCAGCACGCCGACGACCAGAGCAGCAATCACAATAATCAAGGTAGAACTCACGGTGCACCCCTTGCAATCAGGTAAATCAGCAAGGGCGCCCAAAAGGAGCAGGAGGCTCCGACCCACATGGCATGGAGGAGAACATGCCGTCCCGAAGCGGCCATGATTCCTGGCAAAAGAATGTCCATGGAGGAGACCCCGCCCGGGGTGACACTCAGCAGCGCATAACCGCTCCGGCTCACCAGCGGAATCATCAGGAGGGCGATCACATCGCGAAACAGGTTTACAAGGAAGGCGACGTTGCCGAGGGCGGGGCCGCGTAATTCCTGCACCAAGGGACCGCCCAGCGTTTGCCAGCCCATCGCCGCTCCACACAACATACTGTCGCGCCATCCGTATTTCAGAAGCAGTCCCGTTCCGGCACAGAAGCACAAGGTGCCCGCCATAACGGCCACGGGGAGAACGAGCAACACGAAAAGGGCGACACCTTTTGAGGAGGTGGTGCGGCCGGAAAATGTCCGCAATTCTTGAGCGCTCTGAAATCCAACCGTCAGAATCAAGAGGAAGAGAAACAGCTTAATCGCTGACCCCACAGCTACAGCAGGCAGGAAGATGCCGCTGACAAGACCGCCGAGCAAGAGCGCGAGCGAGCCACAGACAGGCCGCCAAGGATCTATAGACTGTTCCGGTGAACCGACAGTGCAGTCACCAGCAGGTCGTGTCGCTTTCGTTGCCGACGACCTTTTTTCGACCGCAACGAGCAAGAGAAAGGAGAAAACCACACTCCCTGTCGCTGCGGCGACAGCGAGGACACCCGCGGCGGCAACATCCCTCCACCCCGAGTCACCGCACAAGAAGGAGGTCGCCATTTGGAAGCCAAACAAAGCGATCAAGAGATATCCGCACCCTATCATGATCCTGTGCGCAATCTCAAAGAGGCGCGGTCGGGAAACGCACGCGCCCAATAAGAGCCCCGCAAAAAATATGAGGTAATAGATCACGGATCTGTAACCCCGATGGTAAACAAATAGCCCAAAGAGGTGTCCTCTCGTGCAAGTTGCTCTTGGAGTTCAGTGAGGAAACGGAGACCGCCGGCCTCATTCTGCGCAGGGGGCGTGCGGCACGTCAGGAAATCGCGAAGACAAAAACGGACCCCTCGCTTTTTTGCAAAAGAGGCCAACAGATGCTGGTAGTCTTCCGTACTTAAGAAAGAGGAGACATCACTGAGCGAATACTTGTTGCACGTTGCGAGCGCTGGATCGGATATCACGTCAGCGAGCGCTGCCGTGCGGTACGTGATGCGTCCGATTCTCGCCTTCATGAAATCGAAGTTTTCTTCGCGAAGATAGGGCGGGTAATGAAGCGGATCAAAAAAGCGACCGTGAAAAACAAGCGCCATCATAAAGCTTGAACGCGCCAGATGGTTCTCAAGGAACTCTGTCATGCGCTCATAAATATACTTCCACGCCGGTCGTTGCGGATCTGCGTAAGCATAGAAACCGGGGTCCCTCAGAACAAAGCGGAAGGCGACAGGGTTGAACGAGAGGCGCAGGAAAAGACGCCACCCCGCCGTGTTCCACTGTTCGTGCACAAACTGGCGCTGTTTCTCAAGATCATCAAACGCAAAGAGCTGGCGAATCTTTTTGCCGCGCATCGCGCACATCTGAACGGATGCCATTCGGAAATAGCGTTCCCAGCGACCTTCGTAGAGAACCCCCCTCTCAAGCATACGCCGCCGGTCGTCAAACCATCGAGCCGCCCCGGCAGAAAGCTGCGGACGCAGCGCATGATAACTTTCCCAGCGCGGTTTGACGCTGGGGTGCAATCCCAAAAACTGGACAAACTCCGGATAATCGAACTCACGGATCGCGGCCAGCTTCAACTCCAAAAGATAGTTCTGCGCAGGATTCAGATCAAACGCAAGAATGCGTGCCGGATCACCCAGAAGAAGATGGAGCGGTCGATCGCCACTGCCCGTGATGCAACAGACCGAGTCCGACGGCGAGATGTCCAAAGCTTTTAGCTCTGTCAGGCCATCCTCATTGCAGGAGCTGTAATTCAACGCTGTGAAAAAACTCACCTGATCTCCGATCAAAAAATAGAATCGGCATTGCCGTGTGTTTTCCTACGTGTGTATTATGTCGTATCCGCTCGCTTTATGCCACCACAATACGCAACACGACTAAACTCCCTTCTCGCCCACTCCGCTCACGGATGGTACACTTTTCTTCCGTCATGAAAAAAGAAACCGACATGGAGCAGTTTATTGCCACGGGTGAGGCGGTGGCGGACTACGTGCGCCATCTGGAAGCCCGTCCGTGAAGCGTCTGCCGGATGATGCGCCGCTTCCGGGCGGCTACCGCGAAATGTGGCGGATCGCCGCGCCGCTGCTCCTCAGCATGGCGTCATACACGATCATGCAGTTCTGCGATCGTGTGTTCCTCTCGCGATACAGCAGCGTGGCCATTCAGGCCGCACTGCCGGCCGGCAGTCTGGCGCATACGTTGATCTGTTTTTTTCAGGCTTTAACCGGCTATGCAGGTACGTTCACCGCGCACTACCACGGTGCCAAGGAACCCGAGCAATGCGTGCGCTCCGCCGCGCAGGGGATTTGGCTGGCGCTCGCCTCATGGCCGTTGATCCTGTTGCTGATCCCGGTCGGGCTCTGGATCATCGCAATGAGCGGCCACGCGCCCGATGTGGCCGCAGCGGAGCGCACCTATTTCCTGATCCTGATGGTGGGCGGCATCACCGTGCCGCTCAATTCTGCGGCCGGCGGTTATTTCATGGGCATCGGCCGCACGACAGTCAATTTGATCTCCAATGCTTTCGGTTGTTCGTTGAACGTCGCGCTCAATTACGCAATGATCTTTGGTCACTGGGGGTTTCCCGAGATGGGCGTCGCGGGTGCGGCGTATGCAACGCTCATATCGGGCGGCGCGGTCTGCCTGATCCAACTCGTCCTCTTCTGGCGCGATCCGGTCTTTCAGGCGATGGGCCTGATGCGGGCACTGAAGCCGGATGCCGCGTTGTTGGCGCGGATCATCCGTTTTGGTACCCCGTCCGGCTTGCAGTTGCTGATGGATGTCGGGTCGTTCATGGTCTTCATCATGTTGACCGGGCGCATGGGCGAACTGGCGTTTGCGACCAGTAACATCGCGCTCAGCATCAACCATCTGGCCTTCGCGCCGCTTTTAGGTTTCGGGACGGCGGCCTCGATCGTGGTAGGCCAGCATCAGGGCGCGCAACGCCCTGCGGCTTCCCAGCGTGCCGGATACACCGGCCTCAAGATGGGACTGATCTACATGTGTACGATCGGCGCGACCTTCGTGCTGTTTCCGCACGCGTATTTCGAGCTGTTCCGCCCGAAGAACGCCGGGTTCACGGCAGAGGAGATGTTAGGGCTAGGACGTAACATGCTGCTACTGGTGACCGTCTCGGGGCTATTGGACACCGTAAGCATCGTCCTGAGCGGCGCGCTAAAAGGAGCGGGCGACACACGCTTCGTCATGATCTACATGACCGTTGGCTCGTGGCTGATGCTGGTTCCCGGTGCCCTGCTGTTGCTATGGGCGGGCGTGGGCATTCTCGGACTCTGGGGCTGGCTCGCCGCGTATATGTGCGTGCTGGCGGTAGGCTTCTGGTGGCGCTGGCGGCTGGGCCGTTGGAAAACGATCCGCGTTATCGGGAACCGCGCCTTCATCCCGCGAGAGTAAAATTACCTATTACTTCTCTCCGTCACATCTCAGCCAAAGGCCGCGCAAAGTACTTGGCGAGGGTCTCGTTAAGCTCGGCACTGAAGGCCAGCGCGGAATCGTTCAGATTGTTGAGCCCCAGCGCCTCTGCCGGTTCGCCGTCATCCAAAACCACCTTCGCAATATCGGCGACTGTGAGCGTGTCGCCGCAACGGTAGAGCAGGTACTCGCCCGGCCGATCCGCGACCTCCGCCAAAATCTGGTTGCGCACGAGGTCTTCCAGAATGTCGTTGACGAATCGGACGGGGATCCTGTGTTTTTCAGCGTAGGCCTCCGCCGCGAACGGGCCGCCCGCGTTGGCCTTGGCGTGGCGCGCGGTTTCGGCGCAGAGCGTCAACGCCAGTAGCAACCGCGCGCGCAGGCTGGCGCCGGCCGCGTGTTGTTCGCGCACGTAGGTGTCCTGATGCTGCATCGCAAAGCTGATCTCCGCTCCCAACAGTACAATCTGCCAACTCGTATACACCCAAAGCAACAAGATCGGGAGCACCGCAAAACTCCCGTAAAGCGTGCTGTATTTGGCGATACCAATTTGGAGCATCGCGCAGAGTTTGAGCCAGCCGCCAAACAGGATCAGGGTGACGCAGCCGCCGACCAGTGCGGGCACCAGCTTGACCCGCGTGTTCGGCATAAAGCCCAGCAGGAAGGCAAAAGCCAGCGAGCCGATCAGTAACGTCACCGAAAGCTTGAAGAGTCCGCTGTTCAACAGCGAGCGCGTCGCGTCTGAGACAACGCCACCCACTGTCTTCTCCATGAAGCCGGTCACCAACGAAGCTACCGGCACGCTCGATGCCGCCGTCACCAGAAATGGCAGAATCAGACACACGCCAAGGTAGTCGAAACATTTCCGCACAAATGGACGTTGTTGCTCGACGCCCCAGACTTGGTTGAAACTCGACTCGACCTTGCTCAGCATGCCGATCACAGTCCAAAGCAGCATTACCGCGCCGATTCCGCCGAGCGTGCCGAACTCAAGCTGGTCGAGCTGCGCGAAGAGCTGGTCGGCGATCTCCCGCACCTGCTCGGAAAAGGCATGCGCCACCCCGTCCGACACCTCCCCTTCTGCGATGCCCTCGGCCTGTACCTTCGCCTCGACCGACTGCTCCATCTGCGCCATCCAGGCGTTCAGGTGCTTGTCGAATTGCGCTTTCGCCAAGTCCGCACCGCCGAATGCGCGCGCCATCGCCAGCGTCAGTGCCAAAATCGGAATCAATGCCATCAAAGAGAAGAAGGTCAGCGAGGCGGCGTGCAGCGAGCACTGGTCGTTCTTGAAACCGGAAAGCACCAGCGACACGAGGCGCACCGCATACACGCCGATCCTATGAAACCACGGCAAGGTGCGGCAGTCGGTCTCCCATACGCCCTTATTGAGAAAGGCACGGCAGTCAGCAAACAACGCTTTGATTTTCATGCGCGAATCCTTATGGCTTTGGTCGAGGCCGGACAGACATACTCGCAACAGCCGCATCCGGTGCAGCGTGCAGCATCAATGATTATCCGGCTCGCCATGTTTTCAGCATCCCAGGCCATGTCGAGCGCGCCGTACGGACACGCTCCAACACAGGCGCCGCACTCGCGGCCAAAACCCAACAAACAATGTTCCTCATCCATACGCGCCGTTCCCATCGGACGCACATGCTTGTTTTTCCGTGTGAAACGCGGAATCGCGCCGCTCGGGCAGACCTGACCGCACCTGGCACAGGAAGGCGGGCAGTAACCGCTGTCAAACGAAACCTCCGGTGCCAGCACGCCGACCCAGCCGTTGCCGACGCCGCCGAAACGAATGATGCCGCTGGGGCAACTCCGCACGCATGCTCCGCAGCGCGTGCAGAGCCGCGTGAAACGCGCGTCACCCGCACTGGCCGGAGGGCGGACCGCCGCCTCCGAAGTGCCGCCACACACAGGGCGTAGAGCCAAACGGTAGCCAGCGCCCAACCCGAGCCCCAGAAACGCGCGTCGTCCCAGTGCGGCACTTTCGCGGCGTCGCGCCGTCTTATCCACCAACATCCGCAGCCTGAAGGGAAAACGAATCAGGTCCTGCAAGGCCCCCAGCGGACAGAGCCGGCCGCACCAGAGTCCGGGAGCGAGAAACGCAAGCAGCAGCAGCGCAGGCAAGCCAGCCGCCGCAAGCCAGTCGCGCAGCTCAAGCCGACGCCGCGCCGCACCGAACGCCGCATTGAAAATCACCAACGGATCAAGCCAACCGAAGAGCGGATAGCCTACCAGCGCCGCACCAACCGCCAGCATAACAAGCCACAGCCCCACGCGCGGCACGCGCGAGACCCAGTTGCGCCGCGGCACCCAGCCAGCCAGCGCATCCTGACAGGTTCCGGTCGGACACAGCCACCGACAGAAGGCGCGCGGCCAGATCAAACTGAGCAGCGCAGGCACGAGCGCACCCAGCAAAAAGGCCCCGCCGACACCGGCCGCCAGCGTCACCAAAGCATTGAATGGGCTGAGCGCAGGCACCACGCCCGCCAGCCACACCGGCTCACGACGCGGCCAAGCACACGCTGCCGCCGCCACGAGAGCCACAGTGCGCACCACCCGCCTCCCCCACTTTCTCCAAACACGCTTATCGATTCTACTGCCTGACATCATCGCTCATCATACTCTCCCCACGCCACGAATGCAATTTGGTTTCGGGGTTCACGCTATTCGTCATCTGTTGTGGGTGCGCCCCACTCCTTCAGCTTGGACGTGATAAATGCGATACTCTGATCGTGCGTGGCGCGTGCGCCGAGTGTGGCGGGCAGTACGGGGCCGCAGGCGAAACGGATCGGCTTGTTGGGATCGACCTCGCCGAAATCTTTGATCCATTTGCCGGTCTTGAGGAAATCGGTCTTGACCGCCAGCGGCACGACTGGCACGCCAGCGCGTTCAGCCAGCTTAGAGCCCAGTGAATTGAACTTCTTGCCATCGAAGACCGCCTGCCGTGTACCCTGCGGGAAGAGCAGAACCGAGTGACCTTCAGCCAGCCGCTGAGCGCCGACCTCCAGCACGGTCTTCAGGTCTTCGCGTGCGTTTTTGCGCGTTATCGGAATGCATCCGATACGCAGAGCGGCCTTGCCGACCAGCGGAATCTCGGCCAGGCTTTTTTTGAGGACAATCGCGATCTTGCCGAAGGTGAGCAACGTCGCGGGAAAGACAAAGGTCTCAAGCGTGCTCATGTGGTTGGAAACATAAACGACCGGTCCGTCATAGGCGGCGCGCTGCTCAAAACCCTCGAAGGTCATCACGCCGCCCAGCTTTTCCGCAAAGGTCACCGCAGCCATGCAGGTGCGTCCCCATATGTCGTAATCCAGACGGCGGAAGAGGTGTCTGACGGCACAGCGCACCGCAATGCCGATGATCGTAAACGCATAGCGGAACGAGTTGAGCGGCGAGATGCGCAGCGTCTCTACCGGCCGGGTGGCGGCGGCCGTCTCGTAACGCCCCGTCGTACGTAATGCGTGTTGGAATTCTTGATAGGTGCTCATAGTGAAATGGGGTGCCTTAACGGCCTCCTTGTGCGAATTTCCTAACTGCCATTGTTCGTCGCCAACACCAGTAGTATCCCCGATACCGATTTCTATGACAAGCCTGAAAGGAAGTGGAGTTCTGATTGGGGTGTGATTTTATTTTGTTGAAGATTATGCGGTCTTGCGGTGCGAGCGGTAGTGTGCGTGGATGGCCGCCATGCTCACGGCGTTGCTGTGCCGCCAGTGCATGCCGGCCTGTTTGCAGCGGCGCACGATGAGCACGCGCACGGCTGCCTCGACGTGCCCGGTCCCGATGTAGCATCCCTGTTTCCTGAGCCAGCCGTAGCGCATGTTGTCCTTGCGTTTCTCCAGGTAGCGCAGGTCTTTCATCGCCTCCGGCGAGGCGTCCAGCTCCTTCCGGTAAAGCCGCCTGAGGCGATTCACGGCGCTTTCCGCGCCGATCCTGTAGAGGAGGCCGCGGCAGAAGCGGAACTCCCGTTCCGCGGCGGGCTGCTCCAGCCCCAGCGCGAGGCAGCAGGCGTGGAGGTGGTCGGCGGCGTGGGGGAAGTCATTGACGAACAGGGCGTGGGGGAAGGCGTCGCGGAGGGAGTCCTCGAGCGCGGACTCCCCGTCGGCGAGGCAGGTCATGCGCTCCGCGGTGCCGCTGCCGCGCGCCACGCCGTGCTTCCTGATCAGCGGCGTCACCTCGCCGATGGTCCCGCCGGAGACGATGTAGGAGAACGACCCGGGCCACGGGACGGGCCGCCCCCGCTTGTCCAGCCAGCCGTATTCGCCGAAGACGGCGGCGCGGATCTGCCGCGTGCCGGCCTCGCCGTCCTTTCCCTTCACGCCCTCCGTGTCCGCCTTGCAGCAGTTGGCCGCCCCGCCGTCGGCCATGCAGAATAGCGTCCGGGGCACCGGCTTCACGGCCGCGGCGGGCTTGCGCGGGTATTCCCTCACGTCGGGCCCGGGTGTCTGCTGTCCCGCGACGCATCCCTCCCCGAAGGCCAGCGTCATCTTGCGCAGCTTGGACGCGCTGATGTCCACGCCGGTCAGGCGGCGCAGCATGCCGGCGCCCTCCCGGAACGAGCCGCACAGCGCCCCGCAGCGTTCCGCCGCGTCCCGCGCCGCCGCGGTGGCCATGCCCTTGATCCCGAGCGCCGCGCGCAGGGCGGACGGGCTTTTCGGGACATAGCGCTCCGAGACCTCCGCCCAGCCCATCGCGGTCAGGACCCGCACGGCGCGGACGCTGTGGCAGCTCTCCGGGGACCGGGCGCCGAACAGCGTGAAGAGCGTGCCGATGAACGCGAGCAGGTCCTCGCGGGCCGCGCCGAGCAGGCGCGCGTCGGCTTCCGCCGCTCCCCTCGGGACGCCTCCCGCCCCGGGGCGCGCGGACTCCAGCTCCCGCAGCACGGACTCGACGTTCGTCCACTCCGGCCGGGGCAGCGGCCGCGGGGTCAGCCGTTTTTTTTTCCGATCTGCGCGACCGCCAGCGCGGTCGTCAGCCGCCCGTGCTCGCGGGCGAGCCGCTTGTAGGCCCTGCCCGCCTCGATCATGCGGCGGACCGCGGGCAGGTGCTTCGCGTTGACCCGCTTCCAGCGTTCCCTGCCGTCCACGCCCCGGTACACGAAAGCGTAGTGCTCCGGCGAGACGTAGACGCTGCCGTCCTTCCGCGTGCGGCGGTTGCGGTTCCTTTTGACGGTGCCCTGCAGGGCGGGGCCGAGCCCCGCGATCTGCTCGCAAACGTCCTTGATTTTCGACTCGATCTGTTCGGGTGTGAGCGCCATGATAGATGTCTCCTTTCAATAGAGACACCTATTAAAACATAAAAAAACAGTCCCCGCAAGGGGAATCTTTGCTTTTTTAATTAAAACCGACCGCCAGGGTTCAACAGATTAAAATCACACCCTTCTGATTGCATCTGAGAGGCAGAATGGCGTATCCTATACGCCTTATTCGGAGCAAGAGATGAGCGATAAAAAAGTATCGATGGCAGATTTTGAGTCACTGCTGGACGCGCAGTTGAGCAACTACCGTAAGGGGTTCGACCCGGGAGAGCGAGTGCGCGGAACGGTCAGCAATATCAATACCCAGTATGTGACGTTGGATGTCAATGCGAAGCGTGAGGGACTGGTGCCGCTCGCGGACATGACCCAAGAGGACGGGACGTTGCGCTGCGCGATTGGCGATACGGTCGAGGTGATCTTCGCCGGCATGCAGAACGGTGCGTTCCTCTTTTCCGGCAGCATGGACGCCAAGCAGGTGGTCGATCGCTCGTTGGCGGACGCCTACCAGCGCCAGATGCCGATTGAAGGACGCGTCGAGAAAGAGATCAACGGCGGCTATGAGGTGACGGTTGCCGGCAAACGCGCCTTCTGTCCCTTCTCGCAGATCAACCTTTTCCGTCAAGACGACGCCGAGTACATCGGGCACACCTTTAACTTTCTGATCACCGAGTATGGCGACGACGAGCGCGGCTCAAACGTGATCGTCAGCCGCCGCGCCCTGTTGGAGAAGGAGCGCGAGGCGCAGCGCGAAGAGCTGAAGGAAGATTTGTATGTCGGCATGATCGTTACCGGTACGGTGACGCGCATCGTGGATTTCGGTGTGTTCGTCGAACTCGGCGGCGCGGAGGGTTTGATCCCGCTCAAGGAGATCGCTTGGGGACGCGATGTGAAGCCGGAGGACGTGGTCAAGGTCGGCGACAAGGTCGATGTGCAGATCAAAGAGCTGGACTGGGAGCGCAACCGCATTTCGCTCAGTCTGCGCGGCGCGCAGGGCGACCCGTGGGACGACGCGATGGCGCGCTTCCCACAGGGCGCGACTTTTATCGGCACAATCACCAAGATCGAACGCTTCGGCGCGTTCGCGCAGCTTATCCCTGGCGTCGAAGGATTGATCCCGATCAGTAAGTTGGGCGGCGGGCGTCGCTTGATGTCCGCGCGCGAAGTCGTGACCGAGGGTCAGGAACTCCTGTTGCAGGTCGACAGCGTAGACCTTGAACGCCGCCGGTTCAGCCTGCGGCCGGTGGATGAGCGCGTCAAGGCGCTGCAGCCCGGCGAGTTGAGTGAGGGCGCGAAGGTCGAGGGGATCGTCGAATCGATCCAGCCCTTCGGAGTTTTCGTGCGCCTTTCGGAAGAAAAGACCGGCTTGCTGCACATCAGCGAAACCGACATCCCCAAAGGCGGCAATCCGGCCGCGAAGCTGGAACGCAGCTTCCCGCCGTCGAGCAAAATCGAGGTGGTGGTCAAGTCGGTCGAAGGCGACCGCATTTCGCTCACGTTGCCGAGCAAATGGGAGACGGGCGGCAGCGGCGGTGAGACAGAGGAAGATGAAGTCGCGGCTTGGCGCTCCGCCAATAAGAACAAGGTCTCGGGCGGCTTCGGCTCGCTCGGCGACGCTTTCGCAGACCTTAAGTTGTAGTGGCGGTTAAGTGATCGATCCCGGCGGCGATCCCGATTTGGATGGAACCATGAAACACATGAAACTTCATGAAAAACCTCCGCGCCTATGCGCGGAAAACTCCTAAATCCCAAATCTCAAATCCTAAATCCGCGCGGCTGCACAGCCGCGCGGGCGCGCTCACTCATTCAGAACGCCGGTCGCGAAACGGTCACGGCCCGCGTAGTCCTTATGGATGGTCACTTCGGAAAAGCCGTGCGCGTCCAACAACTCGCGCAGTGCCGGGCCCTGATCATCGCCGATCTCGAAAAACACGCCGCCGCCGGCTTTCAGCACCATGACCGCATCTAGCAACAGGGCACGGTAAACGCACAGTCCGTCCGGACCGCCATCCAGCGCCAAGCGCGGTTCATGGTCGCGGATATGGCGCTCCAAGCCGTCGACGGTTCGCGACGGGATATAGGGCGGATTTGATACCAGGACATCGACACTGGCCGGGTCAAACTCACCGCAGCCGTCGCTCTCGGCGAACAGCACGCGCTCCGCAAGTCCGGTCAGGGCGGCGTTTTCTTGTGCCAGTTCGATCGCCTCGGCGCTGATGTCCAGCCCCACGAATACGCCGTTGCGCAACGCATGGGCCAAGCTGAGGATAATGCAGCCGCAACCAGTGCCGACATCCACCACCAGCGGTTTCGGCGTTTGGGTGATCTGCCGCGAGGCCAGGACGAGATCCACCAGTTGCTCGGTTTCAGGGCGCGGGATCAAGGCGCGCCGGTCGACCTTCAATGTCAGGTCGCGGAAATCCCACCGTCCCAGCACATACTGCACCGGCTCACCGCCAGCCACGCGGAGCAATCCGCGGCGCAGCGCATCCACGATGCGCGTCTGCGGGACCACGTCGAGATGCGGATGCAGGCCCAGCCGCCCGCAGTTGAAGAGGCGTGCCGCCAGCAATTCGCACACCGTACGGGGATCGGCAACCGCGCGGCCGCGCAGATACGCTTCGCCCAGAACGATCAATTCACGCAATGTCTTGGGCGTCTCGCTCATTCAATCCCCGGCTTAGAATGGTAGCGGAGGGTCATCGTCGATCGGTTCGAGTCCGCCGCTTTCGAAGCCGCTGTCCTCGAATCCACCGCCACTATTCTCGTATTCGATCATCGTACCGTCGCCCTCCTTCTTGTTGATGCGGAAGGCTTCCAGATCGATGAAATACTTACCCTGCCATTCACGACAGCGTATGCGGAAAGAGACGCTGACGCGCTCACCCGGTGTTACATTGTCCAGTTGCGCGGCGCGCTCCTTGATGCAAGTGAACTTGACGTCTTGGGGATAGTCATCCTCCATCGTCAACAGGAATTCGCGCTTTGAAAAACCGCTGGGAAAAGTCATGGGCTCGAAAATGGTTTTGACCGATCCGGTCATTTCATATGTGTTGCTGGCCATACGATATCGCTCCTCCTCCGACGTTTATGATGTGGCCTATTGAACCATATTTGAGGCGTCCACGCGAGAGAGAACTGACAACGAATAGCGAAAACATTCAACTCTCAACGCTCAGATAAAAATCCCAAATCCCAAATCCTAAACCCGCGCGTTGCGCGGAAAAGTGGTTGGTGGCGGGTTTTCAGTTTGATGCCGGTTTCCACCAGAGCGACTGCCAATACTCCTCGTCGGCCTTGAAATAGTCGATGGGGCCGGTGTTGAGATCCGTCTCGGGCGGCAGGATACCGAAGCGTTTCATCCAGTACACGTAGTAGGGTTTCGGACGATAGCCGGGATACTCGAGACGGCCCAACTCGCGCTGGCGCGCGTCGGCCTCGGCGATCAACTTCAGTACGGCCACATAGTCGGGATCGTCCTTGCCCGTGAAGGCGTGCGCGGTTTTACCGAGCGCGTTCGTACACCACCCGTAACCGCCCAACTCGCGCGGCATCGCCGCCGCGAGGAACGGAGACTTCTCGGGGTGCGTCATGTTGAAAAGCGTGTAGGAGTAGTTCGGGCTGTTGAGCCAGTCCGGGGGACAACCGTTCGTCCACCTGTTACAGTCCCGCTGTTCGCGGCGCAGGCGTCCGAGCTTGTACATGTTTCCGTGGCAGGTGTAGCACTTCCGCTTCGCGATCTCCTCCAGCGGTTCGGCCAGCCGCGGCTTATCGAAGGAGGTGAACCACCAGTCGCCGCCCACGTTTCCGTTTTCAATGAGCTGCTTGTTCCGTCGCGCGCCGATCTGGCTCTCGAAGTGGTTGTGCGTGGCGTACGTGCCTGTGTAGTGCGCGCTCGATTCAACCCACAGACGCATCATGTCCCACTCCTGCACCGTCACCTTTACGCCGTGATGCGAGCCATCGAGCTTGTTCATGAGCGGCGAGGCCCCCGTACCGAATTCGTAACTACCGTTATTGCCGTTTTCTTTCCAACTTGTCGCACGGCTGATTTGATCGAACGCATAGAGCATGTCATAGCTGAGCGAACGCCATTCAGAGAGGTCGGCGGAGAGGATCACGCGGGCCGTCGCTTTTTCGGTAGAGTGGCACGAGGCGCAATGGCGGTCGAGGATCGGCTGGGTGTCGCGGCGGTACACAAACACGTCGGGCACGCCCTCCGGCTTGCGCGGTCTGGATGGCGCGCGCATGGTTGCGAGCAACGTCCCCGGACGATTCAACACCTCGTGGTTGGAATTTTCGGTGCGCTTCTCGTGGCAGCCTACGCAGCCCTGGACTTCTCCCGGCATCACCTGCGTGAAGTTCTGCATGCGTTTGACGGCGATCCCCTTTTCATCGAGGGCGGCAAACATCAACGCACGCAACGCGGGTGCCTCGAAGCAGGCGCTGCCGTCCGCCTCAACCGGCACCTCTCCGATGATGCGGTGCAGCGAAATGTGTCCCCCGTGCGCGCCGCGCGGTCCGTGGCGGCTCGCGCTTTTCGGCAGATCCTCCATGATCAGCAGTTTCTTAATCGTTCCACGCGGGATTCCTTTCATGTTGCGGCTCTGGTAGACATCCGCGAGTGTGAACACGCCTGTCTCCTTTGAGAGGTTGAGTTTACTCGCCAGAACCGGCTCGCGCGGGCGCGGCTTGAGCGGCCGCGGATCGTGCACCATCACCTTATCGGTCCAGACGGTCTCGCATGCGCCCTGCCGGTCCACAAGCTGCAGGTCGTAGCCGCGTGCCACAAGAAAGCAGTCGCCGGAAAGCGGATAGGGGTCGCGGAATCCCTTCATGCAGAGCGGCCCGCCGTTGCCGATGCTCCATCCAAGCTCCTTCGCGACATCCGGTCCGATCCGCTGCGCCGCCGCATCGTCATCCGGTCCCTTGTCGAGATCCACGAGGTAAAGGTGCCCGGCGTTCTCGCGATAGCCGAATGCGGGCGAGAAGGTACACACGACTTGCCGCGTTCCCGGCACCGGCAGTGCGTCGCACTTGGCGTGGAAACGCTGGTAGGCGCGCCCCTCATCCGAACCACCCCAAAGAAGCTGCTGACCGGTGCCGTCCGGATTCATCACCCATAGGTCACGGAAGGTTTCGGTCGCGCGGTCCACGTAGTCCCACCGCGTGTAAATAACACGTCCATCCGGCAACACGGCGGGGCGGTCTTCGAGCAACACATTCGAGGAGAGCGGCAGCACGTTTTTCCCATCCGCATCACAGCGGTAGAGGTTGGACGTGCGCACGCGGTTGCAGGGAATAAACCGCCGACAGCGGCCGCTTCCGAAGAGGATGCCGCCGTCCGGCAGGTAGCAGGCGTCGAAGTCATCGTCCGGCCCGTCTGTGATCTGGCGGATATCCGTGCCGTCGGCGCGCATCTCAAAGAGATGGTAGACATGCGCGATGCGTGCTTCATGCGTTCGGGCCTCCGGCGGTACATGCCGCCATGCGAAGAGCACTTTGCTGCCATCGTAGCTCACGCTTACGTCACGGATATTGCCGTTCGGGTCATCAAGGAGCGTCGTCACCTCGCCGGTTTTCAGGTTGAGCTTTTTGATTGCCGAACCGACCTTGGGGTAGACCTCTTTGGTCCATTCGTCGGCATACTCGCCGAAAGTGGCGTACATCAGGTGGCACTGGCAGAGCGGCCGCGTACAGAACACGATTTCCTGCACCCCGTTCAACGCCTCCAGCGCGGCGTTTTTCAGGCCGGTTGACGGGGGTGCCGCCTGCGCGGCCACCGCAAGCGCAAAGATGAGAAGTTTCGGCGACGTTGCCTTCATTGTTTTCACTCCTGTTCCCTCGTCCTTTCCCAAAGTCGTTCGTTCTGGAGCGGCTCGACAGGATTCCCCGAGAATGCAAGATCATGGAGAAGCGCGACCGTCGGCTCCTTGTCGTTGACGCCGCCGCAGATCGTCGGCGAGACATTGCCGAAGACGCGGAGCGGTGGTATCGCCTTCTCTTCCTGCAGAACACCGTCGATCAACAGCGAAAAATGTCGTCCGTCGTTGATGAGCGTGACAATCGCTTTCTTTCCTCGCGCAAGCGGACGGCGCGATGCGACGGTGTAACTGAATGCCGCAGGGCCGCGGCTGCTGCCGCCGCAGTACGACGCTTCGAGGCGTCCGTCGGCGAGGAGCTTCAGTTCCGGCCCTTCGTTCCAGCCGTTCTTGACGAGAAGCGGATACGCCTTGCCGTCTGCCGCGAGCGGTGTCAGGACGCACGCAAGGCGAAACGTCCCCATCGGCCAACGGCGTTCCGGTAGCTTCGGACGCTCCATCGGCGCGTTCTCGAAGTTGAAATACTCCTGACGGATCGAGAACGGCGAAACCTTCGCGGCGACGACCTTCGTGCCACGGATCGGGCGCTCATCTTCAGGCGTCAGGAACACCTCGGTATCCGGGAGTCCAGATGCGCCACTCGTATGCTCAAGCGTCATATCCGTCTCGATGACATTCATCTCGATCGGCCTGCCACTGTCCGCGAACGGATATTTCACGAGCGATTCGGCGAATGTGTCATCCGCGAACTCGAACTCGACCCAGTAGGCATCCGTCGGCTCGGGTCTGTGCGACCAGACCGAGAGCTTCAGCTTACCGCTCGTCTCGTTGAGCGGCGGCAGGTTGTACAGCGTGCCGTCAGGCGCGAGGCGGATCGCGCCCCGACCGACCTTGAGTGCATCCTGGCCGATGAAGTCAGACGGACTGAACGTGCGCTTCTCACCCGCCACCATCAATGTGAGCACTGTTTTTGCTTCTGCTTCGATCTGCGCTGTCATCCGCATCCAGCCTGGCGTCTGCCGCGAGACGATCTTGTTTTCGGTCCAGACGAAATTCGGAGCTCCGTTCGTCTCGAAACTCTTGACGGCACTCTCAATGCGTCCATCTTGGATCGTTAGCTCGACGGCATGTTGTCCGTTGAAAAACACCGGTAGAATCGTCTTCCCATCCAGCGTAAAGGAGGTCACGGGGATATCGTTGCGGTAGAGGACGGCGCGCTTCAACGCGACATCGCTTTCGAACGTGCAATGCCCGCTGAGAATGTCGTCCTTCCACGCGAGATCGAAACTGCTGCGCACCATGCGCCGATCACGTTCGGACACCTTCACGGTCTCAGGATTCTTGAGGCAGGTCGTCACGAGAAACGCCGGCGGCAACCTGACCGTGCGCGTCTTTTCCCCCCGCGTAATCGTGAACTCCGGCACCAGCAGCGGCGATGCCGCGAGCTGCGTCGTGGAAACGAGCCATTCGCATTTCGCCCAGTTTTCGCCGAGTGTGCGCGGCGCGAGCGCGGCGACGGCCTCGCTGCCGACGTTCAGAAGACGACCTTCGACCTTGGATTCCTCCTTCTCGGAAGCCGGCAGCCGTACCGCCTCGAACCGGAGAACCGACCCTACCATCGTCTCGCGGAGATAGGCGAACGCGATCTCCGCTTCCTTCGCCGCCGGTTCACCTTTGAATTCGCGACTCATTGCCCGCACCATCGCCGGATTCCCTGTTGCGAGCCGTCGCGTCTGCAGCGTCGTCTCGTCGTGGTCGTTCCAAGTGGTGACGTGCAGCCACTGTGCGTCGAGCATACGCGCGCAGTCATACCGGCGCAACAGCGCGTCGAACCCAAGGAACGGTTGGTAGAAGCCGTTGCGTCCGTTGAGCCAGGCGCCATAGTAGCCCGGCCAGAGGCACGGCATGAACGTCGCGCCATGGCGATTGCAGAACGCCGCCGTCTCGCGGAGTTCCTGCTCCAGCGGCTTGTGGTTCCACGCCGCGCCATTGAGGGCGAAGTAATACGCACACTCAAACAGCCCAGCGTACGGCTGGAGCAGGTCGTCGGAGTAGGCCTTAAAGCCCGTCTCGATATTGGCGATCAGCCAGATCGGATATCCCGCGTCCACGCAACCTTTGCGAATCGCGCGCCACTCATCCGCCGACCGCGCGAAGAAGGCGTAGGTGGCGACCACATAGCGATCCTTCCATTTCGGGTAGTTCGGATGGTCACCGTAGGCCGAGAGCATCTTGACGAGTTCTTTTACCTGCTGCTCGGCGGAACTCCTTCCGTCAAGACAAATGCCGAACAGGAAAGGCGTACCCTCGGCAGCCCTCAGGAACCGGCGGAGATCCCAGAAGGCCGTCGCACCGTTCGTGTGCGCGACCATGTCGTTGAAGAAACCGTCGATGCCCCCGTCAAGGGCCCGCAGAATCTCCGCACGGAACGGATCCGTCCCGACCTCGCACTGCGGAAAGGCATAGAACCGCCCGGCCATCTGAGAGGCGTTGTCGGGCGTGAGCCACGGCACGTAGTGCGCCCACACCATTTTCCGTTCGGACACATCCGCCGCAGAAGCCACCAACGCAAAGATGACGGTGCTGAGCACCGCCACCTTCTTTATGCACATTCTGAACTTCAAGATCACTTACTCTATCGTCCGGTTCTCTGTCTGTTTTGTTGCCCTCGGATCATCTGATAGTGATCAACGTTCCGCCGCCATCTCCGCGCACGGTGAGAATGCCCGTGCCGGCGAAATGCGTGTCGTCTTGGTGAGTCGCGGCTGACGACGTGCTGCCCCATGTGCCCATTCCGAGGCGTGCACCGTCGAGCCATAACCACCCGACGGTCTGGTCAACGCCCTCGTCCAACTGGATCCGGGGGGTCGTTCCGTTTGGCGCTGTGATCATCGTGATGACCGTGTTCTTCGGGTCCGTGAAGCTCTGGCCTCCTTGCAACCGCAAGGTCGGAGCAATCGAAGACACGTCTGAACCCACCACCACATTCGTACCGGCCCAGCAGCCCTCGGGTGCGATCGCGAGCTGACCGTTCACAACGCTCAGGCTTCCTTGCGATGTGTTCGTGCCCGCGAGCGTCACCGTGTATCCGCCGCTCTTCGCATAGTCGACGGCCCCTTGGAACGTGCCTTTGAAAACTGCATTGTAATCCCGCTGGACCGCATAAAGTTGCGCAGGAACATCGCTGGTCACGCAACTCCCCGCGTCGTTAATCCGCAGGTTGGAAAGATTTTGGTCGTACCCGTGCAGATGGAATGTTGTGGATTTGTCCAGCACGAGCGATGTGTCGTAATGCGCAAACACAGAGGCGGCCCAGCAATGAATCTGGTTGCCCGGTTTGGTTTGCCAATAACTAAACCCGATCGACCAGATCCTGTTGCTGGGCACTTCCAGGTGCAACTCCTTGGCATCCCACATTTCAATTTCCTTGGCGAAGATCGGCGTGTCGCGGATGGACAGCGATGCCCCTTCCGTGAACCGGACCCTTGTGCCGAATGTGGCACCGCCGGCAATCACTGTGTCGCCGTAGATCGCCCAGTTAAAGGTGTTGTCGCCTACGGTGATAGGCGCCGTGAACCAGTTCGTGCCGTAGGAGGCACCCGTGTAGAAACGACCTGCTGAAACGTCCGCCGCCGTGACGAAGATGGGCTTGTCAACTACGGCACCGAACTGATTCCACTCTGCGCCGGTGGTCTGGTCCACGATCACGACACCGCCCGAGTTTGCGGAACCAAAAAGCCTCTCTTGCGAAAACAGCTTCATCACACCGCTTTTGATGTGGATCGACCCCGCAAAAGAGTTGGTGGCGTAGAATCCGAGTGTACCCGATCCCGTCACGGTCAGCGTGCGGTTAGAGGCACCCGAGAGGTCGTCGATAAGTTGCAGCCGCCGCCATACATTCGTTGAAAGGTCCCACGTCTGATCGGTGGCCACTTCCGTCGGCGCGGCGAGCGTAAAGTAGCGCCAAAATGAAAGTGTTTCCGTGTCGCTGCTCTTGAGCGTGATGCCACCGGAACCAACGGAAAGTTTGGCTCCCTCTGCCGCGGACAGTTGGAAATCATTTGTTGCATGGAAGCGGATGCCGCGTACGAGTGCGTTTTGCCCAAGCCGCGCTTCGGTGCCGTCCGTCGCAAAAGACACGGCGGCGCTGCCGTTCGCAAAGTCGGGGACGGTGTCGTCCGCCCAGTTCGCCGCAGTAGCGAACGACGTGTCGTTTCCGCCACCGGCGTCCCATATCGCGCTGACCGCAGAAGCGAGGGACGCGACATCCGACCACACGAGTGCGTCGCTGTCCGCAGTCTCAGGCGTTACCGTGTCGCCCGTCTCAAAGGCACCACTGCCCGCATTAAAGCAGAAGGAGCGGCTGATGCGGTCGTACAGGCACGCCACACCGTTTGAGACGCATGGGACGAAATCGCGCACCGCCACACCACCCTCCCGGATTTGTGCTGCGTAGATCTGGCACCAACCCCGTTTTGCGACGTCCCCCGTCTGCCAGTCCCGGCGTCCGAAAAGAGAGATGCCCTTCGTCATCGCCGGTGTGTAGGTGGTGTTTGTAAACGTGACCTTCAACTCGCCGTTGAGATACGCACCGGTCGGCCCCAGCGTAAGGTCGTGGACGGCAGTGCGGGGATTGTAGTTGTCGAAAAAGCCATTATCGCCAAAATAGCCGTAGTGGGTGCCGGCTCCGTTACTGAACAGGTAAAAGTATACGGTCAACCCGAACGCCACGTCGTAAGCAGTGCGTTGCCTGACAGAAATCTCCGTGCCGGGACCGGGAATATACCCCGTGTTGATCCAAGGGCCGCCGTCCGATGCGAGAAACGCCACCTGCCGGTCGTACGGGAAGTCCTCCGCCGACCGCCAGAAGAAGCGCACCTTGGCGGCGTCATCCCACCACGCCGCCGGCAGGGAGACCTCCACTGAGTTGGTGCCGGCCGGTACCTTTGTCAGGAAGTGGATGTTCTGCCAATCGGACACCGTCGTGCCCGCATCCGTTGCTCCGCCGACAGCAAAGAGCAGCCCGTCCCGGTCACCATCGCCGAGCGCGAGCGTCGCGGTGCCTAGGAATGGGTTGTTCCCCGTCATTGTGATCGAGCGCCCGAACTTCAGAGCCTCGGTCCAGGCTTCGGCCTCGCCACAGTCGACGGGGTCCGCTCCGATATCGTCACCCTGCGTGAACGTTCCCGTACCGGCATTAACAAAGAATGTTCCGGTCACACGGTCGTACAATGCCGGGGTGTTGTCCGTTTTTAGACACGGTACATAGTCGCGGGCAGGCACCCCGTTCGTCATGATCTGCGCCGTGTAAATGGTGCAGTTCCCTTGTTTGGCAACCCCGCTCGCTCCATCCACACGCCGGGCAAAAAGCGTCATCGTGCTGGAGGTGCTGGTGGTTAAATCTGCGGGGTTGAATCTGGCCTTACAGTCGCCGTCAAGGAACGCACCGGTCGCGTTGATGCGCAACGTGCGCGGTCGATTCTTTTCATCCCAGAAACTTCCAGAAGTGCCAAAGAAACCGTAATAGTAGGTGCCACTGGAAGATCCACTGGCGCAAAACAGATACAGTTTGCCCGACACGCCGAAAGGCGCCATGTCACCCGGATAGTAGGCCCTCACGCTGACATCGGTGTTGGTGTCCGGAACAATGCCCGTGTCGATCCACGGACCAGCCGATGCCGTGCGCAGGTAGGACAGCCGTTTGGCGTACGGACGTGGCGGCGTGAGGAAAAAACGGACCGCGCCGGAGCGCTTCCGCCATGTTTCGGGGATCGTGTAGGCGAGCGTGTCCGTCGCAGGTGCGACGGTTGCAATGTACGCCGTTTCGCGCCAGTCGGCCACGTTCTGCCCCGCGTCGTTCGGGTTCCATGCGGCAAAGAGCGTTTTGTCGCCCTCTCCAGGGGCGGGTGCGCCGAATGCGAATGAAACCGAACCGGCCTCAAGGTCAATGACCGTGACTTCGACCGTCCGACCGAATACGGTAACAGCACCCGCTATCATCGCCGTGATAAGAATGGACGTCCGTTTCATGCCAGTCTCCTTGTTTTCGGGATTACCCCTGTCTTTGCACGCCGTCACCTTACACCAATGCAAGGGACTATACAACCCTTCGATGAATCCGCGCGGCCCTGCGTTGGTTCAAAATGAGAGAACAAACGCGGCCAGTGCCTTTATCTCCTCTAGGGTCAGTGATTGTGTCGAGCCATGCGTGTTGTTGGGATTATGCGTGGTGAATAACTCCTCAATCGTCAGCGCGCGTCCGTCGTAAAGATACGGAGCGTTCCGCCAACTCTCCACGAGCGTCGGCGTGTCAAAAGCGCGTCCCTTTTCGTTGCCTACGCCCAGACCCAAATCGTATTTCTTGAGATTCGTGAAGAGTTGCTCGCCCTGAGGCCCCTTGGCAGCGGGCGGATGGCACATGACGCAGCCGGCTTTTTGGAAAACGATTTCTCCGGCCTTGGCTTGATCAGAGAGCGAACCATCCACGCGGTACGGGCTCGGCACCGGTTGGAGCGCACTCACGTAAGCGTCCAGGCACAAGGCATCCGCTTCTGGACGCACCGAGAAATGAATGTGCGTCAGCCCTTTGCGGTTGCAGGCCTG
>ERZ795050.1789-NODE-1789-length-26206-cov-18.317579_pt1 | contig 26206 bp, 26 predicted proteins | sample MGYA00375134_ERZ795050 | MGnify/ENA primary metagenome ERZ795050 (study PRJEB30179, sample SAMN05720221) | activated sludge metagenome | isolation source: Anaerobic digester | place: Japan | collected 2015-05-26 ... | reverse complement strand
TTACCGGAAATGTTAGCCCAGTTGAGATTAAGCCTTTGGTTGAAAAATACCTGGGCGCATTGCCCACCGTTAAGCGTAAAGATGTTGCCAAGGATAATGGAGTAAGACCTCCTAAAGGCAAGGTTCAGAATTACTTTACAAAGCCAATGCAAACCACCAAGTCGTCAGTATTTGTTGGGTTTACCGGTGAAGTTGAGTATAACGTGATGAACGATATACTTGCCGACTACCTCACATCCATATTACGCACCCGTTACCTTGAGGAAATTCGTGAAAAAGAAGGTGGTACTTATGGTGTTGGAGTTAGGGTATCGCTCCGTAAATTCCCTGTAAACTCCTTTGTGGTTCAGATCCAGTTCGATACCGATCCTAAGCTTCGCGATAAACTAATTGGTATTGTTTACTCTGAGATTGAAAAGATTAAGACCAATGGACCATTGGCCGATGATCTGAACAAGAGCAAGGAGTTCATGCTCAAGGAGTACGAGCAAAACCAGCGCGAAAACTCTTACTGGACAAATGTGATTAGGGCAAAATACGAGGATGGCCTTGATTTTGACTCAAAGTATGTGGAGATGGTAAAGGCTGTTGATGTGAATGCCATTAAGGAATTTGCCAATAAGATTTTTGGACAGGGTAATATTGTTGAGGTGGTAATGACTTCCGAAGAACAGAAATAGCATCAGGTTTTTCAATACAAAGGGGTATCCGTAATGGGTACCCCTTTTTTTGTTGATAGGAAAGTTTTTCCTATCATTGTACAAACATCGTAGTTATGAGACCTCTACTATCCCTGGTGCTAACTATTATATGCAGTATTGGTTTTGCTCAATACGATAGCACCCTACGCTTAATTTTTATTGGTGATGTAATGGGCCATGTTCCTCAAATCCAATCGGCATACGATAGTTCAACCGGGCGATACGATTATACCGATGTTTTTTCTGAATTAAAAGGCTTGCTCACTAGTGCCGATTATTCTATTGCCAACCTCGAGGTAACTTTAGGAGGAGAACCCTATACCGGTTACCCTCAGTTTAGCTCACCCGATGAACTTGTCGATGGTTTAATGGCGGCAGGTGTTAATGTATTGGTTACCGCCAATAACCATTCCGTTGATAGGGGAGGGGATGGTATAAGGAGAACCATTGATGTTCTTGCGGCCAAAAACTTACTTTTTACAGGGACATTCCTCGATTCAACTGACAGGTCAATTCGAAATCCTATTGTTCTAAATAAAAATGGGGTAAAGCTTGCCTTGCTTAACTATACCTATGGAACCAATGGAATTCCAGCCCCAAGCCCATACTTGGTCAATTTGATTGATACAGTTAGCATGGCAAATGATATTGCTAGAGCACAAGCTCTAGGAGTGGACGATATTGTTGTGTTCATTCACTGGGGCAATGAGTACGAACGTTTACCTAACATGCAGCAGAAACGATTAACTGGTTGGCTGCATGGTAAAGGGGTTCGTATTATTATTGGTTCGCACCCCCATGTTGTTCAGCCCGCTGAGTTTAACCGTTTCGAGAACGATTTTAGGCTGGTTGTTTACTCGCTTGGCAACTTTGTTTCCAACCAGCGTCGAAGGTACTGCGATGGAGGTGTAGTTGTTCTTGTTGATTTAATGAAGCAAAATGGAAAGCTAGAAGTAAGTGGTGTGGGATACATTCCGGTTTGGGTTGATACATACTTTTCAAGTGGAAAGCGTAAGTATAAGGTTTTCCCGGTGGGGATGTATGAGGGCAAAAGCAATCAGTTCCTTTCAGCAGCAAGCGACTCCGCTTTCAAGGTTTTTGTTGATGATACTCGTAGTTTGCTGAACGCAAACAATGTAAATTTTCCCGAAGTAAAGCTAGTAAATGGCGAATGGGTGGTGCCTTTGCTTAGTCGTTAAGCAAATCCCTAACAACCACAGAGGCAATCATACAACCAAATAGTGGCGGCATGTACGAAATGGTTCCAATGGTAGTTTTCTTATTGGGTTCACCCTCGCAGGGTCTTGTGGCATTCTCGGGAACTTCCTCGGGCGAATAAACAACCTTAACCCCCTGCCGTATTCCCAAGCGGTGTAGTCGTTTTCTTAGGATTCTAGCAAGTGGGCATCCATGCGATTCGGAAATATCGGAAATCCTTACCATTGTTGGGTCGAGTTTTCCTCCACTCCCCATTGAACTTACAACTCTCTGTCCAAACCGAAGGGCATCGTGAATAAGAAAAACCTTAGGTGAAAGAGTGTCAATAGCATCTACTACGTAATCGTATTTATGGCTTAGCAGTGCAGTAAGCCGTTCGTCCCTTAGGTACTCCTGAATTACGGTTAGCTTTAGGTTTGGGTTAATGTCAAGCAGCCGTTTCCCAATATATTCTGCTTTTGGTTGGCCAACACTACTGTGAAGTGCGGGCAATTGGCGATTAATGTTTGATTCGTGGATATTATCGCCATCAGCAATGGTTAGTGCACTAATTCCTGCACGGCAGATTTGTTCGGCAGCGTATGCGCCTACTCCGCCAAGCCCAATAATTAGTACATGCTTTTGCGATAGCTTTTCAACGGCTTTGTCGCCAAGTAATAGTTCAGTTCGTTCAAGCCAGGTGGGAACCATATCATGTTTTTTGCTCAGCAAAGGTCGTAATCAGTATCATTAAATCCAATAACCTTTACTTGCTTTTATCGGAAAGGGTGTTCCCAAAAAATGTTAACAGGTTTTGGTTTGTAACACTAACAAGTTCCTCAATGGTGGAGTCAAGAATATCGGCGGCTGCGTCGTAAACCTCATAAATGGGTATCTCGGTATCGTCAGTTTCAAGGAATAGTTTATTTCTTGGAACAAGCGTTAAAGCCTCAGCTAACTCTGGTGTGGCATGTATAAGCGCGGTTCCGAATGATAGGTAGAATCCATTGTCAACAAGCTGTTTGGCTACATCGGCTTTGGCTCTAAAGCCATGTATGGCTTTAGGTAGTTCACTATATTTTGATTTTGATAGTATTGCTATCAGCTCAGTCCAGCATCTAACACAGTGAATTATTATTGGCTTTTTAAATTCGTTGGCAGTTTCAAGAATTTTCTCAAAAATATCGATTTGATTCTTTAAAGGAGCGCCTTTTAGCCTGTCTAACCCTATTTCCCCTATTCCAATAAAATCAGGTTGCTTAGCCAGCTCATTTAGCTTGCCAAGCCATTGGCTAATCTCACTGCTTTCGGTTTTCCAGGGGTGTAAACCAATTGTTTTGTAGTGCGATGAACTATAAAGGTTAAAACCATCAATATCGTAAGGCACAACACAAATGCTATTGCTGTTGAATTGAGGTTTATGTGTGTGAAAGTTAACCAGCTTCATTGTTAAATTCTTTATGTGGTTTTGAACTAAGTTAACCAAGTATTTGGAATCCTATAATATCAAATGACTGTTGAATATCTTTAACATTGACGTTTTCTACATTTGAATGTGCAGGTCCCTGGTTGCACAGTAAAATCAGTTGCTCAAGCTGGCTGTTTGTTCCGCTTGCTTCAATGTAAACATCGCCATTGGGCAAGTTCTTCACAAAACCATTAACACCAATTTCATTGGCATGGCGCATTACAAAGTATCTAAAACCTACACCCTGAACCTTTCCCTTTACCGTTATTGCAATGGTTTTCATTCTAGGAAAAAATGATATATTTACCAAAGTTATTGAATAAGAACAAAAAAGCAAATGATACTAGATTACTTTTTGCTTGTATTTTCCATTACGCTAATACTGCTGGGACTGGCAGGGTGTATTTTACCTGTAATTCCAGGGCCGCCGCTAGCGTGGCTGGGGCTGTTGCTGGCAAAGTTTACATCGTTTTGCTCTGTGGACTGGATCACCATTATGGTTATGGCAGGTGTAACTCTAATTGTAACCCTGCTCGATTACTTGTTCCCTGCCTGGATAGCCACAAAAATGGGTGGAAGTAATTGGGGTGGCTGGGGTACAATCATTGGCCTACTTGTTGGGGTAGTATTTTTAGGGCCACTTGGAGCCGTTGTTGGACCTTTTGTAGGAGCGCTTGTTGGCGAGATGCTAAGGAAACAACCCCAAAATAATACCAAAAATAATCCCTGGCTTTCGGCAGTAGGATCATTTCTTGGATTTATGTTAGGAGTAGGTGTAAAGCTAATTACAGTAGGTGTAATAATCTACTTTTTAGTAGTTAGCTTTTAATCTTTAGGATTTAGTATCGGGCTCCTCCTCTTTACCCTTGCTTGCTTGGGGTTGATCGGTTTTTCGGAATGCGCTATTAACCTTAATATTCCGACCCTTAACCTGAGTGTCGTTAAGTTCTTTTATGGCTTTCTGAGCCGATTCCTCATTATCAAACTCAACAAAACCGTAGCCTTTTGATTTTCCGGTAGCACGATCGGTAATGATTTTTGCTGAAACCACATTTCCAAAAGGCGAGCAAAGTTCCTTTAATTCATCGGCGGTCATTGTATACGCGATGTTTCCAATATAAATCATCATAATGGCAGAAGTTTAAAAATCCAAATAAATTTAGGAGTTAGTATTAAAAAATGCAAAAAAAAAGCAGCTTTTTTTAAAGCTGCTTTTAAAAATGCGGGTAAGTTGCTATTGTCCTAATGTGGCAACCATTACTGCTTTTATAGTATGTACGCGGTTTTCAGCTTCGTCAAAAACAATTGAAGCATCCGATTCAAAAACGTCCTCGGTAACCTCCATGGCTTCCAACCCAAACTTTTTGTAGATCTCTTCACCAATTACGGTTTCGCGGTTATGGAACGCTGGTAAGCAGTGCATGAACTTGCAGTTTGGATTGCCTGTCAATTCCATTGCCTTACGGTTAACCTGATAGGGTTTAAGAAGCTTTATTCGTTCCTCCCATACTGAATCGGGTTCGCCCATCGATACCCATACGTCTGTATACAGGAAGTCGCAGCCCTTAACTCCTTCCTCAATACTCTCAGTTAAAGTGATTTTAGCGCCAGTGGTTTTAGCAATCTCTTTGCATGTTTTAACAAGTTCCTCGTTAGGCCAGCAAGCCTTTGGTGCGCAAGCCCTGAAATCCATACCCATTTTGGCAGCGCCAACCATCAGCGAGTTGCCCATGTTGTTGCGAGCATCGCCAAGGTAGCAGAACTTAACTTCACTTAATGGTTTTGAGCTGTGCTCGCGCATGGTTAGGAAGTCGGCAAGAATTTGGGTAGGATGGAACTCGTTGGTTAAACCGTTCCAAACAGGTACCCCCGAATACTGGGCAAGCGTTTCAACAATTTCCTGTGAGTATCCACGATACTCAATACCGTCGTACATACGGCCAAGCACGCGTGCGGTATCCTTCATGGATTCCTTTTTACCCATCTGCGAACCCGATGGCCCAATGTAGGTAACATTGGCTCCTTGGTCAAATGCGGCAACCTCAAAGGCGCAGCGGGTACGGGTTGAATCCTTTTCAAAAAGGATAACGATGTTTTTACCCTTGAGCCTTTGCTGCTCGGTTCCGGCATACTTTGCCTTTTTTAGATCAGCTGAAAGGTCGAGCAAGAATTGGATTTCCTTTGGTGTGAAATCGAGCAGCTTTAAAAAGCTGCGGTTACGTAAGTTGAACGACATAGCTTTTAGTTTTTTATGGTTTATTGATTAATCTTCGTACTCCATTGTAATTTTGGTACCATATGACATATCCTCAAGCTTGGTGGCTTCGGTAATCACGCTCATTTTGCCACCGCGCTTTATAAAGTCCAAACATGCTTTAATTTTTGGAGCCATGTTACCCTCACCAAACATTCCCTGTTCAAGGTATTTCATGGTATCGGCATAGTTGAGGAACTCAAGTTTTTGCTCGTTCGGCTTTTTGTAGTTCAGATACACGAATGGAACATCGGTTAGGATGTAAAATTCATCGGCTTTAATTTCGGCTGCCATAAGCGCCGATGCCAGATCCTTATCAATTACCGCTTCGGCTGGTCTAACATTCTTCTCCTCGTCAATATAAACCGGTACACCGCCTCCGCCTGAGGCTATAACAATAATACCCTGACGAACAAGTTGATCTATTACCTTGATGTTTAAAATCCCTTTGGGCTTAGGCGAAGGAACTACCCTGCGCCAACCGCTTCCTGTATCCTTAACCTCTTCCTTAAATATCCAACCCTTTTCAGCAGCCAGAGCGTCGGCTTGAGCCTTGTCGTAAATACGACCTACGCGCTTTGTGGGGTTGGTAAAGGCAGGGTCGTTGTGATCAACAATTACCGGTGTTACCAGGCAACATACTTCACGGTCAATACCATGTTTGCGCAATACATTCCTAAGCATGCGCTCAATCATGTAACCAATTCCCCCCTGCGAATCGGCAACGCAAATATCAAGAGGCATCTGAGGAATGCCATAGAGCTGCTCGCCAGCATCGTTTCGCATGAGGATATTTCCAACCTGTGGGCCGTTCCCATGGCTGATTACAAGGTTATACCCTTCCTTTATTAAGTAAACTAGATTCTCAAGGGTATCGGTGGTATTCTGTTCTTGCTCATCGATGGTACCCACCTGATTTCCACGCAAGAGGGCGTTTCCGCCTAATGCTACAACTGCTAATTTGCTCATAAACAGTAAATTAAAATTTTTACTTTGAAGTTACAAAACTAACTATTTTTTGCAATCCTAATAAAAATACACGTGATGTAAAACAATCACTCAATGGTTTATATGTATGTTTAATAACATGTTTGATGGCTGCTCAGGGTTTTACCATAAGTATTACGCCCCTCAAACTTTTGCATACCACAAAAACATTTTCTATTTTTATGATTTAATAATTTGAACTAAGGTGTTGATGAACAGAAGTGTAAACCAACTTGTTGGCGTGGCTGTGATTTTATTCTCATTAAGCAGCTGTATATCAAAAAGCCCAAAGGAAATAAGTGAAGGACGAATTGATTACGACATTGAATACGATACTTTAACTCTCAGTAGAATCGACAAAAAAATATTGCCCAGCTCACTGGTTGTTCGTTTTTGCAATAACAACACCATTAACACCATCGATGGGCTCTCGGGGGCTATAACAATTTCTATTATTAGCCAACCATCAAAAAAGGAGTTTACTACTTTGCTAAAGGTTTTTAATAAGAAACTTTACCACAGTGAACCATACACCAACGGGCATTACCCCGCGCTTTATGCTCGAATTCCAAAGGTTAATATTGATACTTTGGTTAGAGATTGCGAATATATTGGCTATAAATGCAAAAGCGTAATGGGATACTTTGCCGATAACCCTGATAATAGGTTTGAGATTATTTACACCAAACAAATTGCAATTGACAATCCAAACCTGAATACCCCTTTCGAAAACATTGATGGGGTTATGCTTGGTTTTAACTTGAGGTTCAATAATCTTGAAATGAAGCTCAGGGCACGTAATGTAGCCAAGGAAAATATCAATAATGATGCGTTTAAAATCCCAAAGGATTACAAAAAGGTTGATTTTCAAACCATGACGGATTTAATCTATTTACTTCAGCAGTAAGGTTTCTATTTTTTACAAATACAGGTTAATTTTACATCGTTTTATATTGATTATGCATTATGGCTAGGAAGGATAAGGGTACCGATGTTGAAGACTCGGACAGTAAGGATGTTAGCAACGATTCGCTTTTCAAGGATGAAAGGATTAGGTTTACCGTAGGTCTTTTCCTAATCCTTTTGGGCGTTTATATTTTCCTTTCGTTCTTATCATTTCTGTTCACCTGGAAGGTTGATCAAAGCATTGAGTGGGTTTCAATATTCTCATCAACTGAACAAAAGATTGGCAACTGGGGTGGAAAACTTGGCGCTTCACTTTCAAACCAGTTTATAAATCATTGGTTTGGCATAACAGCCTTGGCGTTCCCTTTGATATTCATGGTTTTGGGCCTTAAACTGCTAAAGTTTATCAGGGGGCGTGTTACAAAATTTATTTTTAAGGTTTTGCTGGGGATACTGGTTGGCTCGCTTACTTTAGGTTTTTTATTCAAGGAACTAGGCGGATACCTAGGGAGTGGACTTGGCGGGGCGCATGGTTTATTTGTCTCGGAATGGTTATCGACAGTCATAGGTAAGGTTGGTGCGGCCTTTCTGGTTCTAATAGCACTTATTGCTTATATTATATACGTAATGCCTAAATCGCTTTATCACTTTCAGAGTGGCACCTTCTTCCTGTTCAGTTCTTTGAAAAATATTGTGGTTAAGGGCAAGCAAAAAAAATCTCAATCCGAAAAGCATGGCGAAGATGAAGTAAAGCAGGCGGCAGCGGTAGTTGTTCCTGTTGATATCTCAAATGAAAGGATAAAAGACAAGGTTGATGAATTTGATGATACAGATGAGATTGACAACTTAGATGATGAACTTGACCCGGACATACAGGATGAATACGATGGTAGGGAGACTAAAACTGTAACTGAAGCAACCATTGAGGATAACTTTACCATAGAGCGAAACGAGGAGAAAGAGCTAGCCATATCCGATATTAACGAACAGGAACTTTACGATCCCACGCTTGAACTTTCAAGCTATCAAAAACCATTAATTGAACTACTGGAGGATTACAAGAATACTGAATCGCCAGTAACCAATGAAATGCTGGTTGAAAACAAGAACAAGATTGTAGAAACCCTTTCGCACTATAAAATTCAGATAGATAAGATTAAGGCTACCATTGGCCCAACTGTTACTCTTTACGAGATTGTTCCTGCCCCAGGTGTTAGGATCAGCAAGATTAAAAGTTTAGAGGATGATATTGCGCTTAGCCTTTCGGCATTGGGAATACGAATAATAGCCCCAATTCCCGGAAAGGGAACAATAGGCATTGAGGTGCCCAACCAAAACCCCGAGGTGGTGTCAATGCACTCAATTATCAAGTCGCAAAAGTTCCAGGAGTGTAAATACGATTTGGCAATAGCATTGGGTAAAACCATTTCGAACGAGATTTTTATGCTGGATCTTACCAAACTGCCCCACCTGCTTGTTGCAGGTGCAACCGGGCAGGGAAAATCGGTAGGTCTTAACGCAATTATCACGTCGTTACTTTACAAGAAGCATCCAGCTGAAATAAAGTTCGTTCTTGTTGACCCCAAGATGGTAGAGCTAACCCTGTACAACAAGCTCGAACGCCATTTCCTAGCCAAGTTACCCGATTCTCCTGAGGCCATTATTACCGATACCCAAAAGGTTATCTACACCCTGAACTCGCTAAGCGTTGAGATGGAGGATCGGTATAAGCTTCTAAACCTGGCTAAGGTTCGAACAATAAAGGAGTATAATCAGAAGTTTGTGGCTCGCAGGCTCAATCCTAACAACGGCCATAGGTATTTGCCTTACATAGTGGTTATTATTGATGAGTTTGCCGATTTAATTATGACAGCGGGGCGTGAAATTGAGATGCCCCTTGGGCGCCTTGCCCAAAAAGCACGCGCCATTGGTATTCACCTAATCATTGCTACGCAACGTCCATCAACCAACATCATTACGGGTGTTATTAAGGCAAACTTCCCGGCACGTATTGCTTTCAGGGTGTCGTCAATGGTCGATTCACGAACCATTCTCGATACGCCAGGTGCAAATAACCTAATAGGCCGCGGCGATATGTTAGTGTCTGCCGGAAGCGATTTGGTTAGGGTGCAATGTGCCTTTGTTGATATCCCTGAAATTGAGAGGATTACCGACTTTATAGGTAACCAGCCCGGATATCCTCATGCCTATGAGCTACCCGAGTATGTTCCTGAGGGTCAGGATGGCCCAGTTGATGTAGACCTGCGGAAACGTGATGAACTGTTTGAGGATGCCGCTCGCCTTGTGGTGCAAACCCAGTCGGGTTCAACATCCCTTATCCAACGCAAATTTTCCATTGGGTATAACCGTGCCGGACGCATTATGGATCAGCTGGAAGCTGCAGGAATTGTTGGCCCTGCCGACGGTGGCAAACCCCGACAGGTTTTAATTGTTGACGAGGTGTCTTTGGAACGTATTTTGAACACTTTATCCGTAGATTAGTTTCTAATTTTGTATTTTTGCACGAATAAATTCTTTTATCAATGAAACAAATTCTGAGTTTGCTGTTTATTTCATCGTCGCTTACTCTCTTTAGTCAAGAGGTAAACCCCGATGGAATTGTTAGGAGTTTTAGTAACAAAATGCAGGAAATTAAATCGCTTTCCGCAACATTTAGCTTTACACTTGAAAACCTCCAGGAACGCATTACCGATACCCATCAGGGTAAGATACTGGCTAAGGGTAAAATGTTTTACCTCGACCTAATGGGCATGGAAGTATTTTCCGATGGTCAAACCAAATGGCAATACATTAAGGAGGCAAAAGAGGTTACCATTTCAAAGATGAATATTAAGGAGAATAGCTTTTTGGACGATCCAATGAAGCTTTTTAAGGATTACGACAAGAACTTCAAGTATAAGTATATCGGGCAGCAGAAATCAAAGAACAGGGTTTTGCATGAGGTTGATTTTTTCCCACGCGACCTGAATTTACCTTACTCATCGGTTAAGTTGCAGTTCGATGCAAACACCCTTGAACCATACCTTATTCGTTACCAGGGTAAGGATGGCAATAACTACATCATTCAAATTAAAAACTTCAAATCAAACGTTCCTTTACGTGACGATCGGTTCAAATTTGATGTGGAAAAGCACAAAGGGGTTGAAGTTATTGATATGAGGTAGTTTTCATGAGTTATAAGCATCCTATCACAGTCTGGATAACAGGGTTACCCGCTTCAGGAAAAACAACACTAGGGAAAGCACTACAAGGCCGTATTAATCAGCTTAAAATTCCTGTGGTGCTGCTCGATGGCGATGAGGTTCGAAAGGGTTTATGTAGCGATTTGGGATTCAGCCCAGCCGATAGAACGGAGAACATACGTAGGGTGGCCAATATGGCAGCATTACTTAATTCACAGGGAGTTGTAACCATCTGTTGTTTCGTTTCACCACTGATATCAATGCGCGAAATGGCAAGGTCAATTGTTGGCTCAAAAAACTTCTTTGAGGTATTTACCGATGCCCCAGTAGAGGTTTGTCAGTCGCGTGATATCAAGGGAAACTACAGCAAAGCAATTAACGGTTCGCTTCCAAACTTCACCGGGATATCCGACAGCTACGAGGCACCTATGAATCCCAGCTTGCGCTTAAATACTGCCGAATTAAGTGAGGGTGAAGCTGCTGACATTCTCTACGACCATTTCCTGCGATGGGTTGATAAATAACAATCATTTCATACTACCCTATGGTGTATCTTTGCCATGCTTATAGGGTGTTGAAAGCGATAGAGGCAAATGAAAAGCTATAGGAATATTGTTTAGGGAAAAACACCAAGTAGGCAAGCATGTTAAGGGTTACCTGATGTAATCTCTCAAGTTGCTAAAATTGAAGTAATTAAAAGGATTTTGATATGAGTAATAAAGTGCCAATTAACCACTTACGCGAACTTGAATCGGAAGGAGTGTTTGTTATTCGCGAGGTGGTTTCACAGTTTGAAAACCCTGTGATGCTTTTCAGCGGTGGAAAGGATTCCATAGTGATGTTTCATCTAGCCCGCAAGGCTTTTTATCCCGCAAAGGTTCCCTTCCCCCTAATGCACATCGATACCGGCCATAACTTTCAGGAAGCACTAGATTTTCGGGATTGGTTGGTGCAGGAAACCGGAGTGCAGCTAATTGTAAGATACGTGCAGGACTCAATTGATAAGGGTAGGGTAGTGGAGGAAACCGGTTACAATGCCAGCCGAAACAAGTTGCAAACCGTTACCCTGCTCGATGCCATTGAGGAATTAAAAATAGATTGTGCCATGGGAGGTGGGCGTCGCGATGAGGAAAAGGCAAGGGCAAAGGAGCGTTTCTTCTCGCATCGCGATGAGTTTGGCCAGTGGGATCCCAAAAACCAACGCCCTGAACTCTGGAACCTTTTTAATGGTCGCAAGAATATGGGTGAGCATTTTAGGGTATTCCCAATTAGCAACTGGACCGAGATGGATGTATGGCAATATATACTTATGGAAAATATTGCTATACCCTCGCTATACTTCTCGCACGAACGTGAGGTTTTTGATCGCGATGGTGTGCTTTATGCCAAAACTCCCTTCTTAAAGATGAAGGATACCGAAAAAGCCGAAAAACGGATTGTTCGTTTCCGTACCATTGGCGATGCCACTTGCACAGGTGCTATTGAGTCGGTTGCAAGTAGCGTTGAGGATATTATTCGTGAGGTGGCTGCAACGCGAGTAACTGAACGTGGCGGTCGTGCTGACGATAAACGCTCCGAGGCAGCCATGGAGGATCGTAAAATTGAAGGTTATTTTTAGTTTTAAATCATTTTCCAATGGAAGATAAAGTAATTGAACGTTCATACCTAGATATGGAGCTTTTGCGGTTTACTACTGCTGGCAGTGTTGACGATGGCAAAAGCACTCTGATTGGACGACTACTATACGATTCAAAGGCAATCTTTCAGGATCAGCTGGAAGCAATTGAACGGGCAAGTATAAAGAAAGGCGAAGAGTATATCAATCTTGCCTTACTAACCGATGGTCTGCGCGCCGAGCGCGAGCAGGGTATAACCATTGATGTGGCATACCGTTATTTCCATACCCCCAAGCGCAAGTTCATTATTGCCGATACTCCAGGTCACGTACAGTATACCCGCAACATGGTAACCGGTGCCTCAACTGCAAATGCAGCCGTTATCCTGGTTGATGCCCGCCATGGCGTGATTGAACAAACCATCCGTCATGCTTACATTGCCTCGCTTCTCCGTATTCCTCACGTGATAGTATGCGTGAATAAAATGGATTTAGTTGATTTTAAGCAGGATGTTTTTGATAGTATTCAGCAGAAGTTCCATGAATTTGCAACGCATCTCGATTTGCACGATGTCCGATTCATTCCCATTAGCGCTCTTCTAGGCGATAATGTGGTTGACCGTTCCAAGAATATGGATTGGTATCAAGGCCCTACACTGATGTACCTGCTTGAGAACCTGTATATTTCAAATGATTATAATCAGCTCGATGCTCGATTCCCTGTTCAGTATGTTATTCGTCCACAGTCCATTGAGTTCCACGATTACAGGGGTTATGCCGGACGGATGGCAAGTGGTACATTTAGGGTTGGTGATAGGGTTAAAGTTTTACCCTCGGGCTTTACCACTACCATCAAGGGTATCGATTTTTGGACTGATCACCTTGATTCAATTACCGCTCCGCAATCCGGAACAATTATTTTGGAGGACGATTTGGACGTATCCAGAGGGTGTATGATTATTCCTGAGGAGAATGGCATTAAGCAGGGGCAGGACATTGAGCTAATGATATGTTGGTTAGGCGATAAACCCATGGTTCCCGGTGGTAAGTATGCCCTGAAGCACACCACTAACGATTTGCGCTGCATGGTCAAGGAGGTGAAGTACAAGATAAACATCAACACCCTGGAAAAGGATTACAACGACAAATCGGTAGGGATGAATGATATTGCTTGCATTACCATTCGCACAACCAAACCATTGTTTTACGACTCGTACCGCCAGAACCGTGTTACAGGAAGTTTGATACTTATTGATGAAGCCACTAATGTAACAGTAGGTGCCGGAATGATAGTTTAGGCAGTTTACTGTTCTGGAAAACCTCTCTTAAGGCAGCCAAGAGCTGCCTTAACTATTTTTGAATGGTCGAATGCCAGCGGGGGAAGATTATCAAGCGGAAACCATTGGGCTTTTGCAGCGTCATCGCCAGCAGTCGGACTAATTTTATCATCGCTTACCACTCCCCAAAAGGCAATGGCAATGTTTCTATCGCGTGGGTCTCTATCAATATCATCGAATGCACCAATCTGTTTTAGCTCAACCCCAGCAATCCCGGTTTCCTCAAATAGCTCACGAGCTGCGGCATCAGCTAGTAGTTCCTTAATATCTGGGAAGCCTCCAGGTAAAGCGAAATGTCCCTTGTAGGGTTCGTTGCCACGTTCAATGAGTAGAAGGTGGGTTGGCTTATAGTTTATATCGACCTTGAAAATTACGGCATCGACCGTGACAAGCATTCGGGGGTACTCGTAGGTATACATGCTAAACTATTCATTATCAGGGTCCTCTTCGTTGTCCGATTTTTTTTGATCGCGTTTTCTAAGAGCAACCCAAATTGCAAATGCAATAATGGCAATGGCTATCAAAAGTTGGTGTTTTAGCATACGGTTGAGTTTAGAACGGATTTTGAAAGATACCAAAAATATGTTTTAATGTCAAGCAAAACTATAATTATGCAGACTTGCATAGAGAATGCATTGGAATCAATTGGATTACATTCTTTTAGATTTCTTTCGTTTGGCCCACCAAGCCATTGTCTTCCGTTCCATTATGGCTTATAGTACCCGCTTAATAATCCTAAGCTTGTGGGTGTATATGCCCAGTTGCGGGTTGTAAATTCCTTGATGGTCAAATTTATCAATTCGAACGTAACCGGAGCTATGTACTATTTCATTGGGATTGATTAGTATACCAACATGGATTATACGTCCCTCTTCGTTATCGAAGAAAGCAATATCGCAGGGTTGGGCATGGTCAACAAACTCAACAGTTTGGCCGTTTTGAACCTGTTGCCACGCATCGCGTGGGAGGAATACCCCGGCAGTTCTGAAGCAAACCTGAACCAGGCCAGAACAATCGATGCCGAAAATCGATTTGCCGCCCCATAGGTACGGGGTGTTTATAAATGCTTGGGCGGTTTTGATTATATGATCCAAATGATTAGTGGGCAGAGAGGGAATATTGGCAGTAAGTTCAAAATTTGAGCCGTTTAAGTGGAATTTTTTTCCAGAATATCCGTAAAGAATCGATCCCGGACTAAGTAAATACCTTGAGTTATCATCTACCTTTATGGCCTCGGCCAGTGATGAGAGAACCGAAAAGTTAGTAAGTTCCTTTTCGCTGCTAGTGTCTGCTAAAATATCAATTAGCCTGGAGTCCACCCATCCCGGGTAGCTGTCAAGGGTGCTTTCAATTCTATACCATTGCTTAAAATTCTCAAGAACTGTAACCTTTTCACCAAAAAGTAGTTGGTTAACCATCTCTGTGGTTTCATTTGGTTCCTTGCGAACCGGAACCAAACTTTTAGCTGCCAATCCCAGCATAATTGCTATTTTTTTTGTAAATATAGCAATTATCAGGTTTCATTCAATAACTATTGTAGCTATTGCCACATGGCAGTTATCCGAGCGGTAAGGTTCTTCCCGTTTACAATTTGCTCAACATCGACCTTCAAGGGTGATTTAAGTGTGATTTCAAGGGTATGCTCAATCCAGCCTGCAATTCGCTCCATTATGAGTTTTTCGTCGACATGGAATTTTTCAAGCTGAAGTACTGCTTTTTTATCGGAACTTTCCACCACTTTAATGTCGGCAGGTTGGTAGTAAGTGGAAAATATACTTGATGCTCTACTTAATACAAACTGTGGTGAACTTATCCTAACAAATATTTTATATATGCCTTTGAGGGCTATATCGGCGCTAAACCTTCCAATTTCACGTGCTGCCTTATTGTAATCGCCATTGTAAAACAAATCGGCTACTTTTTGCGTAGGTATGATTACCGATTCAATTAACGGGTACCATGTTGTTGCATAAATAGGTTTTTCAATAATCTCACGCGATGAGCTTGGTAGTGACTTTAGCCATTCCGAGTAGCGGTTAATAAAGTTGGCTTTTACAAAGTCAGGGGTTGCTTTTACTGCTGAACCTTTTATTTCCATGTTTTTTCATTTTACACAATTTTAAACAAACTTTTGATTATTATCAATTTTTTTTGACGTTAATTCTTTGATTGATGATGAATGTTTATAGTTATTATTTTCTGCAGGTGTTGAAATGCAAACCCTGAGCATCGATGTTACCCAAACCGCCAGATATTGAGAAGCATTTACAAGCTTCTTCCCTTTCGCCTACTTGCAGCAGAGCTAAACCTTTTAGCAGGTACGACTCTGCAGTGCAATAATTCTGGCTGATTGCTTTTTCAAAGTCGAAAATTGCTTGTCGGGGTTGGTCGGTTTTTAGGTAGATTTTTCCCCTAAGCAGAATAAGTTCTATGTTATCGGGAGTAAACTTGAGCATTTTGGCTATTGCCAGTAGGGCATCGGTATAGTATCCAGACTCATAAGCATACCTTGCTAGGTTTAAATTTGCTTCGGTGTTGTTGGGGAAATACACAAGGTATTCCTTTAGGGTTTCATACGCCTCGCTATAGCGGTTTAATTTACTGAGGATTTTTGCCTTCAACAGCAAGTATTCGGGTTTACCCCCTGATTTGTCAATAGCTTGCTCGATTTGCGTTAACGCTTTTCCGTTTTGATTAAGGTTAAATAGTGCATTGGCCTGCAGTGCCAAGTAATCATAATTCCTTTTGCTGCGATGGTATGCGTTCTCAAAATCTCTTAGTGCAAGTGAAAAGTTCCCGGCATAAAGGTGCGCACGTCCCCGTAACTCAAATAGTTCTGCTTTTGATTTTTTACTTTTTATCCTTTTGTTAAGGAGTTCAATAGCCTCGTCGTAGTTTTGGTTACCGATCAGGTAACGGGCATAGTGAATATCCTTTTCAATTGCGGAATACCATTCTTTGTCCCAGATTTTTTGCCATTCCTTTAAGGAATGCGCAAATGAAAAGTCGTTACTGAGTAGGAAGCTACTTTCAGGTTCTCTGTATATTGACTGTAAATTCTGACGAGTCCATTCTATACAGTTTATTGTATCGCCCATGAGGCAATATGTTCTAGCCAGTTGATACGATGCAATGCCTGAGCGTTGTTGTTCAGCCTGTAAAAAGGCCTCAATGGCCTCATTATACCGATTGGCCTGTAAAAGGACTTTCCCTTTTACAAGGTAATACTGGTAGCGGTATGGTTTGGCATTGAAGCACGAATCAGCCCAGCTGAGGGCATTCTTTGTGTCGTTAAGTTCAAGCGCTGCCTCTGCTCTGTAGTAAGCATTTGGCATTTTCTGGGAGTAGCCCAGTTGGCAAATAAGTTGAATAGCTAGAATTGCTATGTGCAGTTTTACTGATTTGCCTAAAGAATCGGGCATTTTTTACTTTTTGGATACCAGATTTTTTACCTTGCTAATTTCCATGAACGAAGCACCATTGCTGGGCCCAAAGCTACCTCCAATGATGAGTACCATGTCCTCGGAGGCTATTTTTCGGCGTTCGAGCATGGTGCCAATGGCATCGGTTAGGAAATGATCGCGTGAGGTGCGTGGCTCCATGTAAACTGCTTCTACGCCATACGATAGTGCTAACTCGCGCATTACATGTTGCTTGTAGCAAATGGCAAATATGGGAATTCGACCACGGAATGCAGCAAGGTATCGGCCGGTGCGACCTGTAAGTGTATCAACAATAATAGCTTTGATGGGAAGCGATGAACATGCCCTAACGGCAGCTTTAGCCAGTGTTGCTGTTACCTCGTTGTTAATTCGAACAAGGTTTACTGAAAGGTCAGCCTCTTGGGCTTCCTCAACCTCGCGTGCAACGCGGGTCATCACCTCAACCGCTTCAACGGGGTACTGACCGTATGCCGTTTCGCCGCTTAGCATAATGGCATCGGTACGTTGGTATATGGCATTGGCAATATCGCTGATTTCAGCACGCGTGGGACGCGGATGCTCAATCATGGTATGCAGCATCTGGGTTGCAATTATTACCGGCTTTTTACTCTCTATACATTTCCTAACAATTCGGCGTTGTATAATTGGCAGTTTCTCGGCAGGAATCTCTATACCTAAATCACCACGAGCCACCATTACTCCGTAGGCGTGGTCGAGGATTTCGTCAATATTATCAACACCTTGTTGGTTCTCAATTTTGGCAATAATTTTAATTGGGCTATTGTGCTTATGGAGTATCTCCTTGATTTCAAGTACATCGTGTTTGTTACGAACAAAGCTGTGAGCAATGAAATCTATATTGTTTTCAATGGCAAACTGAACAAACGCCTTATCCTTTTCGGTTAGCGAGGGAAGGTTGATATGCACATTCGGTATATTTACACTTTTCCGCAGTTTTATGGTACCACAGTTTGTTACCTCGCAGTAGAGGGCATTTTCCTTTTTATCAACCACTTTTAGCTCAATTTCGCCATCATCTATAAGAATGGTGTTACCAACTGGTACTTCGGCCGCAATGTTCGGGTAGCTAACGTACACGGTGTCGTTTCCTGAGGCTCCATCGGGGTTGCCAATAATCTTTATTTTCATTCCGGTTTCCACCTTAATTTCCTCACCATTTGATGAGGTTCTAATCTCGGGGCCTTTAGTATCGACAAGTATAGCGATGTTTTCAGAAACACTCCGGATATTTGAAATCAGATTTTTAGCTGATTCCGGGTTCATGTGGGCGGTGTTCAAACGTGCAACGTTCATTCCAGCCTGGTAAAGGGATTTTATAAAATCTACATCGCAACGCTTATCGGATATGGTGGCAACTATTTTTGTACGTTTGAGCATAGGTGGATTTTTTTGCAAAAATACTCAAGTTTTTGTTAAGCTTTCTAAAAAAAGAAAAGGGCAATCGAAAATTCGAAAGCCCTTTTGCGTATTACGTTAAGTAAATTATTCGGGAAGTATTTGCTCCTTAGGTAGTTTTGATGGTTTGAAGATTTCAATAATTCCTTTTACTCCGATTGTGAGGACAAGGTTGAAAAAGTATGACAAGTAGGCTAAAAGTAATGCTGCTCCAGCTAATGCTGCAAGAATCATGAAAATATCAAACTCGCCATTGTAGTAGATGGTTCTGCGGAGCATGCCTTTAAGCCCAGCCATGCCCATGAACGCACCCATACCTATACCTCCAAGTAGATGTAGCCAGAAATGCCATGATGTAAGCTTTACGCTAAAAATGTTCAAACCGTTAGTTAGTACGGGTAGTAATTTATAAACTACTGCATATAGGGTCATGGTAAGTCCAATCAGAACAGCAACGTGGACGTGAGGCCCAACAATCCATTGTGTGTTGTGTAGTATACGATTCATCCCCATATCGGCTTGGATAATTCCTGCTGCAACAGCTAGGGCAAAACCAAGTAAACCTCCAAGGAAAAATTTTAGTTCTGGTGTCCATTTTAGAGGGCGTGCACCCCAAAGAGTTACTAAACTTATAAATAGAGCTAAGCCTTGGGTTATAAGCTCAAACGCTGTTACAAATTGACCAGACACAAGTTTTAGCATTAAGGGCTGCGCCTGATCGGAAAGGAGGTGGTGCGACCAAACTGTCCAGGAAACTACTAGTTCGAGCAAAAGTAGTGCCCTAGCTACGTTCTCCATGTATACATTTTTAACGCCAGTTATTAGCATGGCAAGTAGGTACCAAGTACCGGCAACAAAAATGAGAACTAAACCATCAGCTATTAGGTCGAGCCCCCACCAGAACATGTTCTTGTAGAGGAGCGCATCAATCCATGAGTTTTGTAGGTTAAATCCCAAAATATGTCCTACTAAGTAAACCAGAATAAGCACTCCCGTAAAGGTTATTATACCAGCATTCAGGAATACATCAACCGATCCCCTAGCAATGGCAGCAACTGGTAATGGTACTTGGTGATGTTTACGATTTTCTTTTTTTCGGAAAAGGTTTGCTAGCCCCGATACTCCCAGTGCCGAAGCCAAAAGTGAACCACCCGGTTGCTTTTCCCACCCTTTAGGGGTGTAAGTAATTGTTTTAAAAACAATAACAACAAAAATTATGGAGGCCACCATTACCAAGGCAATTCCAAGAATAAAGAATGTGCCACCCCATGGCCCAAATTGATTAAAGTCAGCTGGTAGTGGCCAGTATAGGGTATATAGAGGCCCATAATGCGAAAGGAATCCTGCAAACCAGAAAACGAAAACCCCAATAGTAATCAGCCAAAACGACCAATTTGCAGCTTTAAATCCCCATAATGGTTTTTTAAGAAGGAAAGATAACGCAAAATAGAAGGCGCCAAACACAAGGGTGTAGGTGGCACCAAAGATACCAACAAGTGGATGTGCAGTTAGGATTGCAAAGTATTGATGTTCAGGAATTAGTTCAGTGAGTGAGTTTGGTGATGCAAGGATTAAGCGCATTATCATCCCTTCAATTACAGCAAAGCCATAGTAAACAAGTGATACTACAGTAAACCTTAAGGTTAATTTTTGTAATGGGGTAAGGCCTGCTAAGCGTCCGTTTACCTCATTGCCATTTATTAAAGTATCTATAAACTTTTTCATAGACCAACAATTTTATTATTCGACAGTAATAAAGTTAGGTATTATCATACGGGTGCTTTTTGGGCCTGCAAATTCGGTTGAACGCAAGGTGAAAGTCCCCTTTTCATTGAACTCCCATATGATTTTGTTACTGTAAAGTGGTAGTACCTGCATTTGTAATACCATAGTATTGTTAGGCCTGAATAATCCAAATCCATAGGTTAGGTCTTTGGAATACACATCGAACATAACTGTTTCACCCTCCTTGATTTTAATAGGCTCAGCAACGGGCAACTCCTGCCTAATTGAATCGGTAAGGATGTAAAACTTAAAACTATCGACCTCCATTTTAATCAACCTGTCAGGGTTGATTTTTGATGCATCCATTTCCAGTTTTACCCAAGGAATGGTGTGCATGGTAGTGAGGTGGAGCGATACGCCAATTATTACAAGCAACGTAGTAAAAGAGTAAAATAGTACAGGCTTTATTACAGGCGTTTTAGTTGGTTTGGTTATTCGGTAGGCAAACCAACCAAATAGACCAATTGCTACCAAACTATAAAGGGTGTAAGCAGCAATTAGTCCTGTTGCAACTAAATCGGAGTTTACCATAGTTTTGTTTGTTTTGGTTTACATGCAAAATTTACGAAATTTTAACGTAGGTTAAAGTTGATATAAAACAACCATAGGCTGATTCTAATCATTTATGGGTTATTGCATATATTTGTATAAACCTAACGAGTTAAAATGGGATGGAGCAACGCAATAGACGATTACATTAACTTTCTGCGACTTGAGAAATCGCTTTCCGAGAACTCCATTGCAGCTTACCGCACCGATATGGATAAGCTCTGGAAGTTTGCCGAGGGGAAAGGCGTTGAGCCTGAATCGATACGGCGTAACGATTTGGAGGAGTTCCTGGCTCAGCTTCACGATTTAGGCTTGAATAAGCGTTCGCAATCCAGGATTCTTTCAGGAGTTAGAGGCTTTTTTAAGTACCTGCTACTTGAGGAGGTGATTGACACCGATCCTACCGAACTGATCGATTCTCCCAAAATAGGCCGAAAATTGCCCGAGGTTCTAAGCGTAGCTGAAATCGATGCTTTAGAGGCGGCCATCGACCTTAGCAAACCCGATGGGCACAGAAACAAAGCCATTATTGAAACGCTTTACAGCTGTGGGCTTCGTGTGTCGGAGTTAGTGTCGCTTAGGCTTACCGATTTGTTCTTTACCGATGGCTTTATTAGGGTTATTGGTAAAGGCGATAAGGAAAGGCTTGTGCCCATTGGCACAAAAGCCATTAACGACATCAATGCATACCTTGCGCAGCGTAACAGCATCGATTCACGTATTGATCCTGATTCGCGCAATATCGTTTTCCTAAACCGATGGGGCCGAAAGCTAACCCGCGAGATGGTGTTCACCATTATTAAAAAGTATGCTTCACTGGCCGGGATTAAAAAGAACATAAGCCCCCATACGCTCAGGCATTCCTTTGCCACCCATTTAATTGAGGGAGGAGCCGATTTGCGCGCCGTTCAGGAGATGCTTGGGCATGAATCGATTCAAACCACCGAGATTTATACACATCTCGATAACCAGTACCTAAGGGAAACAATAATGATGTTTCATCCCCATAAATAAATGTCAAACTAAAATGAGTTTACTATGGACGCAAATGAGAAAGTAATTCAAACCCTAAAATCGGCTGGTAAGCCGATGAAAGCAGGTGAGATAGCCGAAGCTGCAGGTGTTGATAAGAAAGAGGTTGAAAAGGCAATCAAAAAACTGGTGGCTGATGGGAAGCTTCACTCTCCCCAACGCTGTTTTTACGATATCAAAAAGTAAATAAAAAAAACGGGTTGAAAACTTCAACCCGTTTTTTTATTTCATTACTTCGACCTGTCAGGTGCTTGGGGTATTTGCGGTAGAGGCTTGTAATCCTTAAGCATAACCTTAATCTGCTCAATAGCCTTATTCAGCTGATCATCCTGCCCCATGTACTCCCTGTAAGGGTCGTTGTCAATTTCAATATCGGGATCAACGCCATGTCCTTCAATTATCCACTCACCCGTATCGGAGCTAAAGCTGGTAAATTCTGGTTTACGCAGGTCGCCACCATCAACAAATGGTAGTGAGCCTGAAATACCAACAACGCCGCCCCAACTCCTAACACCAATAAGTGGCCCAAGGCCTAACTTTTTGAAACCGTAAGGGAAAAGGTCGCCGTCGGAGGCGGAATAACGGTCAATGAGCACAACCTTTGGCCCGTAATGCGTTTCCGAAGGGATTGTTGATGGTTGATCGAATCCACGGCGCATGGTCATACGGTAAACCACACGGCTTAGGCGTTCAAGTATCATTGGCGATACATTTCCACCACCATTACCTCTGTCGTCAATTATTAAAGCCTTTTTGGTGAGCTGAGGGTAGAAGTATTTCACAAACTCATTGAGCCCGGCAACACCCATATCGGGAATATGGATGTAGCCCACTTCGCCATTGGTGGCTTCGTTTACCTTGCGAATATTGTTCTGAACCCAGGTATAGTAGTAAAGTTCCGATTCGTCGGCAATGGGTTTTACAAGCACCTTGCGGCCTCCGTTAGCCTGTGGTGAACTGTTTACAACAAGAGCAACTGTTTTATCGGCCTTATTAATAAGGGTAGAGTAGATATCGGGGATGTTTTTGAGGTCAACCCCATCCACTGAAATTATATAGTCGCCCTCCTTAACATTCACACCAATCTCGGCCAGTGGTGAACGGAGCGCATCGCTCCAGTTGGCGCCTTCAAGTATTTTGTCAACCCTGAAGTAGCCGCTGCTGTGCTTGCTCAGTTTAGCTCCTAACAGCCCGGTTTTAATGCGTTCGGGTTCTGGCTTATCGCCACTGTTCACGTAAGCGTGACCAACATTCAGTTCGCCAATCATTTCGCCAATGATATAGGTTAGGTCGTTGCGGTGGTTAACGTAGGGTACCAGTACAGCGTATTTATCGTGAATGGCTTTCCAATCAACACCATGCATGTTCTCTACATAGAAGAAATCGCGCATCTGACGCCAGCTCTCGTCGAATATTTGTTTCCACTCCTTGTGGTAGTCAACCCAAACCTTCATGTCACTTAAATCAATGGTCTTTTCCATGTTGATTTTCCCGGTTGGCAGGTCGATTACTGCATAGGTGCGGTTTTTCGATACCAGCATCTTTTTCCCGTTCGATGAAATGGTGAACCTGATGGATTCGCCCAACTCGGTCTCCTTTTGTTTCTTCAGGTCGTACATCATGGCCACAGGTTGGCGATCCTTGGAGCTGGAGTAGTTGTAGTAAACCTTGCCATCAATACAGTAGATGTTGTAGTATCGGCCTGCTTTGCCCGGTAACTCAACGGTGCGATTCTCAATGCCGTCAAAATCGATTTTAACAGGCTGAACTTCAGGCTTTGGTTTCTCCTCGGTTTTAGCTGGTTTTTTGGCTGAATCCTTGTCCTTGGGCTGCTCTGTTTTGGTTTCGGGTTTTACCTCGTTATTTTCAAGGGCAAAGGGTGAGGGTGTATCCTTGGAGAGCATCACTATGTATATGTTGCTCATGTCAACATAGGCGTGATTCCACTCCGTGTTGCTGTATATGGGATTAAACTCCCTATCCGATACGTAAAGCAGGTACTTTCCATCGTTTGAAAATACCGGCCCATACGATGAGAACCAGCCATTGGTAACGGAATTGGTGGTCTTACTGTCAATGCCGTAGATGTAAACCACAGAGAATCGGTTGGCATCGGAGGTAGAGTAGGCAATCCATTTGCTATCGGGCGACCAGCTATAGCTGTTTACCAAGCCATACTTACCCTTAGTAACCAGGGTAACGGCTTTAGTTTCTATATCAACATACTGTAGCCTACCCAAGCGATCGCTAAAAAGTATTTTTTTACTATCCGGCGACCACTCTATGCCAAAAATGTAGTTGTTAATGCCCGAGGTTACCTGAGTGGCGGGCATGCTACCGTCCTGGGGTTGGATGTAAACCTCATACTCTCCTGTTTTATCGGAGAGGTAGGCAATCCATTTACCATCGGGCGACCAAGTGGCTTCGCGCTCATGGACATCGGATGAAGCAGTTAGGTTGTAAGTAATACCCTTTTCCGATGGTAGAGTGTAAACATCGCCACGTGCACTAAAAACTACCCGTTCGCCATTGGGCGAGAGGTCGGCATTGGTGATGCGCTTGCTTGCATCAACCAGCGAGGGGCGTGAGTAGTTCTGGTCGTCGGTTATGGTGATGTTTATTTTCCGGGTTGTACGCGTTTTTACATCAAAGGCAAATAGGAATCCGCCCTTCTCAAAAACAATGGAATTATGGTCGAACGAGGGGAACTTGATATCGTAATCGTTGTAATTGGTAACCTTTTCGATGTTCTTGGTTTTTGTGTTGTACACAAAAAGGTTCATGGTTCTGTCGCGGTCCGATAGGAAGAAGATTTCATCGCCAATCCACATGGGGAAAATGTCCTGTGCGGGGTTACTGGTGATGTTGGTAACCTCTTTGGTGTTAAAGTCAAAAATCCAGATATCATCTGCCATGCCACCCTTGTAGTATTTCCATGTACGGAACTCACGGAAAACCCTGTTGAAGGCAAGCTTTTTCCCATCGGGCGAGAAAGAGCAAAAGCCACCGGTGGAAAGGGGTAGTTCCTCGCTCATGCCGCCGTTGACGGGAACCATGAATAGTTGCCCCTTAAAATCGTTAAAGCTCTGCTTGCGCGAACGGTAAACAATCTTTTCGCCATCGGGCGTCCAGGCCATTACTATATTGTTTGGCCCCATTCGGTCCGAGATATCATCGCGGTTTAGGGTAGCCGTATGGGTTAAACGCATGGGAGTTCCTCCCTCAGCAGGAATGCTGAAAACCTCAGTGTTTCCATCGTATTGCCCGGTAAAGGCAATGGTTCTACCATCGGGCGAAAAGTGAGGAAACATCTCATACCCAACATGGGTGGTTAGCTTGCGGGCAACGCCTCCGCTTATGTCAACAGTGTATAGGTCGCCGGCATAGGTAAACACCACCTGATTGTTATGCACAGCCGGGAAACGCATTAAGCGTGCCTCCTGCCCCTGAACTGCTGTGATGGTAAAGGCTATAGCCAATACCCAAAGTAACAGTTTTTTCATGGTTATAGGTTTTAGTTGTAAAGTTGATTTTAGTGTAAGTTAGATTTATTTCATGAAAAAAAGTTTATCCCCTCAGTTAAATAATAAGAATACACCTATAAAACCATGTAATGAATTACTAGGTTTGTTGATGTTAGTGTTGATTTTCAACCCCTTCGCCTTTCGGCGTAAATTTTTTCAAGGCCAATAGCAAAGGGCGCTTGCGAGTTTTGCTAAAATTACTACTTTTGCAACGCGATTTTTGAGAGGGAAGGGGAGATACCAAAGTGGCCAACTGGGGCAGACTGTAAATCTGCTGGCTTATGCCTTCGTAGGTTCGAATCCTGCTCTCCCCACACTTGCCGATGTAGCTCAGGGGTAGAGCACTTCCTTGGTAAGGAAGGGGTCACGAGTTCAATTCTCGTCATCGGCTCAAAGCCAAAAAGTTAGCAAATTAAAGAACCGCCTCTATGGGCGGTTTTTTGTTTATGGAAATACTCGGCTAGTTGAGGATAAAAAATTTGTTTAAAAAAAATCATTTCCAATAGCCCACGAATTAATTGGTGGGCTAGTGGAATTTCGAGATATTATTTGAATAGATTTATCCATTTTCCCCATTTTTTTACGTTAAAAGGGTTTTTATTATTTAATCCGTTCAATAGCCCGGGGTTTAAACCCCGGGCTATGGTTGGATTCGTGGTATCGTATTAATGGATTTATCCATTTTCCTCCCCTTTTAAACATGTTTATTAAATTCATCAAACGCATCGGTTACATGCGCTAAAAGCTACCGCTTTACCCTGCCAAACTCTTTCTCATCGGTTATCCTGA